>ENA-OVGQ01000005-OVGQ01000005.1-human-gut-metagenome-genome-assembly--contig:-NODE-5-length-339704-cov-46.174003_pt1 | contig 339704 bp, 303 predicted proteins | sample MGYA00237774_ERZ505427 | MGnify/ENA primary metagenome ERZ505427 (study PRJEB26158, sample SAMN06016404) | human gut metagenome | biome: human gut; feature: ankylosing spondylitis patient; material... | reverse complement strand
AGCGGGTGGTTTTTTGTTTCGCGCGTTTCACGCACTCAACTGGCTAAAGCCATAATAAGATAAAAAGACCTTACGTTTGCTTTGAAACGTTAAGGTCTTTTTATCGTTTTAAACAATCGAAGAATTCTCAGCCTATTTTTTCAATACTCACAACCGTTCTAATGGGTGGCGAGGGTTCTAGTTGGTCAAAGCCAGTAGTAATTCTTACTCTTTGCCCTACCTCAATTGTTTCATATGTTTCTCTATTGACCAAATAATACGAACCTTCCTGGTCTTGTGCTAATTCTATAAAATCCTCAAGATTTCCATTCTCCAGGTCTTCCTTACTTACATTTTGAAGAACAAGAAATTTGTACTTGTCATTTTCATCTGTTTTAAATACTACAGTGCCCTCGAAAACTGGATAATTCTCTTTCTCATCCTTGTTAGAACAGCCCGAAAGTATAATCATACTAATGAAGATAAACAATATTATTTTTTTCATAATGACCTCCTTGATTTGAAATAAAGTTTTCCCCTTGCTTTTAAGTATACCCTACGTAAAAAAAGCAAATTATTACTAAAAGGTAATTCATACGAAAAAAGTATGCAATATGGCATGAGAATTCCTTTAAATAATAATTCCCTAGAGTAGAAAAAACAAAAAAAGAGGTCACGATGATGGATATCCTAAAATGGATTCAAAGCTGGTATTATGAAAACTGTGACGGTGATTGGGAGCATTTATACGGTGTGCGAATTGATACGGTGGATAATCCTGGTTGGTCTGTCGAAATCGATTTGACGGATACCTATTTAGAAGATGTGCCATTTGATTCGATTGAAGAAGAGAGAAATGAAGAAGATTGGTTCTACTGTATCGTGAGAGATGGAGTGTTTCACAGTGCAGGGGGAGCAAAAAATTTAGAAGAGATGCTTAATTGCTTCAAAAATTGGGCTTCAAGTTTGGATAGAAGTTAATAATGCACTAACCATCGGGAGTAATCTAAGGAGAGAACCAGATGTATCTAAAAGGATTCAATTTGGATTTACCGTATATTGTAGATGATGAAAATATTGAATCTATAATAAAAAAACAAAAATGTGAGTACAACGAAGCAACAAAATTAGATTATGCGTTGAATTGGAAATGGAAAAGACGCTCTTTTAGTTTGGAAACCCGCTGTATTACAGCGATGTATGAACGTCTGTTGGGGAAATACAAAACGAAAGATTGTTGGAAAGTCCTAATAGAGTGTGTAGAAAACATTACGGATGAACGTATTGTTAACGATTCTGGTGTGTGTTCGGTACCGATCCAATTTAGTTTGAATGACTTTAGTGAAAAAAATGAGTTGGAGAAAAAAAAGGCTACGCTTCGCCTGCTAATGGAAGGCATAGAGAAACTTGCTCTACGTAATAATTGGGATATTGATCCATTTAGGGAGATAGCTTTGCAAATAGAGCAGTTAGATTATGTAAATGAATGGACTTGGAAAAAAGACGTAAAGAGCCCTAATAAGAAGTACAATGCTAGAGTCATATGTCATCATAATGTAGATAGCATGGATATATTCCTATCTATTTTACAACGTGATGGTACGCAAGTACTTGTAGAGAAGGTCATATCAGAACAACCAGATGAATTTGCCTATGCTGAACATCTAGGTGAACTTACATGGGTATCTGATTTTGAAGTTGCTTTAATTAATAAAACAGGTACTGAAAGGCACTCTGCAACCCTGAAATATTAATACGCTGTTAAAAATTCCACTTAGAAGAATAGGTCGAATAAAAAAGAAATAGTAAAGGATAAAATAATGAAAAAAAGAGTTTCGGTGAAGATAGGAGATGTCTTCTCAATAAAACTAAATCAGGATTGGAATTGTTATGGACAAGTTGTTTCTGAAGGAAGAATATCAGATTGTATGATTGTATTTGATTTGATATCAATGGAACACCCAACAGTAAGTGAGATCACTACTAAACCAATCATTTTCTTAATACAGACTGTAAACTCCAGGATTGAAGATGGTATCTGGAAAGTGATTGGTAATGCTCCAATACCTAGGATGACATTTCCCATGTACAAAGAGGAAACTGAAGATGGATATACATTGGTAGATCATAAGGGTGATATTGTGACTGAAACTCCCAGTGCTTCACAGATTGAAGTTGCCTCCGAACTGGAATCTTGGTCACCTGTTAGTTTAGAAAAAGCAGTCATTGCTAGATTTGTAACTGGAGAATGGGACCCGTATTATAATGATTTAATTTATATAGAGTAGTCTATGTTCAATGGTCTAGAGAAAAGGACATAGTCCGTTTACCGCTTGGGCTTGTATCTAATTAATTTTCACTTAGGCATGCATTTATCTTGAGGATTTCATTCCTCTCGTGTAAATGACATGCCCGTTTTTATTTATGCTTTAAATCCCCTTGTGATTTTGCGTCCTGTTGGTGTCTGGGCATGTCCCTGAGTAATCAGGAGCATCTGCTCCATCTGCAACTAGCCTGTTATCTAAAGCAGACATATCGTTCATCGTGATGTTCACAAATCAACTTACTTGAGATCAAGATTCAAACGTGTTACCGACATAATGAAAAGAGTGAATATGCGTTTTGGTGAGATCAATCACGTTTTTGATAAATGCCTCACGTGATTCACGATATCCGCTTAATATCCAATTATTTAATAGTCCAAAAAAACCGTAGGCGGTATAGTACTTGAAATAGTCCATATTAACTGGGGAGTTGTTGATCGTCTCAAAGACAAATTGCTCCTGATAGATTTTGAGTATGGTTTGCGGAAAGCCTGTATGTAGACCGGGTAACGTATCATCGTATTGAATCAGTTCGAAGAAATCACGGTGCTCGTAGATATAATCCACGATTTGAAAAGATTCGGCATCCAGCTTGTTTGTTGAAACCTTTTGACCGTGCCAATAAGGTTTGCCTACTGCGCCCCTCAATCCTTCGAGTGTCATACTCAACAACTCTTCGGCGAGAATATATTTATCCTGGTAGTGTAAATAAAACGTGCTACGATTATAACCCGCCTGATCAACGATGTCTTTGACAGAAACACCATGGAATCCTTTTTTCTTAATGAGCTGAATCAGAGCAGTTTTTAGGTGCTCCTTGGTTCGATTACGATGTTGAGATGTCACAATAAGTTCATTATTCATTCAAAAAAACTCCTATAAATATAGACATAGTTTTATAAAGTGTCTACGAGGTAGACACTTGGTCACATCTTAATGATTGGATTGTTACAATTTTAAGCATAGAATTAGTTTTGTAAACATCATATAGCACTATTTATATAGGCGCTATTCAAAATATTATACTGGGGGATTTATTCATGGGCAAACTTCAAGATAAAGTTGCAGTCATCACAGGAGGAGCATCCGGGATTGGCGCAGCGACAGCTCGCTTATTCGTTTCCGAAGGAGCTAAAGTGGTCTTGGTGGATCTAAATGAAGAAAAAGGTAAGGCGTTTGAGCAGGAACTGAAAGCGCTTAAAGCAGAGGCTCTCTTTATTAAAGCAAACATAACAAGTGAAGAAGAGGTTTCTGAGATTTTCAAACAAACCGTAGAAGCATTTGGTCAAGTCGATATCGTATTCAACAATGCGGGAATCGGACGTGTTCATCCCACGCATGAGCTTGATTATGCCGAATGGCGCAATACAGTCAATGTTGATCTGGACGGCGTATTCTTGGTTGCACGTGAAGCGATTCGCGAAATGCTCAAAATTGGTGGAGGTACAATCGTCAACACGGCTTCCATGTACGGATGGGTTGGTTCACCTGGCTCTGCAGCCTACAATGCAGCTAAAGGCGGCGTTGTGAACCTGACTCGTTCGCTCGCGCTGGAGTATGCTGAGCAGAATATTCGGGTGAACTCCCTTTGCCCAGGCTTTATCGATACACCGATTATCCCGGAAGAGAGCAAACAAGCACTTTCAGCGGCAACACCAATGAAACGTCTGGGTCAAGCAGATGAGATGGCAAAAGCCGTTCTGTTCCTGGCTAGCGACGATTCTTCATATATGACAGGAAATAGCTTGATCATAGACGGAGGATACACCGCTCAATAAGTGTAGCAATTATCGAAGCACACAAAGAACATAGTTCCATTAAAAGTCGCTATTCTAGCGGCTTTTTTTATATTGTATTGGTATAAGAGCAGTTCCCAATTCAAGGACAACTAGCAAACAGCGATTTTAGCTATTCATAATAGATGGCCTCATAAGGAAACTCTAACTTATTCAAGCGATATTCTTTGGGCGACATGGACATATATTGCCGAAAAACTTTGCCGAAATAGCTGGGACTCTCAAACCCGCATTGTTGACCAATCTGAGAAATCGGAAGTTCCGTTGTGCGGAGTAGTCGGATTGCAACCTCAATGCGTCTGTCTTTAAGATAGGCTAGCGGTGATGTTTTCTCGGATTTCTGAAATAACCTGCACAAGTAGTGTTTATTGATATCGCAATGGCTGGCTAGAAGATCCAACGTCAATGGAGATGCATAATTCTCTCGGATGAACTTTTTACATTTCTCAATCGTTGTTATGGATAGGGCACCGATATCCTTCTCCGCATCCCGACTCGTCTGTACCAGGATAAGCAACCACCGATAGATTTGCATGGACAAGCGATACTTGTCCGTAACCTTCTCTTGATGAATCAAATGGATAATTTGCCATAACTCTTGAATCAAGGGAGAGTCCGCGTTTCGTCGAATGACATGTCCCTCATTATCATGCATCATATCCCAAATTCGGTTAGCTTCATCCCCGCGAATGTTGATCCATATAAATTCCCATGGTTCGTTGTTCTCTTGTTTATAGTAATAGCAATGTTCTCCTGCAATTTTGACAAGTAGGGCATGTCCCTTCGGTAAAGGGAGCGTTTGATTGTCAATATCCAGATAACCCTGGCCATTAAGTGTGTATTGAAAAACGACATGCCCCGGGTCCGGTCTATCATCACTTGGACAACGATATTCCTCGCTAGAAACGATCTGCCATCCAATAGAGTCCAGTGTCATGATTGATGTATCGTCATTACGAAAAGCATAAGAAACCGTATGAACCATCGTTTCATCTCCTTCCTAAAAAAGTCAATTATCTTATATAATACGTCACATTTTTTAGATTGTCTGTCTTTTTTTAGACCTGTAAGATAAATGTAAGCGGTAACATAAAGAGGAGGTGGCTGTAAATTGTGTTCATATGACAACAAGCTGGGCAGGATCGAACTGATGATTCTAAAAATGAATTTTTAGATAAGGGGGAGTTAATCGAATGATCCGAAGAACTGTTTCCATCCAAAAATCGATGTTTGTATCTTTTTTAGCACTCCTTATGGTTATTTCACTGGCTGTTCCTCCGGCGCCGATACGTGCAGAGTCATCAAGCAGCCTGCCGGGTCGCCAAGCAGAGTATCTTAACCGGGGATTGGTTGCGGTTCTTGTAGACAACGGCGTTTTTTTAAGCTGGAGGTATTTAAACAACGATCCAGATGATATCGCTTTTAATATATATAAAAACGGAACCAAAGTGAACGCATCGCCCATAAGCGATGTGACCAACTATGTGGACACCACTGGTTTCGACAGTTCGCAATATCAGATCTCCACCGTTATTGCAGGCAAAGAGCAAATGCAACCGGAAGTTGTATCGGTCTGGCATAACGATTATCTACCTATTCCGCTCGATAAACCGGCCGATGGTCGGACTAAGGATGGCGGAACGTACTCCTATTATGCTGGAGATGCTTCCGTAGCTGACTTGGACGGGGATGGCGAGTATGAAATTGTCTTCCTGTGGAGTCCAAGCAATTCCAAGGACAATTCGCAGGCGGGTTATACGGGGAATGTCTATATCGATGCCATCAAACTGGATGGCACCAAGCTGTGGAGGATTGACCTGGGAGTCAACATCCGCGCCGGAGCGCATTATACGCAGTTAATGGTGTATGACCTCGATGGCAACGGAAAGGCTGAGGTTGTTGTCAAGACGGCGGACGGCACAAAGGACGGCCAAGGCACGGTCATTGGTGACGGCACGAAGGATTATCGCAACGACGGCGGATACATACTCTCAGGTCCAGAATATCTCACGCTGTTTAACGGTGAGACTGGCGCGGCTGTATCTACCGTGAACTATGATCCTCCAAGAGGCAACGTCAGTGATTGGGGTGACGGCTATGGCAACCGTGTAGACCGTTTCCTTGGCGCCATCGCTTATCTGGACGGTACGAAGCCAAGTGTCGTGATGAGCCGGGGTTATTATACCCGCACAGTGCTTGTTGCTTATGATTATGTTGGCGGGGAACTCGTCAAACGCTGGACGTTCGACACAAACGAAGCAGGATCACAATATCAATCACAGGGCAACCATAATCTAAGTGTGCTGGATGTCGACAAGGACGGCAAGGACGAAATTATGTTTGGCGCCTTGGCCATTGATGATGACGGCAGCTTGCTGTACAGCACCGGACTCGGCCACGGTGACGCCATGCACGCCGGCCAGCTCGATCCGAACCGGGAGGGCTATCAGGTCGTAAGCGTGCATGAGCATTCTGATGCGGCATACGGTCTGGAGATGCGCGATGCGGCAACAGGTGAAATCCTCTGGGGTGAGAAAACAGGTTTTGACACCGGTCGCGGGATGTCGGCGGACATTGATCCGAACTATCCAGGTTACGAATCATGGGCCACGACCGTTACCAACGGGCAAAGTGTACCTGTAACCAATACCTATTCTGCAGCAGGAGAGGCTATCTACACTGTGGACGAAGGGCCCAAAACCGCCAATTTCGCCATCTGGTGGGATGGAGATCTTCAGCGGGAGCTGTTGGACCATGAGTGGGATAATAGCACAGCCAAAGGTATTCCACTCATCTATAAGTGGGATTACCAAAACAAAAAGCTGAATGAAATCTTCCGGGCGACCGGTACGTTAACGAACAACCATACCAAAGGCAATCCGGCACTTCAGGCGGACATTCTGGGTGACTGGCGTGAGGAGCTTCTGCTGCGGAGCGAAGATAGTTCGGAGTATCGTCTCTACACAACGACCATTCCTTCAGACTATCGCATCCCTACGCTGATGCAGGACCCTGTGTATCGACTTGGCGTAGCCTGGCAAAATGTAGCCTACAACCAGCCGCCTCATACCGGCTTTTATCTTGGAGCGGAAGCTACAGCATTCCCTAAAGCCGATCTGACTCTGACCCGCGAAGCTGAAATGCTGGAGCCGGTCTACCGCTTTAATTTCGGTACAGAGACTGCGTCAGGAAGTACGAACATACAGGATACGCTCTACGCACAAGATCCGGGATACGGCTTCAAGGATACAAGTGATGTTACGGTAGGGGCAAATCAGGTCTCGGTCGCGGCGGGCACGACATTTGCCGTTGATCTGCCCAATGCGAACTATAAGGTGATGTTGCGATTGGGCAATGATGCAAATGACTCGAACGTTGGAGTCAAATCCGAATTCGTCCAGAAGCTCGCCGTAACCAATGTGACAGCAGGGACACCACTGGAGTATTCCTATGATATTGCTGTGGTGGATGGACAGCTCGATCTTCTCTTCACGGGTACAGCCATAGACATCCAAGACGTCATCATCGAGAAATATCCAGAGAAAGCGGCTGGTGCGGCAACAACGATCTATATGGCTGGTGATTCAACCATGCAATCTTACAGTGAAGCGCAGGCTCCTCAAGAAGGATGGGGCCAACAGTTCGGACGTTATTTCTCCAATGGGGCTGTCGTCGTGAACGATGCGATCGGTGGCCGAAGCAGTAAATCCTTTATGGTAGACGGTCGTTTGGATACAATCCTGCAACGAATTAAGCCGGGGGACTTCTTCTTCATTTCCTTTGGTCATAACGACGCCAGTGCAGGGATACCGGACCGTTACGCATCACCGGAGGACTATAAGATTTACTTGGCTCGTTATGTAAACGGTGCCAAACAGCGGGGCGCTACACCGGTATTGCTCACTCCGGTTGGGCGCAGAGATTTTAATACAGTGACTCAGGAATTCAACGTCAGCTTCCCGGCATATGTTCAAGCTGCCAAAGAAGTGGCGGAAGAGCAGGACGTGCCGCTGATTGATCTCAGCAAGTTGAGTATTGCTTACTACGACAAAATTGGTAATACAGCTACGGAAAAAGTGTTCCTATATGCTAATCCGGGTGAATATCCAAAATACCCGAATGGGATCAACGATAATACGCATTTCAGCAGCTATGGTGCACAGAAAATTGCCGGACTCGTTGCTGGTGCAGTCAAAGACATGGAGCTGAGCATTTCATCACTGGTCATCGACCCGGATATTTCCGAGCCAGAGCCAGAGCCGGAAGCCCAGCTATATGAGGAGGATTTTGAAGGCGACGCTGCCAACTACCAATATGCGATGGTCAATGCCACGGGTATTGCAGGAACCATGACGGGAACCGTTGTTGACCAGTCCGGAAATAAGGTACTGTCCGTCGCGGGTTCCGGATCGGGCAATCGGGCCAAGGTATTCCGTCTGTTCGATGCCGTAAACGGCGATCAGGTGAACGTGAACTTTGACTGGCAGTCCGGTAATGTGAGTGCCTATCCATCAGAAGGTCATCTCACAATACAGGATTCAAACGAAAATGCCCTGTTCACGCTGCATACCAAAACCGGAAGCACCAAAATTCATTATTTTGTCGGTGCATATAACCCAGACTACGGCACAGGGGATACAGCCATACCCGAAGGGGGAACGGCTACAGATATTTCCAAGAACCAGTGGGTCAATGTGGATGCAACCGTTAATTTTGCCGAAAAAACATTGGATCTGACATTAACGAACCTAGCCGATCCGACAGTTACCCAAACGATTGCAGATATCTCGCTGAGTTCCGCCGCATATGCGGACAACGTCAGATCCATGCGGTTCCTGGGAACGAGAAAAGGCGGTGGAGGCACGTTGAACTGGACTACCCAGATCGACAACGTGCGGATTGAAGGCACTCAGCTCTCTTCGGAGAGTGGCGATCAGACGGCCTTAATCGCTCTGTACGATGAGATCAAAGCACTGAATCTGTCGGATTATACAGATGCATCGAAGGCCGTGGTGAACCGGGCTTTGGCAGCTGCGGAAGCTATATTCAATACGGAAGCCACGCAGGCTAAAGTTGACCATACGTTTAACATGTTAACTGTTGCGAAGGATTCATTGACAAGTGAACCAAACGAAGAGATAAGTGAATACAAATTTGACTTTGGTTCTGGCGGCGCAGCCGACGGATACATCAAGGTAGATGCCAAAAGAGCGTACATTGAAGGCAATGGGTACGGCTTTGCTGATACTGCGCTGACCAAAGATGAGAACCGGGGAACCGGAGATTTGCTCAAGAAAGATTTCACACGAGTAAACGGTACCTCTTTCCTGGCGGAAATGGAGCCGGCGAATTACCGGGTAACGATGACCATCGGGGATGCGGAGGAATCAACCAGCGCAAATGTGGTTGTAGAGCAAATGACAAAGCTGGCGCTTACAAGCATTGCCAAGGGCGAATTCAAAGAAATCACGTATGACGTTGCCCTGATTGATGGGGTCTTTAACTTCAACTTTACCGGAAATGCACCGAAGATCAATGCGCTGAAGCTGGAGCGACTGCCAGATCACAGTGCAAGCGATAAACCAGTTATTTATTTGGCCAGCGATTCCACGGTGGCCAATTACGCGGAAAACTATCGTCCGCAAGCGGGCTGGGGAGAAACGTTGGGTGAATATTTTGATCCAAATGAAGTCAGTATTGATAACCGGGCGGTTGGAGGTTTGAGTAGTAAGACCTTCCTGGTCGGTGGATATCTCAACGATATTTTACTCGACATTCAAGAAGGCGATTATCTATTCATGCAGTGGTCTCATAACGATTCCACACCTTCACGTCCAGAGCGTTATCTTACACCAGAGCAATTTAAGGTATATCTGAAAGAATACATTAACGGTGCTCTGCAGAGAGGTGCGATTCCGGTTCTGGTCACACCAGTGAACCGTCGTGATTTTACCGGAGAGGTGCTGAACAAAAGCTTCCCGGAATACGTACAGGCGATGAAAGAAACGGCGCAGGAAACGGAAACGCTTATCATCGATCTGAACCAAGCCAGTTGGGAGCATTTCCAGGAGCTTGGCACAGAAGGAACCAAATCGATATTCATGTGGGTAGGCACAACGGAAGACAATACACATTTGCAAATGAACGGTGCAATCAAGGTGTCTGAACTCGTAGCACGCCTTGTGAAGGAATTGAATATACCTTTATCTGATTTTGTTACGTTGGAAGGAGAATCTCCGGAGCAGAAGGCCCCGCATACTACGGCAACTGTGGAAGGAGAATTGCAGAACGGCTGGTATACTTCTCCAGTCCAAGTAACCTTCACAGCAAGCGATGAAGATTCCGAAATTGAAGGGACCTATTATCAAATTAATGGTGGCGAAACGGTGAGTGGCACACAATTGACTCTAACTGAAGAAGGAACACATACCATCAGCTACTGGAGCGTCGATGTTGACGGTAACAAAGAGAGCGAACAGTCTTTGTCCATATCCATTGATCTCGTACCTCCAACCATTGAGATTCATGGTCAAACCGAATACACCATTGATCAGCAGGTGGAAATTGGTTATACAGCTTCCGATTCGGTATCCGGTGTGGCAGAACCGGAGGGTGTGCTTCTCGACACTCCTGCGTATACACTGGAACCCGGCCTGAACGAGGTTACGGCAACGGTCTCGGATTTGGCTGGCTGGGAACAGACGGTAGAATATAGTTTTGGCGTTATTGCTACATTCGACAGCCTGATTAATCTGACCAACGCCTTTGCCGATGAATCGACCGATCCTAATGCTGGTGTTCTTGCTGATCAGCTTACAAACACGTTACAGCAGGCCAAACAGGCAGCAAACGATCGTGAAGGAGCAAAAGCGCGTCAATTGCTTGCATCCTACGGTAATGACGTTCAAGCAGTTAGAGGAACCGTATTTACGGATGAGCAGGCAAGTGTGCTGATTAAGTGGGAGGAATGGCTCCATCAGACAACGCCACTAGCAAACGGTGCCCCTGGCACTCCGGTGTTATCTGATAATAATGGTTACGACACGGGGCTCAAAGACGGCGACTACACAATCACGATGAATCTATGGTGGGGTAATAACGGCAATCAGTTCAAACTGTATGAGAACGGTGAATTGATTAAAGAAATTTCTCTGGTCGATCAATCCCCGTCCGCCCAATCTGTTCAAGTTGATATTACTGGAAAGAAAAATGGCACCTATATCTATACTGGAGAATTGATCAATGCACTGGGTTCAACCATGAGTGTTCCACTAACAGTCATCGTCACGGATGCTTCCCCGGGGCAAGCCGTTCTGTCGAACGACAACTGGGACGGTGACGGCAACTATAATGTCACCATGAATCTGTGGTGGGGAACAAACGCAACCGAATACGAACTTTACGAAAATGGTGTATCGATTGACACACAATCGCTGCAATCTCATTCGCCTGGTACACAGTCTGCGGTTACCTCAATCTCTGGAAGAGTACCTGGAATCTACGAGTATGAAGCTGTACTTCGTAATTCTTCAGGGGAAACCAGATCACACAAATTAAATGTGACGGTACGAGAGTAGACTGAAATGTTGGAGCATTCCATTAACAAGAAGTGATTACAACTGAAGTAAGGTACGCATATAAAAGTGCTATTCCTCATTATTTTGAGGAGTATCACTTTTTATATGCGCACAGTATGAAAGCGTTTGACTTATTTGAATATCAATCTATAATGATGAAAGGAAATTGGACTTGGACAGGATACAGACAGCCTGTCCGCTTGAATGTATATTCAGAGCAAGCTTCCATACGCAGGAGGCTTGCTGTTTCATTTTCAGAAGGAGAATAGGTTCCCATGACACTTAAAAAAAGAATATTTTTACTGTTCTTTCTCAGTGCGTTTATCCCCTTTATCAGTATATTTGCAATTTCTTATTATACGATCGACTCCATTTTCGCAAATAAGATCGATGATGGTATCCGTAGCAATTTACAGCAGGTGACATCCTCATTGGAGAATTCCATCACCAATCTGAATCATGTGACGCAACAATTATCTTACAGGGGTACTTTAGGCAAAAGAATGGATGAATTCTTGAATCCGTCCTCCGATATCTTCGAACTGATTGAGGCCAGGGACGAATTAAAAAACGAGTTAAGTGTTGTGACCTTCACCAATCCTAATATCGGATTGACCCTATATTACTTTCAAAAAGAAGGTACTACTCAGTTCGGCAACTTTCCGATTAAGGATCGTTTCTCTCCTGAGTCTCTGCCTGTGCTCTTCCAAACCTATGGCATTAAGTACTATGGCCCCCATATGAGTATGAACCGATTTGATGATCAACTCGTTCTGTCTGCTATGCGCAAAGTGCAATTATCCGAGAGGAACGACGTGTTCATTTACGTAGAATCAGGCTTTCGCCTCACTCAAGATATCTTGGGTTACAATCAATACAACGGCGCATTATCTCATCTCATCCTGGATGGTGAAGGCAACATTGTGTACAGCGAAATACCGGAAGCCATGAAGGTAGGGGAGAATTTCACCAGCTTAACGGTCGATCCTGCCAAGGACGGAATATCCCGCGGGTATCACTGGTTCAAGGAGGATTCCTCACAGAAATGGAGTGTCGTATCGGTCATTTCGCAGTCTCAATATCAACAGGAGAAAAACCAGTGGTTGCTTCAAATTTTGCTGGTCGCTTTATTTTTCCTCGGCTTTACCGTGTTTCTCGCTTGGCTCCTGTGGAAGATGGTGTACAAACCACTCGGTCTGTTCCATTCGGAGATCAATGGAATGTCCAAAAATCCACAAACAAAAGGGAGCCGAGCTCGCACTCAGATTCCCGAATTTGATTTTCTGTTGGGTGAATTTTCGAACATGCAGCATCAGATTGGTGACCTCTTCAAGGAAGTACAGCAGAAAGAGAAGATTCGTGCAGACCTGGAAGTGGAAAAGCTGCTCTATCAGATCAACCCGCACTTTCTGATGAATACGCTCGATACGGTGCACTGGCTGGCCGTCATGAACGGACAAGGGGAGATCGACAAGCTGGTGCAGTCATTGAACAAGTTGCTCTATTACAATCTAGGCAAATTAGGGCAAGTATCCACTATGGAAGAGGAGATCGATGCCCTAAGACAGTATCTAATTTTGCAGCAAATTCGCTATGACTTTGAATTTGACGTCCGCATTACTGCAGATGAACAAGTGCTTCAAATTCCTGTGCCCCGCTTTATTCTGCAACCTCTGGTTGAAAATTCGTTATATCATGGATTAAGTGACGAAGGTTTTATTCAGATTGAAGTGACATGCACTTCAACGTTGAACATTATGATACAAGATAATGGTGCAGGTATGACTGAGGAAACCATTCATAATCTGCTGAACAATCGTGAAGCTGAACAACAAAAAGTAGGGATGGGCATCGGACTTAATTACGTTCACCGCATGTTGAAAGCACAGTACGGGGACCAAGCACAACTGGTGATCGAGAGTGAATTGGGAACAGGGACAAGCATACTGCTCGTATTGCCTATTAAAGGAGAAGATATCTCGGCATGATTAAGGTATTGATTGTAGATGATGATAAGCTGGTACGCAAAGGTATTAGCTCTGCGATGCCATGGGACGAGTTCGACATGGAGGTTGTAGGAGAAGCAAGCAACGGGTTGAAAGCACTGGATTTTCTGAAAACCCAACCGGTCGATCTGATGCTAACGGATCTTGCGATGCCCGTCATGTCAGGGATCGAACTGATGCGAGCTGCAAGGCAGCTCTATCCTGAACTTCATATCGTCGTGTTAACACTGCATCAGGATTTCGATTATATCCAGGAAGCGCTAAGACTCGGAGCCATCGATTATATAGCCAAAGTGCAGCTGGAGAAAGAGCAATTCGAACATGTTCTGCAACGGATTCATACCCGAATTAACGGGTTGACAAGCACGATAAGAAAGATGCCTGCACAGAATGAAATCAATTTCCATTATCGAAATGTGTATGCTCTTGTTTCACAAGATCGGAAATCAGAGCATACATGGCCAATGGAGCTAACTGCGCATGAAGATGAGATAAGATGGGAGGTTGAGCGTCATAGCTACATGTGGGCTACACCCCCGTCCGAAGAGAATCAACTGTTTCATCAATTGAAGGAATGCCTGCATCAAGTTCCCCAGTGTACGTTGTTGGTTTTGTCTGATGTACAAGAGCGAACATGGTCGCAAATCAAAAACTGGATTATGAATTATACAGAGACGTCTTTATTCTATGCATACAACCCCAATAACCAAGTCATTGCCGTTTCGATGAATGAGAAAGACACATGTTCAAATGAACCACAGGATGAGGACCTTGACCGGATTAAACAAAGTTGGTTCCAAACCCCATGGACCCACCACGACAGTTACTATAACCAACTCATTGACCAGTTTATATCCTTACGATTACATAAAGGTCAGTTGATGGGATTGCTGTACTCGATCTTAATGGAGTGGAACCGTATTTTTGCCCAAACTACGCTTGGAAGAATCTCGATGATCCATTCTTTCGAGTCTTGGTACGAGGTTGAAGAATGGATCAAACAGACTGCTGCAAGCATTCGAAAGGCTGATGAACAGACTTCGTACTCACAGGAAATCATCGATGCCGTGAAAAAAGCGGTGATGATCGTGCAGCAGGATTTGGAACAGGCCTATACAGCTTCAGGTCTCTCCCAACAACTCAATATCAGCCGAAGTTATTTCAGTCAATGTTTCAAAGATCTGATGGGGAAAACCTTTAATGAGTACTCCCGCTTCATCCGGGTGGAGAAATCCAAAGAGTACTTGCTCAATACGAATAATACGATTTTCTGGATTGCGGAGCGAGTGGGTTATACGGATGAAAAATATTTCAGCCGGATTTTCCGCGAACTGACAGGTCTTCTGCCAAGCGAATATCGGCAGCTAGGTAGAGGAAATAAATAGCCGACAGTCTCCTGTTTTAGGAGCTGCCGGCTTTTGTTTTTGATCGAGAAGAGGGGTAGATAGACAAATGTTAGTCAGTAGGTAGGGTAAATGATCACAAGTTAACCATACTTCATCATACGGACTGAAAACTGTAACCATTTCTCTATCCAAACGGACGTGTAATCCCTATCTCGATTGGCCTTCACTTCAATTTATAATGAAAGCGTAAACAAATATGTTGAACATCAGAATAAAGGGGAATCGAACTAGATGAGAACAAAATGGTCTATGAAAAGCAAACGGGTGACAAAGCGTCTGGCCGTGCTGTCCATGTCCGCCTTGATGGTTGCAGCCCTAGCGGCATGTGGAGGCACTTCCAATCCTCCTACTGCAGAGGAAGCAGGCAAATATGAGGTAACGCCTGGAGATCCGTTCAGTGCCTATAAAGACGAAATTACCGTAACCATGGGACGGGTAACCACAGCCAATCCAAAACTGCCGGCTGGTGATACCTATGAGAACAACGCATATACTCGGCTGGTCAAAGACACGTTTAACGCTCAGATTACAGATCAATTTGAAGCCAATGGTGAAGATTATAGTCGTCAAGTATCGCTTGCCATCGCATCCGGGGAATTGCCTGACATGATGCGTGTTGATTCCAAAGATGAACTGAAAGAACTGGTGGATAACGATCTGATTGAGGATCTGACCGCCATTTATGATCAATATGCCACGGATAATATCAAGCAAATGTACGATTCCTACGACGGCCGAGCATTAGACAATGCAACGATTGATGGACGTTTGATGGGACTTCCGGCGACTTCCCTGGATTCCGCACCAACGATGGTTTGGGTTCGTCAAGATTGGCTGGATCTGCTGGGGATTCAACTGGATGCAGACGGAGACGGTGCCCTTTCACTGGATGAAGTGGAGAAAACAGCGCTGGAATTCCTGAAAAGAGATCCTGGCCAATCCGGGAACCCGGTAGGTATTCCATTTGTGAACACGATGAATACAACAGATTATAATGGCTCTGCTTATACGATGCTGGGTGTGGCCTCAACCGAGGGAGCCTTCCCGCAATATTGGATGAATGGTGAAGACGGCAAAATCGTGTATGGTTCCACGACAGAAGAAACGAAGAAAATGCTGGGCACCATGGCGGATTGGTTCAAGAATGGCATCATTGACCCGCAATTCGGAACCCGCACGTTTGATGATATTACCGCACTCTACGCCAATGGCCAAAGCGGTATCGCCTTTGGACCGTGGCATATCCCTGACTGGGGACTGATCAGTGCAAAACAGATGGATAAAAATGCGAAATTTTCGGCTTATACGCTGGAGGATGCAAATGGCAAGGTCAACGTGGCGCATGCCAATCCATCCAATCAGTTTATCGTGGTGAGAAAAGGTTATGAGCACCCTGAACTGGCCGTTAAAATTGTAAACCTGTTCTACGATAAACTGGCAAATGATAAAAATGCCGCAGCAACCATGCCGGAAGCTGCCAAGTATCAGGAGACCGGGGTAGACGGTTCAACGAGACCGTTTAATATCGAAGTCAATTCGGCTACATCGCTACTGGATGATTACTCTGACGTTGTTCGCGGGATTAAAGGAGAGATCGGCCTGGATGAGGTTCGCACAACTGAATCGAAGAACAATATCGGAAGCATCAAAACCTATTTGAGCGACATGGATACGGATGATGTGACTGCTTGGTCAAAATATCATTCGCGGATCAACGGTGTTGGACTGATCGACAAACTGACACAAGAAAACAAATTTGTATGGATGACACCTGCTTTCTCTGGCACTACACCAAGCATGAAACAGACGTGGGCTAATCTGACGAAGTTGGAACAGGAATCGTTTATCAAAATTGTAACGGGTTCAGAACCGCTCGATTATTTCGATACATTCGTCAGCAATTGGAAGAAACAAGGTGGTGATCAAGTCATTCAGGAAATTGAAGACGAGATCGCATCGAAACAATAATATCCATGAACAGTGGAAGGGCTGCGATACGCAGCCTTTCTTCAGGAAAGGGGTTCATCCATGAAACAGGGGAATTGGAAAGCGAGAGGGCGTCTCGGCCCAGGTGCCATGTACCATATGATGATGCTGCCGGGCATTTTGTTTTTGCTTGTATTCAGCTATGTTCCAATGGTCGGTATCATTACAGCGTTTCAGGACTATATACCGGCCAAGGGCATGTTTGGCTCCGAATTTGTAGGCCTGAAGCATTTTATGTATATGTTCAAGCTTCCGGATATCGCGCAGGTCGTCAGCAATACGTTGGTAATTGCGATTGGCAAGATTCTGCTCGGAACGATGATGGCCATCATTTTTTCTGTTTTATTAAATGAAATTCGTATCAAATACGTTAAAAAATCTGTCCAGACGATTGTTTATCTGCCACACTTTCTATCCTGGGTTGTACTGGCATCCGTCGTTGTCAACATGTTCAGTTTGGATGGCATTGTGAATCAAATGTTGGCGTTCTTTGGACTCGAAAATATTAATTTCCTTGGCAGCAACACCTGGTTCCAGCCACTGATTATCGGTACAGACGTATGGAAAGAGTTTGGTTACAGTTCCATCGTTTATCTGGCTGCGATTACGTCCATTGATCCCGGTCTGTATGAAGCGGCAGGAATGGATGGAGCAAGTTGGTGGAGAAAAGTGTGGCATATTACATTGCCAGGCATGCTGCCTATTATTCTGCTCATGGGCGTAATGAGTCTGACCAACATTTTGAGCGCTGGTTTCGATCAAGTCTATAATCTGTATAACCCGGTTGTCTATGAGTCGGGCGACATTCTGGATACCTATGTCTATCGGATCGGTCTCGTTGGGCGACAGTATAGCTTCGGTACAGCTGTTGGTTTGTTCAAGTCCGTTATCGGTATTGTTTTGCTCATGTCTGCCAACCAGTTGGCCAAAAAATATACGGACCGAAAAATATTCTAAGGAGGCCAAACCTGTGTCCTATTCTGCAAACTTAAAAGATCGAATTGGCCGGTTTGCCATCTATGCCATCGTCATCTTGCTGGCATTGGTCTGCCTTCTTCCGTTATGGAATATCGTCGCCATTTCATTCAGCAGCAGCGAGGCAGTATCCGCGAACGCAGTAGGTCTCGTTCCAGTTAATTTCACAACAGCAGCGTATACCAAAATTATCGAAGATGCACAGTTCTGGCGCTCCTTTGGTATATCCGTTCTACGTGTTTCGCTAGCTCTTGTGCTCAACATGATTCTGATTATTTTAATGGCGTATCCGCTATCCAAATCAAAAAGAGATTTTAAAGGCAGAAACATTTATATGAATATCATGATTTTTGCCATGTTGTTCAGTGGAGGCATGATTCCCAGTTACCTGCTGATCAAAAACCTGGATATGCTGAATACGATCTGGGCACTTGTTCTGCCAGGCGCTGTCCCGATATTCAGTGTCATTCTCGTGATGAATTTCTTCTCCGCTGTACCTAAAGCGCTTGAAGAAGCAGCATTCATCGATGGGGCCAATCCGCTCCAGGTCTTGTTCAAAGTGTATGTTCCCGTATCCATTCCTGCACTGGCGACAGTCGCCTTATTCAGTATCGTGGGTACGTGGAATGACTTTTTCGGCGGGTTGATCTATATGACCAAAGTCAGTAATTATCCGTTAATGACCTATATTCAGTCCCTTAACGTGAATATTGCTGATTTGCTTCAAGCCGGCACCAATTCCAGCGAACTCAGTAACCTGACTGAAATATCGAACAAAAACCTGAATGCAGCCAAAATCGTAGTTGCTGTTATCCCGCTATTGCTGATTTATCCGCTGCTGCAAAAATACTTTGTGACGGGCATTGTCGTAGGATCTGTCAAAGAATAACCTTAGAAAGGTTGAATGGAACATGGAAAATAAAAAGTGGTGGAAAGAAACCGTTGTATATCAAATATATCCACGCAGCTTTCAAGATCGTAATGGTGATGGAATTGGCGACTTGGAGGGCATTGTATCCCGATTGGATTATTTGCAGCAACTCGGCATCGGTGCGATCTGGTTATCACCTGTCTGCAAGTCTCCTCAAGATGATTACGGATATGATATCTCAGATTATCAGGACATCGATCCGATGTTTGGGTCTTTGGAAGATATGGAACAGTTAATTCTGGAAGCCAAGAAACGAGACATTCGAATCATCATGGATTTGGTGTTGAACCACACTTCGGATGAACACCCCTGGTTTCTAGAAGCCAAAAAAGGCAAAGACAATCCGTACCATGACTACTACGTCTGGAGAGATGGCGTGGAAGGGACGCCTCCAAACGACTTGGGGTCCACCTTTGGTGGTTCAGCCTGGGAATGGGTGCCTGAGATCGGGCAATATTATTTGCATCTATTTTCCGTAAAACAGCCCGATCTCAACTGGGAAAACCCCAAAGTCCGGCAGGAGATATATAACATGATTAATTGGTGGATCGACAAGGGTGTGGGTGGTTTTCGCCTTGACGTGATCGACTTAATCGGTAAAGAACCGGATTTGAAGATTACGGGAAACGGACCTAATTTGCATAAATATATCAGGGAACTGAGCAAGGAGACGTTTCAAAAAGCGGAAGACCTGCTAACCGTTGGAGAAACATGGGGCGCCACTCCGGAGATCGCCAAACTGTACAGCAATCCAGACGGCAGTGAGTTTTCAATGGTCTTCCAATTTGAACACATCAGCTTGGATGAACAAGAAGGCAAAGGAAAGTGGGATCTTAAACCTTTGGATGTGATGGCATTAAAAAAAGTGCTGTCCAAGTGGCAGACGGAGCTCAAGGGTGATGCCTGGAACAGTCTATTCTGGAACAACCATGACTTGCCACGTATCGTATCTCGTTGGGGAAATGATGGAGAATTCAGAGTTGAATCGGCTAAAATGTTGGCTACCCTTCTTCATGGCATGCAAGGTACGCCTTACATATATCAGGGTGAAGAATTGGGTATGACGAATGTTCAATATGCGATCGAGGATTATCGGGATATTGAATTGCTCAACTTTTATAAGGAAAGAATGGGGAAAGGTTATCCTGAACAAAGTGTGATGGAGTCGATCTACGCCAAGGGACGTGATAATGCACGCACACCTATGCAATGGGATACTTCGGATAACGCGGGTTTTACACAAGGGGAACCTTGGATTAAGGTGAATCCAAATTATAAGCAGATCCATGCCGAGGAAAGTTTGAATAACCCTGAATCCATATTCCATTATTACCGGAAGTTAATCCAACTCAGAAAAGATCATGAAGTCATCGTATATGGTGATTATGAGCTGATCTTTCCAGAGAACCCAGACGTGTTTGCTTATACCCGAACGTTGAATAGTACGACAATTCTTGTGGTATGCAATTTCCAAGGATATACGACTGAACTTCCGCTTCAGGAGCAATTGACAGGGTCCTATCAGCTTTTGACAGCTAACTATACAGGTGAACTCTCGGAGGGCGAATTACGTCCATATGAAGCCAGAATGTACCTTATCCATGATAAAGCATATTACGTTATATAATGTTCAGTTCTCAAGAAAGAAGGATTATATTCAATGAAAAGAGTATGGTGGAAAGAAGCAGTAGCTTATCAAATCTATCCGAGAAGTTTTATGGATTCCAACGGAGATGGGGTTGGTGACATCAAGGGGATCATATCTAAACTGGATTATATTCAAGATCTCGGTATTGATCTGATATGGATCTGTCCGATGTATAAGTCACCTAACGATGATAATGGTTATGACATCAGTGATTACTGTTCCATTATGGATGAATTCGGCACGATGGCGGACTTTGATCAATTACTGAATGAAGTTCATCTTCGCGGCATGAAACTCATTATGGACTTGGTGATCAATCATACAAGTGACGAACACCCGTGGTTTATTGAATCCAGAGCTTCACTGGATAACCCCAAACGGGATTGGTACATCTGGAGAGATGGGAAGAATGGAGACGAACCGAATAACTGGGAGAGCATCTTTGGCGGTTCTGCTTGGGAATATGATGAAGTCTCCGGACAGTACTATCTCCATCTGTTCTCCAAAAAACAACCGGATTTGAATTGGGCAAATAAAGAAGTTCGGAAATCCATATATGAAATGATGAATTGGTGGCTGGATAAAGGGATTGATGGTTTCCGTGTGGATGCAATCAGCCATATTCACAAAGAAGAGGGCCTCTTGGACATGCCAATAAGAGAAGGCGTCAAGTACATCTCCTCTTTTGAAAAGCATATGAATGTGAAGGGAATCCAGAATTATCTGCAAGAAATGAAAGAGAACACATTATCCAGATATGACGTCGTGACTGTTGGGGAAGCAAATGGAGTTAAGGTTGAGGACCAAGAAGATCTGCTGGATTGGATCTGTGAAGTCAGAGGGAAATTTAATATGGTCTTTCAATTCGAACACCTGGACCTTTGGAAAAACAGTACAGACAGGCAACTGGATGTTCCCAAATTGAAAAACGTCTTGACCAAGTGGCAAAAATCACTGGAAGGCGTCGGCTGGAATGCTTTGTTTATTGAAAATCACGATCAGCCTCGCAAAGTTTCATCTTGGGGAAATGATACGGAGTATTGGTATGAAAGTGCCACAGCACTTGGAGCCATGTACTTTTTCATGCAAGGCACACCTTTCATATATCAGGGGCAAGAGATAGGCATGACAAACGTGGCTTACCCTTCGATAGAGGATTATAACGACATAGCCGATCGGAATTTATATCAGATCAAACGCGAAGAGGGCATGTCGCATGAGGAGATCATGAACATCATCTGGGCTTCGAGTCGCGATAACTCCAGAACACCGATGCAGTGGTCTTCGGCCAAAGAGGCCGGGTTTACCAGTGGTACACCATGGCTGAAGGTGAATGACAATTACATCAATATTAATGTAGAGAAACAACTCCAGGAACCACGTTCTATTCTTCAATTTTATAAACAAATGATTCAGTTGCGAAAAGAGCACGATACGCTGACTTATGGGATCTATGAGCTCCTTATGCCGGATCATCCGAGTGTATATGCATATACACGTACACTGGCAGATCAACAGGTGCTGGTAGTAATCAATCTTTCTGAAGATATTGTGCAGCTTGGGGAAGAAGAACTCGGCCTCAACTTCTCAGAGATCTGGCTTACCAACTATGAGAATGGCTTGCTGCCACTGGTGTTGCGACCGTTTGAAACTATTGTTGGATTAAGCGATATAGTAAAGTAAAGTAGGATACGCAAAAAGAAAAAGGCGCCTATATCATTCAGAAAATGATATAGACGCCTTTTATTGTTGTATAACCACATGAAAATCAACTGCGACTATTAGTTTTATTGATGGAGAACATCCGCGTATTCAGAGTTACGTTCGAAACGTCCCTTGGCAAACGGACATAGAGGTAAAATCTTAATACCGTTTTCCCGCGCGTATTCCACCATAGCTTTGATAAGTTCATCGCCAAGCCCTTGTCCTCGGTAAGCATTTTCCACCAATGTGTGATCAATGATGTATAGCTCTGTACTCGAGATTACATAGGTCATCACCGCAGCAATGTCACCGTTATCTTGAATAAGAAATCTTTTATTGGCAGGTTCATGTTCTACGTTATGCATGTTCATCCTCTTTCTTTGTTGAATATTCACCGTCCAGAAGCTTATACGTCAATGCTCCGCTTGGACATGTGTCAATATGCCGGGCAATGGCCTCCGAAGTGTCACCATCAGGATCAACCCAAGGGCGCTTGCTTAAATCAAAAACAGCAGGGAGACCCTTTACGCAAATACCGGAATGAATGCAGACATCCGAATTAAACATAACCTCGATATCTTTACCGTAATATAATTTCTCTTTAACCATAATGCATTCACATCTTTCACTGTTGAGTTTGAGTTTGTTTACAGATCGATATCCCAGGCATCCATGGTAAGTCATGTCTGGCAGGCTCTTAATGTTCGAATTATAAATGAGGAATCATTATTAAGTCAACGTGATATAGGACAAGAACACGGTCATTTTATGTGCTGATCATAACCCTGGATCCTCCGAAACATTAAAGCTCCAAAAAAGTTATGTTTCCGGCGATTCTAAGTTGTCATCTAACAACACCCTTAGTAAGATTGGGAACTTATTTAGTGACTTCGATCTGAAATTGATCGGAATATGATTTGAGGTTGCCTGCAAGACCAGCGAGTTCCCCGGAGATGTTCGACAGTTCGTTTGCCGATCGCTGCTGCTCCACAGCACTAGCCGTGACTTCTTCGGCCATGGCTGAAGTTTCCTCGGTTGCGGAAGCAATATAACTGAGATTCTGTTCCAACTCCTGACGAATAGAGTGCATGTCCATCGTCCGGCTGTCTAAACTCTGAGCCAACTCATGCACTTCGGTCGATAAGCGGCTAACCTGTCCAAATGCCTGGAGACAATCAGCGATCTGTTTCTCCTGTTCCTTAACAGCTACCATATTCGCATCAAAATGACTGCCCATCCGATGTATCTCTTGAACAAATGAACCCAGGATCTCATCAATCTCCTGGATCGAACGTTCGGATTGTTGAGCGAGCTGTCCCATTTCACCTGCAACGACTGCAAAGCCTTTACCCGCTTCTCCAGCTCGGGCAGCTTCAATTGAAGCATTCAGGGATAGTATTTGAGTTTGTTTTAAAATGTTGTGAATCTGACCGCTAATAGAGGAAGCGAGTTCGGATTGAGTCGTCAGAGACCTGGAAATATCCTGTTGATGCTCAACACGCTTGGCATTCTCTCGGCCCTTCTCAAGCAGAACCTCATGTTCACGTGTAACTTGTACTTGAACAGAAGATAGCTGCTCTGAAGTATAAGTAAACTGTTTCACATATGAACCTACTTCATCCATTATTTTGCCGAGATTATCTGAATGCTGGACGGAGTGTTCTGTCTCTTCAGCCTGTTTCATTGAACCTATGGCAATCTCCTCAATCGCTCTGGAAAGTTCTTCGCTCTGACGCTGGTTTGTCTGAGCGGTTTCCGAAATATCTTTTGATGACTGCTGTAATGTATTTGAACCTTGCTGTATTCCCATCAGAATGTTCGTCAATTGGGCAACCATGATGTTAATCAAATCACTAATGTCACCGAGTTGATCATTGGACATATGTGTGGATACGACTTTGAGATTCCCATCAGCAACCTGCTCAAGACTTGACTTAATATCGCGTACTTGTCTAAGAATACCTCGTACTACGAATAACATCATGACCAAAGAAAGAATCAGTACAACCACAAAAATCGGGATTATGGTCCGATAAGCATTATTCACAGATGTCGCGGAGACTTGACTCACTGCTTCAGCAGAAATATCAATGCCCAGATATCCAATGACAGTACCTTGCGAATCCTTGATTGGTGTAAAGGAGGACAATAGCTGTCCCCAGGTTGGATCATCTACAATGCCTGTTGTGACGACTTCACCGCGTAACAAGCGTTCCTGAATCTGGGGATTGAATTCCATTGCAGTGCCGTAAGGACTATATTCCGTATCGTCCCAATTCGCTCCATCTACGGTGTAGATCCACCCGTCCGAAGTTTTGTTATACATATAAACATACAAGGCTCCCGATTGAAGCCTAACTTTAACGAGTTCGTCCCTAAGACTTTTATATTCGTTGCTCTCCTCTGAAGCAGGAGAAGATAATGTCTTAATTAATTCCGACTCCTGACCTAGTTGAGAGGCGGTATTCACAGCCAGCTGCTGATTGTTATGCTGCATGGTCATTAATGATGCATTTTCACTGGAGTCGATGGTTGCCCATATGATTAGACCGCCCATGGCCAGTAGCGGAACCAGAATAATCAAATACAGTTTGAACCTTAAATCCATCTTTTTTTTGCGAGTCTGTTTCACGTACGGTTCCCCCTTGGATGTAATAAAGTAAATATGGCTATTCGTATAACCCCATACTATTTATCGTAATATTGAAGGGGGAAATGAAGACTAATCCTAAATTTGTATATACATATACGCAGATTATAAACTAACAGTATGCAAGGACACCTTGCCATTAACCAAAAAAAGGCTCCACCAGCTTTATGCCAGTGGAGCGCTTAATTTTTCTCTTAGAGATTCTGTTCAATATACAAACCTACTCACGGATGTTTATTGCAGAAACGGTCGATATAATCAGAACATTGCCCCGGCTCATCTTCCATTACGAAATGACCAGCTTTGGGAATGACATGTAGGCAGGCATGGGGAATATCCTGGACAAGCCTCTTTGCGTACATAAGGGGCTGCCATTCGTCTTCTTCCCCCCATAAAATTTGAACGGGAACTTTCAGCTTGGGTAAATCTGTTCCATAGGATTCAGTATATTTTGCATTATAATGAGCTACCTGATGGGAGAAAAAAGAGGCTTTGCCCAATGAACCTGTATGGGGTTCCAGATATGCATCCAGTGCATTGCCAGTCATAAGCTCTTTATTATACACTGCCATGGATAATTGTTTCTTTAGCATGGTATCAAAATCAGCACGGGACATTTGTTCAACCTGTTCAAGCTGTTCTTCGATAATTTTCTTCCAGGTTGGTGAGGGCCACGAATCATAGCTGGGCATGTTGAGTAACGTAAGCGATTGTACACGTTCAGGCTGTTCCAAGGCCAGTTGGACTCCGACAATTCCACCTAGATCGTGGGCTGCGACATGTAAACGATCCATTCCGAGTTCGTCTAAAAGCTGACTAAACAGCGTATATTGTGCTGCCACAGAAGTATCTGCTTCGAGTGGTCTTTCGGATGCTCCATATCCAAGAAGGTCATGTACGTAGACTTTATACCCTTTTTGAACCAGCGCGGGTATTACTTTTCTCCATTCATAGCTATAAGAGGGTGTTCCGTGAAGGAGCCATATGGGAGAGCCTTCTCCGTATTGCTCATAAGCGATTCGATATCCATTAATCAAGATGGATGACGTTGCTACTGTTTGCATAGTGATTACTCCCTTCCATAAACTATTGAGATTAAAAATGAAATGGGCTCTTAATGAGCTACATTGAATATAAACGATTGCTTTACATTAGTTAAATTGATAGTTTATATGTAAACGATCAGTTTTAATGATGTTACAAAGAAGGGAGCCAATGATGGAAATACGTCATCTGGTCACATTTATTGCAATTGTGGAACACGAGGGATTTACCAAAGCTGCTGAACATCTTGGATACGCGCAATCTACAATTACATTGCATATTAAGGCGTTGGAAGAGGAGATTAACTACCCTTTATTTGATCGAATTGGTAAGCGGGTTATTTTAACGGAGACCGGGAAAAAATTGTTGCCACATGCCCAAAAAATGCTTGAGCTTTATCATATGATTAAGGAAGTGACTGTTGCACAAGGTGAATTAACAGGTAATATCGTGATCAGTATTGGGGAAACGTTGTTGATCTATCGTTTTCCACCTATTATTGAAGAGTTCAAAAAATTGCATCCTCATGTCAATATCGAGTGGCACCAATTAGATTCCGTACATTATAAAGAGAATTTGATGCAAGGTAAAAGTGATATTTCCTTCATGTTGGGGACAGAGGTGCATGATCCCAATCTGTACAGTGAGAAATTGGCTGAGGAGCCCATGATGCTGTTGTACCCCAATTCATTTGAGCTACAACGCGACATCGTACGAAGCAATTTACTTTTTACCGAAAGAGGTTGCGGTTATCGCACATTATTTGAACAATGCATTGAAGAGTATCAGATTGGGATTACTTCCAATATTGAATTCTGGAGTATTGAAGCTGTGAAACAGTCGATATTGAGCGGTATGGGTATATCCTTGTTACCTCGAATTACGGTAGAGAAGGAGCTGAAGGAGGAAAAACTTTCAGGTCAGCAGTACAAACAAAATCTAGCTACACAGTTGCTGTATCCCAAAAACAAGTGGATCTCTCCCCAAGTAGAAGCATTTATTGAGATCGTTAGAAAGCATGCCTCCCTATGGTAGCTCATTTCAACTGTCCTTAACGCCTACCACTGAACCGTTGGATTGCTTCCTCGGTCACCGGCGTGAAGAGATTAACCAGATTACCGTCAGGATCGCGAAACAGCACAGCACGATTCCCCCACGGCATTGTGGTAGGTTCCTTTACCCACTCATCGACAAACGGCTTCAAGCGCTCGTATTCGGCATCGACATCGTGGACGTGGAACTCAATAATGACAGTACGATTGTTGGCCGCCACAGCGGAACCAGCGCCAAACAGTTGCACCGTCTGGGAGTGGCCGATCGCTAGAGTGCACGATGGCATAACGAGTTCGGCAAAGACAGGTGCAGGGCGTTCCGCCGAAACACCCGTGATTTTCTCATAGAACTCGGCAAGACGATCCACGTCATCAGTAATGATGCGCACAGAAGCAAAATTCACGAGATATCATCCTTCCTATAATAAGTATTACATTTTCGACCAAAAACACTTCGCATTTACTTCTACTCCTTTACAATTGCTTACTCCAACTATACAAATACACTACTGACAACAGTATGTCAGTAGTGTTTTACGAAGAAACCACCGTCCACTAGCCATCATTCTATAGAACGTATTAGAGTTTCAAAGTGAGGGTAAGTGCTAAAAATCGATTGTACTTGGTGGTAAACAGTGTTACTCTAAAAGTCTGTGTTCGACAATATATTTAATATTAGCCACCAATTTAGTTATAAAGAAAGGTAACACTATGATAAAAGTTGAAAACCTATCCTTCTCATTTCCACAAAAGGAACTATATAAAAACATTTCATTTACGTTTGAAGAGGCACAACATTGTGCTTTTATCGGAACAAGCGGAAGTGGAAAAAGTACATTGATCGATATCCTGATGGATCCGGAACGATATTTGTTCGAGGGCAAGTTAGAGATAGACCCCGATTGCAGAATCGGGTATGTGAGTCAGTTTTTGCAAGTAGACAGAACAAAAGAAATGACCGTTTTTGAATATATCGCAGAAGAATTCATCAAGATACAAGATGAAATTACAGCGATTTATGCGGAGATGGCCACCACATCGGATATGGATTCCCTGATGGAAAAGCTTCAATTGGCTTTGGATGCCTTCGAAGCGATGGATGGAGACAATTTCGAAAAAAACATCAATAAACAGTTAAACCTTGCCAACCTCATGAAGCTCAAAGAGCTTAGTATATCCGCTATAAGCGGTGGGGAATTCAAACTTATTCAAGTGATGAAGGAAATGCTGAATCGTCCAGACTTCATGATAATGGACGAACCTGATGTATTTTTAGACTTTGAAAACCTGAACGCGCTTAAAAAATTGATTAACACACACAAGGGAATGTTGCTGGTCGTTACGCACAACCGATATCTGTTGAACCATTGTTTCAACAAAATCATACACCTAGAAAACACAGAGCTCCAAGAGTTTGACGGGCGATATATCGATTATAACTTCTCACTGCTTCAGTCTAAGATCGAACTGCAAGAAATCGCAGTTGCTGAAGCTGAAGAAATTGAGAGATATGATCACATCATCGACAATCTTAGAGAGATCGCCACGTATAATTCGGAAGCCTCCAGAGGAAGAGCGTTAAAAGCCAGAGTCAAGTTTCAAGAGAGATTGGAAGCACGTCGAATAAAAGAGCCATTTGTCGATATCAAACAGCCGAATATCCGTTTTGGGATCGATAAGGAAATGGAAGATACCGTTGTGGTTAACGTCAATAACTATAACGTTTCCTTTGACGAGTTGCTTTTGGAAAATGTGAACTTTGAGATCAAATCAACAGATAAAGTAGCCCTGATCGGTCCTAACGGTACCGGGAAAACGACTTTACTCCGAGAAATCTTTAAAAGCAATCAGGATTCCATTGAAATCAATGCTGATGTTAAGGTGGCCTATTTATCTCAGGTTCAAGGCGAAATGTTAAAAGATTCGAATACCATCCTAAATGAATTCATTGATTCCGGCTTTCAAACGTATGATGAAATTAGATCATATCTTCCAAACTATGGCTTTGAAGGAGAAATCCTTGATCAAAAGATTGAATCTTTATCTGGTGGAGAAAAAAACATGCTTCAATTGGCTAAAGTTTCTGCCAGTCAAGCCAACGTGTTGCTCCTGGATGAACCGACAAGCCATTTAGACATCTATACACAAATCGCATTGGAGAAAGCCATTGAAGACTACAAAGGTGCGATTATCATGATTTCTCATGATTTCTATTCTGTTGTAAATGGTATGGATTATGTTTTAATTATCGAGGACAAAACGATTAGTAAAATGAGTATAGAAGAATTTAGACAGATGATTTATACGAGTCATTTTGATGAAAACTATCTAGAAAATGAACAAAAGAAAAAGTCTGTTGAAATGAAAATTGAATTGGCTTTAAAAGATACTAATTTTGAACTTGCAAAGAGTTTGGTTGATGAGCTAGAAAAGCTGATTAAGTTGCTTTAGACAAGGTGAATATTCCATAAATCTAAATCCCCCTGTATGTGGATTAATCCGCATACAGAGGGATTTACTTCTAGAAACAACTAAACGAGCTGATTCGCTGCAGATCAATGCCGGTGTATAGCCAGAAGAAGCCATTCCAACGGAAGCCAGCCACCGAATTTCTACCTACAAATACCGGGTACATCCAGAAGCCGGGACCACGATCCGGCCAAATATATGTGTAACGAAACAGGCAGCCGGATATGGCTCTTGGATCTACCGCATATAACGAAGCGGGTTGCTGTGGAATGAATGATGGTGGCGGTCCGGTGGGTGCCTGCACGCCTTGTGGTCCGCCGCCTCCACCCCCGGGGAACGATGGCGGACCAGGAAATCCGCCGGGTCCGCCGGGTCCTCCTGGTCCTCCGGGACCCCCAGGTCCGCCAAACCCTCCACCAGGTCCAAAAGGAGGTAAAAATGTCATATCACATCACTCCTGTTCATTAGTCTAATGTATTGTATGTAGGCAATTGAGCAGGGGAATGGGTGGGAGCCTAGAAGGCCGCTAATTTGTCATAACCTTGTCAGGCGGATATTCAAAATAAAGACGCGCACAAGCATAATAGATTTATACGAACTGCAAAAATGCACTGGGAGCAATCCCGGTGCATTTTCCTTTTAAAATGAGCGATAAGCCCAGAATTTGTTTTGCCATTCATTTTGTTAACGAGTACGAAACTCCTGTGGTGTGCAACCATGATGCTTTTTAAATATTTTTATAAAATGCGGCGGAGCCAAAAAACCAAGCGCCTTGCTGACATCTGCAATTTTGAGGTCTGAGTTCAGTAACAAGTAAGATGCTCTGTTCATACGTAAGCTGTACAAATAATCACCAATCGTTTCTCCGGTGACCGTTTTGTACACCTTGGACAGGTAAACGGGGTGCAGGCCGATATAGTCGGCAATAACCTGGAGGGAGATGCCTTCTGCCAAATGCTCCTGAATGTATGTTCTCACTTTAGACGTAATTTGTTCATGCGCATTCATCAACTGATTAGAGGCCTGCTTGCGCCGCTGATTAATCATTTTCTCTGCCCAGCTATATATGCGTTGGCCGGATAACTGGCTTTTTTTCCGAAGCAAAAATTCGAACTCCTCCCCCAGCATTTCCTCGACCGTTGTGTCCTGCGATTTTAGTGAAATCGAGAATGTGGAAGACAGGTAGAGTAGTACTGTAAACAATTGATCGTGGGACAGTTCTTTGCCAACTTCGTTCAAAAAAAGAATTCTGGAAATTTTGCTTATGGCCTCATCCCAATTACCTGATTCCAGCAAGTTAGGGAGCAAGGGTGGCTCATACAAATTAATGAGATTTTGCTGTTCATGGGAATCCGCATCCTTTTTGTCCAGCGTAATAAAATAGCTTTTATTGCTACCCACATTCCGATTGATGGCTGACACGGAGGCTAAATACAGATCGGAGAGGTGGTCAGGGAAGCATTGCTCTTTACTCAGACAAATGGAGATGGCTCCCTTTAAAAATTTTTGCACATTGTTTTGCAGTCTGACCGCGTGGGAGTCGACTGAATCGAGTGCATGCAGATCACTGTTTTTGATCAGAAATACCAGATATCCCTGCTCTGTAATGCAATGCCACAGCTTGAACGGATGCTGAAACACTTCTTCGGCTATATTGGTTACAGCATATTCGAGCAAGGATAATGACCGAAGATCATAACCGGAGAATTCCTCCTCCATCCGAATGACCATCATAATAAAGGGGTCAGAGGACGCAAAGGGAATCTCCAGCATGCTGAGACGATCGGCCAGAATCTTATGGCTCATGGCTTTGTTCTGAAGAAGTTCCTTGAGAAGTTGATTGCGCAACAAGGGCATATTGGCGTGAAGGGCATGCTGAATTTGCTGAAATGAACTGATGCGTTCCCATTCGTGCTCAATATTGGCAATAGCCTTTGTTACAGCTTGGATGAGCTCATCGGTATTAATCGGCTTCAGCAGATAATTAGCAGCCTGATACTGAATTGCTTTTTGGGCATATTCAAACTCATCGTGACCAGACAAAATAATGCATCTAATTTTACTGGAGAATCGGCGAATCTCCAAAATAAGCTCCAATCCATCCATCTCGGGCATACGAATATCGGTAATCATGATATCAACAGCGTATTTGGAAGCGATATCGAGAGCCTCCGTAGCAGAGTATGCTCTATGCACTTCCTGGATGCCATAATCTTCCCAGGAAATTGTCAGCGCGAGACTATCAACAACCGATTTCTCGTCATCCACTATTAATAAACCGTACATGCTAATTCCCCCCTCTACAGACAAGCTGTTACAACACTTATTGTATTGTATGATGGCCGAACTATCATTTCAATGCGTGCCGCCTTGACTGACCTCAAATCTTAAGAAAACGATATAGATGTTCAGATATACTTATGCGAATTAGCGCTGCAAGTGGTCTGCGAGGCATGAGAGATCTCTCTTTTTCTTCAGATTGCGTTATATCACATTAAGAAAGCGCTATTTCATGTCATTCAACCAGACAGTACTATTAAAAAGAGAACTAAACTCAAGCCCTATACTATTATGTGGGACCTTACATAGCCGAATTGCATGTCAAGGATACCTGCCGATAAATGAAGGAGTGTCTGGATGATGAATCGTGATATCAAGCAAATTGTGAAACAGTTAACCTTAAACGAAAAGGCAACACTCTGCTCAGGTAGCAGCTTTTGGACAACGCAGGCTGTAGAACGTTTGGATATTCCATCCATTATGATGACGGATGGTCCTCATGGATTACGCAAGCAAGCAGGTGATGCCGACCATTTGGGACTGAATGGAAGTGTTCCCTCCACTTGTTTTCCATCGGCGGTTGGGCTAGCCAGCTCCTGGAACCGGGATCTTGTGCAACTTGTCGGAGAAACAATTGGTAAAGAGGCGCAGGCGGAGGATGTCGCCATTCTGCTCGGCCCAGGGGCGAACATCAAGCGTTCCCCGTTGTGCGGGCGCAACTTCGAATATTTCTCAGAGGACCCTTACCTGACGGGTGAACTGGCAGCATCTCATATTTCTGGTGTGCAAAGCCAGGGTGTGGGAACCTCACTTAAACATTTTGCAGTGAACAATCAGGAGCATCGCCGAATGACTACCGATGCGGTGGTCGACGAGCGGACATTAAGAGAAATCTATCTGACCGGGTTTGAGAAGGCGGTCAAGCAAGCGCAGCCATGGACAGTAATGTCTTCTTACAATAGAGTGAATGGAACGTATGCGTCGGAGAATGATTACTTGCTGAATACCATTTTGAAGGAAGAATGGGGACATGAGGGCTTTGTTGTGACAGACTGGTCCGCAGTGAATGAGATCGCAGCCAGCATCGCTGCGGGACTTGGACTGGAGATGCCTTCTTCCAACGGAGAAGGACCACGCAAAATTGTGGAAGCGGTGAATGGCGGCGAGTTGTCCGAAGAACAGCTTGACCAAGCCGTGGAGAGGTTGTTAGCTATTATTTTCAAGGCGGCAGAGCACAAACGTCCAGAAGCAACCTTTGATTCTGAGCAGCATCATCAGATTGCCAGAGAAGCAGCAAGAGAAACGATGGTGTTGTTGAAAAACGAGGACAATATTCTTCCGCTGAGCAAGAATAGCCGCATCGCCGTTATCGGAGAGCTAGCTGAGAAGGTCAGATATCAGGGCGGCGGCAGTTCGCATATCCATCCGACTCAACTGGATAGCCCTTATGAACAGATGGTTTTACTTGCTGAAGCGGATGCATCGGTGACTTATGCTTCGGGCTACAAGCTCGCTTCAGATGAAAGTGACCCGTTATTGATGAATGAAGCTGTCGAGGTGGCCAAAGCAGCGGAAGTCGCTGTGCTGTTCATTGGTCTGCCTGACCGCTATGAATCGGAAGGATATGACCGGTCTCACATGGACATCCCAGCTAACCAATCAGCGCTAATCAAAGCCGTTGCAGCAGAGCAGCCTAACCTTGTTGTCGTGTTAAGCAATGGATCACCGATTGTGATGCCATGGCTTGATGATGCGAAGGGAGTACTGGAGGCGTATCTGGGTGGTCAGGCAGCTGGAGGAGCCATGGCGGATCTGTTGTTCGGAGAAACCAATCCAAGCGGTAAGCTGGCGGAAACGTTCCCGCAATCGGTGCATCATAACCCTTCGGCTCTGTTCTTCCCCGGGGACGGAGATCGTGTGGAATACCGTGAAGGCATATATGTTGGTTATCGTTACTATGATCGTAAGGACATTGAACCGTTGTTCCCGTTTGGTTACGGATTGAGCTATACGCAGTTTGATTATACCGGTCTGAGTCTGAACGATACACAGTTCAAGGATACGGATCGGGTTACGGTAACTGTTACGATTCGAAACACGGGCACTCGTTACGGACAAGAGGTTGTGCAATTGTATGTGCGGGATCAGCAAACCGTAGTAAGTCGTCCGGACAAGGAACTGAAAGGTTTTGCCAAAATCGGACTGGAGCCGGGCGCTGAGGGTAGCGTTTCCTTCACGCTGGATAAACGCAGCTTTGCTTATTATAATGTTGATTTGAAGGACTGGCATGTAGAGAGTGGCTCCTATGATATTTTGATTGGCTCATCCTCTCGTTCCATTCTGCTGCAACAGACGGTCAACGTGGAGTCCACGACAACCGGCCCAGTACCTACCTTTGACCGTAATACAACGCTGGGTGAGCTGCTCGCCAATCCAAAAACGATGGCTGTCATGAGTCAATTACAGGGACTGGCTCCAGAGGGAGCGGAAGAGGCCCAATCCGATGCGATATCCTCCGAGATGATTCAGGCATCCATGAAATATATGCCGCTTCGTGCGTTGATTCCGTTTACGGGAGGGGCTCTTACGGAGGAAACTCTTTCCCAGTTGCTTGCTGGATTAAATGCGGCTGTTCGTCAGTAAAATCAAACTTCTGCTTCAACTATAGAACGCTCAAAAACGCCTATAAGTCATGACTTATAGGCGTTTTCCATCTAAGGATGTTATAAGACGTATTCAGGATGTACACATCATCGAGAGGGCTGCTCCATCTGCTCCCACAGTGATTCTCATAGTATCATAATTAGTTATACTTTAAAATCGGAGCCGCTGTTCAGGGCTTGAGATGATCCAAAAATATGTTTTTGAGGATATTAAATTGCTCGGTTTCATCCACTTTTGTTTGGAAGGCTTCAATGCCATTGAGCATCGCTGTTTTTTTGGAGAAGTTGCCAAAGACATTAATCATCGTGTTAATCGTCTCAACCACATTGGTGTCGTTACGAACAGATCCATCCTGTTTACCAAGCTCAGCCAGCTCTGCACAAAGCGTAATAATCTGTTGGTAGTTGGAATGATACATCTCGATATCCTCCAAGGGGGACTTGGACATTGCGACGTAACACTCAAACGCTTCTATTAATTTGGAGCTTCGCTGGCTTTCCACCTGCTGGAAAAAAACAAGCGAATCGAAAAGGCGGCTAAGCTTGTCGTAGCAGGTACCTTCACCTCTGATAATATCGGAGAATACCAGTACCTCGGACTGAACAATATCTGAAGCTACGGCAACAATAAGCTGCTCTTTCCGCGGAAAGTAGCGGAAGATTGTGGCCACTCCCAGTATTGCCTCGTCCGCAATATCCTGCATGGTCGCTTGCTCGAAGCCTTTATTCAAAAAAGCAATTTTAGCTGCTTCAATTATAGCTACTCGTCTTCTTGTTTTAAGGTCACTGCGTTCTTGTTGAAGCCGTTGACGGGGTTCTATTGTAAAAACCTCCTTGTTGGAATGAACTCAAACTATGCTAACAAACTAGACTCTTTTCTGTCAACGTAAGGATTCATTCTGCGGTTTGGCGATCGAAAAAACACTTCAACCCAAACAATGCCTCTGCCGTCACTGGAAGTGTGATCAGAGGCATTGTTCTATTATACTGTGTTATCTTAACCCTACGATTTTGCAAGCGACCAGTTTAATCGCACACGCATGCCCCCAAGGGGACTCTGTTCAAATTGGATACCCGAATGGGTGGCGTCCTGAATGCGCAGACGCTCCGCAATATTCCAGAGCGCACATCCCATCGTGTCCACAGGAGGCTCGGATATTCTGACTTTAAGTGTATTGATTTCTTCCTCCGTCATGCCTTTCCCGTCGTCATCAACCACAATACATATCCCGTATTCAGTATGCTCAACGGAGACCTGGATGGAGCCGGAATCCCGCTTGGCTTCTATGCCATGGATGATGCTGTTTTCTACTAAAGGCTGAATAAGTAGTTTGGGAATAGGAACAGATCTTAGCTCGTCCGGTAGCTCGATCTGATAAGAGAGACGGTCCATGCGCAAGCTCTGTATCTCAAGGTAATTGCGGACGATTCCCAACTCTTTTTCCAAACGGGTCATCGGCTCGTCAAGGCGTGTGGTGTACCTGAAATATTCAGCCAAGTTCTGGGTCATGGCAGTAACCGCTTCCTCATTGCCCAATCTTGTCATATTATTAATGAAAAAGAGACAATTATATAAAAAGTGAGGATTAATCTGGGCTTGTAGCTGTTTCAGCACCGCTTCACGAGCAACGATTTTTTCCTTATATACCTTTTCAATCAAATCCTCAATCTGTCCGGCCATGTCGTTGAATTGACCATATAAGTAATCAAATTCATTACCGCTCTGTCGTTGAATCCGATAAGAGAAGTCACCATGCTTCAAAAGACGAACACCTTTTAACAGAGCAAGTATGGGGATCTGTACCTTGCGGAAAAGAACAACAATAATCGTGACACCCGCCATAAACAGCATGACACAGGCAGAGTAAAACCAGAATTGAGTCATTCGTATAGGCTGCAACGCTTTATCAAGTGGCATAAAATCAATTAAATACCAGCCGAGCTGATGAGAGTACACGTAATTGACAATGTACTGGGCTCCGTTAACCGAGACGGTTTCTGTACCGGAGGATGGTTGTAGATGACCGGTTAGCTCTTTCATGATAAGAGGGGTCATGGGATTAGCCTCTTTGCGAGTAATCAATTGCTCGTCCGGGTTATAAAACAACGTCTCATTCTCGCCCTGATGTGAGTTCTCAACTATATCCTCCAGATTGCTACGCGGGAACTCCAACCGAATAATAATCTGTGGACTGACCTTGTATCTATAATATTTAGCTGTAGCTGCATCATAGTTCCACCCTGATTTCAGTGAATCTACAGAGGGAGTCTTCATATTTAACTCCGAAGAAATGATCCATTGATTCAACAGAACCGAGTAGACCGATATTTTGTTATTCCATCCCTCGGACAGACTTTGCAGATTAACTCTCGCAGCAACATTTTGAATCAACTGTACCTGCTCAAAGGAACTCATCACGTCAATGGATCGCAGCAAGGCAATAGAATTGTCCGTTTCCATGGAGATAGATAACATATTCAGTCGATTTATGCTCTGATCGAGAGAGTTAACGACAAACTGCACTCGATTGAGATTGTTGGTTTCAATATCCTTTTGAACGGTATCCAGACTGGATTGAACGGAGAAGGTATACATGACCAGCACGGCGACAAGCATAATCAGCGTGATGGCCACCATGTTCATAAAGGTCCTGTATTTCTTTTTCAACCCTTAACGCCTCCTGCCAACGATGTAAATTCACCTTATTGTAGGCTGGCATTGGATGAAATACAAGTGAATTGGAATGTAATATAGATGAAGGTTAAGAATGAATTATCCAATGTTGGAAAAGCGTTATTTCGACTGTATAACTGGCACGATATGATGAAGATGAATTAGATGAAGGAGCGCATTTCGCATGAGCTGTAGCAAAATATACCTGTCTCTTACTGTTGCTTGTTTGATTCTGTTTACCGCCGCTTGCAGTGGTAAAGCACAGGAGCCTAAGCCTGTAAAAACAGGTGTGATCGTAACAACGGTCAAAATGAATGATCCAACCACGATCTACAAAAATGGCGAAACCGCCGCGGATAATGTTCATATCCGTTGGGCCAGAGAAACGCTTGGCGTGGATATTCGGACCAAATGGAGTGCTCCTGTCGATGACTACGATATGAAGCTTCGATTAATGCTCTCTGCCGACAATACGTTACCTGATGTATTCTCATCCAATGTCATGGACACGGTCAATGGATTCATGATCTCAGGAAAACTGTTGGACGCTGGACAAGCCTTTGATCGATATGCCTCATCCACCTGGAAAGCGGCTATGGCTGAAGTGCCAGAGGTATGGAAGCCCTTTGAGATTGACGGGAAACGGATGGCGATTCCGATCATTACGGAGCAAGCCTCGCAGTCCGTACTCTGGATTCGCAAGGATTGGCTAGATCATCTGAACCTGAAGGCACCAAGCAATCTCGACGAACTGGAAACGGTAATGAAAGCCTTTACCTATGATGATCCAGACGGTAATGGCATACAGGATACCTACGGTATTGATTTTGCAATCAAGGACCAGTATCTGGCCTCTCCTACAGGAGACATATCCTGGGTATTTGGTGCATATGGAGCGATTCCAAGTATATGGAGCAAGAATGCACAGGGCAATCTCGTCTACGGAAGTATCCAGCCTCAGATCAAAAATGCGCTGGCAAAACTGCAAGACTGGAAGAAAAAAGGATATGTGGGCAATAACATAGCTCTGCAAGACTTCAATCAGGTCAATAAAAATATTATTGATGGCAAAGTTGGCATGGTGGCTGGTCCACGCTGGTTTGGAGATTATCCACTGCAACAACTTAATGAAAAGGATCCGAAGGCTGAGTTTGTGCCTTATCCGATTCCTGCAGGAATCGATGGAACCACAGCGAGATTCAAAGGAAACTCTTACAGTGGGGCTTTAATGATCAGCGCAGACATTTCTGAAGAAGCCTTGCAGGCTTTTTTCAAGTATCAGAACTATCTGTATGAGGCTACGGTGACGAATAATCCGTTGTATCTGAGTGCGTATCAGAATGGATATGATTATGTGCTGAACCCGGATGGTACGGTGGATAGTGACAGCGGCGATATTCCCGGGGGGAAAGTAATAACATTCAAATATACCCTCATGGGACAATATGCGAGTTACCCTTCCCGATTCAGAGCAGCTCTTCTGAGAATGGGCAAGGGAGAAGAGCTCAGCTCGCATGATCGCGCCATTTTGTTCAGTATGGGAATTGATCCTAAGGATGAGAAGCAGGATCCCATTATGAAGGCAAACGTTGTAGAGACCAGGCAGCGGCAAATTGATCGAGTCAATCTGTTTCAGGGGCCCCCAACAAAAACAATGCAAGCTCGAAACACTTATTTGCAAAAATTGGAGCTGGACACCTTCAACTCCATTATTTATGGAGAGGAGCCACTCACCATTTTTGATGAGTTCGTGAAAAAATGGCTGGATTCAGGTGGAAGAAAGATCACGGAAGAAGTGAATGAATGGTACCAATCGGCGCAGAATCAGCCTTAAAGCAGGATGGTTAAACGGTCCTAAAGGTAATATACAGGGGGAGGTTTCATCGATGAACATTACTCATATGAAAACAAATCACATCACTAATCCGCTCGGTTTTGCGGTAACCAAGCCAACCTTTACTTATGCCGTTACGGATACGATAGCAACAACGCAGATCGCCGCACAGGTAGAAATTGCACTGGATGAATCCTTTACAGAGCTTGTATTTGATAGCGGAATAACAGAGGATATGGATTCGCTCGCGTATTCTCCGGATCTGGAACTGGCTGCACGGACGCGTTACTTCTGGAGAGTTCGAGTCTGGAATGAGCTTGGGGAAAAGGCGACCAGTGAAACGGCCTGGTTTGAAACGGCGAAGCAGGCTGAGCCATGGACGGCAAAATGGATTACACCTGAGCTGGAACCAACGATTCACCCAGTCCTCCAAAAAACGTTCGAAGTCAAAGGGCCTATCGCCAAAGCACGGGCGTACATCTGTGGTTTAGGAGTATACGAATTGGAGCTAAACGGAGTCAAGGCTGGGGATGAGTACTTGGCCCCTCATTATAATGCCTATCACAAATGGCTTCAGTATCAAACCTACGATATTACCGACCTGTTGCAAGAAGGGTCCAACGCGATAGATGTTCGTTTGGGGAATGGCTGGTATAAGGGACGGTTTGGTTTTGAAGGAGATACCACTGCCAATTTGTATGGTGATCATTTTGCATTGCTGTCCGAGTTGGTGATTACTTATAAGGATGGAACAGAAGACGTTGTACCGTCAGATCTGTCCTGGCATGCCATCCGCTCGAATGTGGTGGATGGTAACATCTATGACGGAGAAATCTATGATGCCACGCTGGAAGTGAACGAGACTTTCCCCGTTCGGGAAAGTGATCTGGGATATGAGCGAATTCAAGCAAGAAAAAGTCTTCCGGTTGTAATCAAGGAAACCTTGAAGCCGATCGAAATTTTGATCACACCTGCTGGCGAAACGGTCATTGATATGGGTCAGAATATGGTAGGCTGGCTGCAATTCCGTACTACGGCACCAATTGGAACGGTCATCCATTTGCAATATGGCGAAGTGTTGCAGGAAGGTAATTTCTACCGGGAGAACCTTCGCTCGGCTAAGGCGGAGTATATCTATACCGCAAACGGTGAAGAAGCTATTGTGCGTCCGTATTTCACATTTTACGGTTTCCGATATGTTAAGGTTGAAGGTTGGGTAGGCGAACTGGATCTAAATGACTTCACAGGCTGTGTGGTTTACTCGGATATGGAACGCACGGGATATTTGGAAACTAGTCATGCTGGCGTGAACCGTTTGTTCGAAAATGCACTTTGGGGGCAAAAAGGGAACTTCCTCGATACGCCTACCGATTGTCCACAACGCGATGAGCGCATGGGCTGGACAGGGGATGCACAGGTATTCTCCGGTACAGCAAATTATAATATGGATACGTATGCCTTTTTTAACAAGTATGGATATGATTTGTGGATGGAACAGGAGGATCGGAACGGTATGGTTCCGATGGTCATTCCGGTTGGACGTGTGCAGGGCGGAGGGTCCAGCGCCTGGGGAGATGCGGCAACCATTATTCCGTGGAATACGTACCTGCATTCCGGGGACCAGTCCATTCTGGAGCAGCAGTTTGACAGCATGAAGGCATGGGTAGATTATATCAAGCATTCAGATGACGAATCCGGTGGTACACGTTTGTGGACGGTAGGTTTTCACTTTGGTGACTGGCTTGCGCTAGATGGGGATGATCCGAACTCTCCGATGGGCGGTACTGATAATTACTTTATTGCCTCAGCCTACTATGCCTATTCTTCAGATATTGTAGCCAAGGCTGCCAAAGTACTTGGACATCATGATCTTGCCGCATCCTATGAGCAGTTGGCGCAAGAGGTTAGAGTTGCAATTGTGAAGGAATACTTTACTGCGAATGGACGTCTGGCAGTAGATACACAGACCGCATACGCTGTAGCGTTGTATATGGATCTCGTTCCTGAGCAACATAAGGCACGGATTGCAGAAGCTGTTCGCTTGCGTGTACGCAAGGATCAAAATCATCTGAGAACCGGCTTTGTAGGTACGCCTTATTTAAACCGAGTGCTGTCAGCGCACGGCAGCAATGATATCGCCTATACACTTCTGCTGAATGATGATTATCCAAGCTGGCTGTATGCGGTCAATATGGGTGCAACAACAATCTGGGAGCGTTGGAACTCCATTTTACCAGATGGTAAAATCAGTGAAAATGGCATGAACTCGCTCAATCACTATGCCTACGGTGCCGTTGTTGAATGGATGTATCGTCATATGGCGGGGATCAATCCAGTAGAGGATCGACCTGGCTTCCGACATGCACTGCTTGCACCGATGCCTGATTTCAGAATCCAGTGGACCAAAGCGCGTATCGACTCTGTTGCAGGAACTTATCGCAGTGAATGGAGGTTTGATGAAGCAGGCAAGCTGTATTTAAGCTTCTCTGTTCCATTTAATGCAACAGCAACGATCAAGCTGCCACGCGCCGTGGTTGATCAGGTGATGATAAACGGAATTACACTTTCAGATGCAGGTCTGGCTGTTGTTCAGGGTGAAGATGAAGTGATCATCGAAGTGGTGAGTGGCACATATGATTTCAGCTATGTACCGTCCATGCCATACAAACAAACGTTAAGCACTCGTACACCTCTGAATGTACTGCTTCGTAACGAGCATAGCCGGAGTATGCTGCACGAGCTTTCACCGGTGCTGGCTTCGCTGGACCCGGGGACAATCGGCCCAATGGGGGAAGCAAGCCTGCGTGAGCTATCCACCTATCCTTCGTTCAGTACGCCAGAGGAAGAACTCGACCAGCTCGATCTCAAGCTGGAGACCATTCAACTCGTATAGAATAAATGATTGTTCGTTGATACGAAAACGAAACACAATGACGTTTCTTTAAATACAATTTATCTCATACCGATGCACACAAGTTGATCTTGTGTGCATCTTTGATTAGCAAAAAATGATTATTTTATCAAAATTTGAAAGCGGATTAGCAGAATGATAGAATTTATATTGTATTGATATTCACTCTATCATTTAGGAGGCGTTATGATGTTTACGAACGAGAGCAAAAACGATCCCAAGTCCAAAGTTGATTTTATGGATAAAGCGTTTATCCAAAATCCGTTTCCGGTATATGAACGGTTACGTAGAGAAGATCCAGTACACCGTTTTCTTCTGCCAAGCGGCCACTTTGCCTGGTTAGTGTCTGGCTACGATGACGCCTCTGCCATTTTGCAGGACAACAAGCGCTTTGTAACCAACTCTCCGTACATGGGAGAAGCTGACGGCTCAGTCCCACCGCATCAGGAGATCATCTCTCGCAACTTGCTTAGTGTAACGCCAGAGGACCATCGTCGGTTGAGAAGGTTGATCCAGAAGGCCTTTACACCACGTATGATTGAACGCCTCCGTGGTCGCATCCATGAAATTAGTGAAGATTTGCTTGATGGTGTACTCGCCACAGGTAAAAGAGAAATGAATCTGATCGAGGACTACGCCTTTCCTCTTCCAATCATTGTAATCTGTGAGATGTTAGGGGTTCCTCACGAGGATCAAGAGCAGTTCCGTGAATGGTCCAATACGATTATGGAAGGTTTCAATAACCCCGAAATGAGTGATCAGAGTGATCAAGTCATGCGTGCCTTTGTCGAATATTTGCAGAAGCTTATTGCAGAACGGAGACAGTCTCTTCAGGAGGACCTGATTAGCGACCTCATCAATGTAGAAGAGGAAGGAGACGTATTGTCCGAACAGGAATTGTATGCCCTTGTTTTTGTCCTCATCATTGCAGGGCATGAAACCACTGTAAATCTGATTGGCAACGGTATACTGGCCTTGCTCGAAAATCCGGAGCAGAAGCGCTTGCTGCTAGGGAAACCAGACATGATTGGACCGGCCATTGAAGAGATCCTGCGATATAACGGGCCTGCTGAGGTGAGCAATATTCGCTGGGCTACCGAGGATGTCGAATTCGGGGGCAAGCATATCCGTAAGGGTGACATGCTCTTTGTTTCCTTTTCCTCAGCCAACCGGGATGAGAATCAGTTCGCTGACCCGGATGCGTTTGATATCACACGGGAGGTTAATAATCATATTGCCTTTGGTAAAGGTGTTCATTTTTGCCTTGGAGCCCCGCTCGCCAGACTTGAAGGGGAGATCGCCATTAATGCATTACTTCGTAAAATGCCGGATATTCAATTTAAGACACAGCCCGCTTTACTGGAATGGCGTCCAGGCATGATTATTCGCGGACTGCACGATTTTCCGGTTTCCTTTTAATCCAATTACAATATCATTTGTTATAAAACAGGATAACCTCACTTAACCGCGATTTCGCGGTTTTTTTGTCTTTGACTAGCAATAGGCTTGAATTACGCTACACGATCTTTGTATTGCGTTATAGTCGATCGTCTCACTTGAAATCTACAATAAAAGTATCCTTTTAGCCCTGCCAATCCACTGAGTTAAGGAGACAGATTTTAAATGAACATACATTCGGTTAACCTGAGCAATACCAACGTCACATTGTTCACCCGAGATGCCAAATATTAAAAAGCGGCCAGCGGTGCTTGTGCTTCCTGGTGGAGGGTATAGAGCTTGTGGTTTGGTCTATGTACACGCTGGGTCAGCAGTGTGTTTGGCGAATTTCCCTCTTCTATTGATCCTGTTCTCGATGAAGAGGTCCACGAGTACAGTCTCGATGTGAAGCTGGGTCTTCTATGGAGCAACGAGCAATGTAAAAAGCTGATTCTTGCCGCTATCCCTGAACTCGGGGAAACTCCACATCCTGATGCGATGGGAGTGCCACTTCGTACGATCTTGAGTTATGGCGGGGACCTGTTGACTGAGGAAGAGCAGAAGCAGCTTAACGATGGACTCAAGACTATTTCAGTGATAAAACCTGAAGGCAACACAGCCGAAGCAGGATGACCCTTTAACCATTTTCGGATTCGTTCCAAATCTATCAAAATAACGAATTGCAAAAATCGACACGGAATGATAGTATTTATACCAATATAATAGTTTAACTATCAAAAAGAGAATCTGGAGGAAACAACTATGACAACTTACAATGAAAACATTAAAATTTCGGAACTATTGAATAATGAACAAGCAACTGCATTGCTTACCAAACATCTACCTGAATTCATTAACGAGCCATCATTCAAAATGGCTTCCCATTTTACGCTGGACCAGCTCGTTGCCATTCCACAGGTCGACCTGCCAGAAGACATTTTGTCCGCACTGAAAGCGGATCTTGCTAACGTAACCTTCGAATCCGCAGAGGCTCCTAAAGCGAGCAAAGCTATGAAATCCAAATCCGATTCTCTCGCAGGTAAAGTGATTACCATCACAGGTGCTGGCAGCGGTATTGGCCGAGCTAGTGCAGTGTTGATGGCATCGAGAGGAGCCAAGCTTGTTCTGGTGGATTACAACGTAACAACAGGGGAAGAGACACTTTCGCTTGTGAAGGAGCAGGATGGCGAGGCCATCTTTGTTCAAGCCGATGTATCCAAGGAAGAGGATGTAGAAAACTATATTCAAAAAGCAGTTGAAACATTTGGTAAAATCGATGTCGCGTTTAACAATGCAGGAATCATTCAGAAGTTCCAACCTTTCCATGAAACATCCCTGAACGATATCTCCCGTATCATTGACGTCAACTTGAAGGGGATTTTCCTGGGGATGAAGCATGCTCTCAACGTGATGGTTCAACAAGGTTACGGCCATGTGATAAATACAGCATCAACCACGGCGCTTCGAGCTGAGCACAGTCTGGCCGCTTATACAGCGAGTAAACACGGTGTCGCCGGATTGACAAAAGCAGCAGCGATTGAGTACGTCAGAAAGGGCATTAGGGTAAATGCCATCTGCCCTGGGGGTGTCGCCACTTCGCTGACCGCAGCTGTTCCGCAAATGTTACAAGAAAGCGATTATATGCCCGAAGAATTCCCAAATATGAGAATTGGGCGTTTTGCGGAGCCGGAGGAGCTGGCTGAACTCGTAGCATTCCTGGCATCGGACGGCTCCAGTTATATGACAGGCTCTATCATTGTAGCAGACGGTGGATTGACACTTTAAGGAGTAACTGCAAGTCTCTCGATCATGTTTCTAGCGATTTTACAGCAGATGCGAAGGACACGAACATTGTTCCATTCAAAGTCGCTATTATAGCGGCTTTTTAGTTTTGCTGAAAAGGACAAGAACATTGTGTCATTTCGGATTAGATTGTTATCTAAATATTAACATGTCAGAACTTATGTGGAGAGATAAAAAACGCTTAGGTGTACTGGGATGTCGTCTGCCTGCGCGAATTTTAGATATCGGTCCATTTATTAATATGCAAGTTAAGATCCAATTACCCAGCTTAAGATCGAGTTATATAAAATGATAGAATGATCAAATAAACTTGAGAGACGGACTAGTACGGCTCATCGAGTAGAAACTTTTGAATACAGATTACTCGAGTGGAACCTTTACATAGACCTTTCCGAACATAGCAAAATCTTGATTGAGGCAATAAGAAGAACTTCAAACTCTACTACAAAAGAAGGAGATGATTTAGAAATGATTAAAACATCTTTTAATGCAGATTGGTTAGTTGGCTCAAAACCGGGTTTATTTGGTGAGTGGGTAACAGATAAAAAACCTCATAAACTGGTTACTTTACCATATGACGCGATGTGGGCAAATGAAAGACTTAAGGACGGTAGAGGTACTATTGCTTGTTATCCGGAAGGTGAGTATGAGTATAAAAAGTCATTTTTTGTTCCCGAAGAGTACCGAAACAAGCGGGTTACCTTCGAATTCGAAGGCGTATACAACCAAGCGATGGTCTATATCAACGGAGACTTCGCGGGCCAGCATCCCTATGGATATAGCAACTTCTATATAAAGGCTGACCGTTTCCTGAAATATGGTCAAAAAAATGAGATCAGTGTTATCGCTAATAATTACAAAGATTCCCGTTGGTACTCCGGAGCTGGGATTTACCGGAACACAAAGATGATCATTGGAAATTTAGCCCATGTTGCCTTAGATGGTGTAAAGATTACAACACCTGAGGTTTCTGCAGATCGAGCAGTCGTAAAAGTAAAGACAGTCATTGAGAATGAAGGTCTGAGCACTTTGACTGTACAATTGTTGACTGAGATTATTGGTGCAGATGGTACGGTCGTTGCCTCTGACCTTGTTCCGGTCACAACTTTTGCAGGAGAACTGTCAACAATTCGTCAGTCAATGCTTGTTAAGGCTCCAAAACTTTGGAATGTAGACGAGCCCAATCTATATACTTGCAGAACAACTGTTACGAGTGACGATGAAGTGGATCAGGAGCTAACGACTTTTGGTATTCGTACGCTAACTTTAGATACAGATCAAGGATTATGTATAAATGGAAAAGTAGTCAAACTGCGCGGTGCTTGTATTCATCATGATAATGGCGTAATCGGTGCTGCTACAATTGATCGCGCCGAGGAACGACGAGTTGAGATTCTGAAAGAGTCAGGATTCAATGCACTCCGTAGCGCGCATCATCCGATTAGCAAAGCGCTGTTAGACGCTTGTGACCGCATCGGAATGCTTGTTATGGATGAGAGTTTTGATATGTGGAGTTCTGTCAAAACCGATTATGATTATGCAATGAGCTTTCCAGTTTGGTGGGAAAAGGATGTCCAGGCTATGGTGGATAAGGATTTTAACCATCCAAGCGTAATTATGTATTCCATCGGCAATGAAATTCCAGAAGCGGGCAGTTCAATTGGTTCAATATGGGGACGCAAGATTTCGGAGAAAATCCACACCCTTGATCCTACCCGCTTCACCACGAACTCGGTTAGTTTCTTACTGACTGTAATAAAGGATTTGCCCAACATGATGGGGGTTGAGAGCGAGACCCATCATGCATCCGATAATAGTGAAGCCGCTGGTATTAATACAACTATGAACAATTTGGGTGATGCCCTTGCGGCAATTATCGATGGAGAAATTTGCACTGAGCGAACAGCCGAATCATTTGCTTATGTAGATATTGCGGGCTACAACTATGCAGAGTCACGATATCTTAAGGATATAGAACGGTTTCCTAACCGGATTATCGTAGGAAGTGAGACCTTTCCTAATAAAATAAATGTTAACTGGAATTTTGTAAAAGAGCATAGCCAGATCATTGGTGATTTTACCTGGACAGGTTGGGATTACCTAGGAGAAGCAGGAATAGGGAGAGTTCACTATGATATAGAAGGCCCGACTCACCTAATTCAGAGTACTTATCCGTGGATTTCCGGCTGGTGTGGAGATATTGATATTATTGGTAACCGAAGACCTGTGTCATATTATCGTGAGATCGTATTCGGTCTTCGTAAGGCTCCGTATATCGCTGTTCAGCGGCCTGAACATTATTCTAAAGAAGTAAATCTGTCGGATTGGAGTTGGAGCGACTCGGTCTCTAGCTGGTCTTGGACCGGCTACGAGAATAAGCCAATCAAAGTGGAAGTGTATTCTGATGCAGAAGAAGTCGAGTTACTGATAAACGGTCGTACTATCGGAAAAACGGATATGAGTGAAAAACAAGACTTTATAGCAGAGTTTGACACGGTCTACGAGTCAGGAGAAATTATAGCGGTGGCTTACGTCGGGGGCCAAGAAGTTGGCAGGATGTCAATTCATTCCGCAAAAGGCGATGTCATTCTCAAAGCAGCAGCTGATCGAACGGAAATTAATGCTTCAGATAGTGATTTAGCCTTCGTTATGATCAGCCTGGAAGACGAGCAAGGGAATCTATACAACACGGCTGACCGAGAGGTTAAACTTATGATTGAAGGTCCTGGCCATATTCAGGGTTTTGGTAGTGCCAATCCAGTAACCGAGGAAAACTTTTTTAATGAGGAGTATACAACATTCGACGGCAAAGCATTGGCTGTCGTCCGTCCAACTGGCGCAGGCACTATCATTTTGACAGTAGCTGCTGAAGGGTGTATTCCCCAATCTGTTAGAATCAACGCAGTATAACGGGTAACGATAGCCCAATAATAACTGAACTGCACCCCAATTGTTAGGACCATCTAGCAATTGGAGGTGCAGTTTTTTTGTCCTTCAAACAGCAGGAATACCTTCTGTTTGGATTGCGTTATTTGATCTTAACAATGCGCTATATCTGTTATATGTGCCAGGACATAAAATGAAAGTATAGAAGAGGAAGAGAAATTCAACATGAAGAGTAACGGAGGCGAGTGTTATGGGAGTTGCAGTGAATGAGCAGCATATTAAAGTAGATAATACGCCGACTCAGCCACCCCGGGAAATACCAACGAAAAAGTTAATTGGCGATTCAATGGGACAGTTCGGGTTAAATATTTCAAGTGGATTGTTGGGTTTGATCACGTATTATTATACGGATGTCGTTGGCGTTTCTGCCGCTGTAGTCGGTACGGTAATGCTACTGACCAAAGTTTTGGATGCGTTTGCAGACATCGGCATGGGTGTACTGGTCGATCGGACCAAAACCAAGTATGGGCAAGCCCGTCCCTGGTTGTTATGGATGACCATTCCAATGTTCATCTCATTATTCTTAATGTTTTCCGTGCCAGATATAAGTTCCACAGGCAAAATAATATATGCGATTATTACAAATCTTGTGTTCTACATTTTGGTGTTTACTCCAACCTCGATTCCATATAACAGTTTGATGGCGTTAACAACGCGTAACAGTTACGAGCGTTCCTTAATGGGTATTATCCGTTCAAGCAGCGGGTATCTGGCAGGTATGATTGTTGCCGTTGCATTTGTTCCAGTCGTTACAGCCATGGGGAATAGCAGAAGTGACTGGACGTTGCTCGCAGCAATTTTTGCTGGTGTTGCAGCAATCGGGATTTTCATTGCATTCCTGTCCAATAAGGAAAAGTACAACAATGTTCAATTGGACGAGCTTGGCATGTTTCAGGATAAAACGCCGATTCGTGAAGGACTGAAATTGCTTTTTGCCAATAAATACTGGGTGTACATGTTCTTCGTAATGGCTCTAGCCAACATTTTGTTTGCTCTGGGTGTAGCAGCAGGTAGTTATTATGCCAAGTACATTTGGGGCAATGTCAGCCTGATTGGCATCATGGGCGCTATTGGTTTGATTCCCATTGTTATCGGATTTGCCCTATCTGGACCATTTATCAAACGTTACGGAAAGCGTGCCACGGCCCTCGGCGGTATTGTAATCGGACTCCTCGGAGCAACCGTTCGGTTAGTCGCTCCTGAGAGCATTACTTTGGGTCTGATCTGTTCTATCTTCCAAACGCTTGGTACAATTCCGCTCATGGCAGTAGGTGGAGCAATGGTCACAGACACGATTGAATACGGTGAATGGAAATTTAACAAAAGACTCGTTGGTTTAACGAATAGTGTAATAGGTTTCGGTTCAAAAGTAGGCACAGCCATTGGCACGGCTATGATTGGATGGTTCCTCGCGTTAGGAGGATATGTCGAACAAGCTACAACCCAAGGAGAAGGAGCAAAGCAGGCCATCATCGCGTTGAATATATACGTCCCCATTGTTGTATTCATTCTTCTTGTAGTATTCCTTTACAAAAATAGGCTGGACAAGGAATATCCAACGATTGTTAGAGAGCTTGAAGATAGAAGAAAGGCATAACAAGATTTAAGTGTCCTTACACACAGCCAATCGCTTGTGTGTAAGGGCACTTTTAATTTGATAAAATTAGTTCAAAAAAGCTTGGGTGTTAAGATGGCTGGCAGGTTTTGAAGAGTCTGTGTACCCGGGTAGAGCTGGCTTGCCGCATTAAATTTAATTTTTGCAGTAATATTGGAAAAGTGATTCGTGAACCCTCTCAGCACCAGTTGGCCCTCTAGCCTGGCCAATGGAGCGCCCAGACAAAAGTGAGGTCCTTTGCCAAAGGAGAGATGACGATTGCTGTTGGGACGGTAGATATCAAAGCGGGAAGGTTCGCGAAAATGTCTGGGGTCATTGTTGGCTGCACCCAGCCAGGTTAATATAACGTCTCCTTTTTTCATAGGCACGCCCAGGATGTCTGTATCCTCTACTACCACACGATCAAGTGTCGTTGGAAAACGATACCTTAACGATTCTTCAACGGTATTCTCTATCAGTTCTGGATCTGCGGCAATATCCTGATAGATTCCGGGTTGATCATACATAAAACTGTAGAACAGGCTGTTTATCATGTTGGTCGTAGTTTCGTTCCCAGCAGCAAGCAGGCCCAGGCTAAAGGTAACAACCTCTTCATCGGTCAGTTGATCCCCATCCAGCTCAGCAAGTGTGAGATCGGAAATAATGTCCTCGGCAGGATACTTTCTCTTCTGCTGAACAATGGGGAGCAAAAATTCGTTAAATTCCTGCATAGCAGCATACTTCGCATTCATCTGCTCCTGCTCGTTACCTGTGGCATTGGGGAAAAATAACATGTCAGACCAGGCTTTGATCTGTGCCCGGTGTTGCCTCTCCACCCCAAGCAGATCGGCAATGACAGTAACAGGAAGTGGGACTCCTAGATCTCCAACGATGTCGACATCATCTTTCTCCTTCATCTCAAGCATTAACTCATCAACGATAGCCGCGATTTGAGGCTCCCAGTTTTTCAACTGACGTGGGGTAAAGGCACTAGAGACTAACTTTCTAATATCACGTTGAACAGGGGGATCAACAGAATTGATGTTCACTCTGGTAACTACCGGCGGAACCGGGGATACACTCCGTTTACGTACACTGGAGAACCGTTTCCAGTCTGTTAGAACGGAATTGACATCATCATAACGATACAGATTCCATACCTGTTGCTCCTCGTCAAAATAGATGGGATGATTCTCCAGCATGTACTCATAGTAAGCATATGGATTCCAAAGTTCTTCAGGTGTCTCTAAATTAGATACCTGATGAATAACGATCGATCTGTTATCAGCCTGCATGTCTCCTCGCCATCCTTTAATGTAGTTTGTGGAAATCTCCAAATAATGATAGCCAATCTATCATTATTTGATTTAAAGGTACCATATATTACACTTATTTAGCAATTAAATGAAATGTTTTACTAAATATCAATTATTTAGATATATTCTTGGGTCACAGATAGAGAACCATTTTCATATCAAAATGCAGAAAAATGTCGAATAAAGTGATTGCTAACTAATTTATTGTGTGATATTATGTACCAGTAAACGTTTACATCGATAACGAATTGAATATTAGCAGTGTTTGGCTGTTACTGGTAAAGCAGGCATGACCAAAATGATTTTGCATTTTCCTTATGTGAGTAGGGGAAGGCATATCGTTTTGGTCTTTTTTATATCCAAATTCAGAAATGAGGCATTGGTATGGATTATCGCAAGCTGGGACAAGAGATAACGGAATTGGTTGGGAAGAAGGATAATATCGCTCGGCTTACGCACTGCGCAACTCGACTTCGGTTCGAACTGCACGACATCTCCAAAGCGGAGACAGAAAAACTCAAAGCACTTCCAGGTGTCATTACTGTTGTGAACAATGGTGGACAATACCAGGTCGTTGTGGGCAATGAGGTGCAGCAGGTCTACCGAGTTATCACTCAGCAGATGGGTTCAGCTACCCGAAGTGCGGAATCCAAATCGGATTCTGGCAAAAATAACGGACCAAAACAAAAACAGAGCTGGATCTCCAGATTCATCAGCGTGATCTCAACAACATTTACTCCGGTAATTCCGGCAATCATTGGCGCGGGTATGATCAAAGCCATATTAGCCGTACTTGTGCTGACAGGCCTCGTAACGACGGAAAGCCAAAACTACTATATCCTTAATACCATTGCGGACGCGGCTTTTTATTTCATGCCTATTCTGCTGGCTTATGGAGCTTCCATTAAATTTGAAACTAGTCCCATTCTGGCGATGACAGTTGCCGGCGTGTTGTTACACCCGGGATGGAGCGCCCTGATGGCGGAAGGAAAAGACGTATTTTTCATCGGTGTGCCAGTTCGACTAACCGATTACGCGGGCTCCGTGTTGCCGATTATTATCGTCGTTTGGCTCATGTCTTGTATTGAACGTTTCGCGGATCGGGTATCGCCCTCAATGATCAAATTTTTCACGAAACCAATGATTGTACTATTGATTACAGCACCACTTGCATTGGTGGCGATTGGGCCTTTCGGAACGTACCTGAATGATCTGGTTGCGATGGGTGCAGAAGCGATTAATGCCAGAGCCAGTTGGCTGATCCCTTTGTTAATGGGAACTTTGCAACCATTCCTGATCGTAACAGGTACCGCATGGGCCATGACGCCGATTGCAACTAGCCAACTGACCAAAAATGGATATGAAATGATCAACGGTCCCGGAATGCTCGCGTCCAATATTGCTCAAGGTGGGGCCACCCTTGCTGTAGCATTGAAAACAAAAAACAAAAAACTGAAACAGCTCGCTGCTTCATCCGGTTTCACCGCTGTGCTGGGTATCACGGAACCATCCTTGTACGGTGTAACGCTGAAACTGAAGAAACCCTTAATTGCCGCAATGATCGGTGGTGGTGTAGCAGGGATATACGCTGGTCTGACCGGATTAGTACGTTATGCCTTCGTGTCTCCAGGGCTTGCCGCGTTACCTGCATTCATTGGCAGCAATCCGATGAACATCGTTCATGCCATTGTGACTTGTCTGATCGCTTTTATCGTTACCTTTGCTCTGACATGGATCATTGGTTTTGAAGATCCAGTGGACGATGAAGAAGAAGGAAATACCAACGTTAACGATGACAAGACACTTTCCGGGCAGCCTGTTCAAGACAACAGCCCAAGCACACAGTCTTCTACAATAACAAATGTAAATGTACCGAGCCAAAATGAATTACGCCCACTTACGATCGCCAGCCCGATGCAAGGGGAATTAGTCCATCTAGACCGTGTACCAGACGATGTCTTCTCTTTGGGATTACTGGGTAAGGGTGCTGCCATTATTCCTGCCAAAGGAGAACTGTATGCACCAATCGCAGGTGAAGTTACGGCTTTCATGGACTCCAAACATGCGGTCAAATTAAACGGTTATGATGGAGAAGAGGTGCTCATTCATATTGGAGTGGATACCGTCAACCTAAAGGGGAGACATTTTGACTCTTCCATTAAAGTAGGGGATCGCGTACAACGGGGGGACTTGTTGATCCGCTTTGATATCGATGCCATCAAGGCAGAAGGGTATGAAGTCATAACCCCGATCATTATCGCCAATTCGGATCGTTTCTCGGATATTAAGCTGGAGAAGCAGAATCCTGTGGAGGTTGGAGCAACCATTATCCACCTTTCGTAACAACCGTAATATGGTCCCGTCATATATCATGATCAACTTTTAAAATGAAGGAGTGCTTGAGATGTTATATCAACAGATCAAACCATTCCCCAATGAATTTCTGTGGGGAGGGTCTACCTCGGCCTATCAAGTGGAGGGAGCCTGGAACAAAGATGGCAAAGGCCTGTCCGTCATCGATATGTGTGATCATCCGGCTGGAACCGCCGATTTCACGGTTGCGAGCGATCACTATCACCGATTCAGAGAAGACGTGAAACTTTTTGCAGAGCTGGGCCTCAAAGCATATCGTTTTTCAATTGCATGGACTCGAATCTTGCCTTCAGGCACAGGGGCTGTTAATGAGAAGGGACTCGATTTTTATCACCAATTAATTGACGAATTGCTGCTCCATGGTATTGAGCCCATTGTGACCATGTACCATTTCGACTTACCCTACGAGCTTGAGAAAACCGGAGGCTGGAACAACCGGGGGACGATCGAAGCCTTTGTCGAGTTTGGGCGTATCTTGTTTGAACATTACGGGCATAAAGTGAAATATTGGTTGACCATTAATGAGCAAAATACGATGATTCTCCATCCAGGTGCTATTGGTACACCAAAAGGCGGACGCCTGCCTTCCAGTAAGGAACTGTATCAGCAAAATCATCACATGTTTGTAGCTCAAGGCAGAACGATGCGACTATTTCATGATATGCTCCCGCAAGGCAAGATTGGTCCTGCATTAAACATGACTTCCATGTACCAGGCAACCTCCAGACCAGCCGATGCAATCGCTGCTCATAACTGGGAGACGATTCGTGGATGGGGTTTTCTCGACTTATCGGTGTGGGGACGGTATAATCCATTATTCTGGAGTTATTTACAGGAACGCGGCATCGAGCCGGTTATTGAGCAGGGTGACATGGAAGATATCCAGTCTGGCCGCCCCGATCTGGTAGCAATCAACTACTACTCGACGGCAACCATTGCCGCCAGTATGGGCGATGCGTCGGATGTTACAGCTCGTGCGGGTGATCAGCAAATTATGCTTGGCGAGCAGGGAGTATACCGGGCGGCGGAGAATCCTTATACCGAAAAAACAAAATATGGCTGGGTCATTGACCCGGTTGGCCTAAGGCTGACATTGCGTAAGGTATGTGAACGATATGGTCTCCCTATTCTAATTACGGAAAATGGTATTGGAGCCCCGGATGTACTTGAAGCAGATAACACCATTAACGATACGTACCGGATTGATTTTATCGAGAAACATCTGGAACAGATCAGACTGGCTCTAACGGATGGAGTAGATGTGATTGGTTATTGCCCTTGGTCCGTTATTGACGTGGTAAGTACACATCAGGGGTATGGGAAACGTTATGGAATGATCTATGTAAACCGCGGTGAACAGGATCTGAAAGACTTGAAGCGTTTGAAGAAGAAAAGCTTCTCGTGGTATCAAGAGGTCATTAAACAGAATGGCAGATGTATCGGAAATTCGGATCAGGCGGTCACGAAAGAATAAAGGATCGTGATGAATGCATGAGAGTAATCAAAATATTAAATAACAGCTTGCTTCTGACCAAAGATGAACAGGGACAAGAGATGATTGTCATGGGAAAAGGGTTGGCATTCAAAGGCAAAGTCGGCGAGCGACTCGATGAGGAGCATATCCAGAAACGATTCATTCTGCAAAATAATCAGTCTGCCCAGGCTTACGTACGAACCATCGAAAACATGCCAGAAAAACATGTGAATGTCATAAACAAACTGATTACCAATGCAAAAGAAAAGCTGTCTCTTGGCGACCAAATCTTCTTTACGCTTATGGATCACTTGTCGTTTGCCATTGAACGATGGAAAAAAGGTGTAGCATTACAGAATCGCATGTTATGGGAGATCCAGAGGTTTCATCCTGTCGAATTCGAACTGGGCCTTGAAGCCGTTCAGATGCTGAATCTAGAATTGGGTATTGAACTGCCGGAAGAAGAAGCAGGGAATATCGCTTTTCATTTCGTGAATGCCCAAACACATGAGCAGAATATGGAGCGCACGATGCAATCCGTTAAGATGTTAAAAGATATTTTTAACCTGATTCAATACACCTTTGATATGCAATTGAACAAAAATTCCATCCATTATGTGAGACTTGTCACACATCTGCAATTCTTCATCCAGCGTTTACAAGAAGGGCGTCTAGGCAATTCGGCGAGAGATTTTATATTTCAACACATGGTGAAGGAGCACCCGCTTGAATACAAATGCGCGGAGATGATCAAAACCTACGTGCAGAATATGCTGGACATCTCCATATCGAACGAGGAATTATTATATTTGATGATTCACATTGCTCGAATTGTGCAGGAGGAACAAGGTGACGAGGGACGATTATAAAACAAAGTTAAAGTTATATTCCCTTATTTTTGGGGAAAGCGATTCTTTGAATATCTGATGCTTGATTTCTAGCATGTTTATATGTCTGTTAACAGATAGAAAAAAAGAACTTTCTAACTATGACCGTTTTCTCGTATTTTATCGGGAAACGGTCTTTTATTCTTGCAAATATGTAGCGGCTTTTTTGATATTCCACGCGAACGAACTCCAGCTTACTAAACCCACATGAGATTACCAAGTGATAACATTTTATTGTAATTATTGTAAATTTGTTATATGTAAGCGCTGTCTAAAGAGCTATAATCTATTTATCTGGATGTTAATCCGTTCAGAAATACTTAGACCAAGTCAAGAGGAGGAATTGTATGAAACGGTTAGGTCAATGGAATATAACTGCCTTGATTCTTGTTCTCGTACTCGCCATGCTTCCATTTTCGAATGTCTCACATGCAGCCAAGGCAGTTACGGAAGTGGAGGGAGGTCATTTGAGCACAAACTTTGAAGACGGCACACTTCAGGGATGGACTCCACGTATAGGTAACGAAAGGCTGACAGTGACACAGCAGGAAGCACAAGAAGGTCAGTCCAGTATGCTGGTCGCCAACCGTGAGCGTTCCTATCATGGACCGATGTTATCCATGAAGGATCTGCTTAAGCGTAACCAAGAGTACGAAATTGCAGCATATGTAAGACTTACTCAGGAGCCCACCACGGATCAAACACTACAGCTCACCACATATAAAAAAACAACTGCCGAAAGCTGGAACCCGATCGGTAGTGTGAAAATTGCCAAAGCAGAATGGAATACATGGCACAAGATCACCGGAAAATTTCAGTATAGTGATGATCCCACTGAATTGAATTTGTTCATCGAAACACCCTACATCTCTGAAGATAGCGTAGATACGTTATCGTTCTATGTAGATGATGTATCATTTACTCTGGCCGAGCAACTGGAGATTGAAGAAGGTATTCGGTCTCTGGAGGACCTGTATCAAGATGATTTCCCCATTGGTGCAGCGGTGTATCGCTGGCAGTTGGAAGGCGCATATGGACAACTGCTCACAAAGCACTTTAACAGCTTGACCGCAACCTACGAGATGAAACCGAAGTACATGTCTCCTTCCGAAGGTGTTTATGAGTTCGAGGCAGCCGATCAATATGTTCAGTTCGCCGAGGAGCATGGTATGGGCGTACGCGCACATGCGTTGTTGTGGCATATTGATGCAGCAGAGTGGATGTTCAAGGATCCTCAGGGTAACCCTGCGAGTCGAGAATTACTACTTGCCCGGATTCAGGATTACGTTGAAACCGTCATGACCCGATACAAAGGTAAGATCTATGCCTGGGATGTGGTAAACGAGGCGATTGCGGATAGCAATGGTGATGCCAACGGTTTACGTAAAAGTCCCTTTTATGAACTAATCGGTCCGGATTACATTGAGAAAACCTATGAATTCGCTCGTGCAGCCGATCCGAATGCCAAATTATATTACAACGAATACTTCACGGAAATCCCTGAAAAAAGAGAGCATATGTATAAGTTGGTCAAACGACTGAAAGAGAAAGGGCTCATCGATGGTGTGGGTTTGCAATCCCACTATAACCTGGAATCCCCGCCCATCAAGGAAATTGAAAAAACGATCAAGATGTTCGCCGAACTTGGATTGGATATTCAGATCACGGAACTGGATGTTGATAGCGGAATTCCATTTGGTGAAGAGATGTCCGATGAAGTTGCAGTAAAGCAGGCGTATCGATATAAGGAACTGTTGGATTTGTACAAAAAACACAAAGACCACATTTCTTCAGTTACCTTATGGGGACTCCAAGATGAGAAGTCTTACAACAACCAGGCTATGCTGTTTGATTCAGCCCTGAAGGCCAAAAAAGCATACTGGGGACTCGTGGATGAATCCAGCTTGCCTGTGTTGACACATAGAGCCGTCTCACTTTCGGGTAAACCAGATATCAAAAAACAGTCACAAGATCCGCTCTGGAACAAAGCGGTGTCTACTCCACTGAAGGGCGACTCTTCGAGATCAGCCAGTTTCCGCACCTTATGGGATCATAGTAACCTGTATATCCTCGTGGATGTTCAGGATGCGAAGGCAGATGTGAATGACAGAGTAGAACTCTTTGTTGATCTCAATAATGGCAAGACCACTTCATATGAAGCAGATGACCGACACGTAATCATTAAGCGGTCGGGCAAAGCTGAGGGCGTGGAGCAGCGTTCATATCGTGTACGCGAGACCAAAGCCGGGTATCAGGTTGAATTGTCCATTCCGTGGGGTGGTATCCAAGTCGGATCAGAATATGAAGCCGGATTGGATATCCGTGTGACTGATGGCGGTTCAAGTGGGACACAACCTTATAATCCACTGTACTGGAATGATCGAACACAATCTCAGGAACAGGATACAAGCAAATACGGCGTGATTGAGCTTGCCCCTATGCCCAAATCTGCACAAGCTGTGCAAGGGATTGTTCAGATTGATGGGAAGAAAGACGCATCATGGAATAAGGCTGTACCATTTGAAGTAAAACGGTTGAATGAGACCGAAGGTGCAGAGGCAGTAGCTCGCGCAATGTGGTCAGGTGAGTATCTATACCTGCTGATCGACGTCACTGATCCAAACATCATCACAGATAGTATCAACCCATGGGATCAGGATTCGGTTGAGATTTTCCTGGACGAGAATCACCAGCGCACACCGTATTTTCAATATGATGATGCCCAGTTCAGAATCAGTGCAGACAATGTGGGAACCTTTGCAGGGGCTGCCTCACCTGGACGCCTTGTAAGTGCTGTGAAGAAAACAAATAAAGGATATCTCGTAGAAGCCAGAATCCAGTTGCAATCATTGACGCCCAAAACAGGAAATGTTCTCGGCTTCGAGCTTCAAATTAACGACAACCAGGGCGGAGGTAAGCAGAGCGTAGCTAAATGGAATGATACGACCAATGAGAGCTGGAGAAACACTTCCCAGTACGGAATACTCACTTTTGTCGGAAAGAACAAACTCGGGCATTAAACCATCGGCAGTAGTTGCAAGCATAGAAACCATCATAACAGTGGATAAAACTCAACCATTGTTATGATGGTTTTCATCGTTTACATACGTCACCAAAGGTGATGAGGGTCGATAAATCTGCCTTGACTATATTTAACAACCATTGATATACTGAACGAACGTTATTTTTTCTTTTATGCGAATAGAAATTAATCAACTACATACAACCGTTTGCGAGGGAGCCTTAACCGGCTGAGAGGGTGTTAAACCGACCTTACCTGATTTGGATCATGCCAACGTAGGGATGCAACGATGAAACGCTGTACTTGGGTAGCTCATGCGAACCCCCTTGTTTTAGTGTATTTGTCTGCGAAACATCCTATGGATGTTTCGTTTTTTTGTTTTTAAATACGTACATTATGAATTGGAGGAACACATGTTGACTATTTCAGAGCGATTATATCAGGCAGCACAGCCTGTGTGGAAGGAATGTCTTGAGCATCCCTTTGTTAAAGGGATCGGGGATGGTTCTTTACCGGTTGAACAATTTCGTTATTACTTGCTGCAAGACTACTTGTACCTGTACGATTATGCCCGTGTATTTGCACTAGGTATCGTCAAATCGCACGACCCCAAATTGATGCAGTTTTTTAGTAAAAACGTAGATAACATCCTGAATGGTGAAATGAAAATTCATCGTTCTTATATGGAGCGATTAGGAATTACAGAGGATCATGTTTTTCAGGTAAAACCTGCACTGAAAAATGCAGCCTATACTAACTATATACTCTCTGTTTCCCATGCGGGCGGCATAGCAGAAGTACTTGTATCGATTCTGGCCTGCTCGTGGAGCTATGCAGAGATCGGTCAAGTTCTTTCCCAAAAGCCAGGTGCAGCTGATCATCCTTTTTATGGAGAGTGGATCACAGGATATGCTTCCTCTGAATACAACAGCAACAATCAATCCCTTGTGGTGTTAACGGATAAGCTATTAGAAGGCTGTAACGAGGAAACGTACCAACGAATGGAAGATATTTTCGTGATGTGCAGTCGCTTCGAGCTTGATTTTTGGGAGATGTCATGGAGGCTGGAGCCTTAAGTTCACTGGTCGTTCATTCAATTAGAGAGTAGCGTCCATAAACAGTCTCAGGATGAAAAATAAGTAGATTTAAGTAAAGGAACGCTTGTATAAGCGTGTTTCGTGACGATGCCAAAAAAAGGGCGGAGTGTATCCGCCTTTTTTATTGTTAAAATTCTTGACACAGGAACATTTTGTTCACTGAAGTCTCTGGCTAAAATCAAAAAGGGTGTCAGGACGGAATGTTCATTGCAGTCTGAATATTTTTCAGATCGAGCTGAATTTGCTCTGCAATATGGTAAGGGTGGTATAAGCCATGCTGCACCATGTAATTTGATATCTTTTCATGAGAGTCTATCGCTTCATCGAGCTGTTTCATCAAAATTTGTTTGATTTCGGGGGTGGCACATTCGGTCACAGCCATGGCGTAGTTTCTGACACTGCTCTTGGCGTTCATCAAAAAATCCATTGCGATTACGTCATCGGTCAACGTATTAAGACCAGTCATATGTTCTAATATTGGGTTCATTTTTTATCTCCTATACAGTCGCTTTAGACAGCACTTCACCGAGCTCCTGAAGTTGCTGTTGTGATAATATCGCATCTTGTTGCAAAATTTGCTTGAGCTCCGGGTCGGTTACCAGAGCTTGCATGGTCTTGGATTTAGTCATACAAACCGTCTTGAACGCAGCTATTTCATGCACCTCGAGCATCTCATGCAAAGCGTAAGTGGAATCCATTCAGATTGTCCTCCCATGTATCTATTCATATTTAAGGCTTTAAGATGACTTTAATGCAATCGTCCGTTTTTGTATCGAACACTTCATAGCCCCGTTTGGCCTCGCTGAGCGGAATGACGTGCGTAACAATGTCGCCAGGGTCCACTTTGCCAGACGTAACCAACTCGTACATGTATGGCATGTAGTGAATGACCGGAGCTTGTCCGGAACGGATATTCACGTTTCGCTGCATGATATCACCGAGCGGGAATCCGTTATAACGTCCGCCGTATACCCCAGTGACTTGAATGGTGCCACCTTTGCGAACAGCCTGAGATGCAATGATAAATGCGCTCATGGTGCCGCCTTGCAGTTTCATACCGCTGGCTAGAAATTCAAGATCGCTCATCTTGCCGTCCATTCCTACCGCATCAATGACAACATCGGCGCCGCCTTTGGTCATTTCCTTGAGAGTGTTCCCAATATTCTTATCCTGTTCGAAGTTTACTATTTCCACATGGTTTGTTCGCTTCGCATGCTTTAAGCGGTAATCGACATAGTCGACGGCTATGACCCGCTTAGCTCCTTTCAGCCAGCAGAACTTCTGGGCCAGGAGTCCGACCGGGCCGCAGCCGAGCACAATGACCGTATCTCCATTTTTAACGCCGGCGTTATCTACGCTCCAGAATGCCGTCGTCATGGCATCGGCGATCAAGCTTAGCTTTTCGTCCGGTTGTTCGCAGTTTTCAGGGATCTTAAAGTGGGTAAAATTAGCAAATGGGACCCGTAAATACTCCGCTTGCCCGCCGGGATATCCACCGGTCGTTCCAGAGTAGCCGAAATATGCGCCCATATCCCCGTGCTCGTTGGAATTGTCACATTGGCTTTCCAGCTGATTTTTGCAAAAAAAGCATTCTCCGCATGCGATGTTAAACGGGATGATTACGCGGTCGCCTTTTTTTACCTTGGTCACGCCAGGGCCCACTTCTTCTACGATCCCCATCGGCTCATGTCCGATGACATAGTTTTCCTGAAGGTTAGGGATCATCCCGTGAATAAGATGAAGGTCAGAACCGCAAATCGCGGTACTGGTGATCTTTACGATCATATCGTCCGGTTTCACAATCTTCGCATCCGGCACCTCTTTGACCACGACATTTTTAACCCCTTGATACGTTACCGCCTTCATGCTTTATGTCCTCCAATATGTTCATCTGGGGTCCGATCAAACATCCCTTTACGTGACGTATCACCCGGGAACAGATTCATCTGCCCGATCATCACCGTATTTTTCGCCGAAAGCTGATCGAGTTGGTACTGTTCGTTCAGCTCATAAGGATGAAACCATTTTTTGCGAATCATGAGCTCCGAAATTTCTTGGTGCATTGCAATTCCCTGCTTCAGATGAGTATGCAACAGGGCTCTTACATCCGGTGAAGCCGTTTCCGTCAGGGCGATGGACAAATTACGTACACCCTCCTTGGCACGAAGAAGGAAGTCCATGGCAAAAGTCATATCTGCCATTTCCGGCATATTCAATGAATTAATCGGATCTAAATAATCGGTATTCATCTGAGTTCCCCTTAATGTGTTATAGGTGTCGGATTATTCGGAACGGGTGCTTGAAAAGGAGCTCTTGCGTAGATTGCTTGCAGCTCAGCAATCTGTTGTATGGATTGAATTACGTCTTTCTGCATTAATGCTTTTAGCTCTTGGTCAAAGACCAGGCCTTGCATAAGTTTCGACTTAGCGATGCAGAGCGTTTTGAAGTTTAACGCTTCATGCAGTTCCATCGATTCGTGCGGCGCTAGCGTTGGATTAGCCATTCAGAAATGATCCCCTCCTTTTTCATCAAGATTAGATTTTCCAATGCATCGGATCTTATACTAATATGGATCACCGGAGAGGTAAGATGCGAATATTCCCATACAGTCGCAGGGATATAAACAAAATCTCAATCCCATACTTATTTCTGTTTAAATGAATGATCTTACTCATGGAAGGAGGAGTCACGGTGCCTAATAAAAACAAAATTGATCTAGCAACCGAAAACGCAAGAAAACCAGCAGAAGATGCACTTAACTCGAGTGGTAGTAATACGCTGGAGCAGCATGCATCTAACGCGGTTTCTAAGGTGCAGACGGCTTTAAATCAGGCAATAAGCTCGTTAAGTGAATCTAATGCGGCAACAAATTCACAAGCGTTGGAGATTGCCAGGCAGCAATTGACCCGAGCAGAGGAATTTTTAGATCAAGCGATAACTTCAGCCAATGCATTAGGTTTACCGGACCAACAATAAAACGGTTTTGGTACTGATAAGCTTGGCAAAGTTTTGCGTTGACGATCGGAAGAAGCATTTTTCCTAGAGCACATATAGTTAACGTCAACATGCTTCGGCTTACGCCGAAGTTTTTTTGTATTTTTAAATGTATCGGACAATTTCAAAATCGAGGTTAAAAAAGAATGATTAAGGGCCAGGCATTAGAAAAAGTCTTGAACATAATTATAGGTAATATCTATTCAACTATGTTGAGGAGGACATCATACAGCCTATGTTACCTATGGAAGAATATTTTGGTAAGTTAGAACTCGTTCATTCCTTTTACGGGGCTATGCCTACAGGCGTTAGTGTATCCGAAACCGGGCGTACCTTTATTTGCTTTCCAAAATGGGGAGATGACGTTAGATTTACGGTAGCGGAAATTGTTGATGGTCAGATGCAACCTTATCCTAATGAAGAAACGAATTTGATCAACCCATTGAATATCGTTATGTCCTTCATTAGTGTCCAGAGTGTTGTTGCAGATGGAAGGGGAACCCTGTGGGTACTGGACACGGCTGCACCAAACTTTTCAGAGCCTATTAAAGGAGGGGCAAAATTAGTCGCGGTAGATTTAGAAACAAATACAATTAGAAAAGTATATACATTTGCAGATGATGTAGTCTTGCCGACAACGTATCTAAATGATGTCCGATTTGACTTTCGTGTAGGAAAAGCAGGTTACGCATATATAACGGATTCTTCTTCCAATGGTCCAGGCGCTATTATCGTCGTAAATTTAGAAAACGGAAATGCGTATAGACGGTTGCATGGAGCAAGCTCGACCTCACCCGATCCGTATTTTGTGCCGAAAGTGGAAGGTAAAATTTTGATGAATCGAAACGCGGATGGTTCGACATCTCCGTTTCGATTGGCCTCTGATGGTATAGCGATTTCCCCTGATGGAAAAATGTTATTCTATTGTCCATTAACCAGTCGCCAGTTATTCTCTATCTCAACAGAATCGTTAAGAGACAGAACGATACCGGATTTTAAGTTAAGTGATCTTGTGCAGTATTGGGGAGAGAAGGGTGCATCTGATGGGATGATCACAGACGCTAAAGGAAACGTTTATGCTGGAGATTACGAAAACGATAGTATTCGAAAGATATTGCCAAATGGAATCATGGAAACCATCGCCCATGATCCCCGAATTTTATGGCCGGATACTTTTTCTATTGGTCCGGATCAATACTTATATGTAATTGTGAACCAATTACATAGGCAGGCCAGATTTCATTACGGAAAAGACCTGCGACAAAAACCCTATAGTCTACTACGCATGAACATTGATGAATTACCTGCTCCTACCTTTTGATACATCCCACTTTTCAAAGCAGATTTTAATAACAGATTATTCAGTTCATTTTGCGGGACCGTAGGCCCTTTATCTAAGGGCAATATAGTAATTCTAATGAACTTAAGATAGGGACAGGTATCAGTTGATGCCTGTCTTTTTGTTTTTTGTCGCCCAAGAGGAAAGCCGGAGACAGATACAAAGGGTAGGGTACCATAATACACTCATTCGATTAAGATTAATCTGGTAGCATGTTGTTCCCGATATTGCTGTTAAACTACAAATTGCCGGTCGTATGATTTTTCGATTACAGGACAAGATATTAACCTTATCACCATTTTATTACTTTGATAAAGGAGACGACCATGGTTGAAAAACACGAGCCTCAAATGAAAAATCATCAAAAGTCTACATGGCTTGATGATTTAAAACAGATATTAAACCATATGGAAGATGCCGAAATCATTGAGCACAAAATAGGTACGAGTGCTTCAGTCCATCTTTTATTTATAAAAACATTAATAGATCAAGAGCGTTTAAACGAGGCGATTATTCAGCCACTTCATCAATCAGGCGGAAATTCGCTTCCTTCATGCATAATCAATTCTGATGTTTCAGAAGTTATATCGATCGAAGATGCTGGGCAAAAAATAATGCAAGGATATATTCTTCTATACGATTCAGTCAACGATCAATGGCTAGGCATACAGTTGGAAAATCCTCTTGGCCGGGCAATTGAACCTTCCCAAACGGAAACGGTTATATATGGAGCGAAAGATAGCTTCAGCGAACAAATCGATAATAACATTACAATGTTGCGCAGACGTTTGCCTATAACGACATTAAAAACGGAAAGCTTCACTATAGGATCACTGAGTAAAACAAAAGTTGTGTTAATGTACATAGACGGAATAATTAATCCGGAATTTGTTTCCCTTGCAAGAGAGAAAATTGAAAGTGTGGATTTCGATCAGTTTTTAGACTCCGCACAGCTTGCAGCTTTTATTGAAGATCATAACCATACGGTCTTTCCCCAGTTTCTACAAACGGATCGGCCGGATGCCTGCGCCTTCGCCTTAGGTGAGGGTAAGCTGACTTTATTAGTCTCCAATTCACCGTTTGCTTTAATTTGTCCCATTACATTATTCCATCTATTCCAATCGCCAGAAGACTACTTCCTTCGTTGGCCGGTAGCCAGTTTTTTACGTTTAATGAGGTATGGAAGTTTTATTATTTCTTTGACGATGATTCCTTTTTATGTTGCGTTAACGACATTTCATTACCAAATGGTTCCGCTGCCGATTCTCTTCGTATTATTGGAATCGAGAAGCAAATTGCCCTTTACTCCGTTTGTGGAAGGAATTTTCATGATCGTAACGCTGGAAATCATCAAAGAAGCAAGTTTGCGAATGCCGACCAAAACCAGTCAAACTCTAGGGGTTATCGGTGGTATTGTCATTGGACAAGCGGCTGTAGAGGCAGGCTTTGCAAGTAAAGTATTAATTGTTTTGATGGGTATATCCGCTATTGCTTTCTTTTTAGTTCCCAATTATCAAATGACAAAATCCATGGTTCTGTTGCAATTGCTTCTTCTTATCCTTGCATCGTTTCTTGGGCTGCCAGGAATCGTGGTCGGGATAATCGGCATTCTTGCGCATCTCCATGCATTAACGTCATTAGGTCAACCTTATTTAGCGCCGCTTTCACCTTTTTATGGGAAGGATTGGATTGACCTCTTTATTCGCGGGCCTTTGATTTGGATGAAAACGCGTCCGCATAATCTAAAACCACTACAGAAATGGCGACAGGAGAAGATGAAGAAATGAAGACTTTATCCCTATTCAATCAAACTTCCACCCTTGGCGGCATCCATTTCCTTTTATTAGTTAATCGAACGCAAATGCATTATTTTATTTTAATCATGCCGGTTTATTTGGTTCATTCCTATATGGTTTGGGGAATTGTCGCCTTGGGGCTACTGTCCCAACTTAATTTGATGATGCTATCCAAATGGTTTACTTCCAGTTATGCATCGAAAGGCTATCAAGGATTTGTACAGCTTTTTGGGAAACGGGCGGTTCAAGTTTTCGCAATACTTGGTTTTGTAATAATACTGTTAAAAATTTCAATCATCACACTGGGTTACGTTGAAATGCTCCATAATTTTATATATCCATCAATGAATAAAAAGTGGCTGATCCTAGTTATTCTTTCGATCAGTTTATTTGTGGCTTCACATGGCATGGAAAAAACATTGCGTTTTGTCGTTATCGCCTTTCTTTGCGGGGCGTGGATCTTAATCATGTTTATTCCCTTTTTCTTTCCAACGATTGCAAATTACCGCGATTTGTATCCTCTAATCCCCACCGAATGGTCAGGACATTCATGGCAGGGCTTGTTGTTTATTTGGTCGGCATTTTCCGGTCCAGTATATTTGGCCTTTATGGTTCCATGGTTAAGCTCCAATAAAAAAATATCAAAATATCTTGTCATTGGAAACATGCTGACGATTATGGAATATTCATTATTGTTCATTGCTTCGGTATTGTTTTACGGTTCAAACTTTTTAAGCAAGATCAACTTTCCGGTAGTATATATGGGAAGTTACATTCAAATGAGTGGTTTAGAACGAATCGATTACATCCTTATCTCTTTCCATATGTTTAATTATGTATTTGACATTTCAATTCTTTTGTTGTGTTTATATGGAGCTGGAAGAGTCTTTATGAAAAAAATGAACAAAAGCACAACTCGGATCGGATTATTGTCGAGTTGGTTTGTCATTTTGATAAGTATTATCATAATGGATCAATGGTTATGGCAAACGGTTCCGGGTCAAAAGATGTTACTGAACATTCAAATCTGGCTTGGTGCATTCATTTATTTACTTGTTCCTACGATCCTTTTCACTATGGTTAAACGAAAGGAGAGTGTGTAGGCATGATACCATACAAGCATTATGGTTTATTGGCGATTGTAAGCCTTATGTGGATGGCCGGTTGCTCTTCTCCATATGCCGAGAACAATATCATCGAAGAGATCGCTCCGGTAGTTTTCTGGTCGGTTGACAAGGGGACGGAGGGGAAGTTTAAAATCAGCACTTTAGTGCCACCACTCATCAAAGAAAAAAAACGCTTTCTCTCCAAGGAAGTTGATCTGTTAAAACAGGGGGGCAAGGAGTTTAATTTAATTTATTATCGGGAATTAAAGCAGGGGCAGCTGCGAATGTTATTAATCAATGAGGAACTGGCAACAAAAGAAGGCATTGAAAAGCTGATCAATACGATATTGGTTGATCCCGATATTTCAATGCATGTCTATTTATTGATTGTCAGAGGCGATTTTGATGAATACATAAAAAATCAATTGACGAAGCAAGAAAACCAAGATTATTTTCTTTATCGGATGTTAAAGCATTACGAGGAACATAACCAAGGTGAAATGAGCATTGTCAATATTCATCAATTCATGAAGATGTTATATTCCCCTCTTAAGGATCCGATCCTGCCGGTTTTTCATGCGGATAAAAACAATTTCAATTACGTAGGAACGGCCTTTTTCCAAAATGATAAAGAAGTAATGGTTACTCAAGACGTAAGTGATGAAATTTTTCAACTTCTGGATAACGATCATTTCTTAAAAGTCTTGGCCATTCCAAAGTTATCTATCAGTTTGGGACGTGTTCGATCCAATATTCGCATGAAACTATCAAGTGACTATTCATCCTTGTCTTTACATGTGGGATTGAAAGGAAGAATTGAGGAATATCAGGGAGAAAAGAATATTCAAAGCGAGGAACAATTGGAACATTTAATTCATGAGATTGAGGTATACCTTGAGGAACAAACGTCAGAATTATTAAAAAGTATGCAACGGTTGAGAGTGGATCCCTTAGAGGTCGGAACACATTCACTTAAGCCTTTTTCTAAACCAATAACGGAAGAGCAATGGTTGAGATATTGGGAAAATATGAAAATTAATGTTGACTTCGACATCAAAATACAGCCTTTGATTAATGTTGAACGGCTGTCGTGATTTAAAAGATGCCCCCTACATGATCAAATACATCATTGTGGGGGCATCTTTTTGTTCAAATCATGTACAAAGAGAGCTTATTACTGCAGCCCGTGGCGGACAAGCCATTTGGATATCTTTAGAAAATGGAAAGTCTAATGATCTTATCGTCAACAATAACAAAATGATAATTCAATAATAGTGGATCGGGTAGACCAGTCTTGTCGTAGGTACCATCCAGCTCGCATGTTAGCACAATTTCATCACCTATTTTTTTTGCTAATGTTGGCTTTAACGTTACATTCGCCGCGAAATGGTTTTGATCACTCCATTCCCGAATCGCCTGTTTGCCATTTCGCTTTTTTCCTTCATCCAACACGACGGCATTTTCTGAGAAACAATCTACAAATGCTATCGGGTCTGGCTTGTTAGATGCAGTAATGTATTTGGCGATTACAGACGGTAAATGATTGAGATCCATATTGTTCTCACCCTTTATTAATTAGTTTTTAGACGGTAGGGATCGTTCCCCCATCTATGACATATTCACTACCTGTAATCGATGCTGCTCGGTCTGAGACCAGAAATGCGACCAGCTCAGCGACTTCTTCAGGAAATCCTGGCCGACCAATTGGAATACCTCCGAGTGAAGTCATAAGTTGTTCGAGCGCACTTTCTCGACTTCCGGTTTCAGTTGCGATCCGATCAATTAATGCGTCAGCTGCTTCTGTCTGAATAAACCCAGGAGACAACGTATTTATGCGAATTCCTTGTGGGGAAAATTCATTTGATAATCCCTTGCTATAATTAGCCAGCGCGGCTTTGGCAGACGCATAAGCCAGTGTAGTTTCATATAAAGGCAAACGTCTCTGGATGGAAGTGAAATGAAGAATAACGCCTGAATTATTTTCTAACATAAGTGGAATTAAGCCACGATCAAGTCGAACTGCTGCGAGTAAATTCCAATTTAATGTATGAAGCCAATCCTCATCACTCAATGCAAGTGCGCCTCCTGGTGGTGTCGTTGATCCACCTACGCAATGGACGATAATATCGATACCTCCAAGTTGCTCTTTTACTGCTGTAATTATTTGCTCTATACCTTCAGGTGTGGCGACATCTGCTTGCACAAATTTGACCGAATTTGGCAAGTCAGCAGATAGGGAACGGGCAGTAGTAAGAACTGTAGCTCCGCCGTTTGCAAGTCTTTTCACAACTGCTTGCCCCATTCCCTTTGTTCCTCCGGTTACAAGCACCCTTTTACCTTTAAATTCTGATACAGAGAACTCAAATTCTTTATGCATAACTATTCCTCCTAGTGATGGTATTCGATGATTAATTTGAAATTGCTCTGTCTCTAAACCTTAATGTGTTGTTCGAGAGGAGCTAGAACTAATACTACACTTGCTACTTTCATAACGTCCAATTTATTATAATAATAGAAATGATGAATATTATTAATATATGGAGGGTTGTTTTAATGGAACTTACACAATTGGAATACTTTATGACCGTTGCACAGCTTGAACATATGACCTTAGCCTCCAAAAAACTCGGTATTACTCAGCCAGCGTTAAGTCATGCAATTGCCAAGCTTGAAAACGAGATAGGAGCTCCTTTATTTGAGCGAAATGGACGAAATATAAAGCTGAACCGAAACGGTACTATGTTCTCTAAATGGATTGGTAGAGCCCTACATAATATTGAAAATGGTCTAAGAGAAATCGAAGAGTGGTCCAATCCGGATACTGGTGTGATTACGTTGTCTTATCTAAATATTCTCGGTGTTGAATTGATCCCTAGCCTAATTCGAAGTTATCAATTGAAGTATCCCAAAGTTCGGTTCGAATTGACACAAGGGAACTTAGGAGATATTGATGAACATCTGGAGCAAGGATTCTCGGATATTATGATTACATCGAGGGAATCTACTTTGAATAATCATCACTGGAAGACGATTAAAAATGTTCCTTTATACATTGTTGTTCCCTCCCAACATCGTTATGCAGCTTGTAGCGCTCTTAGTTTGGCAGAGCTGTCTGGCGAGCCATTTATTGGATTGAAAAACAATTGTGGATTAAAAGCAACGATCATATCCCGGTTCCGACATACCGGATTTTTTCTTGCTTCGGCTTATGAAGCGGAGGACCTGATCACTGTAGCCGGTTTTATAAAGTCAGGTCTAGGTGTTTCAGTACTGCCTAAGACGCTGGGTTTGATGTTAGATGAATTGGTCTGGATCCCTATCACTGATGAAGGATGGTACTGGGAAATAGGATTAAAGTGGAGAGATGATCATAATATTTCCCCAGCAGCGAAAAGGTTTATTGAATATGTGGATACTTCACATCAAGGAGAATGACCGCCAAATTTTTTAGTTTTGAAAAGAAATTCTGAGAAAACAATCCTACTTTATTGTATTTGAACACAAGGAAAAAACCCTTTTACAATCATTGTCAGTACGTTATAATACAATCACCAGGTAGATTACCCAACAAAAAAGTGAAATATTGTAATATCTAGTCACACCCGGCTCATCATAGTTCTTTGAGCCGCATAACACAACATAATAGATATCGGAGGTATGGTTATGGTCAAGAAGAAAATTTCCACAGCCCTCAGCGCAGCTTTAATCGTTTCTATGCTGGCTACTGGCCTAATAGTCACTATCCAAGGTAACACAACGTTAGAGGTAGCGAAGTCAGCAGGGGATAAAAAGGTTGAAGTTGTTAAAGCATAAGCGAGCCGTTAATTTATTTAGAACATGTTAAGAGACAAGAGCATATTCCTATTGAAGTCGCTATTTTAGCGGCTTTTTTTGTTTTATCGGTAATATTAGGTTTAATACTAACGATATTTTGCTGAACAAGTAAAGAGAAGTTTAGATATAAACATTTTTACATTTGTAAACCATTAGGTTTAAATCATTAAAAAAATGATTAGATCAACTTAAATAAAAATTATTATTTTCTATAACTAATCATAAATTGTGCAAATGTAAACTAAAACAGATATATACATAAAAAATAGTGTTCATTTATACAAAAATACTTTGACAAATGAAAACAAGTGGCTTATTTTGTTAATAAGGAATGCAAATTACTTTTTTTAGATTTTAAATAGCCTTAAGGGAGCGTGAATAAAATTAAAAAAGTACATCTATCAGATGAAAATAGTATCAGCGAAGATCCAGAAAACTTTATTTATAAAAATGAATACCGACCGCAAATACATTATTCCCCTAAGGGAAATTGGATTAACGATCCTAACGGAATGGTTTATTACGAAGGAGAATATCACCTTTTCTACCAATATACTCCCCATGATACGCAGCCTGACTTCGGAAGAATGCATTGGGGGCATGCAGTAAGTAATGATTTAGTACATTGGGATGAACTCCCACCAGCCATCTCACCTGGGGAAGATGGAGCGATCTTTTCGGGAAGTGCGGTAGTCGATAAGAACAATACAAGCGGATTCTTCAACGAAGCAGGATCAGGATTGGTTGCAATTTATACTAATAACGATAACAGCGCTCAACCCGGTAAACCGCAGGTTCAAAGCATCGCTTACAGCAAGGACAAAGGTAGAACCTGGACAAAATATGAAGGTAACCCTGTTTTATTCCCCACGGAGACGCTAGACTTTCGAGACCCAAAGGTATTCTGGCATGAAGAATCTTCAAACTGGGTAATGGTTCTTGCTGTAAGCGACCGTGTAGAATTTTACACATCTTCGAATCTTAAGGATTGGTCTTTTGCAAGCGGTTTCGGTTCTGATATTCCGGGCATCCATCGTGGAATATTTGAATGTCCTGATGTTTTTAAACTCCAAGTGGATGAGGACCCTAATACCACTAAATGGATTCTGACACTAAGTGTCGGAGATAGAAATGGCGTAAATCCAAACGATTCAGAACCACCCGCAGGCGGTTCTGGCATGATGTATTTTATAGGTCACTTTGATGGTAAGGTTTTTACACTAGATGAAACATTGGAATCATTCGATACAATCCAATGGATAGATTACGGATCTGACTTTTACGCGGCCGTGACCTGGGATGGTATACCGAATGAGGATGGGCGAAAGATTTGGGTCGGCTGGATGAATAATTGGCGTTATGCTTCCACTCTTCCTTCTAAAGAATGGCGTGGCCATATGTCCATCCCACGAGAGATTCAGCTCAGGACGTATTCGGAAGGACTTCGCTTAATTCAAGCACCCATAAGTGAGTTAAATCAACTTAGAAGATCAATTCTGTCTCTACAAGACATTACGATTAAACCAGATATGAACGTTTTGTCTGATGTTTCTGCTACAAAGATGGAAATTATTGCGGAATTCGAAATCGGTAATGCAATAGAATTTGGGTTCAAGGTGCGAAAGTCTTCCTCTTCCAACCAGGAGACAGTCATCGGATATAATGTCTTGAATGAGGAGTTGTTTGTCGATCGAACGAAGTCAAACGCTGTTGATTTCCATCCCGATTTTGCTACAAAACACAAGGCCCCTATGAAGCCAGAGTATAGACGGATACAGTTGAGCATCTATGTTGATTGGTCAAGTGTAGAGATCTTTGGCAACAATGGGAAAACTATCATTTCAGACACGATTTTCCCCGACTTGGGAAGTAGAGGACTGGAACTCTATGCCATTGGCGGAGAACTAAAGGTCGTGTCGCTTCAAATCAATGATCTCGTAAGCATTTGGGAGAATCAGAGTGTTTAGAATTTAGTAATGGCTTGATTCCCCTTAATGGTTACTGCGCGGTTTTGGGCAACCGAACTGAACTGGTTGTCCAAAACCAATTAAATTTGAACCAACTTTACAATATTATTAGAATAGAGGGTATGGAATGAAAGATAAATCTAAATTCGCAATATGTCTTCTGATGGCAACGGGATTAACTCTGACTTCAAACGGTATTTTTACATCTAAATCAATTGCGGCTAGTGCTGTACTTGCTGATCAGGAAACAAATAAACAGGCTAAGGAGGAGCTTGATATTTTTGAAAGCGCATCCAAGTCAAATACCAATCTGATAGGCTGGCAAGTGAAAGGAAAAGGAGGATTAGAGGATACTTCAGAAGGAATCTTGCTAACTTCACAGCCTAAAGAAAATGTAATGGCCATCTCAGAGACAGTGTCCGATGATTTTATCTATGAAGCTGATGTCATGATCAGGGATACGAAGGCAGACGCAACATTGTTGTTTCGTTCTAATGAGGATGGCTTTAGCTCGTACATGCTGCAAATCGTTCCGGACGCAGGTCTGATTCGGTTAAGAGATGCAAGAACTGGAGATGGGAAATTAAAGGAGGAGCGTAAAGTTTCTGTTGAAATGGGGCAAATCTATCATCTCAAAGTGAAGGCAGTGGGTTCCTCGCTAAAAGTATATTGGGGCAATCAATATAAACCATTAATTGATGTTCAAGACATTTCGTATCAAAGCGGAAAGCTTGGACTCCATGTATGGGATGGATCCGCCTTGTTTTCGAACATCGTGGTGAGCGATCTGAAAGGTAATTTGGGTACGGTGCTTTCTAGCAAGGGAAAATGGCAGCCTGATATCAACGGCAAAAGAGGGACGGTAGAACAGGGGAGCATAGCACAGCAAATCTATAACAAAGAGGCGACTGATATGGTCTATGAAGGGAATATTACCCTTCGTCCTGATTCTATTGCAGCTCTCGCATTTCGATCTTCAACCGATGGAGCTGAAGGATATGAAGCTACTCTTACGAAGGAAGGAGATCAGGTCCGTGTAAGTTTGACGAATACAAAAGGAACAGTAATTGCAAGTTCGCAACGTACTTATCCGAGTCAGATGGGAGCCAAACATCATGTGGAAATCAAGGCAAAGGGAGATCGAATTCAGGTCTTCCTGGACGGGTACACTACGGCCGCGATTGACGTGAAAGATTCAACCTACAAGAGTGGAAGTACCGGAATCGTCGTAAAAAAGGGGACGGCTTACTTTCAGGATACTTATGTGACGGAACTGAGCCAATATTACAATGAGATATATCGTCCACAATATCACTACACGCCAATACGTGGTTCAGCGAGTGATCCGAATGGACTTGTCTACTTCGAAGGAGAATATCATCTCTTCCATCAGGATGGAGGAACATGGGCGCATGCGGTAAGTAAAGATATGCTGAACTGGAAACGGCTTCCGATTGCACTTCCCTGGAATGATCACGGACATGTCTGGTCTGGGTCGGCTGTTGCGGATATGACAAATGCATCTGGTTTATTCGGAGATTCAGGAGGCAAGGGCCTTATTGCATACTATACTTCCTTTAATCCGGATAGCCCGAATGGGAACCAGCGTATAGGTCTAGCTTACAGTAAAGACCAAGGTCGTACTTGGGAGTATTCGAAGGAGCGCCCGATTGTGATCGAGAACCCGGGTAAGAGCGGAAATGAAGCTGGGAATTGGGATTTCCGCGATCCGAAAGTAATCCGTGATGATGAGAATAACCGATGGGTTATGGTTGTGTCCGGAGGAGATCATATTCGTTTCTATACTTCAACAAATTTACTTGACTGGACATTGACAGATAATTGGGGATATGGGGATTACGTCCGCGGAGGAGTATGGGAATGCCCTGATTTGTTCCAGCTTCCGGTAGACGGAACGTCACAGAAAAAGTGGGTTATGATGATCAGTACAGGAGCGAATCCCAAAACAGGCGGATCAGATGCCGAGTATTTTATCGGTCATTTAACAGCTGATGGTAAATTCGTAAACGATAATCCGGCAGGTAAGGTGTTAAGAACAGATTTTGGTAAAGAATTTTACGCTTCGATGTCTTTTGCTAACATGCCTGATCATCGCACAGTGATGATGGCGTGGATGACGAATTGGGATTATCCGTTCGCTTTCCCAACGTCCAATTGGAAAGGTGAACTAACCATTCCGAGAGAAGTATCATTGGTAACGACCGAAGATGGAATTCGGATGGTGCAAAGTCCAATCAAAGAATTGGAATCACTGCGTAAACCTTTGTATTCTGCTTCTAACAAGTCGGTGAGCCCTTCTTCCGGGAATCTGCTAAAAGGTATTATTTCAGGTGCTTACGAAATTGAAGCTGAAATTGAAATCCCTGAAACCAGCACAGTGACCGAGTTTGGCTTTAACATTCGTGAGGGTGCAAATCAGAAGACGGTCGTGGGTTATAAGGCAAGCGATAGTCGTATGTTTGTGGACCGAACTGCATCCGGTGAAACGGATTTTTCTAACCTTTTCAGTAAGAAACATGAAGCGCCTACGCAAATGGAGAATAATCGGATCAAGATGCGTATTCTTGTGGATGAGTCTTCTGTTGAAGCCTTTGGTAACGACGGCAAAGTCGTCTTTTCAGATGTTATATTTCCGGATCCTGCTAGTAGAGCGATGAGTTTTTACGTAAAAGGCGGGAATGTGAATGTTGTTTCCTTGAAAGTGCATCAACTTCAATCTGTCTGGAATGCGGACATTCCTTCAAAAGTTCAAATAAAGATGGATACGAGCGTTCGGGAACTGGGGGTAGGCGAGTCGGATACACTGCAGGCGATGGTCGAGTATGGCCCGGGTCTAGGCGTTCAACCGCTTAAGTGGAATTCCAGTAATAACGACGTAATAGCCCTAGACTTGGTAGACAATTCACACGCAGTTATTAAGGCGAAAAAAGAAGGGGAGTCCACAGTCACCGTATCTACTCCGAATGGTAAAACTTCCAGTAGTGTGCTCATTAAAGTCTCAGGTGGCGAGTTCCGGACAAACCTGAGTGGATGGACTAAAGATCTGTCTGCTGCTTCATGGTTAGTTAGTGAACATGGGATTCGTGGTAAATATTTGAGCGATGCGAATTATATTGCCAAAGAGAAGGCTGGGAATTTTACGTATGAAGCAGACATGTTGCTCGGTGAAACAGGAGGGGCAGGTTCTATTTTGTTCAGGGCTAGCGAGGATGGTCGCAGTGGTTATTATCTGAATCTAGACCCTAACATGAAGGCAATCCGTCTGTTCTATAAAATCAATGGAGCATTTGAAGAACGACAGGTTCTTGCAAAAGTACCAACTTTCATTCAGCCAGGTCAAACGTATAAGGTGAAAATAGAAGCGAATGGTCCGCATATTGTCGTTCATGTGGACAGTCAAAAAGTCATAGATATCATGGATGGTACTTTTGCAGAAGGCCACTTTGGACTCCATGTATTTGGCGGCTCCGCATCCTATCAGAACGTCAATGTCAGCAACGGTGAACCTGCAAACATCACCAAGTCCAGCCTTGTAAATGCCGCAACACAGAAATCCATTTATACCGTGAACCTTGTCAACGGGGAGCCGGTTTCCTTACAAGATACAAGTGCAGCTTCCTTCCAGAAGTGGGTATTTGTTCCGACAGGCGACGAAGCAGGCTCATATTCGATTCGTACTACGGCCGGTCAGACGCTTGATCTGGATATAGGGCAAAACAAACTTCAGCTATATCATTACTTAGGGTATAACAACCAGCGTTGGGTCCTTCACGAGAACAAAGACGGATCAGTTCATATTACTTCAGTTCATCATCAAAAAGCATTAGAAGTATCGGAAGATGGGACCAAACTCTTCCTAAGTGAACTGAATCCATCACTTGATCGACAAAAATGGATATTAACAAAATAATAAATTTATTCCATGATGGCGTATCTCATAGATATTCCAATAAAGAAGTGTCTTAGGACGTGAACATTGTTCAATTCAAGTCGCTATTATAGCGGCTTTTTTTGTTTTAAGCTTGTCCCAAGGCAAGGACAAATTTTATTGAAGAAGCAGAGGTTCGATGGCTATCGCTATGCGGATTCGTAAGCTTTCAGTTGGATCTTTGAGTTTCACACCCAGGATTTTTTCACACTTTTCCAGTCGATACACCACCGTATTTCGATGAACGAAAAGTTGCTTGGATGTTTCGACAAGCTGGCATTGTGTATCGTAAAAAGCGTTTAAGGTGCGCAGTAACTCTTTTTTTTCATGTTCGTCTGCAATCTGCAACAGTCCGTTTAAGGTCGCGTCGTAAAATTGTTTCAGTTCGTTGTGGGGAAGCATGTGGAATAAATATCCGATGTCCTTGGCTTGGTAAGATTGGACAAATTGCTTTCGTTTTAGCCAGTAGCCGAATTGCAATGCATTAACTGCTTCTGTATAAGAATGACGAACGCCGAGTACATTTGTTGCAGGTTTGCCAATGCCGATAGACAGACTCAGTCCAGTCTCATGATGCAGCTCTCTAAGCATTCCTGACAGCTGCTCGATGATTTTCGCCTCATCCCACCCCGACTCAGGGATAGATAACAGAAGACAGTAGGTATCATGTTTGGTAAACATGACGAAGGAATGATCTAACCCACCAAAAACACGTTTGATGTGCTCGTACTGCTCCTCTTGCTCCGTGATATTATCTCCTTTCGGAGGCGCCGAACCTTCGTAATTAGGAAATCTTTGATGCATGTGATGCACCTCGTCATTACGCATGGTCAGCACAACGCTTGAACGCCCCTTGATAAGCCCACATCTCTTGCCGCGGTTCAGCGCCTCCTGCTCAGAAGTGATATATCCCTCAATCAGATCGGAGAAGAATTCGTTTTTGTGCCTGCGGGAGCGCTCTTTGACAGCCTGTGATTTGGTCAGCTCCATTCCAATGACGTTGGAGGCCTGTTCAAGCGTCAGACCGAAAAGCCCCGTCCATTGATCCGTTGAATGAAAGGATAACAAATAGCCTTCGTGGCGGTAAGTTTTTACTGGATATACCAGCATGCAGCAACGCTCTCGGACTGATGGGTTGATGAAGCACAACGAAGTGGGACTAGAAATATCGGACAAGTGTTGAAGTGTATTTACAGCGGCTGCAGTGAGTTTAGCAACACTTGTACTCTGGTTGGAAGCAGAGATAGTTTGCCATTTGTAGTTTAACAGAACGACTGGGGATGAGAACAGTTTGGACAGAGAATCGATAATGCTGGAAATTCCTTTGCCGCGCATGATCATCTCGGAGAATTTTTTGTGGATGCTGAGTGCATATTGCAGTTCGTCGCTCTTGTTATTCAGAATCACACTGGTCGATCGCTGCAAAATTTCGCCAAGGGATAGACGGACATCGGAAATTTCGATGATGGGAAATTCGTTCTGATCCGCTTCCCAAAGTATTTCATCAGGGATTGGTAGTTCAAAGCGCTTGGTTTTGATGGCCAACCCCGAGCACTGAAGACGCTGCATGTCCCTGATTAGTTGAATAAACATCTCTGGTTGTTGCTTCATGAAAAAGCCGTTGGTCAGCAAGAGCTCGTTTGGCCTTAGAAACCGAATGATATCCGGACAGTCCATAATGTTGACCGTTTGAACCTCACGTATTAGACCTTTATTCCCCGTAATCACTCTGGCATCATCGTAAATGCCGTTTTTCAGCAAATCTGTCAGCAGCACATCGACCCATCCCTTTCTGGAACAAGTTATTTTATTGTTAAGTAATATAACACTACGATCATGTGGAGTAAATATCTTTGGTTTGATCATCCAAGATTGCTAATTATTTTTATCTTTTTCATCCAATGATTTCTCAAAAGGAGTGAATTATGCTTAAAGTGTTTCTTGCGTGTAATAAAAGCGTACATGAACGGAGGGTGTAATGATTGATCTACTTATCACAGATACGGTGATTTCCGGGGATGAAAGACGAATGGATGTCGGGATATCCTCAGGCAAGATTACATTTGTCACGCCATGCGGGGAAAGGAAAACCGAAGCGTCTTGTGTAGTGCAAGGCAAAGGGGGCTTATTGCTGCCCGGATTCGTCGAGCCGCATATTCATTTGGAAAAAGCATATTTGCTGGATTCCATGGATCGGGAGGCGGAGTCTCTCCAGGACGCGATTCAGATAACATCCAAACTGAAAAGTTCGTTCACAAGGGAGGACATGTATCGTCGCTCGCTGGTTGTCATTCGGGAAGCCGTCAGGAATGGTGTAACCCATATGCGTTGCCATGCGGAGGTTGATCCGATTCTTGGACTCAGAGCTGTCGAATCTGCTCTTCGTCTCAAACAATCCTTAAAACATCAACTGGATTTACAGGTAGTTGCCTTTCCGCAAGAAGGGGTGTTCAAGAGTCCGGGAACTGCTGCGCTGATGGTAGAGGCCATTCGTATGGGAGCCGATGTGATTGGAGGAATCACTTATCAGGATGCAGACCTGGGGGAGCACTTGGATTTTGCATTTGGTCTGGCAGGGAAGTACGGAAAACCGTTGGATTTTCACGCGGATTTCTCGGTCAATTCCAACGACCGTGCCGTTGTGGAAATTGCAAAAAGGACCATTGCTGCCGGAATGCAGGGGCATGTAGCCGCGGGACATGTAACCTCGCTCGGTTCCCTCCCTGAACACGAAGCTTTGGCTATCGGAGAGCTTCTGTGTCTTGCCGGAATCAGCGTCATTACGCTGCCGATGACGGACCTCTTTTTGAATGGAAGGGAAGGCTCCGAAGGACATCATAGAGGTCTGACTCCCGTGAAACTGCTGCAGGATTGCGGAGTGAATGTGGCGATTGGCGTCAATAATGTGCGCAACCCATTCACGCCGTTTGGCAAGGCAGACCCGATTGAGGTTGCCTGGCTATTGGCGATTACTTCGTACATGGGTGGCAAACGGGATGCGCTCATCTTGACCAACATGCTGACGCATAACGCGGCACAGGCGTTATGCATTGATAATTATGGTGTTAAGGTCGGCGCTCCGGCTGATATGGTATTGTTCGGAGAGCGGTCGGAAAGGGAAGTTCTGCTTAATAAACCGGAGGCCCGCACGGTTTGGAAATCGGGATTACAGGTAGCTTGTACTGACTCCAAACCTTTGGAATTACCGTGGTTGTCGGATGGGATGGAAACAATCTAATTATGAAGTAAGGGGATGGAGTTATGGAGAAAGGGTTAACACTCGTAAAAAATGTAAAATGGTCGGAAAACCTGTTTGATCTAACGATTGATCAAGCAACAGGACTTATTGTCAGCATTGAAACTGCCGGAACGGATGCGGATCTCGCATCTGTAATTATTGCCGATAGGGCGACAACCGTCTTTGACGCGGATGGGCTCCACTATGTACCGCCAATGACAGATATGCATACCCATCTGGACAAGCATTTTATTGGTGAGCCGTGGAAATCTTTGCAGCCGTTTGTCACGCTGCCCGGCCAGTTGGAATTTGAGAAAAGTATGTTGGGGGAACTACCGACCGGGGCGGGAGAACGCGCGAAACGAATGTTGGATTTAATGCTAGCCCAAGGTACAACGGCAATCCGCACACACGTTGACGTGGATCCGCAAATTGGCCTCTCTCATCTTGAGGAGGTCTTGGAAGTGCGTGAGATGTACCGGGGAGGCATCGATATGGAAATTGTGGCGTTTCCCCAGCAAGGCCTGCTTCGATCCGACTCCGTTTCCGTCATGCGGGAAGCGCTTCGTGCTGGAGCCAACTATGTTGGTGGTGTGGATCCGGCCGGACTGGACCGCCGGGTGGATGCCAGTCTGGAAGCCATGTTTGAACTTGCGACAGAATTCTCTGCGGGCATCGACTTGCATCTGCATGACCCGAGTCATCTCGGAATATACACGATCAGCCGCTTCGCCGAACTGACAGAACAAGCGGGTATGTCCGGCCGTACCGCGGTAAGCCATGCCTATTGTTTGGGCCAGGTTGGGGAAACAGAGGTGCGCTCACTCGCGGAAAGGTTGTGTGCGACCGGCGTAGCCATCATGACGAGTGTGCCCATTGACAGGCCCATGCCCCCCATCAAACTGTTGATGGAAACGGGAGTGTCCGTGCATATCGGTTCCGATAACATTTTGGATTCGTGGAGCCCATTTGGAAATGGCGATATGCTCTCCCGTGGGTCACGTCTCGCTGAAGCATCCGGTTGGGTGGAGGACTTCTGGTTGCTAGAAACGTACAAGCTTATTTCCAATGCGCCATTAACTCCAAAAGTGGGTGAACGAGGTACTTTCTCGTTGGTAAATGCCATAAATGCGATGCATGCATTGGCGGCGGCACCTCCACGCGAAGCTGTATTTTCGGGTGGTGTGCTTGTTGGTGGTCGAATGTTTCCGAACAACAGACAGATGGCAGCCATCCATTCTTAACAATCTTTAATTAAACATGAAGCAGCGCATCCTTTTGCAGATGCGTTGCTTTTTGGCATGAAACGCTGATCACAGGGCTTATAATACGTTGCTGAATATAGTGAATGTGATAATACATGACACTTAAATTTAGAAATCATTTTCTTTTGGTTTAATAATCCAAATGAAATCATTTTTTTTAGTGAATCACACCAATGACTGAGGCTTACTTACATCGTATTATTCATATAAGAACAATTTTGAGTCACATAAACTGACATTCATAGAATAGGAGGGATGTTGGAGGAGTTACACAAACCAAACATCATTGTTACGAACAGGGGGAGAGAGACATGCGTCGAGGTTTCCATGCAAACCGCATCCAAAACATCAGAAAGCAGGGGCTGTTATTGGTCATGATTTTGCCAGGCATCGTCTATCTGTTCATCAACAATTACTTGCCCATGTTCGGCATTGTGATTGCGTTCAAAGATATCAATTTTGCAAAAGGAATCTGGGGAAGTGACTGGGTAGGCTTCGATAATTTCGCCTATCTGTTCCAAACGCAGGATGCTTGGGTGATTACCCGAAACACGTTACTCTACAACGGCGCATTTATCGTGCTTGGAACAGTGCTCTCCATAGCTGTGGCCGTATTGTTGAACGAGGTAAAAAAGCGATTTGCCTCCCGACTGTACCAAAGCATCATTTTGCTGCCCTATCTGATCTCGATGGTCATTGTCGCTTACTTGGTTCTGGCATTGCTCAACGAGGAGAACGGATTCGTCAACCATTATGTGCTTCCTTTGCTGGGGATTGACCCCGTGTCGTGGTATGCGGATTCCGGTAAATGGCCCTTTATATTAAGTGTCGTATATCTGTGGAAAAACGTTGGTTATACATGCATTGTTTATCTGGCCTCAATTGTAGGCATCAGCCAAGAATATTATGAATCCGCTACGCTGGACGGAGCATCCAAGTGGAGGCAAGTCTGGAGCATTACCCTTCCTCTGCTTAAACCCACGATGGTCATTATGGTGCTTCTTGCAGTGGGACGCATCTTCAATTCCGATTTCGGATTGTTCTATCAGGTTCCGCTGAATTCAGGTGCACTGCAAACGACTACCGATGTCATTGACACATACGTTTATCGTGGATTGATGACTTTTGGGGATTTCGGAATGTCATCCGCTGCCGGACTGTATCAGTCCATAGTCGGTTTTCTGTTAGTATTAACGACCAATGCGATCGTCCGTCGCAAAAACCGGGATTTGGCGCTGTTTTAGCTAAGGGGGAGGACAACATGTATTCAAATAGGATATATCAAATGGCTGTTCACCTCGTGCTCATCATGATGGGAATCGCTGCAGTGTTTCCGTTTATACTTCTGATATCCGCTTCCCTAACCGAGGAACAAGCCATTATCAGGGATGGTTATCGTTTGTTACCGGCTCAATTCAGCTTCGATGCTTATGTGTATCTGTTTAATCAGTATTCGTTGATTCTGCGGTCGTATGGAATTACGACGTTCATCACGGTCGTGGGCACGGTCGTTGGATTATTGATCACAACCCTGGTCGCTTATCCGCTATCCAGAAATGTGCTTCCATTTCGTTCGTTCCTGTCATTCTTCGTATTTTTCACCCTGCTTTTCAATGGGGGGCTGGTGCCGATGTACCTGGTTTATACGGACCTCTTCCATTTGAAAGATACCATCTGGTCGCTAATCATCCCGAATTTACTGACCAACGGGTTCTACATTTTGTTGATGCGTAGTTTCTTTTCCACATCAATTCCCGGCGAAGTCGTGGAGTCAGCCTATGTGGATGGAGCCAACGAATGGGTTATTTATTGCAAAATCGTTCTCCCGCTTGCTCTCCCAAGCCTGGCAACCATTGGTCTGATGCTCATGATCTCGTATTGGAACGATTGGTTTAACGGTCTGATCTTCATCAATGATGGAAGCCTCTACAGCATTCAAAACCTGCTTAATCGAATGTTGTCTGATGTCCAGTACTTACAGCAAAACAGTTTGTCTGGCCAGACGGCTGTTGTCTCATCCGTACCTCTCGGCAGTGTGAGAATGGCTATTGCCGTAATCGGCGTGTTGCCACTGATCGCAGCGTATCCGTTTTTCCAGAAGTTCTTCGTCAAGGGATTGACCATTGGTGCCGTAAAAGGTTAGTTATGCTTCGTATCCAAGATGTCTCATCCAAAAGCAAACATGGGGAGTGAATGAAGATGTTCAGAAAAAGATTGCCTGCGGGTTTCATAAAGGTAATGTCCTTAATTTGTGTGCCCCCCCTATTGTTGACGGCATGCGGGAACCCAGACAGTAAGGAGGGGGCAGAACTTGGAAAAGCTTCAGCAACAGACATGTATGAAGTGGTCATGACGTATCCGGCTTTTGGGGATGTAACAGATGTTAAGGAAATTCAGGAAGCCATCAGTGATATTACAGCGGAAAAGGTAGGCGCCACCGTGAAGCTCTTGCCTGTTAATGGATCGAACTATGCCAATCAAATGAACTTGATGCTGGCGGGCAGCGAGAAACTGGATCTGGTGTATACCAGCGTTTGGTTAGGCCTTGAATCCCAAATCGGCAGGGGACAGTTAATGCCCATGGACGAATCGCTGAATGAATTCGGTAAAGAGATACTGGAGGCTGTTCCAGAAGAAGCCGCAGAAGCCGGGAAGATGAATGGTGAAACATATGGCGTTCCCAGCATTAAAGCTTGGGCACTATCCCCCAGCTTTGTGATGGACAAAGAGCTTGCCGATAAACATGCTATTGACCTTAGCGCCATAAAAACCTGGAATGATATCTCTGCTGTATTGCAGCTTATCAAGGACAAGGAGCCAGGTGTCACGCCGATTGTCAGCTATACCTCGCAGGAAACACCCGGACAAGCCATGCTGAATTTTGATCCATTGGGAACAGCACCTGGCGTACTGGATTTTGGTGGGGAGGACTTCACCGTGCAGAACCTTTTTGCAACTTCGCGGTTCTCCACAATGGCTGACCTGATGCGTGATTGGTATCAAAAAGGTTATTTCAGCAAAGACGTCGCAACGTCACAGGAAACGGGCTCCAATCTGATCAAGGCAGGCAAAGCCTTCTCGTATATCCGGAATATCAATGAATGTTACTCGGAATCACTTGCGGCTGGGACTGAACTTGTATGCGTACCCCTTGAGGATTCGTATATGACGCGAAATAGCGTAGCTTCCAACATGATGTCTTTGGCAAGGAACAGTGAGCAACCGGATAAGGCGATTCAAGTATTGGAACTGTTTTACTCGGACGAGGCAGTCATTAATCTGTTTACCAACGGAATTGAGGGCAAGCATTATGTTAAGCGGGATAATGACCTGATCGGCAAGCCAGAAGGTGTTACTGCAACAGGATACGATTCAAACCAATATGCCGTGGGGAACAATTTCCTGTCCTATATATGGGAAGGGAACGATCCTGACATGTGGGAGCACTTGAGGGGCGAAAATGAGAGTGCCGTAAAATCAAGGGCGATGGGTTTCAGCTTCGACATCAATCCGGTTAAAACACAAATTACCTCGGTGACCAACGTCCAAAACCAGTATGATGCAGGCTTTCAGACAGGGACTTTTGATCCGTCAGAACTAGGCGCTTATCTCGACAAACTAAAGAATGCAGGCGTAGAGAAAATATTGACGGAAAAGCAAAACCAGTTAAACCAATGGCTTGAAAATAAATAGAAGGAGCTGATCACGCATGTTTAATCCTGTCATTGATGTTCACCACCATATTATCTCTAAAGAAATGCAACGAAAGCAACGGGAGCTGGGAATGGAGATTCCAAGTTTTATGCCGAAGTGGACGCCCGAGATCGGGATGCAAAAAATGGATGTATGTGACATCTCGTTTTCATTCCTTTCGGCCCCGTCAGACCTGACGTTCATCGACCAATCTTCTGCCAACGCATTGGCACGTAAAATGAATGAAGAGCTCGCATCGTATGCTCAACTTCATCCTGAGCGGTATGGTGCATTTGCAACGCTTCCACTCCCCGATCCCGCAGCAGCCATGGAAGAAACCTTGTTTGCACTTGATGTTCTCGGGATGGATGGTGTTGCAATGCTAACAAGTTATCAGGGGAAATATTTAAGCCATCCGGATTACACCGAATTGTTAACCGAATTGGATCGACGCAGTGCTGTTGTGTTTCTGCATCCCATCCTCATACCGCAAAAAATCGCTGGGCTTAGTCCTGCATTGCTTGAGGGCACCTTCGATACGACGCGTGCTGTCACTACGATGGCTGTTCATCGCATTTTCGACCAATATCCATCCATTACGTTCATTCTTCCCCATACAGGGGGCATGGTGCCGTATATCAAATGGAGAATTGCGCTTGCCGCCATCGGGCAAGATTCGATTCAGGTTGAAACAACACCGGAACAATTTCAAGCTGAAATAGCCAAACTGGACCACCTTTATTATGATTCCACGTTGAACCTCGGCACGATCCAAAAGTTGATTTCGCCTGATCGGATTCTGTTCGGAGCGGACATACCTTGGCCAGCGGACAGCGTCCTTCGGATACAGCGGGAGTCGGTATTCCATGAAGCACAGCAGATCAGCGAAGAAAACGCGAAGGCGATCGCTTATGGCAATGCCTTTCGTCTATTCCCCCGTATTTCTAAGGTTTTTGATATAGAGAAAAAGTTAATTTAAAGTGACAGGAAACGATAAATCAATCATATAAAGAAAGCAGCTGATCCAAGTGATCGGCTGCTTTTATTCAGCTAACGAGAGGAATCAATCATATATTATATTTTTTCCTTCTTCACTTAGTTTTCTCAAAGAGGTAATCATGTGATTAATCTCTTCTTCAGAGTGTCTTTCCCATGAAGCTAATTCAGCTACTATTTTAAGTGGCGATTTAGATCGATATGAACGTGTTGGATTTCCAGGAAATTTTTTATCAGTTACGTTTGGATCACTTTCAAAATCTCCTAATGGTTCTACAATGTAGATTCTTTCTTTTGCATTAGATCTTGCCAATTCAGCACCCCATTTGGCAGCATTTAATGTTGCAGTAAAGTATATATGGTTCGAATTTTTTTCTTGGTAATTTGATAAGAATTGTGGTTCTAATAAATCACCAATTTGCAGTTCTGCTTTTGTACCATGAAAAAAAGGACCTTGATCTATGATCACTTTTTTGTCATCCATACCGATCCACCTCTTTTTAGTTTTGTATTTAGCAGTATAGTGTAGGAATTTCAAAAAAAACAGTCTATAAAAAAATAAAAAATAACAGTATAATTTAAGTAGAGAGAACGATGCTGAATCCAATAACCCATGTTTAAGAAGGCAGCCGATCAGCGTGATCGGCTGCTTTTGTTTAACTAACGAGCAGATTAAAAGATAATCCGTTCAAGGCAGGTCTCTGTCCTGGATTATAAAGTAATGTTGTAATGTCAGAGAATATAGTTGATAAGAATTATCATTCATGATATATTGTTAACCAGTAAACTAAATATAAGAATTTATTTAGAATAACCCTATTTATTAAATAATATTTTTGTTTACAAGTAAATAAGGAGCGATCAAAGAATGATCTCAAAAGATCGAACAAAACAGTTGCTTTATGACCAATTTATTCGTTTTTTACATGTATATGAGAACCACAAGGATACTGAAATCGAGCATTTCCTAAGTATCGCCCAGCGAGAAAGCATCGAGAAAATCCCTCAGCATTTGACCGCGGTTCATATGATAGATTGCATAGGCAAGCATGAGCCAATTAACAACACGGGTATTGCCGAGGCAATGAATTTGTCCAAAGCAAGTATCACCAAAATTGGCAACAAACTGCTGGAGGAAGGATTCGTCAAACGTACGAAAATGAACGACAACAAAAAGGAGAGCTATTTCCGGTTGTCACCGCAAGGCAAAAAGATCTTTGAACTGCATGAACGTCTGCATATACATGAGGCTGAGCGCTTCTATCGTACTCTCGACAAATATTCGGAAACGGAGCTAAAAGTAATCCATCAATTTCTTCAAGACAGCAGTATAAATATTGAATCCAGATAGAACAAAGGAGAGTGAAGCATATGAGTCTGGCGGAATTGATCAGGGAGCGCAGGAGTATTCGTAAATGTAACTCTACGCCGGTGGACCAGGAGTTGGTTGTAGAATTACTGCGTAAGGCTATAAGGCTTCAACCATTTGTTGAGTCTGGCTCGTGGCGTGTAGTATATGCCGGAACTCCAGAAGCACGCAAACGGTTGGTGGACTGCATGCTGGAACAGATGTCACAAAGCAAGCTCGGCAAGCTGATTCCAGGGAAACTTCTGGATGTTTTTAAAAAGAGATTTACCGATATTCCTGCGCACGTCATTGTTATGTCGACTGTAGGACCGAATCGTCTGACCAATGACCGTAATTATGCGGCTGCCTGCGGGGTGATGCAGAGCTTCCAACTGCTGGGCTGGGAACGAGGGTTAGGAATGTTGTGGGATACAGAGTCCATGATTCAGCATGAAGGGTTCTTCAATGGAATTGGCTTACGTGAGGATGAAAGATTTGTTGGTATTCTTCATATAGGGTATTACGACAAAGCGCCAAGAAGTCGGAAAAGGACACCAGCCGAGCAGAAGTGGACCGTATTGCGAGGGCAGCCTACATAGAAGAGGAGGATATGAAAATGAAATTGTCAGATTTGGAAGGAGACATGGACGGTCCGATTGATTTTTTGGATCGACCGGTATCGCAGGATCTAATCCTTGAGTTGCTCAATCATGCTGTTTGGGCGCCAAATGATGGCCTCCGAGAACCGTGGCGATTTATCTTTGCCGATAACCAGTATGGGGACATCATGCAGGGATTACAGAACCAGGCACCTGCGTATCTTCTAGTCTTGGTGAAGGAAGAGGCGGATCAATATAAGCGGGAAGAGGATTTTGCAGCTGTCTGTTGCCTAATTCAGAATTTCCGCTTGCTGGCTCATGAGCAAAGTCTGGGTGTGCGTTGTACCTTGCATGACTGGATGTACGACCCGAGCCGTACTGAAATGTTTGGTGTACTGAGTAACGAGCGCATTGCTGCGGTTCTGGAATTGGGATACGGTGCGAAGCAGTGGAAAGAAAATACGGAGTTACCTGAGACTCAACTTCATTTTGAACTGCTGTAGGGGTGGAGACGATGGGATGAGACTCCAAATGGAAAAAATTGTTTTACAATCATTGTCAGTACGTTATACTACAATCATTAGGTGAATTACTCAATAAAAAAATGAAATATTGTAATTGATTAGTCACCCTCGGCTCGTCATCGTCTTGAGCCGCTTATTACATAATAAATATAGGAGGCATGATTATGGTCAAGAAGAAAATGTCCACAGCACTCAGTGCAGCTTTAATCGTTTCTATGCTGGCTACTGGCGTGATAGTCGCTATTCAAGGGACAACAACGTTAGAAGTAGCGAAGTCAGCAGGGGAAAAAAAGGTTGAAGTTATTAAATAAAGCATACGTGAGAGACCTGCTAGAAAGTTAAAAGAACCTCATCTCGGTTAACCCGGCTGAGGTTTTTTTCTGTATCATTAGGCATTGAAAAAATGCAGACCTAAGTCCGTGAACGCTTGACCACCATTTACCTTGACGCAAAGTCCAATCTAATGTACACGGAACTGGAAATGACCAACCAAGAAAAACGGCAATCCAAGCAGTCACAATTAGTTGCTTACTACAAAACACCAGATAACGAGTATTAACAGCTCAACATTACGAGAGGTGAGGGAACGCTTAACGCAGGGAAAGATATTAACACTTGGTACCGATTTAACCGTTGGCAATAAAAGATCATACTTCATGAACTTGAATACCAACTTAAGCAAAATCATAAATAGTGGGACAGTTCGAATCAATCTGTATGATGGACCTCTGTCAAGAAAGTGGACACTTACGGTACGGATTTTCCGGTAAATTGCTGTGCAAAACGGGCAGGGGAAAGGTACCCCTGCACCAAAACATCATAACTGATTGAGCTTGCTTTCAGGCTCCTCACCATTTTCTACACGTCTTATATTCTTTATAAAGAAATCATATCTTGTTTTATGAAATTTCCGACCATCAGGCATTCCTGCTGTATGGGGAGTAAGTATCACATTACCCAGATTCCGGAGCTCGCTGTCAATAGGAAGCGGTTCAGATTCAAACACATCCAGGCATGCGCCTGAAATATCCCCGTTTTTTAATGCATCAATCAAGTCTCTTTCGTTGACAATGCCTCCGCGGGCTGTATTGATAAAAAGAGTGGTATTTTTCATTTTTTTGAATGCCGCTTTGTTGATCAGCTGTTTGGTTTGCTGATTCAAGGGTACATGTACACTGACTATGTCCGATGTACTTACAAGAGTATCGAAATCCGTCATTTTCACAAAACCATCCGATTGTACAGTGGCATTTCTCGCATACGCCAGCACATTCATGTCAAAGACTCTGCAAAACGTAGCTACTTTTTTTCCAATAGCACCCAAACCGATAATTCCAATCGTTTTTCCTTTTAACTCACTCCCTGTATAGTCCAATTGATTTTCATCCATCTTGTTTTTCATGAAAGTATCAAGAAACGGTATGTTTTTATAATAAGACAATATCAGTGCCATGACGTGCTCGGCCACTGCCTGTGCATTCACTCCTCCAGCATTGGCCACCCAAATGCCGCGCTGTGTACAGGCAGGGACATCCACATTATCAAATCCTGCACCTGTCTGTACCAATTTTAATTTTTTTGCGTTAGAAAGCAGACTGTGATCCACTTTAATATGTTCAGGGATGAGTACCTGGCAATCTTCAATATGATCCAGCATTTCTTTTCCGGGCGGAACAATTACAACGTTCCAGTCTTGCGGAAAACTCCTTGCAATATTTGATTTTGAGGTCTTGCTAAAATAGCCCACTATGAGAATCTTCATTGCTAAACCACCTTTCATAAGCTATACCATTCTTCAAATAAAACCGTTGATGCTCGTCATTTTATCCTTTTAATACAATTTTATCAAGAAAATATCATCACTTCTATTGAACGGGAATGGAAAAGAATCTAGATAAACAATATACTAGCTATATAGTTTTTTTGTTGAGGTGAATAGTTCTAATGTCATTCTGTTGTGGATCGTCATACTCGGAATTGGTGGAGGTTTCGCCTTTAGTTTGGCCATGATGTTTTTCGGGTTGCGCACTGAAAATGCGCATCAAGCAGCGGAACTATCTGGCATGGCCCAATCGATCGGATATCTTCTTGCCGCAATCGGTCCAGCCCTTATAGGATATCTGCACGATGCAACAAATAGTTGGAACCTGCCACTTTTCATTCTTCTTGGGGCTTCAATGTTACTCTTTGTAGTTGGTATAGGAGCAGCAAGTAATCAAAAAATCAATACCATGAAATAATAAAAAGCCCGCAAGGACGCGGGCTTTTGTTAGTTTTAACATCAAGTATACATTACCTGCCGGAAATTTCATTCAACGAGATTTCTTGTTCCTCCAGCAGTCGTTTCAGCTTTTGGCGCTGCCGTTTTTCCTTCTGACGGCGCTCTTTGTCCTCAGCCTTTAGAGCCTTGAGCAGGGAGAAACACATACCGATAAGGACAATAGCGAACGGCAATGCGGTTACAATGGATGCCGTCTGGAGGCCAGTTAACCCCCCGCTAATTAGCAGTACTACCGCGATGGAGGACTGCATGATTCCCCAGGTTAATTTCACTCTTGCACTTGGGTCCAGTTTGCCATCTGAAGTGAGCATGCCCAGTACAAAGGTAGCTGAATCAGCCGACGTAATAAAGAAGATCATGATCAGCATTGTGGCGATGAATGCCACGATCGTGCCCAAAGGCAGCTGCTCCAGCATAAGGAATAAAGCGGTTGTCGTATCTTCCTTGACAGCCTCCGCCAGATGAGTGGCATTGAACAATTCCATGTGAAGTCCTGTTCCGCCAAAGACGGAGAACCAGATAAATCCGAAAAGACTTGGAATAACCATGACGTAAATTACAAATTCCTTTATGGTTCTTCCTCTGGATACCCTTGCGATAAAAGTGCCGACAAAAGGAGCCCACGAGATCCACCATGCCCAGTAAAATAACGTCCATGCTCCAATCCAGGTTTCTCTTGAGAACGGCGTCAGTCTCAAACTCATGTTAATAATATTCTGCATGTAACTGCCCAAGGTTGTTGTGAATGTGTCAAATATAAAGGAAGTCGGTCCAGTCACCAATACAAACACCATCAATAACAAAGCTATAACGAGGTTAACATTGCTCAGAATCTTAATACCTTTATCCAGACCTGAGGTTGCCGAGATTAAAAACAGTACGGTTACAACGATGATAATGACAACCTGAGACAAAGTCGAGTTAGGAATACCAAATAAGTGATTCAGACCCCCGCCAATCTGAAGTGCACCCAATCCAAGCGAGGTCGCAACACCAAAGATGGTGGATATGACCGCCAGAATATCAATAACCTTACCAAGCCAGCCTGCAGCAAGACGCTCACCGATCAGAGGAATAAAGGTGGAACTGATCAGCCCTTTATATCCTTTCCGGAACTGGAAGTAAGCAAGCGCTAAGCCGATGACGGTATAGATGGCCCAAGGATGCAGCCCCCAGTGGAAAAAGGAATAACGCATTGAAAGTATGGCTGCTTGCGTTGTTTCGGGTACCGCCCCTTCAGGTGCAGATAAATAGTGGGACAGCGGTTCAGCAACTCCCCAGAAAACCAGCCCAATGCCCATACCCGCGCTAAACAGCATGGACAGCCAGGAAACCGTAGAATACTCCGGCTCATCATCGTCATCCCCAAGCCTAATACCGCCAAATCGGCTGAACGCCAGATAGAAAGCAAAAATCAGGAAGAACAGTGTTGCTAGCAAATAAAACCAGCCAAAATTCTGAATAGAGAAGTTGTAGGCAACATTAGCCACATCCGCCAGCTGTTCAGGAGCGACGGCTCCCCATATTGCAAACAGTGCAACGATGATAATTGTGATTGTAAATACCATGATGAGACCTCCATTATGTAAGCTTCAGCCAACTGTTTCCTTAGTATGTACTAGTCCAACTTGTAATATTTCGAAAAGCTAGCTGTTGATAAATTAAAACAAACCGCCATGTAATGAAACACTAAGCGGTTTGTTTTGATCTTGCCTGAATAATATATGGTCTATAATCTCTTGTTAATCTGAGATATTGTATCATCTCATCTAACTAGTTTTATTCATTTATGAAAAGTAATCTGAAGAAGGCTGACTGTCATCGTAAATTTACAGATCCTTCAGATTATATTGCATGCGTGTAAGCATGTCGGTCATCATTGCAACTTCTTCTTCACTGAAATCCAGTATCATCTGATGAAGAAACTGGTTTCGATCCTGTTTGAAATTGGCGATATGTGTTAGCCCTTGTTCTGTTAACCGGACGAAGGTTTCCCGATGATCGTCGGGGTTTCTTCTTCGTGACACCAAACCGTCTGCTTCCAGTTGCTTCAAATGGCGTGTAACAGCAGCACTGTCAATATGAATGGCCTTCTGCAAATGGCTTTGTGTAACTTCTTCATGAAGATAGAGATGATACAGCAGAACGTATCGTGAGGAGCTGATCCCCGTACAACGTTCAAATTTAGGTTTCAGCTGATTGCTTATATTTTTAAGTAATATTAATAAGGTTTCTTGTTCCAGCGAACAATTCATGTTTGCCCCTCCTTGAATGGTGCAGAATGTCTTGAAAAGCTTCATGTAACAAGGGCAGATTCCTTCCAAGACATTCAGCAACTAAAGGCAACTATATCACAATGTGGAGACTACTCGCACTATCGCTTTGAATCATGCCCAAAACGTGGTCTCTTCGGCTGGCATACGGTAGGAGGTGTATCCCTCGCTTGCAGCTTTTCCAATTGTCAGTAGCATGACTGGTACATAGCGTTCTTTATCCAAGCCAAACACTTCAGCAATTTGATCTTTTTCATAACCACCGACAGGATTGGTGTCATACCCATGTGCACGGGCAACCAGCATCAATTGCATGGAAACCAGACCGGCATCAAGCATAATGACATCGTTCATTTCAGCATCGGACATGTTGTTATAGATCGGTTTGAATGCCTTCAACTGAAAGTCCTTAACATCTAGTGGCATTAAGCCATGCTCAACAGCTTTTCCATAGATGTTTTCTGCATAATCGAAATTGTTTTTGTCTGCAAACACAGCAATGACAGCAGAAGCTTGAGCGACTTTTTCTTTGTTAAAGCGGGACAGTGGGACGAGTTTTTCTTTTCCCTCTGGAGTATCCACCACAAGGAAGCGCCAAGGCTGCATGTTGATGGAGGAAGGGGCAGTGCTAGCTTCATTGATGATTTGAGTCATTTCTTCCCTGCTGATTTTTACGGATGAATCGTATGTCTTAATGGAGCGACGTCCATAAATAATTTCGTTAAAATCGTTTGTTTGTTGGTATGGTTTCATAATAGTTACTCTCCCTTTATATTTAGTTGAGCCATCAATGTTTGACTAGTCAATTGTTGATAAGTCAAATATAAGCGAAAACTAAGTCCATTTCAATAGTTTTTTTATGTAAAATTATAACAATAACTAACTATCGGGAAACGATAACTCAATTAAATCAAAGGAGGCAGCCGATCAAAATGATCGGCTGCCTTCATTCAACTAAAGAGCAGGATTTTTAAAAACCTTCTTATATACTCTTTTTTAAAAATGGACCTTTTACGTTTTTGTTTACAAGGTTTTATCGATTACAATAGATAATTTGTAGTTAGCATAATGGTTTAACTCTAATAAAAATTGGTTTAAGGCTTCGTTACTTGGAAACCTGCATTCAAGCAGATAGCATCCATCACCGCTTATTTTGTAATTATTTAGGATGTGATTCTCTTTAGCACGAATGAATGAGAGAAAAGGTTGATGGTGTGTATCTTTAATATAGATATTTAGAAATGCATACGTAAAACATCCTAATTTTGCTTGATTAACTTTAATGCTGTATCCCTCTATAACTCCAGTATTCTCAAGTTTTTCTACCCGGGCCGCTGCTGCAGGTCCAGTTAGGTGAACTCTTTCCCCTAATTCTTTCATCGTAATTCGACTATTTTGGCTAAGCTCTTCAATAATTCGTTTATCTGTTTGATCCAAATCAAACACATCTCCTTTAAAAAATAAAGTAAAAAGACCAATACACTTTATTTAATCTGTGTATTTGAAGTTTGCATCTAGTATAAACTTATCATTGTCAACAAACAAAATTAAAAAACAGAAGGAGAATTATATATAAATATGCACATTCAACTGGTTCGAAATGCAACAATCATTGTTCATTATGCAGGTAAAAAGTTCCTAATCGATCCATTACTCGCGGACAAGGGTTTATATGATCCATTCTCGGCGGGGATCAGAGAGGATCTGAGAAATCCTATAATTGACTTGCCCATGTCCGTTTACGATATCGTTAAAGATGTCGATGCTGTTATTCTGACTCATTTGCATCTAGATCACTACGATGATATAGCAAAAGCAGTGCTTCCAAAAGGCACCAAAGTTTTTGTACAAAACGAAGAAGATGCTAAACAAATTGAAAGTGACAGTTTTCAACAAGTAGAAGTACTTACTGAGGATACCGTTTTTGAAGGTATTCAGTTAATTAAAACAAAAGGCGAGCACGGCAGAGGGAAAGATTTATTAAAAATGATGGGACAGGTATGTGGTGTTGTCTTCAAACATGCCAATGAGAAGACGTTGTACCTTGCCGGAGATACAGTATGGTATGAAGGTGTTCGAAAAGAAATCATTTCCCATACTCCTGAGATTATCGTGTTGAACGCTGGAAATAATAGTTTGCATGATTGGGGCTCACTTATAATGGGCAAAGAAGATGTTTACGAGGTGTATAAGGCGGCTCCCAACGCCAAAATTATCTCTGTCCATATGGAAGCAGTTAATCATTGGACATTATCTAGAAAAGAACTAAAAAACTTTGGAGAAGAAAAGGGATTCACATCTAGCTTATTCGTTCCCGAAGACGGCGAATCGTACACTTTTTAATTTGCCCTGCGGGAGGATATGCAATGAATCAAACGAATCCTAAACTGTGGACGAAAAACTTTATTATTCTTTCATCTATCAATTTCATTATGACATTAATTTTCTTTTTATTAAACGCGACCATCACTCTTTATGCAATTAATGAATTTGATGCATCAACCGGCCAAGCTGGTATCGTCGCAGGTATTTTTATCATCGGTTCTTTATTAGGGCGTTTGTTTACAGGACGTCTTATACCTTCCAAAAAAATCTTGATGATCAGCTTATTTTTATTAATTTTAACAACATTACTTTATTTCGTTCATCTCAATGTTAACTTTCTCATATTAAATCGGCTTTTAAACGGGATCACAGTGGGTGTTATCTCTACAATTGTGAGCACGGTTGTTGTATTTAGCCTTCCTGTATCACGAAAAGGTGAAGGGATAAGTTATTTTGCCATTAGTACGGCCCTGGCCACAGGAATCGGTCCATTTATTGGTTTAGTTTTGAGTCGAAATTCAAACTTTGATATGATTTTTTCTTTAAGTCTATTGCTTGGAGTTTTTAGCTTAGCAATCGCATTTTTTCTGAAGTTTCCCGCAACATACAAGATGGAGAACAACAATAAAAAGGGAATAAAAATCTCTGACTTTATTGAGCCAAAAGCAATGCCGATCGCAATTATTATTTTTTTTATGACTTTTTGTTTTTCCGGTATAGTTTCATATTTAAATATTTATGCTTTGGAGTTAGGGTTGATAGACACAGCAAGTTTCTTCTTTATGGTTTATACTTTTTTTGTCTTAATATCACGACCTTTTACTGGACGAATAATGGACAAAAGAGGAGCTAACATTATTATATATCCGGCTCTTATTATATATGGAGTAGGGTTGCTTCTTTTAAGCTCAGTTAACAGTAGCTTTACATTGTTATTGGTAGGAGCATTAGTTGCATTGGGATTTGGTAATATTTCTTCCGTAACTCAAGCCATAGCCATTAATTTGGCTGAACCTCACCGAGTTGGCTTAGCAACTGCGACGTTCTTTATATTTTATGATCTCGGGAACGGATTTGGCCCATCTATTATCGGTTTGATAATTCCAGCTACAGGATATAGTGGTTTGTATGTAATACTCGGATTAATTGTTTTAGCTACATTTTTTCTATATTACATCTTGTATGGAAAGAAAGAAGGTAAAATCCAAAATCAAGTGGTGGACTAAAGAGGTAGTCGGTCAAGAGGACCGGCTACTTTTGTTCAATTTTGGTAGACGATTTCAATTCCTTATTGGCAAACATTAAATAATTAAATATTTTTGCATAATTTTATCATGGTTGTTTAAAAATGAGTAAGGATCATATGCATGAACGCTCAGTGACTAGATACAAATAAATAATCGGAAATAGCACGTAAAAGGCTATTAGCTTAGAGGAGTGATACAGAAATGAAAGCAGTTGTGATTAATCAATATGGAAGTAAAGAAGAGTTAGTTGAGCAGGAAGTAAATAAACCGAGGGCAGAAGCCAATCAAGTGGTTGTAAAATTAGAGGCTACATCCATTAATCCAATCGATTGGAAATTAAGAGAGGGTTACTTAAAAGAAATGTATGATTGGGAATTCCCTATTATCTTAGGGTGGGATGTAGCCGGGGTCATAACTGAAATTGGTTCAAACGTTACCAAATGGAGAGTTGGGGATCGAGTATTCAGTCGTCCTGATACAACACGTTTCGGTTCGTATGCTGAATATACAGCAGTTGATGAGCACCTTCTGGCAAAACTACCTGATTCAATCTCATATGAGGAGGCTGCGGCTGTACCTTTGGCTGGTTTAACAGCATGGCAGGTACTGTTTACTCATGGCGATCTAAAAGAAGGTGAAACCGTACTTATTCACGCTGGAGCTGGTGGTGTAGGTATGTATGCCATTCAATTAGCAAAAAATGCCGGCGCTCATGTTATTACAACAGCAAGTGAAAAAAATCATGAACTTCTTTATTCTTTAGGTGCTGATCAGGTCATTGATTACAAAAAGGAAAACTTTGAAGAGATTCTAAAAGATATAGATTTAGTGTTTGACACGATGGGTGGAGAAGTAGCTGAAAATAGCTATAAGGTGCTTAAGCCAAATACCGGAAGACTGATTACCATTGTTGGTGAACCCAATCATGATACTGCTAAGTCTCACAATGTTTTAGCAAAGGGGATTTGGCTACAGCCAGATGGTGATCAATTGCAGAGAATGGCAGATCTGATGGAAGAGAAAAAGATAAAGTCGATTGTAGGGGCCACATTCCCGTTTAGTAGACAGGGGATTTATGATGCACATGCTTTGAGTGAAACTCACCACGCTGTAGGTAAGATTGTCATTACATTTTAAAAAAGGACCGTAAGTGTTCATCTTCCATCGATGAATGCTTTCGGTCTTTTTATGTTCATCCTGTACTAATGAACGACGGGATCGGTTTCCGCCTCTCTTTGTTAACGTCTTCGAAAGGCTCCGCAAAACCCGCAATAATGTTCCCAAGTACACCACCCGGTACGTCCCGCCCAATCAAGTTGCCGCTTAACCAGCCAATAAGTCCACCAACAATGAGTACCCAGAGCAGATCCATGGATTTTTCTCCTTTCTTCGAGTTTATTACAAGTTATGTTGGGCTGAGTGGAATATACCTCACCTTCCAGTTGGTGGAGGAATCTAAAGTGTCTGTGCTAAGATGGGTTAATAGTTGATTGAAGCTGGTGAAAACAAGGCTAGATAGGGGTGTACAGTTGAAGAAAATCCTAGTCATTGATGATGAAATCGCAATTCGAGATTTAATTGAGCTGGTGCTAAGGCGAGAAAACTACGATGTGCAGACCGCAGAGGACGGCAAAACGGGCTTGCAGCTGCTCGACTCTTTTCAACCCGATATAGTGGTGCTTGATTTGATGTTGCCTGACTGCTCCGGATATGACCTATGCAAGGAAATCACCGGGAAACGTGCCGTTCCTGTGATCATGCTCTCTGCCAAAAATGAGGTGATCGACAAAGTGTTGGGACTAGAGCTAGGGGCGGAAGATTACATGACCAAACCCTTTGACAATCGTGAATTGCTCGCTCGGATCAAGGTCATTCTGAGAAGAAACGAGAGCAAGGAGGAATCAAGTGAAGGAACAGAAGTGAAATCTACACGCATCATTCATGAAGAGCTGACATTTGATCTGGAAAGCCGCAGGGTGCTGAAAAACGGTGTACCCGTGTCTTTAACGGCCAAAGAGTTTAAAATTCTGGAAACGTTACTCAAAAGGCCAGACAAAATCTTTACTCGGGATGAGCTACTGCAGATCGGATGGGGATATGACTTTATGGGAGACAGTCGCAGTGTGGATATGACCATCATGCGATTACGGAAGAAGCTGGAGGATAACGCGGACGAACCGAAGTATGTCCGAACGATCTATGGATTTGGCTATCAACTTGGAGGTGGCGAGGCCTGAAGTATGCAACCCGGTTACTGCTGAATTATTTATTTTTCTCCGTGCTGTCCTTTGGCATCATCATTTTTGCTGTAAATAAAGCCATCGATTACTACAGCTTCATTACCATTGAGAAACAGATGATGGAGAAGGCGGATCTGTCCGAGTTGTCCTTCCGTGAGGTGTTATCACAGCATAGGTCATCTTCAGGAGAGCCCCAGACCAAGGAAATTGTCAGACTTGCTCTGGAGAAGCTGAAAGCTTCAGGCAAGGAAGTACGTATCTATGACAGCTCCAAGCAGTTGCTGGGCTTGGCTGTGGATGGCATCATCATTAATGATGGCAAACCTCTTATTTTTGAAAAAAATATTGAGAAAGCCCTGAGCGGCAGTTATGCCTACACCGTAACGGAAGATCATCTGCTTTATTTTGCGACTCCCATTCAGGATCAATTCTACGAGAACGCTTATGTGTATGAGTTCGTGGAGGACATTTCCTACTTTTATGCGATTATGGATCAAATCCGTTATATCCTGTTTGCGGGTGCAGGCGGATTTATTGTACTGATTACGTTATCCAGTCTGTGGATTGCCCGCAACACAACCAAGCCGATTAAACTGTTGCTTAGCGCTACGCAAAGTTTCTCTAGACAGGAGTTTCGGAGAGTTCATCTCAATCGGAAGGATGAGCTGGGCATGCTGGCAGATGGGCTGGATTCCATGGGGCGGCAGCTTCATGATTACATTCAGTACCAGAGGCAATTCGTCTCCAACGTATCTCACGAGTTAAAAACACCCTTGGCAGCCATTCGTGGTTTCTCTCAATACTTGGTTGAAGGGGAAAACGAGGACAAGGAGTTGCAAAAAATCTATGCTCATCTGCTGCAGGAATCAGATCGGCTGACACGTTTGATTAATGAACTGTTGTTGTTATCCCGATTCGACAAGGCTGGTTCTAACGATTTGGAAGTCGAGAAGACAGAAATGAACGAACTGATTCAGCAAGTCGCAACGAATATGGGTGCCAAGGCCAAGGATAAAGGGATAGAGATCAGAGTTAGTCAGGCGGAGGAAAAACCGGATGATGAGGGTAAGACAAGAGTTTACGCCAACGTAAATCCAATGCTGATGTCTCATGCGATTGCGAACCTTGTGGACAATGCCATCAAATATTCAGGCGGTCCATCGCTAATCCAATTGAAGTTGGAACATACGCCAAGCGAGGTAGTTATACGGATACGTGATCAAGGGATCGGTATCGCGGGCGATGAGCTGGAGAGAGTGCAGGAACGTTTTTACCGGGCGAAAAATGCAAGCACAGCGAACGGTTCAGGTCTTGGACTTTCCATTTGCAAAGAGATTGTCGAGCGGTTTAATGGTTATATTGACATGGAAAGTCAAATCGGGGAAGGAACAACCGTTACGATTGTGTTGCCCCGTGCGGAAACACAATCGTAAATAATTAACGTTACAAGATTGGTACATTTCTGTTATGAGACTAACAAATGTTTTATTTATAATCACTTCATAAGAACAAATCACACATTTATGGAGGGATCATGATGAAATTGATAAACAAAGCAACAGGTGTTATCGTACTAGGTGCTCTACTAACGGTGGCATTAGCGGGCTGTCAGTCCAATGATGCTACGCCCCCAGCAACCGGACAGAACACAGCGAATGAACAGAGCAAAGGCGAAGGAGCAACAAATGCTAATGCGCCTGCTTCCGAAAGTTCTGAAGAAAAGGGTACTGAAGCTATTAAAGAAGGTTCGATAGAGAAGGAAGGCAATGTGGTGCTGAAGGAGCTTGCTTTTGTCTATAATGAGCACACCATTGCGATTTCGGATACAGCGAATGAAGATCAGATGGAACAGATGCTGGGCAAACCGGATAACCTGAAATCTCATACGTACAGTGCCGACGATGGAACAAACATGGATACGTTAATCGGTTTTACAGAAAAGGTCTATACGTATCCTGGTCTGGAGATTAAAACAATTAGTATACCGGAGGGGAAACAAGACTCCATCTTTCATATCGAAATCACAGATCCCAAGTACGCGACAGTGCGAAACATTAAAGCAGGAGATAGCCTGGATACACTCAAGAACGCCTACCCTGAGGGGAAACTACTTGGTGATGGAGCCCCTAATGAGGAGGATGACTTCCGTTACGAGCCATCCAATTATGTGGATGTGATGTCGTTCCATATCAAGGATGCCAAGGTGGAGAGCATTCAGATCTACAGCCTTTTGGATTAATATTAAGCCGAGGGACAAGAACATAACCCTATTGAAGTCGCTATTTTAGCGGCTTTTTTGCTTTGATCGCCATCTTTATGGGACGTGATCTATGAATGAGCTTCATGCTAGTCTAACATGATTTTCTCGTTAACCATTTGATAGTAATACTCATCCATCTGTCCTGCCGTAACATCTTCTTCAAGATGATATATCCACCACGTGACAAGTAAACTAATGACCCCTGAATGATATTCGGCTAAGAGTTCTATGGGAGGTGAAAATGGTTTACCTCTTCTTTTTAGTTCCAGAAAATCTCTTCTGGATATATCTCCGATATAGTTTTTGAAAAAGTCAGTAAATCCTTTGTCATTCTTCTGGTTTTGAACAATCGGCTCCAGTAAATTCTCCAACATGAATCTAGATAGGCTTTGCAAGGGCTGCCGAAGCCGATCTTCTATACTCATTTGTAAATAATCCTGAAGAACCCACGTGAGGGTAGCGGATAACAGCGCAAATTTATCCTCAAAATGTTTGTAAAACGTTGTACGGTGAACCATCGCTTTATCACATATCTCATTAATCGTGATATTGCTGAATAGTTTGCCTTGCTCAGATAACAGATCTCTAAAGGCCGTAATTAACAATTTATGAGTCCTGGCAACTCTTAAATCAAGCTTTTTTTCATTGATTTTCATCTACACCACTTCCATATCGTAGTTTAACTATATGCCATCGCTATATTGATTCTTACTATAAAAGAAATTTTGATTATATATTGGTATTATAAGTAATATTTTGATTGATCTACAAGTGTAGATTAAAATCTAATTTCTAGAAAGGATGAATCTTCAGTGTCTGACATGAAAAAAGCTGTGGTGATCGGAGCAGGGATTGCTGGATTAATTACTGCAAGAATGTTAGCCGATTCTTATGAGGAAGTATGTGTGATTGAGAGGGATGAATTCCCTTCGGAGCCAAATAACCGGCAGGGTGTGCCTCAATCTTTTCATCCACACCGTGTACAACCACGCGGCGCGCTGATTATGGAACATTATTTCCCAGGATACAATGACGAATTGATAGAATTGGGGGCGATCTCTTCACACGATGAGAAGCTTATAGTTACTAATCGATACGGTACATTAGTTAACAAGGAGGATCCTTCTTCATTTAAAATTGCATCGTGCAGCAGAGCTTTGCTGGAATGGGTGCTGCGCAAACGACTCCAGGACATTTCTCATGTAAGCATCTTAACCAGCTTGGAAGTTACCGGGCTAATGGTCTCTGAAGATCAGCACTCCATTACAGGAATTTACACAAAAGAAAGAAAAGGAGAGAAGCGAGAAGAACAACTTCTAGCCAATATGGTTATTGATACCTCTGGTCGTTCCTCCAAATTGATCAGATGGCTTGATAAGATTGGATTGTCTGTGCCGGAGCCGGAGGTGCTGAAGGTATCTCTTGGTTACAGCACTCGTTATTACAAAATAAAATCCTCTATTCCAAACGAATGGGTGATGTCTGATTCAGATCCCGAGCAAGGTATTCGTGCAGGCATATTTACGCGCATTGAGGATGATATCGTTGGACTCATTCTTTTCAATGCTGGAGGAGATGAGTATCCGTCCACTCAGCCGGAAGAATTTCAAGAACAAATCAAGCATCTATTTGCTTCAGATAAAATTGTAAAGTTAATGGAGCAGTTAGAGCCATTGCAAGGGCCTAGGGGGTACCGTATTTCCGAGTCTGTTCGTCAGCATTTTGAACTCATGGAAGATTGGCCCTCTGGTTTACTCGTCCTTGGTGATGCATTTTGCAGCTTTGATCCTATTCATGGACAAGGTATCACCGTTGCTGCGATCGAAGTTGAGACTATAGGAAAATGTTTGGAAGCACAGCGCTTGCATCCCGATCCGCAGTTTGAACAGAACGTATTGCTGCGTATGCAGCAGGCCATCGATCCGGCTTGGTGGCTTAGTTCCGTGGCTGACCTGCGTTGGAGAGGGGTAGAACATGGTGGGCCTTATGAACTGAAAGGAGTGGATTTTGCTCAGAAATATATCAACTTATTTACGAAGCAAGCGATGAAAAAAGCGGATCAGGAAAAAGATAACCATCTCTTTTTTATGCAATTCCTGATGAATGCTTTGATCCTTCCTCCAAGTGAATATTTCAAAGTGGATGTCCTGGACATGATTCTGAACGACAATGGTTCAGAAGAAGAAATGGAATTAAGAGCAGCGCTTCGTGTCCAGGATCCGGAATTGTACCAGCAAAAATTAGATGAGGTAATTCCATTATTCCAACTGGACTATGATGAAGAGATTAAGAAACTGCTGGAAACTCTTCAGCCTGCGATGAGCTAATAAAACAACTTAAAAGCTGTGTGTAGGGGTGAGTACAACCACCACAACTAATAGTCGAGAAACCCAGGTGATTCATAGACCTTGGGTTTCTTTCGTGTTTGAATGAGGACGTACAATTGAATAACGAGGTGACGGTGCTCGCAAGTGAGGAGGTTGCACCCTGTTTGACCGGAGCCATTCCGCTTATTAAAAGTAAAGTTACCCTCGAGCTAGCATGCAGCAATCCTTTGAAACACTGCGTTACTTTTATGTTACAAATGTGAATCTGTGATACCTTGAACTAAATACGAAATAACATATATTTTATGAATTAATCTATGTAGCATAAGTTGTGCAAACAAATACATGATAAAAAAACCGATAAAGCGGGATTCGTTTTTTATCCAGATCAGCTGAAGGTTTAAAAGAAAGGTGGGCTTACTAAATGAGTCAAACATTTCAATTTCCTAATGGTTTTTTGTGGGGCGGTTCCGTCTCTGCGAACCAAATTGAGGGTGCATATCTAGAGGACGGGAAAGGACTATCCATTTCGGATATCATGCCGCACGGCATTCAGACACCTCCAACAAGAGAACCAACAGAGGAGAATATGAAGTTAATCGCAATTGACTTCTATCATCGATACAAGGAGGACATTAAACTCCTTGCCGAAATGGGTTTCAAAGTTTTCCGCACTTCTATCGCCTGGTCCAGAATCTTCCCCAAAGGGGATGAACTTGAGCCAAACGAAAAAGGCCTCCAATTTTACGACAACCTTTTTGACGAGTGCCGGAAATACGGAATTGAACCTCTAGTTACGATCTCTCATTATGAGACTCCTCTACATCTCGTTAGGGAATATGATGGCTGGGCGAATCGAAAAATGATCGGTTTCTATGAACGGTATGTGCGAGCCATTTTCGACAGATATAAAGACAAAGTGAAGTATTGGCTTACATTTAACGAGATTAATTCTATTCTGGAACACCCGTTTGTGGGCGGCGGGATTAACACGCATGCGGATCAACTTAGCAAACAGGATCTGTACCAAGCGGTTCACCACGAGTTTGTTGCAAGTGCTCTGGCGGTTAAAATAGGGCATGAAATTAACCCTGATTTCAAAATTGGTTGTATGGTCATTGCTATGCCGATTTACCCATTGACTCCTGACCCTAATGATATGATCAAAGTGATGGAAGCTGATCATAAGAATACAGGTTTCACGGATGTCCATGTGCGTGGTTACTACCCAGGCTACATGAAACGTTATTTGAAAGATAACGGAATTACCATTCATTTTGAACCTGGCGACGAAGAAATATTGAAAAACACCGTTGACTTTATTTCCTTTAGCTATTATCAAAGTTGTTGTGAAACGGCTGATCCTGCCAAGCAAATTAAAGGAGAGGGAAACCTGATTGGGGGTGTTCCAAATCCGCTCTTGGGCGCGAGTGAATGGGGTTGGCAGATCGACCCCCAAGGCCTGAGGTACATCATGAATGCGATGTATGACCGTTATCAGAAACCATTATTCATCGTTGAAAATGGATTAGGAGCCGTAGATGAACTGATCACGGACGAGCATGGCCACAAAACAGTTATTGATGATTATCGCATCAAATATTTGAAGGAGCACTTGCTTCAAGTCGCTGAAGCCATCCAAGATGGTGTTGAATTAATGGGCTATGCAACATGGGGTTGTATTGACTTGGTTAGTGCAACAACTGCAGAGATGAAAAAACGGTACGGATTCATCTATGTGGATCGTCATGATGATGGTTCAGGAACATTGGAACGCTATCGTAAGAAGTCCTTCCACTGGTATAAGGATGTCATTCAGAGCAACGGGATCAGCTTGTTTCGTGAATAGCGACAGCTGCTGATGTTGGAAATACGTTTATTACAGATTAGCGTACAGGCCTACAGAATAAATTAAGAAAGGGCCGCCAGTCAGCGGCTCTTTCTTAGTTTATATTGATATTTGAACGATTAGGGAGCAGAATATGAGAAAAAAAATGTTTTTAATAATTGCTTTATTTGTTGCTACATTGAATTTGCGCCCAGCTATTAATTCCATATCTCCGCTGTTAGATACGATTCGGGAAGATCTGGGGATGAGTGCTGCACTAGCCAGTTTGCTAACTTCAATACCTGTACTATGTATGGGCGTATTTTCACCTTTTGCCGTCAAAGCAAGTGGGAAATGGGGAATAGAACGAATCATTGGCTATTCCCTGATTGTGGTGGGAATCGGAATAGCCACTCGGCTATTTACACAGTCTACGTTCGTTTTACTTTTATCTGCATTGATCGTAGGTATCGGGATCGCTTCGATTGGCCCGTTAACTTCAGGTTTTATTAAAAAGTATTTTCCCGCTCATGTCCCATCTATGATTGCACTCTATAGTATTGCCATCACTGTAGGGGCTGCCGTCAGTTCAATGGTATCCATTCCCTTAGAGGCATACTTCAATTCTTGGCAGATAGCAGTAGGAGGGTGGGCAGTAATTGCTTTTGTAGCAGCGATCATTTGGTGGATCATGGTGAAGTCGCGATCTGAATCTGCTCATGTGAGTGAAATCAAAGAACGTCCGCAAATTAAACTTCCCTGGGGAAATAGAAGCGCATGGACGCTTACGCTTTCATTTGGATTAATGGCTATGTTGTTTTATTCTTTTACAGCGTGGCTCCCGTTAATGATTCAGGAAATGGGGTATAGCAAATCCTATGCAACGCTTTGTCTGACCATATTTGTTGTCATCCAAATCCCGATTAGCTTTGTACTTCCTCTATTATTGAAGAACTTTCCTTCAAGAAGAGTATGGATGGTTGGTGAATCTCTGTTCATGATTGTTGGGTTGATTTTATTGATGATGAATTTCATACCGATGGTTTCCGTTGTTCTCTTTGGAGTTGGAGCAGGGGGCTTGTTCACTTTAAACCTGATGTTACCGATTGATTCTACAACCAATGTAAACGATGCAACTTCCTGGTCAGCGATGCAACAATCTGCCGGGTATGTCATTGGAGCATTGGGACCAATATTGCTAGGTTGGATTCATGATGCTTCCAATAGTTTCACACCTGCTATGATTGGAATGATTGTGATCATCATCCTAATGATTCTAACGCAAATTGCAGCAACACGAGGGGAAAAAGTAATGGAAAGAGTCTAATGTAGTCATCCGTTAAGAGCCATAACAACCAGAAAGAGAGTCCAAATGACTCTCTTTCTGGTGCGTATTTTTAGAAAGAACGAGTTCTCTTTTATAGCTCTGATTCTGTATTTACCATTTCTTTGAAGACCTCTCGTCCCAGCCATTCTAAAAGGAACGTAACAGGAACCTGAGTGGTGATGTTAGTGGATTCGTAATACTCTTCTTTTACATAATAAGGGATACTCACATCTGATATTTTAGCCATGGTGGATTGGCGATTGTTCGTTATCGCCACAATTTTATGTTGCTCCTGCTTGATCCGTTGGAGATAAGGTAGAACATACGGGTTTTCACCTCGCGTAGATAATGCAATCGTAACGCTGTCTTTTTGCATTTTGATATGAACAGGATAATGAGGATCTTTTATGTAGACGGAGCAGATCCCTAGATTTGAGAAAAATCGGGCTCCATACTCACCCATGATTCCAGAGCTCCCGATACCAATAAAAATGACGCTACTGGCTTTAGCAATTAACTTTGCTGCCGTTTGAATTTTTTCCTCCAATTCAGGAGATTGAGAACGTTCAAAAAACTCATACACAGCATGATGTGGACTTTTTAACTCCTGCTTCGTTAGTTTATCCTTTTGGGAAATGAGCATCTTAAGTTTTACTTTAAATTCCGAAAATCCCTCACATTGATTCTTTCTGCAAAATCGCATAATGGTGGCTGTAGATACATGAGTTTCATCGGCCAGCTCTCTAATCCGCATGTACGCCACTTTTTCCATGTTCTGAGAAATATAGTTATATAAAGATAGTTCCAATTCATTATAGGATGAGATTTGTTCACTGGTGAACATGGATATGCACTCCCTTAGACCATAATAAAAATAATAGGTAACCTGCTTAGGCAGTATACATTACCTGTATTCAAAAAACAACACGTTACATTTTTGTTACAAAAATCATTTCGTGTCAAAGGAAACTAAACACTTAAACAATATATATTTTCTTCTCTGTTCTGAGTAACATGACGTTATAACATATGTTTCGCACTTCCATTATAACTGGCTAACGCGTCCATGGTCAGAGAACGAAGGTGGCAACGAATAAACCAACCTACCCTTAACTAGTTCCAGTTTCAAGCTTGTTGAGCTTCCTTAGTCTGCTTAAGAATGTCACAATAGCTGTCATATGAAAACATAATGAGTTTGTTTTGCCATCCTCAAAATTCAGCTTTACTACCTTAATATACGTCGAAGGAGCCTTACATCATGGATAAACAACAATTGTCCAAAGATATTCTCAAACTGGTTGGTGGGGAAGAGAATATCGATCAAGTTACGCACTGTATGACTCGACTCAGATTCAATCTAAACGATAACAATCTAGCAGACAGAACGACGTTAAAAAACACACCTGGCGTTATGGGTGTAACGGAAAACGGTGGACAGTTTCAGGTGATTATTGGCAGTGAAGTTTCCGAAGTGTACAAAGCACTAGTGAACAATATGAGCATGAAGCCTAACGCAGAGAGTGCTCCAAAAGGCGGAAAGAAACAAAGGAATCCGATCAGCGCATTATTTGATTTCATATCGGGCATGTTCACGCCAATCCTGCCAGCAATTGCTGGCGCAGGTATGATCAAAGGGATCGTGTCCATTCTGGTGGCTCTTGGTTGGATGACAAATACAAGTTCAACCTATATCATTTTGTCTGCGGTTGGCGATGGCGCATTCTACTTCCTGCCCATTATTCTGGCCATTAGTGCTGCGAAGAAAATGGGGAGCAATGTTTATGTAGGTGCTGCACTAGCGGCTGGTCTCATGCATCCAACCATTACAGCGTTGCTTCAAGAGGGTAATACTTCGTTTGCAGGCATTACGGTTATTGCCACATCCTATGCATCATCGGTTATTCCCATCGTCATTGCAATCTGGATCGCTGCTTACGTGGAGAGAGCGATTGACCGCATCACTCATTCTTCACTGAAACTGATTGTTGTACCAACTGTTACGTTACTCATCATGGTACCACTAACCTTGATCGCGATCGGGCCACTGGGTGGCATTATTGGAAACGGTTTATCTGGGGGTATCAGATGGTTATTTGATAACGCATCCATTTTGGCAAGTATCTTGATTGGTGGCACAATGTCTGTGCTGATTATTACAGGCATGCATTATGCACTGTTGCCGCTTGCAGTTGGTTCGATTGCAACACTTGGTTACGATTTTATCGTTCCGTTAATGTTCGCAGCTAATATGGCCCAGGGTGGTGCTGCATTTGGTGTGGGCTTCAAGTCTAAAAACACCCAAACCAAATCACTTTCATATTCTACAGGACTGACCGCTCTTATGGGAATTACGGAGCCTGCCATGTACGGAATTAACATGAAATTCAAAAAACCATTTATTGCAGCGCTCATTGGGGGCGCAGTCGCTGGGGCGTTTCTGGGAACCTTTTCTGTTAAAGCCTATTTCATTAGCACTGTAGGTCTTCCGGGAGCTGCCTCATATGTCAGTCCAGACATTAGCAACCTGCTCTTTGCACTGATTGCTGCTTTAATTGCATTCGTTGTAGCTAGCGTAATTACTTATTTTCTGGGCTTCCAGGAAGAGGTACCTGCACCATCAGCAACGTATGCAACTATACCTGTAGTAGCTGAAGACACTAAATTACAGGATGAACAAATATTCAGCCCTATGAGTGGGGAAGTTAAGCCACTTAGTCTGGTTCCAGATCCTGCTTTTTCAGAAGAAATGATGGGTAAAGGATTTGCCATTCAACCTTCAGAAGGACGTGCAGTTTCCCCAGTTAACGGCACAGTATTCTCTGTTTCTAAGAGTGGTCACGCTATTGGTCTCGTAAGTGATCTTGGGGCAGAGATGCTGATTCACATCGGGATTGATACGGTAAAGCTGAAAGGCCAATTTTTCTCGCCCAAGATTCAGGCAGGAGCAAAAGTATCCGTAGGTGATCTATTGATGGAATTTGACCGTGAAGAGATCGAAAAAGCGGGTTACAATATGATTACTCCGGTCATTATTACGAACATGGTTCAATATACCGATGTCCAATCGGCTGGGCGTACCACAATTAATGAAAAAGAATTGATGTACACAGTCAAAGCCTAATTTGGTGTTATTAATAGCGGCAGTGATTCCAAGTTATTGCTGGAACGCTGCCGTTTTTGTCATGGTGCTGCATAGTAAAACCAAAAAAAATGTTCTTTCTACATAATATTAAAAAACACTGCGTTACTTTTGAGTAACAAATGTGATCTCATGTTAATTCAAACTAAAACGCCAAAATGTATATATTTATTTGAATAATAAAAGTAACATAAGTTTTGCAAAACAAAATTTATTACAGACGGATAAGTAGGATTACTCTGAATATGGAGAAATCTCTTACGGAGTTAACACTGAAAGGTGGAACACACAAATGAGTCTAACCATTCGATTAGCGGATGTTTTAATGTGGGAAGGTCTTTAGCTACTAATTCAATAGAAGGGTCTTATATAGAAAATGGTTTTGTCCCAGATGAGTGAATGTAAAATATTTATTTTAGTGAATAGTTAATTAATCTATTTTTCTAGAAATACAGAAATAAGAAGGTGCAATTGTTGAAAAATATGTGGAAAATATATTTATTAGCTGTAATTAGTTTTCTTAATGGCGCATCAGAATATGTTATTGCCGGGATCCTAGACAAAATTGCTGAATCTAGCAACATTTCAGTTTCTTCTGCTGGACAGCTAATTACAGTGTTCTCTATAGCATTTGGCGTAGGTACTCCTTTTTTAATTGCTTTCACATCTAAATTAGATCGAAAAAAACTCTTAGTTTATGCATTAACTGTATTCTCTGTTATTAACATTTTAATTGCAACGATAACAGGATATGAGATGCTTATCGTAGCTAGAATTATTTCAGCACTTAGTGCCGGTGTTATTCAGGTTACGCTCCTTACTCTTGCTGCGGTTTTGGCTGCTCCAGGAAAGCAAGGCAGTTCAATTGCTACTGTTATTATGGGAAATAGTACGGCATTAGTTATCGGTGTACCCATAGGCAGGGTTGTAGCTTCCCATTATGATTGGAACATCATATTTATTGGTCTTGGGGTAATAGGACTTATTCTCTTATTCCTAGCGCTGCTGATCATACCCAAAGTAGTTGCTGAGGAAGTTGTTCCTTTGCGTGATCAGTTTAAATTCATCATGCAACCGCGTATCGCAGCAGCGTTACTGATTACGTTCGTGTGGTTAGGCTCATATTCCATTTTATTTACGTACATTTCACCGTATCTCCTTGATATATTTAGCATGAGTGATCAAGGTGTAACGTTAGCCCTGTTTATATTTGGTATCGCTAGTGCTATTGGTTCCAAAATAGGAGGACTCAGTACAGATAAATGGGGTACATTCCGTACCCTAGCTGGTGGAATGATACTCCACGCCACTGCATTACTGTTGTTCCCGTTTATAGGCCAATCCATATTTCTTCTATATATATTACTTATTTTCTGGGCAATAGCAGCCTGGTCCTCAGGTACGCCGATCCAATTTCAGCTTATAAGTCTCGCTCCCGCTGCTTCAGGCATTGTACTTAGTTTGCATAGCGCGATTGGACAAGTTGGAATGGCTGCCGGAGCTGGTATCGGGGGTATTGCTGTCAACCACAGTTTGTTGAACTACATCCCATGGATCGGTGCGCTTGCCCTTGTGATTGGCATCGTAACAACGTTGCTTGATAACTCTCTATCTAAAAGAAAACAAACGAAAAAATCTTTGCAATAAATAAACACTTGTATCATCTTCGTTTGTTACATGCCGGTTAACGATGTACAAAACCTCTATAACAATAAGAAAGCAGCTGACCCAAGTGATCAGCTGCTTTCTTTGTTTTATAATTCATAACTCATTAACCCAATGATAGTAGGTCCAACTGCACCAAAGTTTGATGTGATGGGATTAAGTTCATAACGAATGAAGCCGTAGACACGATCTCGTCAAGCTTATCGACGGTTTCCGCATACATTTATGTACCGATTGAGGCGAGTACTAATCTCCAAGCCTTGTTACACCACAACTAACAATACGATAATTCCGAGCAAAATCAGCCAGCATACTGGGTGACCGAAATTTAATCCCCAGCCGACTCCAAACCTTTTCTCGACGATTAGATTTGGATCCTTCCGATTGAAATAAATCATACCTAATAGCCATTTATCATCATCATGGACAGGTCTGAAATTGGAGCGATCTGCCGATTGCTCCAATCGGCTTCCGCCCTGACCAGCCCAGAACGATAAGGCTAAGGCGTATAGGATGATAAAGGCTATTATGATTAGGACAATGGGAATAGCGAAATTGATGTTAAGCAGAGATATCATATTTAGTTGCACGACGGACAACAGGATAACTATTAAGAAGCTTGCTGTAATCATAAAACCTGACCAAGTACGGCGGAAAGTTACGTCTTGTCTGATGGAACCGTTCGGATCAGTGGGTTGAACCTGCTGCTTCACTCTGCGAATACTCCAATTCTCAAATATGAACACAAGTATTAAGAACACTTGCATTATCGTAGGCATAAACACAGAACTATAAGATTTAGCTGCATAGCCGTCTACGTTCCAACTGCTGTTGTAATGGATCGGAATCTGGTCAGGAATTAGTTCGTAGTTGAGTAGCACAGTTACAATACCAACAACAATAATGAAAACATGGATGAGGAACCACTTACTAGACAAGCTAATGTTTCTTTTCCGAAAACCAGTGTCCACTGCCATGATCGATGGTTCAAGAGCAATAGGCAGCATGGGTAGTAAACTTCTCATTTTGAAATGATAGCTAATGTTTATGACTAGGGAGATTACGACCATGGCGAGTGAATAAGTGACAATGATCCAACTTTGTTGCTTGGAATGTTCATCACCGTATATTAGGCAGATGATACAAACAATGAATAGGATGGTATGCAAGGTAGCACTAATCTTAGCATATGACTTCCGCATTTGGCGCAGAGGTTCGCTGTGAAATTGTACAGCGCTGACGGTAACCCCAAAACTAATAGTCTCTCTTGTTAAATAAGGCATGCTTACCATGAGTACAATGGTAGGTACAAATACAAAGATCATTACTATAACAGGCATTATCGTCATATCTTTCGCCTCCTCTTATACATAAGTGTGTATTTGAAAACTCTATAACCTTTAGAGCATATGCGATGCATCACTATGTCTTTTTGCGTATGATTATCCTTTTAACTTAGGGTGGGTAATCGACTTGAATATAAGTTAATTATAATCGATTTTAGTGGATATATGGGTGGAATTAACATTTGTCCAGACCTTTTTGATACGTAGCAATACTCATCTGACAACTAAATTATGGCAAGTACATCGTTTGAAATTTTGTGTAGGTACAGGGCAGTAAAGTTTAGTTATAATCAACTTTTATCACCATAAAATAAAGTTCACTTGGTAAAATTGTGAAGTTAAAATCACATTAACTGGAGTGGATACTATGCTTTCTGAAGAAGATTATGCGAAGGTGGCGAAAGAAGCTTTACATCAATACCCAATCTATTGGGAAAAACTTGTGTATCTCGGAAAGAGTGATAATGTTACATTTCAAGTTCAGACCAACGATGATCATCAAAAGTTTCTTATCAAAATCCATATCTCAACGATTTCCATTCAATCAAAAGGGAATATCACATCAGAGCTTATTTGGCTTGAAGCTTTGGTTAAAGATACAAATCTTGTCATACCTGTACCTGTTAGAAATCTTCAAGGTGATCTGGTAACAAAAATCTCAACTGATCTTAGCGAAAATACAATCATGGTGACTATTCATCATTGGATTCATGAAAGCGTACTTCAAAGAGAGCCAACAAGTAATGAAACTGAAAATTTGGCTCTCTTAATGGCGGCTCACTTAATCAATTAAAACGGTTAGTAAATTTAGAGCTTATCTCAAGTGAAGTGTTTGTTCATGTGGAAGAGTCAGCACATAAAATAGCAGATGTGATACAAAATTATAAACGTTTGCCAAATAACTGGGGAGTTATTCATTCTGACCTTCATGAGAGTAACTATGTATTTTATGACGATACTCCTCAACCTATAGATTTTTCGAATTGTGGCTATGGCTTTTATTTATTTTATTTCATCGTATAGCAAAGTAAATCAACTGGAAGAGAATTATGTCTAGTTATTTAGAAGCATTTTTTATTTGGTCAATCATTAGGACTTTCGCATTCCATTCTCTAAATCCAAATGAACAACAATCCTTAGCGGCAAATTTTCCATTAGTTATTGAAAACTATTTTAGGAAATATCTTAAAGGAGAAAATTTTTTGTTAAACTAAGGAGTAGGTTAGTGTAATTTCCCGTTTTAGATAACGTTATAATATAAACAGAGTTCAAGACATGAATACAATAAATGGAGGGGTAGGATTGAACAAGTATGTGTTACATATAGTTGCAAGTGTAATTTGCATATTGTTACCTGCTATTGGTCTCTTATATGTTTTGTGGGATAGCCACCAACCCAAAATAGGACCTGTAGGAGACGGAAAACCGAATTATCCTTCAATATCTCAATGGATATCTATTAGCTCTTCTTTTATTCTTGGAGTAGTTAATTTACCTCTTTCCATAATTCGATATAGACAAAAGGCTAAAGAAGATATTAAAAGTTAATGCTTTATTGCGCTAACGTAGAAATTATAATTGAATATACGACGAAAATGAAGCTGCCTGTGTTAGCCGGTGCAGCCTTCATTACGTTAACGGGCAGGATAGATGAATTTTGCGAATGTACGCCAGGTATGCGAACGATAAAAACATAAACTTTTAAGATTAAAGACATGCTACAGTCTTCAGAATCGCAGAATTCGTCAAAGGAAGTACGATCGCAGAAAAAAGAGGTCGAACCCGTCCCAATTTTATGGCTATCAGCCCTTCGATGGTGAAGTGCCTTCATGTACAAGATACGATCATAATCCATTAAACCGGAAGGAATATCTCTTACATGTCTTGAATCACGATAAATCTGAATTAAAGCTGGAGGCGAATGAGATGCTGGAATTAGAGTTTACGACTATAGAGGAGTGGGATGAAGCATTGTGGGCGCGGATGGAGCGAATCTATCATGAGGCTTTTCAAAGCGGCGCTAAGACAAAAGCGATTCTGCGCAGTATGCTGGACCGGAAGATTGGTTATTTACACACGGGCGTGCATCATGGAGAAGTGGTTGCGATGGCTGTTACTGGACTGGAGGGGAAGGTTGCGGACCGCATCCTGATCATCGATTACCTCGCGGTTGAACAGAAGATGCGTGGGTGGGGCATAGGGACCTGGATGCTTGAGCAGCTCAGAGCCTGGGCGTTAAGGGAGCACCGGATCAAAGGTATGATTATCGAGGCGGAGTTCGGGACAACAGAGGCTCATCAGGAACGCATACAGTTCTGGCAACGCAACGGGTTCATCCTAACCTCCTATGTCCATCAATATAGAATGGTGCCAGAGCCGTATCAGGCAATGATGCTGCCACTGGATACAAGTACGCATGTGCCTGATGATGGTGAAGCACTGTTTCGTTATATTAATGCTTTTCACAAGGTTGCTTACCGGAAGAGTTAGACCGCATTCAATGGACCTGCAGGAAAATACCGTAGAGATTAGGATGTAAAATGATCAGTTCTTGACTGCATGGTCAATAACTGATACATTAATCCCATGAGCAGACCAAGAGAATTTGATGTCGATCGTGTATTACACCAGTCTATGGAAGTGTTCTGGAATCAAGGCTTCAAAGCAACTTCTTATGAGGACCTTACGCGTACTACAGGAGTCAAAAAGCAAAGTTTGTACTGTGTTTTTAAAGACAAGCGATCGTTGTTTCTGAAGGCGCTGGCAATTTACCGTGAACAGGTTATAGCGAAACTGAAAGAGATTGAAGCCCTGGATTCGTCTCCCGTTGATAAACTGGATACCTTACGATATTCCCTTTTAGACGATGAAACTAGCTGCCAAGGGTGTCTAATTGTGAATGCATCACTCGAATTCGGAACAGATGACGAGCAGGTCACACGCGAAGCTGAGCTCATGGCAGAAGAGATTCAACTGGTATTAGAGAAGATCATAAGTAGTGGCCAGAAACAACAGTTAATTTCCAACCGGTATACGAGTATAGAGCTTGCATCTTATCTAAATAACACCATTCTTGGTGTGAGAGTTATGGAGAAATCAGGTTCATCCCGTGAACAGATCGAGACGGTTCTGCGTACTTCATTTGGCATGATCATGTCTTGATCTTTTTTTGTGAAATTCTTGACTACGAAGTCAAAAATAATTGAAGGCGGATTAATACACCACGAAAGCTTGAAGGAGGTGGGGCTTTTCGAGAAAAATCGTGTATTGATTCATTTGGAAATAACGTCTAGCTGTTAACCAGGCTGATTGCTGTTTAACATCTCCTAGGTCAATTTATATAAAAAAAACGAAATATGTGGAGGTTATTATGAATTATTCTCAATCCGTAGAAGCATTGTTCCAACCTATAGAGTTAGGTCACTTGAAGTTATCCAATCGGATCGTGATGGCGCCGATGACGCGTCAATTTTCTCCGGAAGGTATCCCGGGTTCGAATGTTGCGGGCTATTACCGCCGCAGAGCAGAGAACGCAGTGGGGCTTATAGTGACGGAAGGGACAATAATTAATCATCCGGATGCATCCAATCAAGCCAATGTGCCGCACTTTTATGGTGAAGCTGCAATGAATGGTTGGGCACATGTTGTATCTGAAGTACATGAAGCTGGCGGTCGAATTATTCCACAGATCTGGCATATGGGAGCCAAAGGTCATGTTAATGATTATTCGGAAGCTGAGATTGCTACAATCGTTCAGGAATTCGCAAAAGCAGCCTCAGAAGCGAAACGCGTTGGGTTCGATGGTGTTGAAATCCATGGAGCACACGGCTATCTGATCGACCAATTCCTGTATGAGAAAACCAACTCTCGTACGGATCGTTACGGTGGAGATATGATGGCTCGCACACGTTTTGCAGTTGAAGTGATTGAGGCTTGCCGTAAAGTAGTGGGATCGGAATTCCCTATTGTACTGCGTTTATCTCAGTGGAAGACAGATGATTATCAGGCTAAATTGGCTGAAACACCGGAATTACTGGAGCAGCTTCTCGCACCGTTAGTTCAAGCTGGAGTCGATATCTTCCACTGTTCCACACGCCGTTTCTGGGAACCGGAATTCGAAGGGTCTGATCTGAATTTTGCTGGATGGACCAAAAAACTGACTGGTAAACCGACAATCACTGTTGGATCGATTGGTCTTGATGGTGACTTTACAAGTCTGTTCACAGAAGGTAAAGGCGCAAGTAACGCCAGTATCGAAGGATTGGTACAACGACTTCAGAATAATGAGTTTGATCTGGTTGCTGTAGGCCGTGCTCTTCTAGTCGACCCTGAATGGGTTAAGAAAATTCAAGAAGGACGTACTGATGATCTGGTTCCATTCACAAGAGAGGCGATGACTGTACTTACTTAATTGTAGTTATAATCCTTAAGAATATGTATTAATCAAACACACCTTCAAGATCATCTTGGAGGTGTGTTTGTAATGGCAACCAGAGTGAGTTATCCGGTGGAACTAAAGATGAACGCCATAGAGATGAGACTGGCAGAGGATGCAAAAGAAACATCGGAATAAGGTCCTCAACTTCATTATTGCTGGTTCCTTAATTTCTACATCATCACTCAACAACACCACTGCTTGGGGGGAGCTCTCCCTCCGAAAGATCAACGCTTCTCTTCACTGAATTCCCAATGCAAGTGACGATCTATTCATTAGTGCTAAGTGACAACAAGTGTTTTAGATTGTCATCAATAAATTGATTATCGGCACTGTTGATTCCACGACCGGCAAAATGGCCCCAGATCGATTGGATTGGTTTCAAGACAGCATTAGGTATACGCTTAGCTTCGTATTCATTATCGGCCGCTGTGCAGAAGAGATCCGTGCTTCCCGGCATGATACAGGCATAAGCTTTTATGCTCTGAAGTGCTTTATCAAAGTCTCCGTTATAGGAGGGGGTTGCACTGATATCTGCATGTTGTCCTGTCCATAACATGGCCAGAACATTATGCGGATCCATATTCATAAAGCTATTTTCCCAAACACCAGCTACAAAATCCTCCAATGTGTCAAATCCCATCTCACGGTATAGCTCTTCTCTATAAAATGCATGTGATAGTCCCCATCCCGCATACACCCGACCAACGGCACGCATGTCTGTAGAACTTAGTTGGTTTAATTTACTTGAGTCGAAGCCGACTGCGGATAGCAGTGAAGCTTTCACGCCTTCCAGGACCACAAATGTGTGAGGCCAAGGTTTGGCGATGCCTCCGAAAGGTGCAATTCGTTCAACCATCTCCGGGTAACTTGCCCCCCATTGAAATGCCTGAATGCCGCCCATCGACCACCCGACGACGAGAGCAATCTTTTCAATACCGAATTTTTCGGTCAGCAGTTGTTGCTGGAATCGAACGTTGTCATAGATGGTTACCTGTGGAAAGTTAGCCCGATCGAATGGAGGAGGCGTGTTACTGGGAGAGGAAGAGAGCCCATTGCCCAGCAAATTGGGAACGATAATAAAATATTTCTCTGGATCCAGTGCCATCCCGCTGCCAATGAGCCATTCATTCTGAATATGCTGATCTCCAAAAGCCGTTGGATAGACAATAACATTGTCTTTCTGTTCATTTAATTTTCCGTAAGTTTGATAAGCGAGATAAGCGTTTGGTAACGTCACTCCTGATTGTAAGAGTACATCACCCAAATTAAAAATTTCATAATCCATCGTATAATTGCTCCCTTCAAAATGAAAAACCACATGTTCACTGTGATCTCTTGTACTCAGTATAGAGCTGTGATACTCTCAATAAAAGTGAATAGAATTCAAGATAGTATTCAATAAAATTGAAAGATGAAGGAGGGATTATTGGATGGAATTGCGTCAACTGAATACGTTTTGTACGGTTGCAAAAACATTGAATTTCACGCGGGCAGCAGAAGCGCTGAGCTACGTTCCTTCCAACGTCACGATGCAAATTAAAGCATTGGAAGATGAGCTAGGTGTTCGCCTCTTTGATCGGTTGGGCAAGCAACTCGCGCTCACAACTGCGGGTAAACGCTTTTTAACACACGCCCAAGGCGTTCTTGAAAAAATGGACGAAGCTCGCAGTGCTGTCCATGATAATGAAAAACTAAGTGGTACCTTAACGATAAGTGCGAATGAGGTTATTTGCTCCTATCGGCTTCCACCTGTCTTCCAACGGTTTCGTTCGCAGCATCCGGGAGTTCGCCTAATTTTCCGCTCAGTTCCGAATCAAGAACTCAAGCAAACGCTCTTTGAGGGAACCACGGATATTGTTTATATGTTGGATGAACCCATTCGCTCGAGTGGACTTTCCGTGGAACCTTTGCTGGAAGAACATTTCCGATTGTTAGCTGCTCCAGATCACCCACTCACCAAACGAACTGTGCTGCAATTGGACGATTTTCATGATGAAGTGTTCCTGACAAATGAGAAGGGTTGTCCCTATCGAACGATGTTTGATCGGTCATTTGAGAAAGAGGGCATTGATAGCATTACATATTTAGAGTTTCAAAGTGCTGAAGCCATTAAACAATGTGCAATTTCAGGAATCGGTATTGCCTTTCTTCCTGAGATCGTCGCGGAATCTGAAGTTGAACGCGGAGAACTTGTTGTCCTCCCCTGGCAAATTCCGGACTTGCAGGTATATACACAGATGTTGTGGCATAAAGACAAGTGGCTTTCACCAATCATGTTATCTTTTATAGAAGCAACTAGGGTAGTTTTTGGTTCACAGAATGAAAATAAGACCGTATAGCTTATGTATGAGACATCAAACTGTTAAGCACAGTAAAACGCTGTTGAAAGTGGGGAGACATTATTTATGATTCCAGTAGTATATGACCAGATTAACCATTGGGGAAAAGACGATGAATTTTTCCTTGCATTGTTAAAGAGATTACAAGTAGAATCTATAGCTGACCTGGGCTGTGGAACAGGAAGATGGACTACTCATCTTGTTCCGTGCGGTTATAAAATTACCGCTATAGATCCCAATGAAGAAGCGATTGAAATGGCGCGAAGTAAAGATAATTCTGGAAATGTGAATTGGATTATAGGTGATAGTGCGGATTTACAAACCAATACCTATGATGCGGTAATTATGACAGCGAATGTTGCACAGGTATTTCTTACAGATGACAGTTGGAAGCGAGTAATCTCAGACGTATTCCGATCCCTAAAAATCGGGGGTCACTTTATTTTTGATACAAGAAACCCTTTGGTAAAAGTATGGGAAGAATGGGAGAAGGACAAAACTCCTGACTTAGCTAAAGATAGACTAAGCGGAGATCCTTTAGAAATTTATACAGAATATGAAGGGTTTGAGGGAGATACTTACACTTTCTATGAAATTGTAAAAAATACTAAAACAGACAAAGTGTTAGTTCATGAAAAAATGCAGCTGAGGTTTCGAAATCAAGAAGAACTCAATGAGTCGCTGAAACAAATCGGTTTTTCAAAAATTAAAACATATGGTGATTGGGAATTCAAACAAGCAAATTCTCAGAATAGATCGTTTATTTTTCATTGTGTAAAATAGCAGTTAGTAAAAAAATGTCGATGGACCAGAACAGATCGAACACACTTCTTATTTCTAAATAACTCCAAACATTGTTTCATTCAAATCCATTCAATGAAATTTGTTCATATATGATGAACTGGAGTATGATGGGGGAAGGCGATTCTGATAATTACCATATAATCAATGCCAAGTATAGAGTGTAATTTGATATCGGTCTAAAGCTTTTGGACCCGGCTATACAACACCATACTTCCTTGAAGGGGGACATCTGTTTTGGATGAGCAGTTTCTAGATTTATTGGCCGAGAAATATGATACGGAAGAAAAAATCATAACAGAGATCATCAACCTTGAAGCGATCTCCAATCTCCCGAAGGGAACCGAGCATTTTGTCAGTGATTTGCATGGGGAGTTTCAGGCTTTTCAGCATGTACTACGAAACGGTTCGGGTACCGTCAAAGAGAAAATCAAAGAATTATTCCGGGAGGTTTGGACGGATCAAGAAATCAATGATTTTGCGGCGTTGGTTTATTACCCGGAAGAAAAAATTCAGCTGGTTATAGGGGAACTGAGCAATAAACAGGCTTTGAACCAGTGGTATAGACTAACAATTGAACACATGCTTAAGCTTATTTCTTATGCCTCTTCCAAGTATACACGCTCAAAATTGCGTAAAGCTCTGCCGGAGCAATATGTATATATTGTAGAAGAGCTTCTATACAAGACGGATTCGACCAACAATAAGGATCCTTATTACGAGGAAATATATCGGCAAATTATTTCTTTGGGCCAGGCGGACAATCTCATTATCGGCCTTGCTTATACGACACAGCGCCTGGTGGTTGACCATCTGCATGTGGTTGGAGATATCTATGACCGGGGGCCGTACCCCGATAAAATTATGGATACGCTGATCAACTACCATTCTGTAGACATACAGTGGGGGAACCATGATGTCCTCTGGATCGGAGCCTACGCAGGTTCTCTGGTCTGCCTTGCGAATATTATTCGAATCTGCGCCAGATACGATAATCTGGACATCATTGAAGATGTATACGGAATCAATCTCCGCCCACTGCTAAACCTGGCGGAGAAATATTACGAAGACAATCCGTCCTTCAGACCTAAGTTACAGGCTGGACATAATGTATCGGAGCAGGAAATTCTGCAGATCACCAAAATTCACCAAGCCATTGCCATGATTCAGTTTAAACTTGAAAGCCCGATTATCAAGAGACGCCCATACTTTAATATGTCTGAAAGACTTTTGCTGGAGCAGATTGATTACGACAACAATGAAATCAACATCTGCGGTAAAACGTACCTGCTGGAAAACACCTGTTTTGCAACCGTAAATCCGCAGAAACCTGAACAATTGCTGGAGGAAGAACGCCAGGTGATGGAAAAGCTGCTGTTCTCCGTTCAGCATTCCGAAAAGATGGCCAGACATATGAATTTTCTCATGAAAAAAGGTAGCCTTTATTTAAAATACAACGGGAATTTGTTAATCCACGGCTGTATTCCTTTGGATGAAGAAGGAAATATGGAAGAAATGCAGATTGAAGACAAGACATATGCGGGCCGTCAATTGCTTGATGTTTTTGAAGATTATTTACGTTACGCCTTTGCGCATCCGGAAGAGACAGAAGATCTGGCGACGGATATGGTATGGTACATCTGGACAGGAGAATGTTCCTCGCTCTTTGGAAAGAGAGAAATGACCACTTTTGAACGATATTTTATCCAAGATAAAGAAGCACATAAAGAGAGAAAGAATCCGTACTACCATTTACGTGAAAATGAAGATATCTGTCGAATAATCTTGCAGGAGTTTGATTTGAATCCAGATCATGGACATGTCATTAACGGGCACACGCCAGTCAAAGAAATTAGTGGAGAGAGCCCTGTTAAAGCAAACGGAAAAATGATCGTGATTGACGGCGGTTTTTCCAAAGCCTATCAATCCACAACGGGCATTGCCGGATATACCTTGTTGTACAATTCCTTTGGCATGCAGCTCGTCGCCCATAAGAAATTTAACTCAAAAGAAGATGTCTTATGTAACGGAACGGACGTGTTATCTCTAAAAAGATTGGTGGACAAAGAACTGGCGCGGAAGCTGGTGAGGGAAACCAATGTCGGAGAACAGCTGTTGCAGAAAATCTCAAATTTGAAGGATCTATTAGACTATCGCTACATGAAATGAAACGATTGCTAAAAGTACACATTCGGATCAACCGTTTTAGTATAATAAGACATAGACGCTCGTATTGGGCAGGGAAGTAATAATACCCTGCCTGTGCGAGCCTTTCTTTTGTAACATGCGATTTAACAACAAACTTTATGACTTAACAGTTGAACTAACGGCGGATTTTCAATTGGTGGAGAGGAGGAAGATATGGACTACAATTCACGGAATGAAGCGGTTTTTGAGACGAAACGGTTCCGTAACTGTGCCATAGCGGCGGGTCGTCGTCATACCGTTGCTCTTAAATCTGACGGAACAGTAACAGCTGTGGGTGATAATAAATATGGTCAATGTAAGGTAAGCGATTGGTGCCATATTGTCGCAGTTGCAGCGGGTAATGTTCATATGGCTACGAACACCGGTAATGCACATACCGTTGGTCTTAAATCTGATGGTACGGTAACTGCTATAGGTTGGAATAAGCATGACCAATGCGATGTAAGCGATTGGCGCGATATTGTAACCGTTTCGGCAGGTTGGTGCCGTACGGTTGGGGTTAAATCAGATGGCACCGTGGTTGCGGTGGGGCGAAATAATGAAGGGGAATGCAACGTGAGCAGCTGGCGCGATATTGTATCGGTCACGACGGGTGACTGGCATACAGTTGGTCTAAAATCAGACGGAACGGTAACAGCAGTTGGTAACAATAAATATAACCAATGTAACGTAAACGACTGGGGCGACATATTGGCTGTTTCGGCGGGGTATCTTCATACGGTTGGGCTCAAATCGGATGGTACGGTAGTGGCTGTGGGAAGAAATAATGAAGGTGAATGCGACGTAAGCGGATGGCGCGATATTGTAGCAGTTGCAGCGGGGAGTTATCATACTGTTGGTCTTAAGTCCGACGCTACAATGGTTGCTGTGGGTTCGAATAAACATAACCAATGTGATGTACGTGGCTGGCACGGAATTCGAGCTGTTTCGGCGGGGTGTGCCCATACGATTGGACTGAAATCGGATGGTACGATGGTTGCTGTGGGTGATAATGATTATGGACAATGTGATGTAAGCGGATGGAGTAACATTCAACCATAAATAAAGGAATTTTATATCGTGGGACAAGATCATGGTCCCATTGAAGTCGCTATTTTAGCGGCTTTTTTGTTTTATCGGTACAAGTTTTATTCCCAAATCAAGGACAAGAACATGGTCCGATTACCAATCAGCGTATAAATAATCGGTTCTTCTCTCCATAATTCATTGATCTAACGAGAAAGATAGTCAATATAGGGTATAGGGGTATAAAAATATGTTGACTAATATAGGGTAGGGGGGTATTGTATTGTACAAGAGCTTGATGAGACCTGAAAAACTGGCCTCGAGAGTTTAGCCCATCGTTTAGGTCAAACTAAACCAAAAAATCACCCACAAGAAGGGACGAAATAAGATGAAAAACATTGTTTTGAATGTACAAGGTATGAGCTGCCAACATTGTGTAAACTCCATCGAAGGTGCTCTGAAAGAAATTGGAGTGAGTGGCAAGGTGAACCTCAGTGATGATTCGGTTGAAGCGACGTATGATGAAAATCAAGTCTCCTTGGAGCAAATTAAAGAAGTTATTGAAGAGCAAGGCTACGAAGTAGCGTAAGTAATGGACGATGAGGGGAGTGAGTTATTGTGGCAACAGCAGCGGCTCAGACAAAACAGTCGAGTATACAAATTACAGGTATGACCTGTGCAGCTTGTGCAAACAAAATTGAAAAAGGCCTCGGTAAGATGGACGGGGTCACATCAGCAAATGTTAACTTTGCTTTGGAAAAGGCGAGTGTAACGTATGATCCCACGAAAGTGGAAATGAAAGAACTTGAGGAAAAAATCAAAAAACTTGGATATGGTTCCGTATCAGAGGTTGCGCAATTCAATCTTGAAGGCATGACCTGTGCAGCATGTGCGAACAAAATTGAAAAGGGCCTGAACAAATTGCCCGGCGTGACTAACGCTTCAGTAAACTTCGCCATGGAAACGGCTCGAGTTGAATTTTCTCCTGGTGAAGTTTCCATCGAAGACATGAAAGACAAGGTAAGAAAACTCGGTTATACAGCGATCAGCAAAGCAGACGGTTCCAGTGGTGGTGCAAGTGAGCATCGTGCTAAAGAACTGAGCAAACAAAAACGGAAATTACTGATTTCGGCAATTCTTTCCTTGCCGTTGTTGTGGACTATGGTAGGTCACTTCTCGTTCACTTCATGGATCTATGTACCGGAATTGTTTATGAATCCGTGGTTCCAACTAATTCTGGCTACACCAGTACAATTTTATATTGGTAGACAGTTCTATGTGGGTGCGTATAAGGCTCTCCGGAATGGGAGTGCGAATATGGATGTGTTGGTATCACTTGGCACCTCTGCAGCGTACTTCTACAGTTTATATTTGACCATTCAATGGTCAAGTATGGCTGACGGGATGCATCATGGTCCATCCCTGTATTATGAAACGAGTGCGGTCCTTATTACATTGGTTCTTATGGGTAAATTGTTTGAATCACTTGCGAAAGGCCGAACATCAGAGGCAATTAAATCACTGATGAGTCTGCAGGCGAAGACGGCATTAGTGGTTCGGGATGGCAAAGAACTTACCATTCCAGTGGATGAAGTCATTGTAGGAGATGTTGTCCTTATTCGCCCAGGAGATAAAGTTCCTGTAGATGGAGAGGTGCTGGAAGGGATCTCATCTGTAGATGAATCCATGCTTACAGGTGAAAGCCTTCCAGTAGAGAAAAAAGTCGGAGATGCTGTGATTGGAGCTACGATTAATAAAAACGGTATTCTTCGGATCAAAGCAACCAAAGTAGGTAAAGAAACCGCTCTTGCACAAATTATTAAGGTTGTTGAAGAAGCTCAGGGATCAAAAGCACCAATTCAGCGGGTAGCCGATGTGATCTCGGGCATATTCGTCCCGATCGTTGTAGGAATTGCAATAGTTGCTTTCGTGGTTTGGTACTTCTGGGTTACACCAGGCGATTTTGCAGGTTCGTTAGAAAAAGCAATTGCGATTCTTGTTATCGCATGTCCATGTGCACTTGGACTTGCAACCCCAACATCCATTATGGCGGGGTCTGGTCGTTCGGCTGAACTAGGGGTGTTGTTCAAAGGCGGAGAGCATCTGGAGCAGACGCATAAAATTGATGCGATCCTTCTGGATAAAACCGGTACTGTTACAAAAGGTAAACCTGAATTGACTGACGTCGTCGCTCTTGGCAATGAAAATGAATTCCTGAAACTTGTTGGAGCTGCAGAGAAAAATTCTGAGCATCCACTTGCAGAAGCCATCGTTGTAGGCATCCAGGAACGAAATATCGAACTACCAGGAACACAATCCTTTGAAGCATTTCCGGGTTTCGGAATCCAGGCAATGGTTCAAGGTAAACAACTACTCGTGGGTACACGTCGACTGATGGAAAAGTATAATATCGATGCAAAAGCAGCTTATCATTCGATGTCACGTTTGGAAGAAGCGGGGAAAACTGCGATGCTGGTTGCCATTGATGGTCAATATGCAGGTATGGTCGCTGTAGCAGACACGATTAAAGAAACTTCGAAAGCTGCAGTGAGCCGTCTGAAAGAAATGGGCATTCAGGTCATTATGATTACAGGTGACAATGAACGGACGGCAAAAGCCATCGCTGCTCAAGTAGGTATTGACCACGTTCGTGCAGAGGTCTTGCCGGAAGGAAAAGCGGAAGAAGTGAAAAAACTGCAATCTCAAGGTAAAAAAGTGGCCATGGTTGGCGATGGTATCAACGATGCACCGGCTTTGGCAACTGCAGATATTGGTATGGCGATTGGTACGGGGACAGATGTAGCGATGGAAGCAGCTGATGTAACACTCATGCGCGGCGATCTATCCAGTATTCCTGATGCTATCTACATGAGTCGTAAGACCATGGGCAACATTAAGCAAAACTTGTTCTGGGCACTTGGTTACAACACTTTAGGTATCCCTATTGCAGCTATCGGTCTGTTAGCACCATGGGTTGCAGGCGCAGCGATGGCCTTGAGTTCGGTATCCGTCGTTCTAAACGCCCTGCGATTGCAACCCGTAAAAGTACGTCACTAGTCAATGTACTAGAACAGGAGCGAACATAATGATGATGAGGAGTAAAAAAATCATGCTAATGTTAACCGGTGTTTTAGCTTTCGGTGTGTTGTCTGCTTGCGGAACCCCTAAAGAAAGTGCACATACAGATGGACATGGTGGTATGAATCATACTGAGATGAATTCTGAAACTGAAGGTGCGAGTCATGATCATGCAGGGCCTCACGCTGATTCAACAGCAAGTAGCCCTAAAGCCTCGTTCTCCTTTGCATCAGATGTGAAGGCCAATGAAAATTCGCATCTGACAATCCAAATCACGGACGCCGATGGAAATCCGGTTAATGAATTTGAAATGGGCCACGAAAAACGAATGCACCTTATCGTGGTGAGTAAAGATCTTTCTTACTTTAATCACATTCATCCTGATTATAAAGGCGATGGAAAGTTTGCGATTGAAACTTCATTTCCAGCCGGTGGCGAATACAAAATCCTTGCCGACTTTGTTCCAAAAGGTGGAGCGAGTACTACACTCAGTGAATGGGTGAACGTTGGAGGTCCAGAAAAAGCCCAAGAGCCTGTTCAAGCGGATTCCGACCTTATAAAAGAAGTGGTTGGTAAAAAAATCGAACTTTCATTGAGTACCAAAAAGGCCAACAACGACGTAAATCTGACCTTTAATATCATGGATGCGTCAACGAACGAAGGGATTAATAATCTTGAACAATACCTCGGTGCTGTAGGTCATGTTGTTATCCTTTCTGAGGATGCAGAGCAATATCTGCATGTTCATCCAACAGAGGAAAAGGCAACAGGTCCAAAAGCGGAGTTTATGACCTCCTTCCCGCATAGGGGAATCTATAAAATCTGGGGCCAATTCCAACATGATGGGGAAGTTTTTACAGTACCTTTTGTAGTAGATGTAAAGTGAGTAGAGAGGTATGAGCATGGGAGATCAAATTAAAATAGCGATTAGTCCAGCAATCCAACTTGGTGGAAGCTTATTCACTCCGGAGCAACTAGTTAAAATTGGCGAGATTATTGGTCCTGATTCAAAAGTGGAGATGACACCCTTTAAGCAACTCTACGCAGAAGTATCGATTGAACAACGAGATCAGATCACAAATGAACTTGAGGATCACGGTCTTGAAATAAACCCTGCAGGATTTGTAACCAAAAGTCTGATCGCTTGCAACTTTTGTAGAGGTGCAGAAGAAGCAGGCATGGAAACAGCCAAAAATTTAAATCAGGCCATTTCCGGTATCGATACGCCTACACCACTCAAGATTGGATATGCTGGATGCGCCTTAGGCACAAGTGAACCGTTGATTAAGGATATTGGGATCGTAAAGATGCGCGATAAGTTCGATGTTTATGTTGGTGGCGAGTCGAAGGGGCTTAAACCCTCCTTCGCCAAGCTTCTACACTCCGGATTAATGGAGGATCAGCTTATTCCTTTCGTTACCGCAATTATTGATTATTATAAGATGCATGCAAAAGGCAAAGAAAAGTTCAGCAAATTCGTTAATCGAATGACACTGGAAAACTTGAAGTCTATGACGCTTGAAAGGGGGTGAAAACAGTGAAAGAAGCAACTGTAAAAATTCAAGGTATGTCTTGCCGTTCTTGTGTATCTAAAATTGAAGGTGCAATTAGCGCTCTTGGCGCTGAAGGCCACGTTAATTTTGAACAAGGAACAGTAGAAGTTCGATTTGACGATTCTAAAGTTCAAATCGCTGAAATTGAAGAAGCGATCCGTAAAAAAGGATATAACGTCGGAGCGTAATATATATTGAAATACAAGGGAGAGTAATTGGGCATGACGGAATCCATTCAGATTTATTCAATCCCAACCTGCAGCGATTGCAATTATGCTAAACGTTACTTTAAAGAGCATGAGCTTCCCTATACGGATTACAATTGTGAAGAAGATGCCAAGTACGCTGAGGAAGTCTGGAAGTTGACTGGCAAACAGGTTGTTCCAACCATTGTCATTGGAGATAAGGTCTTTGTAGGCTTTGCCGAAAATCTCACTGAAATCAGCGAGTTAGTTAAATAACTGTTAGGACCCCGGTCAACTTCCGACTGGGGTTATTCTTAATAAAAATATACCTTTGACTGATATATCGTTGTAGGAGTGGAGGGTATAATATGCTTACAAGATGCAGTAGATGGTTGCCCAACCGATTCAATCTTAGTTGATGACAAGCCGTTCTCTTAGCACGTACCATGATACTTCTTGCTCCCTTTACATAGGGTAGGGGGGGATGGTAATGTGTAATAAAGGAGTTGATCTACATGGATGATACGATACTTGAGGACGCCTCATGTGACCATACATCTTCAAACGAGCGGAAAAGCCATCATTCGGAGAGTACGAAGCGAAAATTAATTAGCCGGTTGAATCGGATTGAAGGGCAAGTGCGTGGAGTAAAAGGAATGATTGAGAAGGATACGTATTGTGATGACGTGTTGCACCAAATTGCCTCCATTCAATCCGCGTTGAATGGCGTAGGAAAGCAGCTTTTGGAACATCATATGAAAAGCTGTGTCATTGAACGCATTTCAGAAGGCGATCACAAAGTTTTGGATGAACTGATGATCACTGTAAATAAGTTAATTAAGTAAGCTAGGATAGGGGAGATATCCTCTTGTTGTATTCAGGCAAATGCCCCATCAGTACTTAAATGACCATATTGACAAATTTAACGCCTTCCACTAAGATAATCGTACAAGTAAATAATGAATATAATCAGGATTGTTACTGATCAGCAGGCAAGACCGATTAATATGCAAACATGTAGAGTATAATTACCATGTGTGCACTATTAATGGTCTTTTTTATTTGCTAAATTCTGTTAACGTTTCATTTTAAAAGGAGATTCGTATGAAAATCACGCGAATTATTAATAATAATGTCGTCTGCGCTGTAAATGAAAGACGCCAGGAGATGATGCTTCTAGGAAGTGGCATTGGTTTTCAGAAGAAAAAAGGAGACGATGTGGACACAGAGAAGATTGAGAAAGAATTTTTCCTGAAGTCCAAAAATGTAACTGGAAAATTATATGCCCTGCTCGCGCAGATTCCGATGGAGTACATCCGTGTGTCTGATAGTATTATTCAATATGCCAAGCAGTCCTTGGATAAAGAGCTGAATGAAAATATATATTTGACGCTAACAGACCATATTAACTTCGCCGTATCACGCTATAAACAGGGAATGAACTTCAACAATGCGTTATTGTCTGAAATTAAAGCATTCTACGCCAATGAGTATCGAGTGGCTTTGAAGGCTTTGGATATGATTAATCAAGAATTCAACATTACGTTGCCTGAAGATGAGGCCGGCTTTATTGCGCTTCATATCGTCAATGCAGAACTAGGATCTGAAATGGAAGATACCATGAAGATGACACAATTGATTCAAAAGGTCTTAAATATTATTCGTTATCAGTTCAAAATTCACTTTAACGAAAGCTCCCTTCACTACTCCAGACTGGTCACGCATCTAAAGTTTTTTGCCTATCGTCTGTTTAACAATACGGTGATGAAAAGTAATGATAACGATTTCCTCAATATTATTAAAGAAAAATATAAGCTAGAGTACCAATGTAGTCTAAGAATTGCGCAGTTGATTCGGGTAGACTATGGGAAAGAATTAACCGAAGACGAATTGGTGTATTTAACTGTTCATATCAAAAGGGTGACTGATGAAGAAAGGGATTGACCCATCATCGCTCCATAATGACTATACTAGGATTGTTACTGGTGATGCAGGCAAGACCTAGAGTTCCATCGTGTATAGAGCATATCTATATTCGATAGAACTCTAGGTCTTTTTTTGTAGAATAATACATTGAAGGGGGAACAAAAATGAAACATGAACAAACGGCTACCGACATTCTAAAACTTGTTGGTGGTGAAAAAAACATTGAAAGTGTTACACACTGTGCTACCAGGCTGCGCTTTAACTTAAAAGACGAGTCGATTGCAAACAACGAAGCACTGAAAAACGTACAAGGAGTTGTGGGCGTTGCCAGTAGTGGAGGTCAGTATCAGGTCATTATTGGTAATGAGGTCAACAACGTCTATAAAGCCCTTGCGCAACTAGGGAACTTTACAAGCAAGAATGATGCTCCAACTGTGAAAAAAGGAAAAGTCTCCACTGTTCTGGACACGATTTCCGGAATCTTTACACCCATCCTACCGGCGATGATTGGTTGCGCCATGATTAAGGCAGTTCTTCTTATTTTGAAAACCTTTGATCTCGTTGACCTTGACGGTCAATTTAATACGATTATGACTTTCGTTGGGGATGCGGCTTATTATTTCTTGCCAATGCTGCTCGCTTGGAGTGCTGCTGTTAAACTTAAAGCTAATGTGGGTTTTGCGTTAACCATTGCGGGTATCTTGTTACATCCTAGCTTTTCGGCATTGATGTCTGCGGGTGAGCCTGTTACGTTCTTTGGTCTGCCTGTCACACAAGCGACGTATTCTTCTTCCGTTATTCCAATTATTCTAGCTGTATGGATCCTGTCATATGTGGAACGATTTGCTGAAAAGTATTCTCCTTCCGTGATCAAATCCATTTTGAAACCTTTAGTTGTAATCCTTGTTATGGCGCCTCTAACATTAATTATTCTAGGACCATTGGGTGCGATTGCCGGTAACTACCTTGCTTCTGCTGTATCCTATGTCAATACACACGCAGGATGGTTAGTGTCTGGTATTATCGGCGGGGCATTCCCATTCCTGATTCTGACGGGGATGCACTATAGTTTGGGACCCGTTGTCCTCACTGCTTATGCACAGACAAAAACCGATGGCATTGTTGGCCCAGGTATGCTCGTACACAATATTGCTCAAGGTGCAGCTGCGCTCGCGGTCGCATTAAGAACCAAAAATAAAGCATTTAAACAAGTTGCTTACTCTACTAGCGTAACTGCGCTGTTAGGAATTAGCGAACCTGCATTGTTTGGTGTAAATCTACGGTTAAAAAAACCACTGATCGCTGTTGTCATTGGTGGTATTGTAGGCGGAATATACGTTGGCTTGTTCGGTGTAGCTCGATCTGCTCTAGGCATTGCCGGCTTGGCTACGTTACCAGCATTTATCACTGATAATCCATGGAACCTAATCCATGCAGCAATTGGTCTGGTCATTGGCTTTGTTGTTACCTTCTTGATGACGCTTATTTTAGGATTTGAAGATGTGCCTGAGGATGGAGAGGATCAACGAACACCAGCCAATTCATCTTCAACAAACCGTGTGCCTGTTGTTAGTGTTTCTGAACATGTACTCACAGCACCAATGACTGGTCGAGTTCTAGAGTTATCAACAATAAAGGACGAAGCCTTTGCAACTGGAGCTATGGGAAAAGGGATCGCCATTGAACCTACAATTGGAAAACTCGTTTCACCAGCCGATGGTGTCATATCCGCGGTATTCCCTACCTTCCACGCAATGGGTATTAGCTCGAATAATGGCGCTGAACTCCTCGTTCATATCGGCATGAACACGGTGAAGCTGAAAGGTGAACATTTCAAGGTGCATGTACAAGAAGGTGATGAAGTAAAAGCTGGGGATTTACTTATCGAATTCGATACAGATGCAATAGCCGCCAAAGGTTATGATCTGACTACACCTATTATTGTTACGAATTCAGATGACTTTACAGATGTAATTGGTATAGATAAACCATCGATTACGATCGGGGAAAAACTAATTAAGATCATATAAGGAGGAATTTCCAATGAAGAACACAACCGTATTCCCAGACTCTTTTATGTGGGGCGGCGCAACAGCGGCGAATCAATACGAGGGTGCCTGGAACATTGATGGTAAAAAAGCAAGTACAGCAGATATGATGACGGGTGGAACGCATACTATTCCAAGACGGATCACTAAACACATTGAGGAGGGTGTAAACTATCCTTCCCATGAGGCAGTAGACTTTTACCATCATTACAAAGAAGATATCCGTCTGTTTGCAGAGATGGGCTTTCGATGCTTCAGAATGTCCATTGCTTGGTCCAGAATATTCCCCAACGGGGACGATGTAACGCCAAATGAAGCAGGACTTCAATTTTACGACAAGGTGTTCAGTGAACTGAAAAAGTATAATATTGAACCTATCGTTACGATCTCACATTACGAAGCTCCGTTTGCGCTAACAGAGAAATTCAATGCCTGGGCTTCCAGAGAGATGATCGACTGCTACGTACGGTATTGTGAGACCATTTTCACCCGTTACAAGGATGTCGTGAAGTACTGGATTACATTTAATGAGATCAATAGTTTAATTGTTCCAGCAGGTGCATATATAGCAGGGGCATTATTAGTTGATGATAGTGGTGTATTTAACAATACGGTTGTGGATAGTACGCAATTAAGATTCCAGGCTTTACATCATCAATTTATAGCAAGTGCAAAAGCGGTCAAACTTGCTCATGAGATTAATCCGGCGTTCCAAATCGGTTGTATGATTAATTATAGTCATGGTTACGGAAGTACATGTAAACCGGAAGATATGTTGAAGGCTCTGAGAATGGATCAGATTAACAATATGCTGAGCAGCGACGTGCAAGTTAGAGGGGAATACCCTGACTTTGCCAAGAGATATTTTAATGAGAACAATATTCAGATTGAGATGGCAGAAGAGGACGTAGAAGTGCTAAAACAAGGCTGTGTTGATTTCTATAGCTTCAGCTACTACAAGTCTCATGTAGTGGGTACCCGCCCAGAAGGTGATGAGACCCAGGGGAATGTCTTTGGTGGATTCAAAAATCCTTATTTGAAGGCAAATGATTGGGGATGGCAAATCGATCCAGTTGGACTTCGTTACGTACTCAATCATGTCTACGATCGGTATGGAATCCCTATAATGATCGTTGAAAATGGTCTGGGAGCGGTTGATGTCATCGAAGAGGATGGATCTATCCATGATACGTACAGGATCAATTTCCTGCGAGATCATATCGAACAAATGAGAGAAGCTATCCTCGATGGCGTTAATCTTATCGGCTACACGGCTTGGGGTTGCATCGACATCGTTAGTGCCTCAACTGGCGAAATGGAGAAACGCTACGGATTCATTTATGTAGATAAGGATAACAAGGGCAGAGGTACCCTGAAAAGAAGTAAAAAGGACAGTTTCCACTGGTATAAAAAGGTGATTGAATCCAACGGGGAAAGATTGGATTTGGAAATATAATTTGCAATCGAACGAAAGATGATTCAATCTTTAAATTCTATCAAATAGACCAAGTACTTGTCACTTTGTGAGACAAGTACTTGGTTTTTTGTGCATCAATAATAAAACTAAAAATTAATTATTTGGATGGTTAAAGTGGCTGACAATATCCAGTCTACAGTTCATTATGGTCTCCAAGGGTTTTCAAAAGCTAAATATAAATATTTACCTCTTGCATAAAGAACGTGTGTTCGGTCTATAATATATACAAACATACGTTCTCAAAAGTACAGGAGTGATTACAGTGTTGACTAAGCAACGAACCATTATGCTCATTGATATGCAGAGCTTTTATGCTTCAGTCGAAAAGGCAAAAATGCCTCAATACAAAAATAGACCATTAGCTGTTGCGGGAGACCCCGCAAGACGCTCTGGAATTATCCTTGCCGCTTGTCCACTAGCCAAAGCGAAGGGTGTGTCTACCGCGGAACCACTCTGGCAGTCTCTTCAGAAGTGCCCTGAACTGATCATTGTGAGACCACACATGCAAGAATACATCGAAGTATCCACTCAAATCATGTCCATTATTGAGGAGTTTACCGATCTGGTCGAACCGTACAGTATAGACGAATTATTCGCTGATTTTACAGGGTCTATGCATCTATTCGGTAATGATCCCGTCGATTTGGCCAAGCAAATTCAAGACAAAATCTATAATGAAACAGGCGTTTACGCAAGAGCTGGCATTGGTGAAAACAAAATCATCAGTAAATTGTGCTGTGATATGATCGCTAAAAAAGCAGAGGGGGGTATTTTCCACTTAAAGAAAGAGGAATTACACCTCCACATTGGAGATAAGCCCATCCGCGATATGTGGGGGATCGGCTCAAGAATGGAAAAACATCTGTGGAAGATGGGCATCCGAACCATTAGAGACCTGGCGAATACGCCTCTTTCCAAATTAAGAAGTAAGTGGGGTGTTAATGGAGAAGTCATTTGGCGAGTCGCAAATGGACTCGACAATTCGCCGGTAACCGTCAACACGCACAGTACACAAAAAGATATTGGAAACGGAATGACCCTACCTAGAGATTTCACAGAGGCTTGGGAGATCGAAGTGGTTATTCTCGATATCTGCACAGAAGTATGCAGAAGAGCCCGCAAAAAGGGACTGATGAGCAGTGTCGTATCCGTAAGTGTATCTGGAGCGGATTTTGACCACCCCACTGGTTTTCACAGGCAGGTTAAACTGTCTGATCCTACAAACATAACCGTTGATGTATGCAAGATAGCCAAACGCATATTTCATCAACACTGGGATGGGCAACCTGTGCGCCGTGTAGGCGTATCCCTGTCTCAATTATCCAACGCGGATACATATCAACTTTCTTTTTTTGATGATCAAGCGCAGAAACGGGCCATTGATCAGGTGATGGACGACATCAAGGATCGATTTGGCGACATTGCCATTCTACGAGCGAGCTCCATTACGGCTGCGGGTCAAGCGATCGATCGAGCATCTAAAATTGGGGGGCATTATAAATGAGCAAAAAACTGGAGGCCAATGGATTATGGGAATCGAGCCGCATGATGCTTCCTCAACATAAAGAACGAATTATACAGCATCGTACTCAAATTCATTATCAAGCGAAGCCGCTGATCCATGAAGATGAGTGGGAGATTATTACACAAAATATAGATATGTCGCTCAATTATACATTGCAAGCCACCTTTGAAATATTTACTGAGTCAGGCAATCGGTATATACACGGGATCGTCACTTCAGTCAGTGCCTTTGGAAAGAAAATCAAAATTGAAATGGAGAATGGATTTGAATGGGTCGATTTTGATCAATTGGTCGCTGTGAAACTTGAAGAAGGAGGCGTGTAAAGTGCGACAGACTTTCGAGGAACTTTCACTCGTGAAGAGGGTGGTAGAGCTCCCTTATCTTTTAGGTGCTCTGGAGGTAGATAAACATAAAATATACGCTTCAAATTTCAAAATGAAATCTGTGTATGTTGACTACCTGGACGGTACCCAAAAGAAAATTGCTTTAGAGATGTACAAATCAAAACAAAGGCTAAAGGAACATCATATTAAAATCATAGATGAAGTAAGATCTGAGCTGAGTTTAACGGTAGATTATTCGGTGAGAGGTTACATTCATAAAATGACATTATTATGGAGCAAAGTGAAAGTAGATGTAACCTTAATGCTTACTGAACATATGAACGTTGATATTACTGAATTGCCCACATGAACATAGAAAATAAGAGTCTAACTTATGGGTGCGGCAACAAATACGAGCAGATCTTTCGGCAAACCGGGAATCACAAAAAAGATAAATAAAGAGGCAGAGTAAACTATGTTTGGATGTCAAAGATAAAAAACTTCATTATTATAAATCTGCCCCTGTATTCAGTAAGGACATTCAAAAGAAAAGCCACGAAGGAGGAGGAATAGCAGAAGGTTTAAGACAGTCGAGAAATCAGTAGGATGCCCAATTTCCCGGTTCGCTTGCGGGACGTAATTTTCAAGTCGTCATTTCAAGTAGCATGAGAAATTTTAAGATAAAACTCAAGAGGAGAAGTGGGCGTAAAAGTAATTGAGGGGATGGTAGCGTCATGCCAATTGAAATCACAGACATTGTGTCTAAGAAAATATTAAGTGAAGTAAAAGGTTATCTAGATATTGGTTTTACTCATTCACTAAATCCCTATACGGGTTGTGCATTTGCTTGCGAATACTGTTACGTCAGAGAAATGCCTATTCAAAAGTTTAAGGATATTCCTTGGGGATCGTGGGTGGATGTCAAGAAAAATGCAGCAGAAAACTATCTAAAGGAAGTCTCTCTTCTAAGACGTAAAAATAAACCCATAAGTATATTCATGTCATCAGCCACAGATCCTTATCAACCTGTAGAGCAGAAGGCAAACATTACAAGAAGCCTGTTGGAAGAAATGGATAAAAACCCACCAGATTCACTTCAAATTCAAACTAGAAGCCCGCTGGTTGCCAGAGACCTTGATATACTGCTGAAATTAAAGGAAAAATGTAGAATTATGGTTTCAATGACAATCGAGACAGATCGCGAAGACGTGAAACGAATTTTTTCGCCCTATGCTCCTGGAATAGATTTACGAGTTAAAGCCTTGAAAAAGATAAATGATGCAGGGATACATACACAAGTATCTATTTCCCCTGTGCTACCTTTTTCACCTAATTTCGCTAACATGTTACAAGGCATAACTGATCGAATTTGGATTGATACGCTATTGATTGGTGATGGTCAAATGGGGATGAGATCTAAGCGGTTAGGGATGCCACAATTATTTGAGGCGAACGGCTGGGAGAAATGGTACGAGAAAAGAATTCATCTGAAAGTCGAAAAATATTTTAAGGCAAGGTTTCCATCTGAAATTATTCATGTATCCAAAAACAGTGCATATCCATTTTGATTTTAAATAGCCATTCATTTAATGAGGATCTTGCCCGTTTTTTCTTCATGCAATAGAAATATTGCAGAAACTGGTGTTCGAAGATCAACTCTCTCATACGAGTCAATGGAGGACGTATGAGTCCTCCATTGATTTAACTTGAAGATGTAGAGGGATTCATTCTATTTTGAAATGACCGTGGAGTAACAATTTGACATCATTCACTCTGATGAATATCGTTTGGAAGTTCATCATTGAGTTTCTGGTACCCGAGCCCCCATGTTTCCATAGAGAATATAATTGGCTTCAGTGAATTTCCTAAATCACTTAAGCTGTATTCGACTCTCGGAGGGACTTCTGCAAAAACAGTACGAATGACAATTCCATCCTCTTCCATTGAACGTAAATTTTCAGTGAGAACCTTTTGACTGATCTCCGGGATACTTTTACGAAGTTCTCCGAATCGATGAGTTCCCTTCAAAAGATCCCTCATAACCAATAACTTCCACTTGTTACCTATCAATCCAACTGTCGTTGCGACGGGACACAACGGCAACTCTTTTTTTGAAATCACTGTATTATCGCCTCCAATAGTTACTATTAGTTTCCTATATAACAAAAAGGTGCCTACTTTCAAAATCAATACATTGCTTATATTATAATTCTGTCGATGAAAAATCAAATGAAAGGAGGAGGGAGTTTGCAAGAGAGTTTATGCAACTGAGTGACTATTTTTTGAATCATATGTTAACGTTCTTGAATTCTTGGAGACAGCATTTAGAGATCAGTTTATTGGCTCTGCAACCTAAAGATAAAATACTAGTTACAAAAAGGTTCCTATGCAACATTAAGGTGCCTACTTACCAATTATCTAAAGTAGAGATAAAATTTTAATGAAGGCATATGCTCACGAAAATAGAAAGGGGTTTAAATATGACGATTACAGAAAACAAACAATTGATGTATCGTTTCACGAACTTCATTAATACGGCAAGCAAGGAACTTGCTGAAGAATTGATTGCTCCAGATGCTGTTTTTTATGTACCTATGCAAAAAGAACCAATGAATGGTCCAAGTGGTTATCTCTCCATAATTCATATGATGAGATCTGGTTTTTCCGATATACAATGGACTGTTAAGGAGCTGGTAGCAGAAGAGGATCTAGTAGCAGCTCATTTTGTCATGAAGGGCACACAAGACGGAGAGTTTCTCGGGTTTCCACCAACGAGCAAAAAAATCGAAGTAAATGCAATGAATTTTTATCGGATCTCTAATGGCCAAATTATTGAAGAGTATGGTCAACCCGATATGCTTGGCTTGCTTCAACAAATAGGGGCAATTCCAAAAGCATAATTAGATTAAAGTAGAAGAGGGACTGCATTTTGCAATCCCTCTTCTTAGTGATTTTACAATTAGGAAATATAAACTACTAGTTTTAGCCTAGTTTTTGCGAACCATTGAACCACACAGATTTGATTGACAAGGTATCTGAAATATTAGTGATCGGATCACCGTTTATGAGAATAAGATCAGCACGTGCACCTTCGGTAATCCGGCCACGATCTTGTAGACCAAAGCAACGGGCCGGTTTGGAAGTAGCCGACTGAAGAGCTTCGATCGGAGTGAACCCAGCCTTCACCAGCAGCTGCATTTCGTGGTGAACACTGGCCCCATGAGCAAGGCCACCAAGGTTCGGAACGGGAACCGGTGCGACATCCGTCCCTACAAGAATATCAACTCCGGCACGGTGAAGATCCATCACATTTTTGAAGCTGTTCTCCATGTTACCTTGTGGGAATGTATTGAAGCTTGAGTTCAAGATATCGATCCAATCCGGACTTAATTTGGAATGAACTCGTGGATCATTAGCCAATTCTGATGCCGGATTACCTATAATCGATGAATTTAACACCAAGCACGGTGTAACAAAAGCTCCAGAATCAGCTATGGATTTAACCAATTCGGACGTGTACTCGGGTCTGTCGATAAACAAGTGGCCCAAACCGTCGACTCCAAAATCGATGGCTGCTTTCGATGAAAGAGCCGTCAAAACGTGGGCAATGACCAACTTATCGAACTTGTGGGCTTCAGTAACGGCTGTTTTTAGAATCTCGTCACTTAGAACAGGCAGGCCGGGTGCACCCATAACCGTTCCCTCTTCAATCATGATCTTAATATAGTCAGATCCATTCTCCACTTGGGTATGCACATGTTTGATCGCTTCATCAACCGTCGTCACTTGAGGTATTTCGTCGTGATCGTGAGCGTAGGCGGCTAACATTGCTTCCCGGTCTTCCTCCGATAGCTTCTCTAGTTCCTTTAATACGAATTCAGGTATTTCATCTCCATCAGGTAGTAATTCATCTGGGTGCCCACCAGGAGCGGTAATCGCTGTCCCAGCAGATCGGACGTCTGCGATGTCATCCACATTTTTTAGCTGAATTTCGCGCCCTCTTTTAGTAAAATCGCCGTTCATTTCTAGTTCTGTTGTAACACCGAATTTTAAGGCATCTCGTAATCCACCAATGGAGGTATGGACATGTGCATCAATCAGACCAGGTATTAATGTCGCATTTTCTCCATCGATAATTGTTGCATCGCTTGGGATGTCTCCGCCCACTGAAATAATGGAAACCCCTTTAATGACAATATGTCTGGGAGCAATAATCTGATATCCATCAAAGATTCGTACATTTGTAATCGCCGTAATTTCTTCTAACCCAGCATTCTGATTTAATTTCTCCATCATAACTCCTCCTAATGTGTTTGTGTTTCAACACTTCGGAGTATAACTGTTAGATATCTAACAGTCAATAGTCTAACTTTTGTTTGACAAGCCTACTGGGATCACTGTATATTTTAGCTACTTACAATTAGATTCCTAACAATTACAGAGGGGACGATGGACGGTCATGCCTTCCCGAGAAGATACGCCTTATATGGAGTTGTTTCAAATTATCGGTCTTAAGTTAAAGAAAAGAGCGGATGAGAGTATAAAAGAACTAGGATTAAGTTCTCAACAAGGAAAAGTAATCGATTATATTTATGAGAATCAAGATAATCATATTATTCAAAAGGATCTTGCAGATCGGTTTCATCTGCGTGGGGCAAGCGTTACAAGCATGCTTCAAGGTCTAGAGCAAAAAGGTTTCATCGAACGTAAAATCCCGGCCAATAATGAACGGCAAAAAAATATTTATGTATTACCAAAAGCGGTTGACTTGATTGAAGACTTCAATAACTCATTTCAAAAAGTGGAGGATGAAATCGTTCAAGCCCTTAATGACGAGGAGAAGCAAATCTTAAAGAAATTACTGATCAGAATTAATGAACGCATATAATAGACTGGCAGGCAGAGGTAACTGGTGGCCATAGAACACTGATGACATTGATTTCTCATCAGGAATTATTACTTACAATGGAACGGAAATCTTGGATCAAGAAGATATTTTTCAAGTCAATACTGCATCGTTTGAAAATCTTTCTATTTAAGGCGGTATATTAATGAACAAACTTGAAATTAAAGTATCTAACTATAATCCCAAGTATGCTGAACATACAGTGAAAATGTGGAGAGATAGTAAGGAACGGGCAATTGGTCAGGCTGAAACCCATAGCTTCGAAAACCATCTATATTTTTTAAATCATATACTATCTAAACAGTATCAAATAGATTTAGCGTTAATTGATGAAAAAGTAGTTGGAATGATTGCCTATAGTGAAACTGAGATAAGCCAACTTTATATTCATATTGATTATCAAGGGAATGGAATAGGGCGAACCTTGCTTAATAAAGCAAAAGCACAAGCAAATGGAAAATTAACTTTATATACATTTGAAGTGAATAAAGATGCCCAAAAATTTTATGAGAATAATGGATTTGAAATTACTGGTAGAGGACAAGAAAATGAAGAGAATTTACCTGATATACGATATGAATTGAAGTTGTAAAAATCGAATATAAAGTTACATTCAAAAAAGTGAACAGTCTGCAGGTTAGCAGGATGCTTGACCACCCAACCATTTTCACTGGAAATGTGATCCCATGTATTTATCTTGACAGTAATTGAGTCTGACTCGTAATATTTGAAGTGGAGATGTAGGAAAGGGGACTCGCCGGACCATGTGGACTTCCTTGTAATGGTTATCTAAACTGGATCGCTCGACTTGGTGTTTTGGTTATAACCACACGCCTCGTTTGTGATGCCGATCCGCAATCATTCAAGGGACGCGAGGAACCGTTTGAATCAAACCCGGGCGCGGATACTTGATGTATCCGCTTTTTGTTATACCTAGGATAATTCCATCTCCAATGAAAAATGGTTTTCTCCCTCCCTTATTAAACGGAGGTAATAAAATGACCAAACTATACGGAAAAACCGCTATTGTGACAGGCACAAGCCGCCCCGGAGGTATTGGAACCGCTGTCTGCCGCACGTTGGCACAAGAAGGCGCTAATGTGTTCTATACCCATCTGTACGATTACGATAAAACAGAGAATCCGGGGGATGCCGACAAAAACTGGCCGGATCTCTTTGCCGAAGAACTTCGCTCCTATGGCGTTAAGGCAGCGCATATGGAGGTCGATCTTACCGATCCCAATTCTCCAGCGCAACTGCTTGATGCATGCCGATCGGCTCTCGGGCTGCCGACCATTCTCGTCAACAACGCTACCTACAGTGTAGCAGCTGATTTCCGTCAATTAAATGCATCATTGATCGATGCGCACTGTGCCATGAACATTCGAGGTACATTCATGCTATCGGCCGAATTTGCGCGTATGCTGGAGGTTGAACTGGGCGTCCATCAGGACCTTTGCGGCGGCCGGATCATCAACCTCACGTCCGGTCAAGGTAAGGGGCCGATGCCTGGCAATCTCGCTTATGCCGCAACAAAAGGCGCTGTCTCCACCTTTACCGAATGTCTATCTGCTGAACTGGCTCCGCTTCACATTACTGTGAATGCGGTTGATCCCGGGCCTACTGATACGGGTTGGATGTCAGAAGAAGTGAAAAAAGCTTTGCTACCGGAATTTCCGATGGGCAGGATCGGTCTTCCTGAAGATGTATCCCGTCTGATTGCTTTTCTGGCAAGCGACGATTCCCAATGGATCACCGGACAAATCATTCATTCTAGAGGTGGTTTCTAATTTCCATAAAACCAAAGGAGGCCGCCGATCAACAGGATCGGCGGCTTTATTCGACTACCGGGTGGAAACTACGCTTTGTGAAGAAGATTATGCAAAGGTGGCGAAAGAAGCTTAACGTCAATACCCAATCAATTGGGTAAAACTTGTCGTCTCCGCCTTTTAACGTCTTCGAAACGCTCCAGCGCGCGCCAGAGCATAGAAAATCAAGAGAGCAATGATTGACCCGACGATCGCGGGTATGATATGAAATCCACCCACCACCGGCCCCCTCGGTCCCAACAGTTCATACCCTAACCACGATCCAACAAAACCAGCAATGATATTTCCAAGTACGCCTCCCGGCACGTCCCGTCCAATCAGATTTCCACTTAACCAGCCAATTAGCCCACCGACAATAAGTATCCAGATTAAATACACGAATTGTTCTCCCTTCCATTGATTTATTACAAGTTATGTTTCGTTAGGGGGAATGTTGCGGATCATCTGCGAATCGACCACTAAACCATTTCCATTTTAATCCAAGGGTAGTAAAATCGGTTGTACCACCACTAGTATGAATGCTGGTGCAGATGGGGATGGCCAGTATAGAAAGGAGGCGCTCAGGTGTTTATGTTTCGAAGTCCTTTTATTACAGCCTTGTTGATGATGTTTCTGATGTCAGGCTTGACTGCTTGCTCTGAGTCAGAGCAATCGGAAGGTAAGGGTGCTTCGACAAAGACTGATGTCACGGAGCAGATACAGAGCCTTAATCTGAATCAGGAAGAACCGTCATGGAAGCTGGATACCACCCCCGTGAATCTAACGTGGTTCGTTGGAGCCGAATGGTACGGGCACACTTGGGGTGAGAGCCTGACTTCCAAATATGTCACCCAAAAAACAGGGGTCAATATCGAATTTGAAGTATCAACTGGTGAACCAAGCGAGATGTTATCACGGATGTTGACGACCGGTAGTCTGCCGGATCTGATAACCATCGGCTCCTGGGAGAGTACGGTTAACAAACTTCGGGAGAGTAATCTCGTCTATGCCCTGGATGAGCTAGCCAACCAGTATGATCCTTACTTTTACAAGGTAGCAGGTGATGGTGCTCTACAATGGTATCGGCAGGAAGACGGCCATACCTATGTCATTCCCAATGATGCGTACAGTCCCGAACAGATGCGTTCAACCGGCTTGACGGGAGCGAACCAAACCTTTCTCGTACGTAAAGATCTGTATGAGTCGATGGGCAAACCGGACCTTACCACACCGAAAGGTTTTCTAAATGCATTACACTTGCTGAAGAATCAATATTCTGTTTATAAAGGCCAGCTGATCAGTCCATTTTGGGCACAGGGGAATGCATCCTATGGGTTGACCGAATATTTGCAAAATCTGCTTGCGATCCCCCATGAACAGAACGGTAAAGTATACGACCGAATGACAGATCCGGATTATATTGAGTGGCTGAAAACATTTCGTATCGCTTACGAGCAGGGCCTGATTAATGTTGATTTTCTGGTCGACTCCAGTGCGCAGGTGCAGGAAAAAACCAACCATGCCCAATATTTTATGATGATTCGGGAATGGACAGACATATCGGACCTCAATTCGAAATTGGAAGTCCTTACGAATCAGAGTTCATACTATATTGCTGTAGATGGACCCCGGAGCAGCAGGGGGGAATCCGCCAAACTGTTTTCCGGAAGCATGGATGGCTGGATGGTTACGATGATTAGCAAATCCACGGAAAACCCTGAACGGGCCATTCGATTTTTGACCTATCTGGCCAGCGAAGAAGGCCAAAGGGATTTATTTTTGGGCAAAGAAGGTGAAACCTGGGAGATGAAGAACGGCAAACCGCAGTTGACGGCGGCAATGGTTCAGTTGCATGACACGGATAGGGAGCGGCTGGAAAAGGAATATGGCATTATGGATACCTACTGGATGCTGCGAAACCCTGCTTACGTTAACAAGTGGAGACCAGAGAATGCCCAGTCCATTAAGCAAATGGAGAAGTTCGCCAACCAACAGGCCGATCTGGACAGCGGCATCTATAAGGGACTAGATCCTGTAGGGGATTCCGATATCGCGTTAGCCTGGTCACGTATCTCGCAGAATTGGGAAGAAGTGCTGCCAGAACTGCTTACAGCGAAGGATGAAGCTGCCTTTGACAAAATTTTTGAGAATTTTCTGATACGTCGTGTGAACTACGGCTTTAACCAGGTGATGGAATATCGCCAGGCTGAACTGGAACTGCGAAAAGCCAAGATAGCCAGATAACCATTCCCTACTACATTGTTAACGATCAGCTAACTAGTAATATATGGTATAAAGAAGGTGGTGAATACATCAGAATGAAATACCTACTAACGAGATTGAGGAAGCTTTATCGCAATGCCTGTATATCCCAAAAGCTGTTTCTGGCATTTAGCCTGATGATTGCCATACCTGTTATTTTGATATCCTTTGTGTATATCCGCATGCAAGAAACCCAGCTATATAAGGATGCTATGGCAACGGGCAACAGCCACGTTTCATGGCTGAATGAACAATTGCGCAGAAGAATGGACATGATTGAGAACGCTTCCAATACAGCCCTTACTCAAAAGTCATTTGTGGATTTTATTCATTCCAATATGCTTGTGGATGGACTGCGTCTGGTGAAGTTTAAGCAGAACCAGTTTGAGCAAATGCTTAATATCATTCAAAGCAATGCGATGATCAGTGAGCTTAGCTTTTACGTTGATAACCCAAATTTGTATGAAATTTGGCCTGAAATCTATCATTATAAGAAATTTTGGCCGCAGGATTATTGGGTAAAGCTTCGGGACGAAGGTGGCGCGGCTTACCGTTTATTTTCTTTTAGGGATGGTGAACACACATTATCCTACTATCGTCTGGTTCGCCTTCAAGGACAGGAACAAAAACGCCCTAGTATTATGGAAGTGCGAGTCCCGCACAGCATGTTTTTCAGCGACCTGCTCCAGGAGAGCAAGGGGGACTTCTTTTCGGTGTTGATGAACGCAAGCGATCCTCCCCAATATGTTTACAATCCCCAACATGAGTTTTCTGAGAAGTACGGGCAGGGGATGGAGGAGATCCTTGGCAGTATTCATCGCCAGCTGGATATATTGCCGCAGGAAAGCCCGCTTCAGGTTAAGGTGGGAGATCAGAGCTTCTATGCATTGTATCGATACATCGCTCCGTTGAACACTTATGTGGTCGAGGTTGCTTCCCATCAGGCATTGATGAAGGGGCCGCGCAGTTGGTATGCATTTGTGGTAACGATTACATTATGTGTATTGCTACTGATTATGCTACTCGTATCCCAAACGACGCGGCGTATTTTCCGGCGGTTGGACAGCGTACTGGTATCCATGCGTCAGGTAGGGAAAGGCGAGCTGGATGCAATGATTGATACAGGCCTTGATGAGAACGAAAGAGGGGATGAAATCGATGAGGTGGCGGTGAATTACAATAAAATGTTACATGAGGTCAAACGTCTAATGACACAGGTCGTGGATAAGCAGTTAATTGCCAAAAACGCACAGTTGCATTCCCTGCATTCGCAGATTAATTCTCATTTTTTATATAACGCCCTGGAATCGATCCGTATGGTGGCAGAGGTACAGAGGCAGCCTGCTATAGCCAATTCATTGGTGTCGTTGGGCTCCCAGCTACGTTACAGCATGCAGTGGCGCAGCGATACCGTTGCTTTTCGTGAGGAGCTTGCCAATATCCAAAGTTATATTGAATTTATCAACTTTATGGAAGGCGGCAGTATCGTTATGACGGCGGATCTTCCTCAGGAAATACTTCGCTACGCCATTCCCAAGATGTGTATGCAGCCTATCGTTGAAAATGTAGTTCATCACGGGACACCTTCAGGCGGCAGGGTAACTATAGAGATTACCTTTTCTGTGGAGAATGACAGTCTGCTTTTCATTAACATAAGAGATGACGGAAAGGGGTTAGAGCCTGAGATGTTACACCGTCTTCAGGCATTACTGCGGAGCGAATCGGATACACCGATGGTTACTAGCAGGAGCGGACTTGGTTTGGAAAACGTGAATAAGCGATTGCAGCTTCATTATGGCAAGAATTGCGGTCTTTGGATTGATAGTGTGCAAGGTGCATATACCTGCGTAACGATACGCTTGCCTTGGGAAAATGTAAATCTTGGAGGGTGGTAGAGCATGATTAATATCCTGATTGTGGACGATCAAAAACACATTCGTGACGGCCTGCAGGCCATGTTGCATCAATTTCCTCTGGAGCTGAACAACATATACTGTGCCGCGAGTGGGATTGAGGCGCTGTCCCTATTGCGGCAGCATTGCATTCACATCGTTATTACCGATATTATGATGCCCGATATGGATGGGTTGACGCTCATGGCTCAAACCAAAGAGGAATACATGGATGTGGAATACCTCATTATCAGTGGTTATAGTGATTTTACATATGCCCAAAAAGCGATCGGGCTTGGGGCAAAGGGTTACTTGCTCAAACCTTTGAAGCGAGAGGATCTGCAACATTCCCTGGAGCAAATATGGCAAGAGATCCAGACACGGCAGGCACTTACACATAATATGCAGCGTGTATCCCGCCTCGCCCAAGAGACCGATCGTAAAGAATTAAGAATGTTTATGCAAGGTGCGTTAAGTGATGACACATGGATCCTTCAGATTGAGGAACAACAAGATGCGTTATGGCGTAATTATCGCCTAGCCCTGCTGCGGGAAGAAGTTTACATGAACCAGCCCGGAGCCAGCAGCGCTCATAGTATGGAAGCCATTGCTTGTCGTGTGTTTGGCAGACAAGGTTGTATTTGCCTGCAACATCGCCCATACCTGATCCTTGCGGTGGATGCGTCCATAGATCCAAGTGTTTTGCCAGCAGCGCTCAAGGAAGCAAAGATCGATGCCATAACGGCCATGACTAACCCGATGCAGGGGTTAAAAGAACTACCCGACAGCTATACCCAAGTGCTTGAGCTCTATCGCCACAGTTACCTGTTTCCTGATCAGTACAGTATCTCCCCAGCACATATTGAGCATATGGAACAGCAGTGGCAACTGCCCTATGAAGACTTATATGAACTGTTCCAGTCGATTGGAACAGATAACAGCGGAACAATTACTCAGGGTATTTCTGCAATATTTCACAAAAAGGTGCTGCAACGTTATCCTATTCGCTATACCCAACAGCTCTGCGCCGCCACCGTTCAGATGATGGAGGAATACGAACGAGTTATCCACCCTTATATGGGGGAAGAAGTGCTGGATCTTGAATCATTGCGTAATCTCTTTGATTATCAAGGGATGCGTGAGTATATACAAGCACTGCAACAGCAGCTGCTTCGGCTGAATCAGTTATATTATGACTATAAGTGCAGCTATCGCCATTCGCAGGATCTAAATGAAGCCATTCGTTTTATACACGAGAGTTACCACAAACCGCTGGACCTCGCGATGGTATCCAATCATGTATCGCTTAATTATGCTTATTTTTCAAATCTGTTTAAGAAGAATATTGGTAAAGGTTTTGCTGAATACCTACGAGATGTGCGTCTGGATAAAGCGCGGCGGCTTCTCGCCGAAACCGATCATAAAATTGTGGAGGTGGCTGCTATGGTTGGATATGAAAGCTACAAAAGCTTTACACGCGCGTTCCGACTTGTGATGCAGATCCAACCCACAGAGTACCGACAGATGATGCGGCAGAAGGCAGATTGAATCAAAAGCCAAAAAAATGGGATACCACAAAAACAATTGTACCTTTTCAGCAAATGAACCTATTCGATAGAATAAAGATATTCCGCTATGTAAGCGATTTCCTTAATGCGCATGGATTGGGAAAAGCTATTATTCTATTAAAGGAGGACAATTATGAAACCATCTCACTTTACGGCGAAACGGTTTATGAAAAAGGTACTCGGTATATTCCTTGTGGTTGTGATGCTTGCTAGTATTGGCGTACTGCCAGCTTCAAAGGTTCAGGCAGCGGGAACTACCGTAACCTCAATGGAGTACTTCTCACCAGCAGACGGGCCTGTTATTTCTAAATCTGGGGTTGGCAAGGCCAGCTACGGATTTGTTATGCCTAAGTTCAATGGAGGCTCTGCGACATGGAATGATGTTCACCGTGATGTGGGCGTTAATGTAAAAGTGGGTAACAACTGGGTTGATATCGACCAGGCAGGCGGTTATATCTATAACCAAAACTGGGGGCACTGGAGCGATGGCGGTTTCAACGGCTATTGGTTCACCCTCTCCGCAACAACCGAGATTCAGCTGTACTCCAAAGCGAATGGTGTTAAGCTGGAGTATCAACTTGTATTCCAAAATATTAACAAAACAACCATCACAGCGATGAATGCGACACAAGGTCCACAAATCACGGCAAGTTTCACAGGCGGTGCAGGCTTTACATATCCAACGTTCAACAATAATCCTGCGGTCACTTATGAAGCTGTTGCGGATGATTTGAAGGTATATGTCAAACCTGTAAACAGCAACACCTGGATTGATATTGACAATAACGCAGCCAGCGGATGGATCTACGATCACAATTTTGGCCAATTCACGGATGGCGGCGGTGGGTACTGGTTTAACGTAACGGAGTCGATCAATGTCAAATTGGAATCAAAGACTTCTTCAACTAACCTTGTTTATACCATTACGTTTAATGAACCTACAAGAAATTCATATGTCATTACGCCATACGAAGGAACAACCTTCACAGCAGATGCGAATGGTTCCATTGGGGTTCCGCTTCCCAAAATTGATGGGGGCGCGCCAATCGCCAAGGAACTAGGCAACTTCGTATACCAGATTAACATCAATGGGCAATGGGTTGATTTGAGTAACTCCAGCCAGAGCAAATTTGCATACTCCGGTAATGGGTATAACAATATGTCCGATGCCGACCAGTGGGGTTACTGGGCCGATTATATCTATGGTCTTTGGTTCCAGCCAATCCAAGAAAATATGCAGATCCGTATCGGATATCCGCTGAACGGACAGGCGGGTGGAAATATCGGCAACAACTTCGTCAACTATACCTTCATCGGCAATCCAAATGCCCCGCGTCCGGATGTATCCGATCAAGAGGATATCTCAATCGGAACGCCAACCGACCCGGCAATCGCGGGCATGAACCTCATTTGGCAGGATGAATTCAACGGAACTACGCTGGATACAAATAAATGGAACTATGAAACAGGATATTATCTCAATAACGATCCCGGTACTTGGGGATGGGGAAATGCAGAACTGCAGCACTACACAAACAGCACTCAAAATGTTTATGTACAGGACGGGAAGCTGAATATCAAAGCCATGAACGATAGCAAATCTTTCCCACAAGACCCGAATCGGTATGCACAGTATTCTTCGGGAAAGATTAACACCAAGGATAAGCTGTCCTTGAAATACGGCAGAGTCGATTTTCGTGCCAAGCTTCCTACAGGTGATGGTGTATGGCCAGCACTGTGGATGCTTCCAAAAGATTCAGTATACGGCACTTGGGCTGCATCAGGTGAAATTGATGTTATGGAAGCGAGAGGCCGTCTGCCTGGATCAGTAAGCGGTACCATACACTTTGGTGGACAATGGCCCGGGAACCAGTATTCCGGCGGCGATTATCACTTCCCGGAGGGGCAAACTTTTGCCAATGATTATCATGTATACTCGGTAGTCTGGGAAGAGGACAACATTAAATGGTATGTAGACGGCAAGTTTTACTATAAAGTCACTAACGAGCAGTGGTATTCCGCAGCTGCACCGAATAATCCGAATGCACCTTTCGATGAGCCGTTCTACCTCATTATGAACTTGGCAGTCGGCGGAAACTTTGACGGCGGCCGTACCCCGAACGCCTCCGATATCCCGGCGACGATGCAAGTGGATTATGTGCGCGTGTATAAAGAACAGTGATTTGCGATTTCGGATAGAGCGAATGAAGATCAGATGGAACAGATGCTGGGCAAACCGGACCTGAAATCTCATACTCTAAAATAGGCTTACGACCGATTCCCAATATTTCTACCTGGGAATCGGTCGTTTAAATTTAGACTTGATACTGTAGTTCATCGGCTGCAACTCTTGTCGAAGGACAACATCATTAGGAGGAAATATGAATCAGAAAGAATTTGAATCAGTCATCAATCTCCCTGCAAATATTCGTTATGAATACTTCATCAAAAAAGTAGTGGATTCAGAAGAAGTGTGGGGGCTTTATGAGAATGCTTGGTCAGTTACTGAAGATGATAAAGGTAATAAATTACTTCCATTTTGGCCTAAAAAAGAATTCGCGGAATACTGTGCAACTGATGGTTGGGAAATTTACTCAAGTAAAAGTATGGATTTGTACGAGTTCATAGACGATTTTCTACCCAATTTAAAAAAAGAGGGTTTTAAACCTTCAATATTCTTAAATAATGCTGATTCTGCTGTATTAGAAGTCGATATACTAATTGAGGATTTAAAGACAGAACTTGAAAAATACTAACTTAAAACCTCAACGAAGGAGTTTGGAAAACCGTGAAAAATACGAGACGTAAACGAATAAAATTGGGTGATATCTACGCTATACCTCTGCCTAACGCTAAGTTTGCCTTTGGGAGAAGGCTTAAAGATGCCAGCATTGCAATCTATAATGTGATAAGTGACACGATAGAAGAGATACCTCAAGAAGAGGAATACCAATTTATCGTGGGTGTATATGATGATGTACTGAAATCAGGTGATTGGCGGGTCGTTGAAAATCGTCCATTCCCGGATGAAGAAGAGGCTTGGCCCCCACCTGCCTGTATCATTGATAAGATATCAGGAGAATATTTGACTTATCATATGGGAGAGATTAGACCTTCTAAAAGCGAAGAATGCGAAGGATTAGAGATTGCGGCTGTTTGGGAAGCCCATCATATTGTTGATAGAATAATGGGAGATGATAAGTGGCACCGAGACCCGAATAAATAGTGTACGAGTATACCATCTATGGTTCCAGAGATCAGGTGTAGCGGTTTGAACCGCTTTTTCACTTTCCAATACAAACATTAAGTCACGGCCTACATATGTTTCTATAGGGGTAACACCAAGCGCTTCAACCATTTGCTCTGTTAAAGTACACTCTTCTGGCATCTTATATAAACAAAATCAACCGAGCCAAGCCCTCCTTTTACAAAGAGGGGTTTGGCTTGTTTTGCATTCAGATGTAAGTAATGCAAAGTGAACTTGACACATAATGCAAAGTGAACTATGCTAAAAATGTAAAGTAAACATTGCAAGGACGTGATCACTTGAAGACAAGAATTGCAGAACTGCGTAAGCAGCATAAGCTGTCACAGGAAGAGCTGGGACGAATTGTTGGTGTTACCCGGCAAACCATCACATCTCTTGAAAGGGGAAAATATACGGCTTCCCTTATTCTTGCTTACAAAATTGCCAATTTTTTTGGACTCGCCATTGAAGATGTTTTTGATTTCAGCGAAGTGGAGGAAATGTAAATGGACAAATACAAGATTAAAATAAAAACTCGCAAAAACGTACTGTCACTGGTAGCCGCTGCTACCCTATTGATCTATGTAGGACTTATATTTTACCGAGGTGGACTGCCCGATTTACCTAGTTTTATAAAGGGATTTCACACAGGCGCTTTTATCGGGGTTGAAGTGGCCGTCGCTTTTTTCCTGGTCAGGTATATAAAAGCCAGTAATAATGAAGCCGAGCTGAAGAAGCAGTATATTGAGGAGAATGACGAGCGGAGTGTAATGATACTCCAGAGAGCCGGCACACTCAGCACAGCAATCATTCTCATTGGTATGGGCATTGCCTCCGTGATCGCCGGTTTCTTTAATCCCTTGATATTCTATACCTTACTAACTTGCTTATTATTTGTTTTAATCGTATTTTTTGCACTGTGGATGTATTATGCGAGAGAAATTTAAGGTTTAGATCAATGATGCTCATACAACCAAAACTAATATACTTAATATAACAAAGTTGTCGAGGGACAAAAACATGATCCCATTGAAGTCGCTATTTTAGCGGCTTTTTTGTTTTATCGGTACAAGAACATCTTCCGCTTACCGATTAGATGAATATCTATAGGCTGGTGAGACTTTCTCAACAGCTTGGAAGCAGGAATTTCCCCGCTTTTTTAATAATATAGGGCCTTGACCTTCACATGGGCTACCCAGGAATATTCGTAATGGCTAATTTTGCATTATGCATAAAACAAGACATAAATAGTTTTGATCTTTTATGATCAAGTTATCGTTAATTAGTTTGAGGGGGTGAGGGAGCGTTGGATGATGAAGAGTTAATTCATGAGATTCGTGAAGGAAGTCGGGCTGCAATGGAAGTTTTGGTGAAGCGGCATTACAAGTCGATATTTTCATATGTGTACCGAAAAACGGGAGATTATCATATCTCTTTTGATCTAACTCAAGAGGTATTTATAAAAATGATGAATTCATTGGAGAATTATCGAGATAACGGAAAATTCAGTCACTGGTTATTGAAAATAGCAGTGAATCATTGTATGGATTATTTTCGTGGGCGCGAGTTCAAGCAACAACTCAGAGAGAGTGAGTTAACAGAAGAGGCGCTCCCAGCAAGTGAGCACCAGAATGTGTGGAACATATTCTATAAACGGCTTCAGAACGATAAGGTCAGGCTGGCGGTACAAAGTTTGCCTGAGCACCAGCGGGACGCAGTCATTCTGAACTATTACAACGGGCTAAAGATCAAAGAGGTTGCCGAGCTGACGGGATCGAATGAGTCGACAGTGAAATCACGTATACGCTTGGGCATAACAAAGTTAAAAGAGATCATTGTGGGAGGTGAGCGGGATGAAACGTACAGAAAACGAAGATAGAAGGAAGCGTCGAGCTGAATTAGAGATGGAGGAGTACGCCGAAATTTCCCCTTTTTTGGATGACTATGTGGTTGAATATCCATCCGAGATGGAGATCGAAAGGACGATAAGGGCCTTGGATGCACATATGCCGGGACAGATGAATGTTCATCTGGAGCAATCACCGGGGAAATCATTTACAGAACTGTTCCAACTCGTTCGGGGTGAGGTTATGGTTTTCCACAAATCGTACTGGCTAGTTTGCGCATTGCTTCTGTTGTGCGGATTCTGGTTGGGAACCCGCAGCACAATATCCCCATACATGAGTGGACTTATTCTGGTACCTGTACCTTTTATTCTCGGATTACTGGAAGTATTCAAAGGTCGGGATCAGGGGCTGATGGAGATCGAACTGACCTGTAAAATTACGGCACAACAGCTGATGCTGACTCGTCTGATCGTCGTGCTTGCAGGAAATATGGTATTTGTTCTGCTTCTTATGCTATTGGTATCTGGCGGAAGAGGAAGTTTTATCTCATGGAGTGGCGTCGGTCTGTGGTATACCCAACTGATGATTGCGGCAGGGGCTAGTTTGTGGCTGGCTATGCGTGTTCGGGGTGGAACAGCTGTTAGTATTTTCTTGGTCGCATGGTTTGGGCTTTTCTGGCTTATGTTAAGCAATCCCCGATTTGTTACTTTAGTACAATCTATCCAGACCCCAGTACTTATTGCAATCGCATTATGTGGAGTGGTTCTGTTGATCAGTCAGATCCGGCAGATGACGCGAAAATATACATCACAAACGGAAAGAGGTTATTCCTTTGAAATTGACCATGGATAACGTATCCAAGAAGTATAGAAACAAGTGGGCCGTGAAATCGTTCACGCTAGAGCTGTCCAGCGGTGGCGTCTATGGCCTGCTTGGACCAAATGGAGCGGGCAAAACAACGCTGCTTCGCATGCTTGTAGACATCGCCAAGCCAACGTCCGGACAAATTATGCTGGATGGGCAACCCATTGAACAGATGGGGGATCGTTATCGCGATATATTGGGCTATATGCCGCAGCGCTTTGGATTTTATAATCGTTTCAGTGCTCATAAATTTCTCATGTACATGTGTTCGTTAAAAGGACTGAGTACGAATCAAGCCGCTATTCGAGTGCAGGAGACATTACGTATGGTTGATCTGGAAAAGCAGGCACAACATAAAATTCGTACGTTCTCTGGCGGTATGAAGCAGCGGCTCGGAATTGCACAAGCCTTGCTAAATGATCCGCAAATTCTAGTTCTCGACGAACCTACGGCTGGCCTTGATCCGAAGGAACGTATTCGATTTCGTAACATTATCGGTGAGTTGGGAAGAGACCGGATTGTACTGTTATCGACGCATATTATCTCTGATCTGGAGTTCTCGTGTAAGAAAATGATCCTGATGAATGAAGGTCAACTGATTACTCAGAACACACCGGAAGCGATCATGAACAGTATGCAAGGCAGCGTTTGGACTGCAACGTTAACAGAACAGCAGCTTGCCGAACTCACCTCTCGTTTCAAGGTAAGCGGATTGTCCTATCAGTCCGATGGTATTGTGGCGAGAATCTTGGCAAAAGAACGGCCTGTCCCACAAGCTATGCCAGAGGCCCCTCGGCTTGAAGACGTATATATGCACTATTTTGATGAGGAGGCGACATCGTGATTCGTTTGACCGGATATGAATTTGTTAAAATAATGACGCGTAAAAGTATCTATCTTGCACTCACCGGGCTACTAATGCTGCTTGTTCTGTATGCCTATCTCGGACATCCGGGGCCGATGAAGGGTACATCGTTCTACAAACCCTATGAAGGAGCCATTACGGCTGAGAAGGTTCAGGCTGCACAGGAACAGTTACAAAACAAGGGTTATAGTGATGAAGCGAATCAGAATCGATATGGAGTATTTTATGAGATTTCCATGTTTTCGCCGGAATTCATAAAAAACTACACCAAAACTGATGATAGCGGGAATGTCATGGAACGGACCGTAAACGTCACTGAAATTCACTACAATAAACCTTGGGGTTATCTGTTGGAATACATTGATCAATTTGGCGTGCTTTTTATGATGATCATGATTTTGCTGGGACTGGCTCCCGTATTCGCAGAGGAATATGCATTGGGAACGGCAGCATTGGTACGCAGCAGCAAGCGAGGGAAGAGCCAAATCGTATCGGCTAAATTGATGGCTTCAGTAGTATATATTGTCCTATGCGTCATCTTGTTTACAAGTATCAACTTGCTAATCTACTGGTTGAGGTTTGGGAATTTGGCTGGAGCAGATACTCCAATACAGAGTGTAGGCATGTACTTTCAAAGCTTCGATTATGAGTACTCGCCTTATAGGTTGTCTGCGCTTCAGTATTATGTAGTTCAGTTGGTCACACACTTGGCAGGTAGCCTGATTTTTGGATGCGTTGTGCTATGGGTTTCTTCGCTCAGTTCAACGGCGTTTGTTGCCATAATCATTAATGTGGCTATTGTAGGCGTGCCCTATCTGGCTTTTGATGTGATGAACTTTAACCCAGGATGGGCGAAGTGGATTGAGGAATTTTCCTTCAGTACGATGATGCGGGTAACGAGACTGTTTCAAACTCCAGTAAACTACTCCATATTCAGGGTGGAGGTGTCATATCTACAGTTGTATTTGCTTATTATGACTGTAGTTACAGCTGTAGTTGTACTTGGTACATATCGAGCGTTCCGTAATCGTGAGGTATTTTCTTGATTTGAAGCACTATGAGGAACATGATGTATTACACAATTAGGTCCGCAGTTTCTGCGGACTTCTTTTCATATGAATAAGCATGGCAGTGTCCCCAGCTGAGGACAAGAACTTGGTTCCATTGCCAAAAGGACAAGAACATTGTACCCATGTCGATTAGAACATTTATCTGTTTCATTAAACTAACGGGCAGGTTAGTTTCGGTATGTGGTATTATTTGTTTGATGGAGTAAACTAAAGCTTGAGACAAACATCAGTCAGTGTTTTCCAAAAAAAAGGTAAGCATAACGATCAAAGTTTTAAAAGGGAGTGAACTATATTAATATACAGCATCCCTATTTACGACAAATTCAGCTTAAGCGGCAACAAGTACCCACCTATAATCGTTACCCCTTTGATTTGGCGGTCATTCGAAACCTAAATACTCTTGATTTTCACCCCAAGGTAACCTATATCGTAGGTGAAAATGGAATGGGCAAATCAACACTGATGGAGTCCATTGCTGTCGCATGGGGATTTAACCCGGAGGGTGGGACGATCAACTTTTCCTTTTCAACCCAGGCTACTCACTCGAGCTTATATGAATATATACAATTGATCAGAGGTCCGCGACGCCCGAAGGATGGCTTCTTCTTCCGGGCAGAGAGTTATTATAATTTAGCCACAACGATCGATGAGTTGGACAGCCAACCATCATTCGCTCGCCCTATTATAGAATCTTACGGTGGGAAGTCCTTGCATGAGCAATCGCACGGAGAGTCGTTTTTTTCCACTTTCATTCATCGGTTCGGGGAGAAGGGATTATATATACTGGATGAGCCTGAGGCTGCATTGTCTCCCCTTCGCCAAATGGCGATGCTGACACGAATCCATGAACTTGTTTTGCAAAACTCTCAATTTATAATTGCGACCCACTCCCCAATCCTTATGGCATATCCAGATTCGATTATTTACAATCTAAAGCCAGATGGTATCGAAGTCCAAGTATTGGAAGAAACCGACCATTATATGATTATGAAAGAGTTTGTGAATAACAAGGATAGGATGCTCAGAGAGTTATTCGAAGAAACTCAAGATTAAATCCACTGCTATCCTATAGAATCTAAAAGCTTAAGAGAGATCGTTACAAAGAAAGCGATCTCTTGTCGAGATTAAGCTAACGGGAAACGTTAGCTTAATCAAACTTAATAAGGCATCAAATTGATCATCTGCTGATTTCAACTAGCGGACTGACAACAGGGATCGTTGCAGAAATGCTAACGATCCTTTTTTGTATATGTTTACGTATGAGTATTTAAATCACGAAAAAGGGCTCCTCCGTAGACTAGGAGCCCCAAGTGCAGGTCAGCGATCACGTACCTGGATATAAAGGGAAAACAGTGGGTGTTGCCCGGCAAAGTGATGTTTTTATTTTTCACAGTCCGATCGGTAATTTTGTGATGCTGAGTATCTTACATGCTGTAAGCTTAGTAGAAGTGACTTTGTAGAACCATTCAAACGCTCTACACAGAGAAACAACGGATCGAACAGGAAGAACGGTACGGTATACTTCAATTACTTGAAGAACGGTTTATGCCCATTATATAAGCCTATTGGCAAGAAGATGGGGAGATGTATAACTATATTGGATTTTTATGGAAATACAAAGTATAGAAAACCGCTGCCTCTATATATTTTAAAACAGAAGATTCGATTTTCTGGCATGGGTGCTTGTAGGTGGGAATGCATGTTTCATTATTTTCTGAAGATAAGCAGAAACATTGTTAGGATTGCAACTGTGAAGCATTCGTCCTAAATCGAGGAAGTATAAATATACTATTCTCTATTTTCATCATCTAATCGCCGACGAAATATCAAAGCCGAAACAGCAAATATAATAAAAGATAATGTTGAAGCAGCAGTAACCATCTTCAACACACTTCCTATTGGAGGGTTAAACAACAGAGCAATTGAGATGATTAAAACAGCACCTGTTAAACCCATTCCCAAAATCGAGATCGCTAAAATCTTGTTCATCAAATCACCTCACAGATTGAAATAGAGTTTCTCATTGCATAATAATAGTTTAATACATGATGAATTAGTATAGAATGTAACAAAAAGTATAGCAAAGATTTAGTAGCGATTGCTTCCGAGAATGGGGAAGCAATCGCTATGTTTTTTTGCGGATTTTTTTATTTTTTTGTCCGCCACATGTGTACAAAAAATAAAAATGATGATACATTGAATTTAGTTTATTTCCTTTTGTAACAGGGTTTTTTCGAAGAATACTGTGTCTCCTGTACGAGGACATGCGTATATCGAGGAGGGAATGGAATGTCAAGTCAAGCATTGGACCAATTTTTAAGTTCGAACATCGAAGATCTAAAGACTAAAGGTCTATATAACGTCATCGATACGCTACAGGGTGCAAATGGTCCTGTTATTCGTATCAACGGAAAGTCCTTAATCAATTTGTCTTCCAATAACTATTTGGGACTGGCAACAGATCACCGCCTGATTGATGCTTCAGTTAAGGCGTCGCAGACATACGGGGCAGGCGCAGGGGCTGTGAGAACAATTAATGGTACGATGGATCTTCATATTGAGCTTGAAGAAAAACTGGCCCGTTTCAAAAAAACGGAAGCCGTTATCGTGTATCAATCGGGATTTAACTGCAATATGGCTGCTATATCCGCGGTAATGGACCAGCATGATGCGATTTTATCAGATGAGCTGAACCACGCTTCGATTATTGATGGTTGCCGCCTGTCGAGAGCCAAGGTGATTCGCTTTAAGCATTCGGATATGAATGATTTAAGACAGCAGGCGAAAGATGCCAAGGAATCCGGTCAGTACCATAAAATTATGGTCATCACCGACGGGGTTTTCTCCATGGATGGTGATATAGCAAAGCTGCCTGAAATCGTGAAAATAGCAGAAGAATTCGATCTGATTACTTATGTGGATGATGCCCACGGTTCGGGCGTTCTCGGAGCAGGTGCGGGAACCGTGAAGCATTTTGGATTGTCCGACCACATTGACTTTCAAATTGGTACTCTTTCCAAGGCGATTGGGGTTGTCGGCGGTTATGTGGCGGGTAAAAAACAACTGATCGAATGGTTGAAGCTGAGAAGCCGTCCGTTTCTGTTCTCGACATCGCTACCTCCGGCTGCAATCGCTTCTTGTAGCGCTTCTGTCGACATTTTGATGAATGACAAAGAGCTGATCGAGAAGCTGTGGGAGAACGGCAATGATTTGAAAAATGGCTTGAGCCGGCTTGGATATGATGTAGGCCAAAGCGAAACGCCGATCACACCTTGTATCATTGGCGATGAAGTAACCACCCAACAGTTCAGCAAACGGCTTTATGAAGAAGGCGTTTACGCCAAGGCAATCCTGTTTCCGACGGTTCCGAAAGGAACCGGAAGAATACGCAACATGCCGACAGCTGCCCATACCAAGGAGATGCTCGATCAGGTGATCTCCGTTTATGAGAAAGTTGGCAAGGAAATGAAGCTGATTTAGCTGCATTCGCGGGAGTACATTTCGGGAGGAATGTCTTATGAACAAGATTTTGGTGACCGGAGCACTGGGCCAAATCGGTTCTGAGTTAGTTGTTAAATTACGTGAAATTTATGGTGCGGATCACGTCATTGCTACAGATCTCAGGTCATCAGCCCACGAAATTACCCGATCCGGGCCATTCGAGCTGCTGGACGTGACGAATGATAAGGCGATGTTCGAAATCGCCAAGCGGTACGAAGTTGATACCGTCATCCATTTGGCTGCGCTGCTGTCGGCTACCGCAGAGGAGAAACCGCTGCTTGCCTGGAATTTGAATATGGGTGGATTGATGAATGCACTTGAAATATCCAGGGAGCTCGGTTGCCAATTTTTCACTCCAAGCTCCATTGGATCTTTTGGTCCTTTGACTCCGAAAGACAATACCCCTCAGGATACGATCCAGAGGCCCAATACGATGTACGGCGTGAACAAAGTGTCCGGCGAACTGCTTTGTGATTATTATTTTCACAAATACGGCCTGGATACTAGGGGACTGCGATTCCCGGGTTTGATATCTTATATGACGCCTCCCGGCGGAGGAACGACGGATTACGCCGTGGAAATTTATTACGCAGCCGTGACGGCTGGCCGGTATACATCTTATATCGCCAAGGACTCAAACATGGACATGATGTATATGCCGGATGCCCTGAACGCTATCATCGATTTGATGGAAGCGGATTCTTCCCGGTTGATGCACCGAAATTCATTTAATGTCACCGCAATGAGCGTGGATCCGGAGGCGATCGCTGCAGCGATTCGGGATGAGCTTCCAGGCTTTATCCTCGATTATGACGTTGATCCGAAGAGACAGGCGATTGCCGATAGCTGGCCGCATTCCATTGATGCGACGGCAGCGAAAACAGAATGGGGATTTCATGCTCGCTACGACCTGAAGGCCATGACGAAGGATATGCTTTCACATCTAAGCGAGAGACAAATGCTTCGCAAGGCTTAAAGTTATTATGAATTCGATCGAAGAGTGACATCGCTAAAAAAAGCAAGAAAGGGGAACTTATAAAAACAAAAACAGAACGAAATTGTCGAGGGACAAGAACATTGTTCCATTAAAGTCGCTATTACAGCGGCTTTTTTTGTTTTAAGGACAAGAACGTTGTGTCATTTCGGATTAGGTATCTATCTAAATAGCATCATGATGAAGATCATGTGGCAAGAAAAAAGCACATGAATTTAAGAATTCGCGTGAATAACGATTTTTTATTAGAAATAACGTTTTTCCGGTAAAGACCAATCAATCTGCGCCAACCATCGGGACGCGAATATGTTACGAACTTGTCGATGTCGGTTTCGTAGATTGCTCTTGGTATCTCACGCTCATGCTTAGGAACACGAATTGTGGCTTCTTGGCAGAGGTAGTAATTCAAATGTTCGTGTCCAAATACAATTTCATTTAACAAATGTGTAGGAAAAATAAACTAATTGTCCAGTGAAAATGTAGTATTTTCTTAGTGTTTAGGTTAAAGATAAGTTCCTGTTTAAGCACTACATGCTACACGCGTAGGTTCTTTAATAGGTGACTGGAATTGGAATATAACAAGGAGGACGTAACCCGCGAAGGAGCGGAGGGCAGTGCTTAGACTTTCATGAATAAAAGAGGTGTCTGTGGTATTATATGTAATTATGGGTTATGAAATAAATGGATTATTTGAAAAGAAAATGGGGGAATCAAAATATGGAACGTAAAATTCAACTAATGGAAACCTACGTAAATATCGACTTTGGAAACTCACCCTTTATAAAATTAGATAAAGGGTTGCAAATTCCATACTCTTCAATCGAGGGAATAACAACAGGTAGACCAATACCCAGTGCTTTTAAACTATATGGTGCTTTATTAGGAGAAAAGAGAAATGGGTTATTTAGATCAAATGGTGGTTTTCAACTCCACTTTTTTGAAAATGAGCTTGAAACTCTTCATTTAGATTTGAATAGCTTGAAAGTTGGTATGTTCAAAATATCAAAGTTGATCATTGGTGTTGAAAATCCTGAAGAAATAAGTGAAAATATTTCCGAAAGAGTGCAGTGATAATAAAGGAAAAGTGTATTACGAACGTGAGACGGTGGAACTTCGAGAAAAAAGCTTACGAGCTCAAAAACTTGTGAAGACATATAATGGTTGCGATCCAGAGGAGAAGAAATAATATGTGCGACAAGACAACGCAAAAAAAGATCACTTCATTGTAGAATATAAGAATTATGAGATGGGCGGGAATTGTACATTTTTTCGGGGGAAGATCTTTATTATGTGTACTAGGAAAGAATAAGCGGGGCTTATACAATAACATTAGAGGTTGTAAACGCTTGCTTTTAATTCTGAGGATGCAATCAATGAATTACGTAATCCCGTACATGAAGTATTTTATTATTCCAATACCAAAGGAGATGCCTTATGAATCAACAACAACTACCTAAGCCCCACCAACCGCTCGTAACCCACATCTTCACTGCTGACCCGTCCGCCCATGTCTATGAGGGCAAAATCTACATCTATCCTTCCCATGACCTCGATCATGACGAGCCGAGCAACGATAACGGCGACCAGTATAAAATGGAAGACTATCATGTCCTCTCGATGAACAACTTCGATTCCCCGGTGGTTGATCACGGCGAAGCGTTGCATCTGAGAGATATTCCGTGGGCCTCCAAGCAGCTCTGGGCACCGGATGCCGCTTATAAGAACAATACCTATTACCTGTTCTTCCCGGCACGGGACCATGACGGCATTTTCCGTCTGGGTGTGGCAACATCAGAGTCTCCGGCAGGCCCGTTCACACCGCAACCGAATTATATGGAAGGCAGCTTCAGTATCGATCCGGCCGTACTGGTGGATGACGACAATCAGTCATACATCTATTTCGGCGGACTCTGGGGTGGCCAGTTGGAGAAATGGCAGACCGGCAGCTTCGTGCCAGATGCTGAAGGACCTGCTCCTGACCAGCCGGCGCTTGGACCGCAAGTTGCACTGCTTAGCGACGACATGCTGTCCTTCCAAGGCAAGCCTGCCGAGATATCGATTGTCGATGAAGACGGGAATCCGATTCTGGCTGGGGATGAGGAACGAAGATATTTTGAAGGCCCATGGGTGCATAAATATAACGGCTATTACTACCTGTCCTACTCTACAGGAACCACGCATAAGCTCGTATATGCGATCGGCAAGAACCCGATGGGACCATTCACGTTCAAGGGCGAGATTCTCTCTCCGGTTATCGGCTGGACAACCCATCACTCCATTGTGCAAGTTGAAGACAAGTGGTATCTGTTCTATCACGACAGCTCCCTGTCGGAAGGCGTCAACCACAAGCGCTGCGTTAAATATTCCGAGCTGAAATACAACGAAGACGGAACGATCCAGAAGATCAACCCTTATCCGGGTGCTGAGTAAGCTGACAGGTTAGCGGAAACAGATAAGATTACAATATAAGGCATAATACATGAGGCAGCTCCTGACGGGGCTGCTTTTTTGATAGGAGGAGGATCAGTTGTTTCACTCAAACTTGGAGAAAATCTCTGCTGAACAAAGAATAATTCAGCAGTATACTGATTGAATTAATAAATTTAACTTAATTAAACATTAGGATTAAATCCGAAAATCTGTCTTCTATTACCAATGAAGAAAAAATACAGTTAACCGATCTTCTCAAGAAGCTCGGACTAGGTGCCAGTAAGAGGACTTGATGTATTCGCAGTAGGGGAGAGTCATCAGCCATTATTTGCAACCTAGGCACATACCGTGATCCTTGGAGCAATTGCTCAAGCAACCAAAACTATAAAAATCGCCAGTTCAGCAACAGTCCTGAGTACATCCGATCCGGTTCGGGTATATGAAGATTTTGCAACGTTGGATCTGATTTCAAATAGACGTGCGGAAATTGTAGCAGGACGTGGTTCACGTCTAGGTGCATATGAGTTATTAGGTTTTGATGTGAGTAACTATGAAGAATTGTTTGAAGAGAAATTGGCTTTACTGCTGAAGATTAACGAAGAAGAGCGTGTTACAGCCGCATCAAAGCGGATTAGCGCCTCTAAACAGTATGCTACGAAGAATGAAATATGTCGCTGTTAGGTGTTTTCAAAAAAATGTCATGTTATATTCCTTAATAATAGTGAAATAATGTCGATAAAATTATATAGTCCAATAGGAGAGGGGAAAACAATGCAAGTTTATAAGGGGCAACCCTATTGAATCTTACTCCGGTTATGAAGAATCAATTCAAAAAGGAAAGTTGAGGTTTTCGTATGAAAAAGAAGTTAATCAGTCTCATGGTAGCTACCCTGGTTTTTGCAAATGTTGGTGGGGTGGTGGCTGCTAAGAATTATGAATCCTTGCCACAAGCGGTTTGGACTCAAACACCGAATGAAGATTACATACCGATTCAACCAGAGAGTTTTTATGTGCCAGGCAAAGATACGCTGTACTTACATGTTGGAGAAGAAAGATTCTCTGAGACAAAAGCTTGGTCACCCGATACACTTCGAGCCGTAGATCCCAAAACAGGAAAGATTAAATGGATATTCTCGTTTGCAAAGGCGGGATACGGATGGCCAAGTACAGAATATCCTTTTGCTTATGCACCAGACGGTACGGTATACGCCTATTTCTCATTTCCAGGAATTCTTTATTCTGTGAGCCCTGCAGGGAAGGAAAATTGGAGTAAGCGCGTAGGACAAGATCTAGGGGCATTTGACGGCAAGTTATATCGCATGAGTGACGGAAACTTAATTATTGCAGGTCAGAAATCGAATACAATCGGTGCAGAAACGGTACAACTACTATCTTTCGATAAAAATGGCAAGCAGAAAGCAAGTAAGGTGGTATCCGGAAAGCTAACTACTGTGTCGAAGAACCAAATCGCCATAGAGCTGTTAACAAAGCAAGGCAATGCTCAAAAAGTTGAAGTATACAACTCTTCCTTACAGCGCTCATTTCAATACACATTCCCAAAGGGAGCAGGAGTCAACTTTTATACTGCTTTTGCACTCGATGATGGTACTTTTGTGTTTTCAGTATATCAAGCAAATACGCGTAAACTAATAGCTTTATCTCCAAAAGGTTCCGCTATCTGGGGAAGAACAATCGATCAATTTGGGTTTGCTTTCCAAGCTGGGGATGATTATATGGTATTTAATCCTCAAACCAAAAAATTAAGATTGTTCAGCCAGAAGGGTTTAGTAAAGGATAGGGTACTATCGAATTTTAATATGTCTGAGGGAGACGGTCTGCCGACAGCAAAGAAAACGGTAGAAGGAAACCTATATGTAGATTTGCTTACCACCCAGTATATTTTAGATGTAAAAACTTTGGCCTCTATTCACGAATTTAATGGAGTAAAAGGGTCTGTATTGGACTACCGTGAGAATAGTGTCTTAGTATACGACTGGAATGAGAATAGGATCTCAAAGCATTTATTGAAATAAGGTTTTAACAAATTCTGAAAAACAAACCGACAACTGAAACAAGTCAGTTATCGGTTTGTTTGATATCATATGATCCAGGTGACCTGTGCTACTCCTTAATAAAGTCAGCCATCAATTCATGAATGATTTCTTTACTGCTCTTCACTTCAGTGATCAGATCAAAAATAGTCCGATTAACGATTAGATGAGTATCAAAATAAAAAAGCTATATAGAGGAGAGTGGGCTTTAACTTGGGTCAGTAGCGCTACAGGGAAATACTTAACCCATAGAAAGGGATGAAATAGTTGTTTACTTAGATACGTATTGTGTCTTATAATTTTAACAAAGATACATATCGTATCTTAAAAAGTTTGTATCGCACAAGTAATTTAAGGGTGCTCGCATCTTGGTTCCAGTTTTTGTAGATAGCGGGGACGACCGATGGAAACGAAAAAAACGCCTTGGCAGGCACCGGAATTAGAGGTGCTGGATGTGCAGCAAACGATGGCAGGCTATGGATTCAGGCAAATTGATTGGATCGAAGAACATGATGCAGACCTATATGATCCATCGTCTTGATGATCATACTTCAAATTGAAAATCGTTTTCTTGCTCAAAAGGTCGCCTGTGGGCGGCTTTTTCGATGCTCAGAATAAGGCGTAGCATCAGCCTCCTGTTGATGTAACATTTGTTCGAATACGTTGCGAAATTCGTTACGCCGCTCGACAAACATTGTCCAATTGGGGCCTCCACGAAAAAATGATTTCTCCAAAAACGGCTTATACAGACAGTTCATAATTATAACGGAACCTGTTCTTTCAAATCCAGTGGTTGAAACACATGTGATGTATCATCGTAAACGGCTCTTCTTTTGTCAGCTTCAAATGGACGGAGGTGAAGGAGCCAAAAAATACACTTCTCTAAATACGATTGAATTGTGCATGATCAGATTCCCTTCGCTTCTTAAGTCATTTGGAAGGAAGCATTGCTTACGGATAGTATGTCTGTATTTTTCGGCGCATTCAACCATATATTGGATACGTTTATTATGTTAAAGAGGTTCTACACCATTTATAGCGTTGTGAGAGGGGAGTGATCATTTTGAATACTTCTAAACAAATGATGTCTCATAATTCCAATGATCGTTTTAGTAAACTTGGAATTTATAGCGTCCAAAGTGTCTTTATTATTCTGTTCTTGCTGTTAACCCCTATCTACTATTTGAACAAATGGGACTTTAAACGTCACAAAAAGCGGAATCCTTTCTACACCAGTAAATTGGTTCGATTGCAAGAGCGATATCCGATTTTCTACGAATTGGCCATGTACGTTCAAAATTTTCCTATTCCTCGTAATGTTTACAAAGTTTTACCCCCTTTAAAGGGCGATGTTCTTCAGGTGGGCTGTGGTACAGGTTTATTGAACAAGTATCTTCGCAAGCAGAAGGATGTTCGTTTTCTCAACATGGATCCGAATATAAATGCTCTAAAACTTGGAAAGAAGTGGGGAAGGTTTAATTCTTATATCCATGCTTTCATTGATAAACCGACTTCTTTACCTGATCATAGCTGCGATATGATTTTGTTTGCAAGAAGCTTTCATCACATTCGCTATCACAAAAAAGCCTTCATAGAGAGCTGCAGACTGTTACGTGACGGTGGATCTATCATTATTGCGGACCCGGTTGTTCTCAAGTCTCTTTCAGGTTCTGTAACGGACGGTGGTTATATGGCGAACTCTTCGATTGATGGTGTAATTTGGAGATTTACCAAAGAAACATTAATTACTCACATAGAGCGCTGTCTTCCTCCTGAATTAAAGATAGAATCAGTAACCGAAACGAGACAAGTGCATGTAACGAATTATAATTTATTTGTACCTCAGACAGATATCGTAGTGGTACTGCGAAAAAGGGAGGCTGTATACAATGACAACTAAATTTATTTATGGTGTTTGAAATCTGCAGCATTATTCAATGTTTATCCGTTGCTCTGCCAGAAACATGTCTTGCGGATTATATAGGTAAAGGTATCTCTCCACAGAGGTGCCTTTTTTTGTTTTTAGGAACCAAGTCTTGTCCCAAGCTGAAGACAAGATCATGTGTAGGCTGCACCGTTTGTCGTGTCAAGGGAAGATGAGTTGCACGGGAATAACGGCGTTCTTAGGAGAATAGATATCATCCATTTGTTCACGTAACAGCTTTACGGCTGTTCGTGCCATTTCCTGTTCATCCTGCTGCACATAAGCTACGCCTGAAAGATGTGGATTATCAAAAGATAGCAAGTCGATATTTGAGTGAACGTTCAGAAGACTGATCGCGGCGGATGTAAGGCGTGCTGTTTCTTCAGTCAAGGAAAAGGCTGCCGAAATTCCACTGTGGTTCTGCAAGAAGTTGCTTACATAGTCCAATGCTTGCTCGCTGCGTAGAATGTCTAGAGGGATGTGACACCACAAGCTCTTGTCAATCGAGATGCCTTGATCTGTGTACGCCTGCTCAAAGCCGAGCGTGCGATCCTCGACGGCTGTATTGGCATTTTCAGGTGAGATGAGCGCAATCTGCTGATGACTCTTGGATAACAAATGGGATACAGCTTTATACGCACCGCCGTAATTGTCGGATGTAATGGTGTACGTCTCAATGTTGCGCAGATAGCGGTCGATGAACACACACGGGAATTTATCGAGCGACAGACGCAGTAATGATTCGTTATACTTCTCATCTTCTGTTGGAAAAACGATCAACCCCTTCACACCGAGCTCCGTTAGTGTACGAATGACGTTTGATTCGATAGAGGAGGACTCGCGCGTGATGCTTAGTACCATGCTGAGGCAGGCTTCTTGTAGGAAGTGTTCCGTGTAGTCAACGAGCTTCTGAATGACACGGGTTCTCATCGTCGGAATGATGAAGCCGATGAGCGGCATGGAGCACGCGCTGCTTGGGGATGGCGAGAAATTGATGCTAGAAACAACAAGACTAGAAGAGACGAATGAGCCTTTGCCTTGTACGCGTATAATTAATCCTTCGTCAGCTAGTAGGGTTAGGGCGTTCCTGACGGTTATTTTACTTACTCTGAATTCGTCCATTAGTTCTTGTTCAGAAGGAATGCGGTCCGTTGGCCGAAGCTGCCCTGATTTAATTTTCTGTATAATGTTTTCTCGAATTTGTTTGTAGAGCGCCAGCTTTTTCAAAGAGTAGCATCTCCCCATAAACTTTATGATTTTATAATCAATTGGTTATATAAAGCTTATTTCATATATATTATAATACGGCATGTAAAGCGCTTACAATATGGAATCTGAGAAATTGTTGCGAAGGGGTCTTTTCTTTGAAAGGTTAGAATTATGTTAAGGATGGTGGTGCCAAGATGGATTGTAACCGCTTAAATTAACAGAACTAACTAGTCAGCCGACTTTTCAAATGCATAACAAAAAAGAGAGGATGACGAACAAATGAAAAAACGTAGTGCTTTAATCTCCATCGTTACTCTCCTGATTATGTCACTTGTTTTTACTGCATGTGGTAATCCTTCTGGTTCAAAAACGGAAACACAGCAATTAGGCGCTAATGCCGGTGAGAATGCAACAGTATTATCATTTTGGACATTCGCAGATTTGCACGGCAAGCATTTGGATAAAATGCTGGGGTTATGGAACCAACAGAACCCAGACAAACAGATTAAGTTGAATGTAACAGTTATGCCTTACGATGATATGCACAACAAGCTCTTATTGGCAGTTACAAGCGGAAAAGGTGCTCCTGATATCGCGGATATTGAGCTTGGTCAATTCCCTAAATTCTTGGAAGGTGACAACGTTCCCCTGGAATCTTTGAATGATGTATTTACACCATACAAAGACGTTGTTGTTCCTTCACGTGTCGAGATTTACTCCAAAGCCGATCAGGTTTATGGCTTTGATTATCACGTAGGTGCTACGCTTGCTTTCTACAACACTGAAATTCTCGAACAAGCAGGTGTTGACTACAAGACAATCAAAACGTGGGAAGATTACAAACAAGCAGGTATCAAGGTTTACGAAAAGACTGGCAAGTACTTAGGTACTGCTGATACATCAGCTTCGTGGCAAGCATCGCTGCTACTAGCTCAGCAAAATGCCGATTTTACAGATGAAAATGGTAATCCAAAAGTGAACTCGCCTGAAATGATTAAAGCGTATGAAATGTTAGTCGATCTGCAGAAGAACAATGTTATTCATACGATCCCTGGCGGACAACCCGACACAGAAGAAGCAAAAGGTGAATATAACAAAGGCAACTACGCAAGTGCATTGATGCCTGAGTGGTACATGTCCCGCTTTGTAAACGAAATGAAAGACCTTAAAGGTAAGTATGCAATAGCTCCATTGCCTGTATTCGAAGAAGGTAATCCTCGTTCCGTTGGCTTAGGCGGTACTGGCACAGTTGTTACTAAGAATGGTAAAGACGTTCAGTTGGCAAAAGAATTTGTAGCCTTTGCTAAGCTTTCGAAAGAAGCTACTACAGAAATCTGGAATACACTTGGATTTGACCCAATCAACATGGAAGTATGGAAAGATGATGCAGTTACGAAAAACCCTGAAAATGAATACGTCCAATACTTTAAAACAAATGCATTTGATACTTTGAATGAAATCAAAGACGAAATTAGAGCGATTAAGTCCGTTAAAGCTTCACCAACCATCGGCAATATATTCAATACGGTTACTTTGAATGCTATCTTTGAAGATGGCCAAGACGTGAAGGAAGCGTTGGATGAAGCACAAGCAGCAATTGAACAAGAATTGAAATAAATATAATAAGTAAATGATTTGATTAAACCTGTCGGCAGGTACAGTGGTCGGCAGGTTTAACCATAGTCAAGGGAGATTGAGAATATGATAAAGAAATTTGTATACTCTCAAAAAGTTGCACCTTATGTTTTTGTATTGCCATTTATACTTATATTTTTGATATTCTGGTTTTTTCCGCTTGTAAATTCATTCGTAATGAGCTTTCAAGATAGGATGCTGGGACAGGATCCTAAATGGATTGGTGAAGCAAATTATTCGAAATTACTTACTGATAAAGTGTTTTTGACATCTATTAAAAATAGCGTTGTGTACATGTTAGGAACCTTAGTGCTGTTGATTCCTTTTCCCATGTTATTCGCCGTTATGATCAACAGTAAGTTAATGAAGGGAAGAGAGTTTTTTAAATCTTCTTTCTTTCTCCCTGCATTGACATCTGTCGCAGTTGCGGGTACCATTTTCCGCCTTACATTCGGTGAGATGGAAGGTTCATTAATGAACAGTTTCCTAGGTCTATTTGGTGTAGAACCTATCAAATTTTTGAAAGACGGAAATTGGAGTATGGCAGCACTTTTAATCCTCGCATGTTGGAGATGGACAGGCGTTAATATGCTTTACTATCTATCGGGTTTGAAAAGCATTGACAATGAATATTATGAGGCTGCTTCAATTGACGGTGCATCTGCTTGGCAGAAGTTTAGAACGATCACAATGCCATTATTGAAGCCGACCACGGTATATGTTACCACAATTAGTGTTTATGCAGGTTTAGCAATGTTTACCGAGAGCCTGATGATGTTCAACGGTAACAAATCACCCCAAAATATTGGCTTAACCATTGTTGGATATCTGTATAGACAAGGGATTGAGCAGAATAAGCTGGGTTACGCAGCTGCAGTTGGTATCGTTCTGTTAATCATTGCTATGGTTATCAATTTAACGCAATTGAAATTTAGTGGAATGTTCAAAAAGGAGGAGGATTAAAGTGGGCAGAAGTCAGACGAGGAGTGATTTCATCTCTAGAATAGTAATTATTTGTTTATTCATTATACTATTCGTTATAATTATGATCCCATTCTACGCAGTGGCCCTATCTTCCTTTAAACCAGGTGAATCATTAGTTAGATATGGTCTTAATCTAAGTTTGGATTTTGAAATCATGAGTTTTGATAATTTCATCTTTCTGTTTACTGGAGAACATGATTATTTTGTGTGGTTTTGGAACAGTATGATTTTAACAATCGTTCAAGTGGTTTTAACACTTTTTGTAAGCGCATTTGTTGCATATGGTTTTGCAACATATCATTTTAAAGGTAAGAACTTCCTCTTTATATGTGTTTTGCTCATTATGATGGTGCCTTTCGAAATACTGCTGGTTCCTTTGTACAGCCTAATTAATGATTTGGGAATGGTGAATAGCTATTCGGCAATCATTCTGCCCGGTATAGCCAATGCCGCGACAATATTTTTCTTCAGGCAATATCTACGAAGCATACCCAACGAGATTATTCAATCTGGGCGGGTTGATGGCGCAAACGAGTATGCGATTTATTTCAGACTAATTATGCCGATTATGAAGCCATCGTTTGCAGCAATGGCCATATTGAATGGTATGAATAGCTGGAATAATCTATTGTGGCCATTCATGGTGCTCGGAGATCAGAGTAAATATACACTTCCAATCGGTTTGAAAACGTTGTTAACTCCTTATGGCAATAACTATGACTTATTGATCGTGGGCTCCTTCTTCTCCATCATTCCAATTTTCATACTATTCATTGCTTTTCAGAAATATTTCATAGACGGTATGACTGCAGGCGCTGTTAAAGGGTAATTTATATTATGATGAAACAGGTGATAAGATGGAAATCCAACAACGAGCGTCACACGACATTCAACCATTAATTGAACAGAGAGCTGATCCTTTTATTTACAGACATTCGGATGGTTATTATTACTTCGTAGCATCCGTTCCGGAGTATGATCGGATTGAAATCCGTAGAGCCCAGAACCTTGAGAAGCTTGTACATCAACTCCTGTAGTGATCTGGAGAAAGCGCGAGAATGGTATCCTTAGCGCCAATATTTGGGCACCCGAACTGCATTTTATTGATGACAAATGGTACGTGTATTTCGCTGCCGCATACACGACGGAAACGAATGAAGGCTTGTTCGACCATCGGATGTACGTGCTAGAGAATGAAAATGACAATCCGCTCGAAGGCAGTTGGATGGAAAGAGGGCAGGTTCGTACCGAATGGGAAAGCTTCGCCCTCGATGCCACTACCTTTGAGCATAATGGCAGCTGTTATTACGTATGGGCACAAAAGGATCCGAACATCGGAGGTAACTCTAATCTGTATATATCTAAAATGAGCAATCCGTGGACGCTGACTGGGTCGCAAACGATGATTTCGATGCCGGAATATGACTGGGAGATCATTGGTTATAAAGTGAACGAAGGCGCGGCATTTCTTCGCAAGGGTAATCGGGTATTCCTCTCTTACTCGGCTAGCGCCACCGATTTCAATTATTGCATGGGCTTACTTGAAGCCGATGCGGATGCTGATTTGCTCGATGCCACCTCATGGCGTAAGTCGCAAATAGCGGTTCTCTCGACAGATGAGAGCATCTCAATGTATGGTCCCGGTCATAATTCCTTCACGGTGTCAGAGGACGACGAAGAGACACTATTTGTGTTTCACGCAAGAACGTACAAGAACATTATAGGAGATCCGCTGTACGATCCGAATCGCCATACATTTGTGACAGCGCTTTTGTGGACGGCTGACGGCAGACCCGATTTCCGCGGTTCTGTTGCAGCACTTGCACATTCTTTACAATGAACGAGTGTCCCAACAAGGTTGGTTGATGGATTTGAGTTCGTTTATCCAACTTGCCACAGAGAGATAGTAAGAACATCGAAGGCACCCTACTGGGTGCCTTCGATTTCGCTCTACAGATAATACGCCGAACCGTATCATAAGGGCAGGATAGTTTAACTAATAAGTCGAAGAGTTGAGTGGGATTAACCTTGCTTAAAGAAGAAAGAGATAACGTTAAATTATAAAAATGTTGTTCACACTTAAATTAACCATGAATTAACCGACGATACAACAGTTCTGACTAACGACTTGAAAGAGACTAGGAGAAAAAAATTCCAGGGAAGCCTGCGCTAGCTTGAGCATATGAAAACACCAAAAAGCAGCTGATCAACGTGATCGGCTGCTTTTGTTCGAGTCTTAGATAAGGGTAGTAAAGCATGAGAGAGCTTAGTCATGACCGATTAGTAGGTTATCGGCATTGTGTCTGTAAGGCTATCTCTGAGCCAGCCTGAAATCATTTCTTCCTGAATCCTAAATAATTTAGTTAGGATTAATAATGAATATTGAAATAACCACCACCGAGGCCATCCGGAGAATTTGCATATATTTGTTGATAACCATAGGCCCCTTGAATTGTTACTGTTTGACTTCCATATTGAGTGGCTTCATATCTTACAGGATATAATGTTCCATTCTCATTTCTGAGTTGGAAGTAGTAGGTGCCTAGAACATTAGCTTGAAAAGTTATTGTAATTGTCCCCGTCATATAAATATAAGGAGTGTACACTCCATTATCAAAATAACCGGGGTATGGATTGCTTGCAAATATACCGATTCCATCTTTCACTTGTCTCTGCATAAGAATATCCTGTGAGACAGGGGTAGAGGGAGTCAAAGCTTGATCAGCAAAAGCAGCTTGAAAAGGGACTATCATAGAGAGGGCTGAGAGTAATGCAATCGTTGTTTTTTGATATTTTTTCACGATCAACATCTCCTTGAGAGTTTTTGATTTTACATTTTAGACATGATTCTTACAAGTAAAACAACAAGGAACAATACAAAGGATGCTAATGGATGTTTTCCTCACCCCCTAGATATAAATTGGATTTTACAATAATAACAATACAAATATTTCCATAATGAAACAGTTACAAAAATCACAATCACTCTAGTTTTTTTAGTATTTTCTTGTGTCATATAATTGTCGAGGGACAAGAACATGGTCCCATTGAAGTCGCTATTTTAGCGGCTTTTTTGTTTTATCGGTACAAGTTCTTGTCCCGGGCCAAGGACAAGAATTTGTAACGATTACCGTATTGGACAAGAACATGTTCCTATTGCCGATTAGGCGTGTATCTAATCGTCATCTTGTCCTTCAATTCCTTAAACTAACAGGCAGGATAGTTTAAGCGCGAACCGTACCCACAAGGAAGGGCAGTTTTTTTATTGTACTACACACCGATTAGGTTTGAATGACAGACTCATTCTTTAGAATAGGACGTAACCCCCTTTGAATAGAGGTTGTCCACTAACTTGAAAAACTCTTCTGACGATAAATCCTTTTGTCGCTGGAGCCAAAGACGAAATAAGGAAAGGGAGGTTGACAGGTAAAACTCAATCAAGTATGGCGTTAAGGCAGGGTTTTGCGGAACATTTAATTCCAACTGATTTAGAGTAATTTCTTTTTTTAAGCGTTTTAAAAAACGGGGACTTCCATAATCTCCTAAAAGGGCATGGAGAACCAAAAGATGTTCTTTTTTGTCCAGACAATGGAGCGCATCTTGAACCGTATGCATCGATAGCTCTTTTTTCGCCAATTCTTCTTTTATGTCGTTCAATAAGTCATTTTCAAGAGCATCTAACAATTCGTAAATATCAGTAAAGTATTGATAAAAGGTGCTACGGTTATATCCTGACTTATTCGCGATTTCTTGAATTGAAATTTTCTCGATTGGTTTTTGGCTATATAACTCACAAAAAACTTCAACAAAGGTTTGTCTTGTTTTTTCTGTTATTTGGGGTTGCTTTTTCATGTTTTCCTCCTACTAGCGTCTAAGAATATCATCCGACAAATCATAAAAAACTGATGGTTGATCAATGAATATTGAAAATTTATAATCACATCATACAACATGTTGTCGGATGATTAAACAAGAAATGATAATAGGTAGGAGTGATTTTAATGTTAAATAAACAAGATCGAATTTTAATTTTTGGTGCAGGTGTCATCGGGAGCATGTACGCAATTAAGCTTATAGAAGCAGGGTTTGACGTTACCCTATTTGCCCGTTCTGATAGATATAAATCATTAAGAGAAAATGGCCTGCGATATATGGAAAAAGGTACAGTTAGATCGATAAAAGTGAATGTCATTGATACACTCCAAAACGACGACATATACGATTTTATTTTCGTTACCGTTCGTTATGATCGGTCCGAATCAGCGTTGTTAACGCTAAAAGATAATCAAAGCAAAAATATAGTTACGATGACTAGTAATTCAATGGGATTTTCTTCGTGGCTGGATATCGTAGGTGATAGACTATTACCCGCTTTTCCGGGTTTCGGTGGACAGATTAAAGATGGAGTATTGCATGCTCGATTTCTACCAAAGATTATAGCGGCAACTGCATTCGGAGAAATTAATGGTGTAGTGACAGAACGTATAGAAAACCTCGCAAAAATATTAAAAACAGCAAAGCTTCCTTACGTCATTAAAAAGGATATGCAAGCGTATCTAATTACACATTCGGTATCAGACATTGCCATGTTAAGCTTTTTGCATTCTGAAAATAAGATCATTGACAAAAAAACTGCCCGAACCAGAAAAACGGCACGCAAAATAACAGTCACTTTAAAAGCGCATCTCAAGGCAATACAAAAAGCTGGCGTTTCAATTGATCCACCAATGCTTAAAATGGTGCTTAAATTTCCAAACTTATTTTTGGATCTTTTCTTTATGACATGGCTACGAACTAAAATGGTTAGAGATATGATGTTGCCGGATTATGCGAATCATGCTAACAATGAGATTGTGCAGCTGAGTAATGATTTAATAAAATTTTTAAGTCAAAATGGTATCAAATCGGAAATGGATTAACGAAAATTGTTACTGATGGTGAATACGATAGATTGTCGAACTATCCAAAAGCTATAAGGAGAGTTAAAGACAACCAGATGAACTACAAATCATCCCTGATTCAGGCAATGCAATTAATCATGAACAGGCTGATCTGATCAAAATAAGGAGTTATTCGCTTTTTACAATGAATGAGCTACAGCCGAGAGAGGGAGCAAATGATCGTATTCTGCTTTAAAATGTGTTTTTTATACTTATGGGAAGTAATAGCACAATAAGAACAGAAAAGAAGCCGATCATTGTGATCGGCTTCTTCTTAGTCCACCGATGAAGAGGTAAAAGAATATTGTAGCATTCCCGATTAGATTATTACCTAAATAGTTTAGTATTGGAAATCATATTGCGTAAAGAAAGCGAATTTACAAAAAGTCACGGAATATCATTGTATTCCTATGAAAAATTAAATGTTTTGACCACCTGAGATCTCGATTCTCTGTGCATTCACCCAGCGATTATCAGGATCGAGTAGGCTGGCAACTGCGGGACCAATGTCGTCAGGTACACCCACACGACCAAGGGGAACCATTGAAGCAAACGCATCATTGTAAGATGGCGTATCACGTACAGCGCCGCCTAAAAAATCGGTTTCGATTGCACCAGGGGCAATCGTATTCACAGTGATACCGCGGTGACCGAGCTCTTTTGCCATATAGATGCTTAGAATTTCCACTGCACCCTTAGCTGCCGAATAAGCTGAGAATCCGGGGTAAGAAACACGAGTAAGACCCGTTGAGAAGTTAACGATTCAAGCGAGTAGCGCGATGGAAGATCGGTCTGCTGTTTTTGGCAGAGCCAAAGATCAGGCAGCTGATGAAAAAATACAGTAGTAAGAACCGATCCAGATTGTTTCGACGGGGCTGCGGGACATTTTGATTCCGATCCGCAGTAGAAAGCTCTTGAATGAGGTTCATCCCAATTTTGATGCCATAACCGCCATTAGCAAAAAATATGATGTGGTGGGATATCATCTGTTTACGCTGGATACTCCTGACAATGCTACTGCGGAATGCCGAAATTTTGCTCCGTGCGGAATATAACTGGTTTGTTTCTGATATTGCTACTCCTTTATTCTATGAAATCCCTATTCCTTGGGTTGTGTCTGGATATGTAAGGAAGGAAATTGCAAAGCGTTACTATTGCAACTTCTTAAACGGCTATTGTCAGGAAAATACTGTGATTCAAGCTTGGTTAAACAAAATCCCATTATTTATTAATTTTAGGCAAGCTAGAGTTTTAGCCGCGCTCTATAAAAGCAGAGATTCTAACGCTCTATTATTGAAACATTAGATGTTGAATTTGCTCTTACAGTGTTTGGGTTTTGATTGGTACTGTTGTCAATAATCTGAGACCTATTAACCAGACCGATTCTGTATCACAAACAAATAAGGAGGATATGGTTGAACAACAATTTAGAGACTTTTCTAAAAAAATGTCCCTTTAGAACTACCTCGTTTGTTATACATATATAAACTTCATCGCGAATACCTGGGAGGTGCCTTAAAGAAACATGGATGAGGAAACCGAATACAGAATTAAAAGAGTACAAGCGGGCGAAATTCAGGACTACGTTTATATCGTTCAAAAATACCAAAAACAGATATTTATGTATTGCTGGAGACTTATTTCAAACAAACAGGAAGCCGAGGATGCTGTTCAAGACGTTCTGGTTAAAGCCTATGAGAAAATAGATCTTTATAAACCTGAGGTGAATTTCTCCGCCTGGCTCTACAAAATAGCCTATCATCACTGCATAAACATAATCCGTCGAAAAAAAATGCAACAGAAATGGAAGTTCAGACTAATGGCTCAAGATCAAACTGCCATTAGTCCTGCAGAGATGCTGGATAACCAACTCTTTAACGAACCACTAAGCCGGGCGCTTGAAAAACTAAATGTGGTTGAACGGAACCTACTGATTCTGCGCGTTTTTGAAGAAAAATCGTTTGTAGAAATAGCTGAAATTTTGAATAAAAGTCCCGATGCCGTCAAGAAAAAGTTTGCTAGAACCAAAATCAAACTCAAAAAATGGATGAAACCAAAGGAGGAAGAACTATGCCAAAATTACAACGTACTTCTCAAATCGAAAATCTGAAAGAAATGGATCTTTTGATCCAAGAGGAGTTTCAGAATTTTGATGTCACTGACAAAGTCATGACTCGGGTCCATAAGCTGGCAGTTCACAAGAGAGGCTTGCATGCCAGAGCACGAGTTCGTCAAAGATTCGTGGTTCCCGGGCTAACCGCAATGTTCGTTCTTGGAGTATCAGTGACAGGGTATGCGGCCTCACAATATATTGAATTCCTTAACAATAAAGGAGAGGTGGTACTAAACACTGCCGCCGCAAAAGAGCCTACTGACTTTGTTACCAATTACACAAAAAGACTGGGCTTTTACACAAATCAGATTAAAGAACAATTGCAACCTGGGGATTATGTAGCCTATTATGTCAAAGATGAGTTAATTAACAACGCGGATAAATTAACCCCCGTAAAATTTGAATATAAGTGGATCGAGTATTCAAATTTCAGCAGTTTGCAAGCTGAAATTACACGGACGCAAGCTCCAGTTTTAAAATCAATAACGCAACTTCCTCAAGGGTACCAGTTTGATTACGGATACGTTTATCCTGCCGATCTGTATACAAACCATCTCTCAGATGCTGCTTACCTGAAGTTAACAGACGACCTTAGAAGACAAGCTGAATCTTCTTCGGATGGGCAACGGGTCTATATTCAAAAACTGAATTGGAATAAGGCTGATTTCTCTTTGGCACGCTATGTCAAGGGGAAGAACGTTGTAACTGTAATGGCAACAAGAATATTCCCCGACTCCAAAGTGACCATATTCCAGGACGATCACGCTAAATCCGAGAAGCTGAACATCCAAGGTAATGAGGTCTATTATATTCAATCCGATATTAAGGATAGGGAAACTAATTCCGTTCCTTACCATCGGATTGGATGGAGGGACGATCACAATCATTTTTTGTATGAAATATCCAATAATGGAGACAGAAATTTAGGTAAAAAGGATCTGGTCAAAATTGCTGAAGAGATGCTTACATCTCCTTAGTGTTCTAAACAACAAAGGGATAAACAAGGCACTTTAGACATTAGTTCTGCTTTACTGAAGGACCCAAGTAATCTTCCAGCCAGTTATAATTTGAATAATGCTAACAAAACCTATAAGGCAGTATTATTAATGGAGGAATATGTACAGGAAGGGCCATCCCACAAAGAAGGATGGCCTTTAAACTTGCCGTTGAACTGTTAGTTATTATTTGTCGCGGGACAAGAACTTGGTTCCTTTATATAGAATACTTTATCTCTAAAAGGGAGGGGAAACATTGCATAATATGATGAATAAGAGACAATTTATTGAGATGACAGTTAAAGAACAACGTTCAGTAGTATTTAAAGTTAATATTCAAGATGAATTTTTCCGTGGTGTTTCTAAAGGGGGCAAGGGTTAGATCATTAATCAACTAACGGGAAACTTTAGTTAAATAGCCCCAAATTAAAATCTTCTATTTGAAGCAAACTAAAATTAATTGCTCTTAATAGGAGGTTTTATTATGAATTTAAGTGAACTTTGGAATCATTATGAGGCAGATAAACGAATTCAAGGGTTGAGCCTGAATACATTGGGTGCGTATGCTTTACAACTCAAGATGTTGGTTTCTGATCAAGGGATTGTAGATATTTCGGGAGTAACTCTAAATCTCCTGAAGGAATACTTAGCAAAGCAATCTGATCGTCTAAAACCAAGCAACCTAGGGCACCGTATCCGTTTTATACGTTCCTTATTTTGCTTTACATATGAAGAAACCTATCTATCTAGCAATCCTTCTATTAAACTGCGTGAGCCAAAACATGGAGAAGCGGGTATCTAAGTTTTTGATGGAAGAAGATGTGATTCATTTAAAGATCTCTTGTCAGACCTTAAGGGAAGGAGTTTAAATTAAAATAGTATGCCTTCATAAACTGTTAAGAATTGCTCTCTATAATTCAAACTGTAAGCATTAAAACAAATTATTAGGAGGGCATTAATATGAAAAAAAAGAGTTTGAAGTGGGTTGGATCAACAGCATTATCACTGGTACTGGTAACTAGCATATTACCAGTGGCAGGGGCGACTGGTGTGTCTAAAGTTAATAGAGTTACGGAAGTGAATGGAACTGTGACTACAAAAAGTGAGAAAAACAATGTATATGTAGAGAGTGAATTCGCCACGCTAAAAAGAGTTGTATTGACACAATCTGAAGCTTTTATGCACTTCAATTTTGATGATTTTCCAGAAGGAGACATGCCTATGCCTGAAGGAGGCATGTCTATAATGAATACGGATCCGGCAGAGGCACAGAAAAAGTGGGAGAAAGAGCGTGAAGACCTTAAAAAGGTTCTTGAAAAATACGGGGTTGAGGTTCAACGTCCACGCCTTTTAACTGAAAAGGAAAAACAACTAGGGGCTGTGAAAGATGGCATTACAGGTGGGGAAGGAGTAACTAATTTCTTTGTCAGAGATCCATTCTTCACAATCGGAAATCATCTAATTGAAGGTTCATTTAAATCGGCTTACCGGAGACTTGAGGTTTTACCTGTTAGAAGTATTCTGGATAAGGAAGCAGCCCAAAATAACGTTCCGCATGTAGCTGTCCCACAACCAGACGTTTCTAAAGGAATCAACTCTGCTACCGGTCCTTACCTTGAAGGTGGAGATATCCTCGTGTATGGAAAGACTGTATTCGTCGGTAATTCTGGTCTAGCTTCAAACAAAGCCGGTATTGATTGGCTCAGAAACTATTTGACACCATCAGGTTATAAGGTGGTTGAGGTGAAGCTAGAGCCTGGCACATTGCACCTAGATTGTGCTATCAGTTTTGTAAGAGATGGATTAATGATTGTTAGCATGGATTCGTTAGCCAATGGGCTCCCAGAAGAACTTAAAAATTGGGACAAAATCGAAGTGAGTTACAAGGATGCTCAAGATTTGGCAGTAAATGGATTGCCAATCAGTAGCAAAGTATATGTTACGGACATTGCATTCAAAAATACAATTGGAAAAGAGCTTGAGAAAAGAGGAATCAAAGTAGAATATGTTGATTACGAAATTTCTCGTTCTTTCGGCGGAGCTTTCCGTTGCAGTACACAGCCATTGCTCCGCACGGATAGCTAAAAGTTAAATCAAGTATGAGGTGAACTATGACAAGCCGGATTTTAGTGGTTGAAGATGATCAGGAAATTCGTGATCTGCTACGTATGTCTCTTGTCCGTGAAGGTTATGAAGTAACAACAGCTAAAGATGGAGAACAGGGAATTGAATTAGTAAATGAGTCATTGGATTTGGTGATTCTGGATATTATGATGCCTGGAATAAACGGACTGGAGGCTTGTATACGAATCAGAGAACGATACAATGTTCCTATTCTTTTTCTAACTGCTAAATCCGGAACTTTGGACAAAACGGAAGGTTTGCTTGCTGGTGGAGATGATTACTTAACTAAACCTTTTTCTGTACAGGAGCTTCTGGCAAGAGTTATTGCTTTGTTGCGTAGGTATACGATTTATCAGGATAAAAAGGATTATGGCGAAACATTTCTTATCGGGGGACGCTTAAAAGTAAGTGAACAATTTAACGATGTATGGAAAGGCAGTCAGAAGATTGAGCTTTCCGATCTGGAGTACGGTCTACTTAAACTGTTGATGACCAGAAGAAATAAAATTTTCTCTGCCCAAAATATTTATGAGAGTATTTGGAAGGAACCTTATTTCTACAGTTCAAATAATACGGTAGTAGTACACATCCGAAAATTACGATTAAAAATCGAAGAAGATCCAGCAAAACCAGCGTATATCTTAACGGAATGGGGAAGAGGTTACCGTTTTGGCCACTCATAAACTTACTATAGCTAAAAAGTTGACTGTTTTAATAATTATTGCTCTCACCATAAGTGTTCTTTGTTTTTTACTTTTGCAGTCCATAAGCAATCGGGTTATGGATCATTATTTTACTTCTGATGAGCGTTTAAAGTCCGAATCTCAAGTTTACGTCCAAAAATTTTCAGAATATGTTTCAGCAAACGATCTGTCAACGACAGATCGTATTGCGTTTTCAGACTGGATTAAGAGTCAGAAGAGTAATTTATTTTTATACGTATTTCAGAACCAGGTGCTTCAATATGATTCCTTGTACCATGCTGATGACGAAGCAGCATATGGAAGTCAGCCTGAAACTGATTATGATCGACGGAACTCTTACCCAGTACAATTTAAGGATGGGACAGGTAACGTTTCAATCTATGGATTTTATTTTTCTCACTACTATAATGTGGCCTACATGCTTGAAATATTGCTGTCCGCAATGTTATTTATAACCATTGTTTTATTTGGAATACGTAGAGGGATCAAATATTTACGCACAATTAATAATGAAATTCATATCCTTGAAGGCGGCTCATTAGACTATTCTATAACGGTACGAGGGTATGATGAATTGGCGATGATTGCGGAAAGTATAGAGGAACTACGTAAAGCATTTTTAGGCAGGTTAGAAAGGATAGAAAATTTGCAAAATGAGAGTAGAAATCTCGCAACTGAAATGTCTCACGATATGCGTACGCCACTGACATCTCTCATCATGTATTTAGAGTTTGCCCGTAATACACCAGAAGATTTAAGTGTAGAAACAAGGTATCAAATCGAGAGTGCGTATCAAAAGGCTCTCCAACTTAAGAATCGTACAGACGATCTGTTTTCATATTTTTTATTAGATAAAGAAAGGGAGGCAGACTTAGTAACCCTTTCAGTTCGGGAATCAATTCATGATGTATTGTCAGATATTACAGCTGTACTTCGAGCGGAAGGATTTCAGGTGCTTGTAAATGCCTCCCCTACGGATGTCATAATTATTGTGGATATGGAAAATATTGGACGTGTATTTGATAATTTTCTGTCTAACATACTAAAATATGCAGATCGAGAGCAAAAAATTAATTTATTTACTTATATAGAAGATAATCATTTTGTGATTTGTGTAGAAAACAAATTAAAAATAAAGAATGAATCTGTAGAAAGTTATAAATTGGGTGAAAAAATCATAGAAAAAGTTATGCATCGGATGATAGGACAATTCTCTTCATCTGAAGATCAAGAGAATTACAAGATTTTCCTGAAATTCAAAATAAGTCGAGCTTTTAAATAACTGCCTAAAATTGCATGTAACATGTTTTCGTAGATCTATCACGTTGACTGTATTCAATTCGTTCGACGATGAAGTTATGCGCGGGGTTGTTACGACAAAACGGGTAATTCTGTTGGAAGAAGGTACAGCAGAGATGAAAGAGCTAATGGGCAGTAAAGGGGCTCAACGAAGCGAGCACTGGAAATCTGCCATAAAGATCCAGCCAGTAACTAATGATGAATGTGCAGCTTATAACAACTCATGTTCACCTTTATAATTGGACTGATGAAGTGAAAGAGCTGAAGGTACTGGCCCATGCTGATCGATCGACCACAGGATGCCCTGACATCACGAGAATCAATATTTTTCCAGCCCATTCCAAAATGAATTGTCGAGGGACAAGAACATATTCCCATTGAAGTCGCTATTTTAGCGGCTTTTTTATTTTATCGGTACAAGTTCTTGTCCCAAGCTAAGGATAAGAACTTGTACCGATTGCCGATTAGGTGTATATCTAAATAATCAGCATATGCACTTATTTGGGAACAACTATAAGAATAATGTTACATTAATTAAATCCAAACCCCCGAGTTAACTGTCTATATAACAGGAGGTGAACGACAATGATCGATGCACAGCAACAAATCAACGCCGCACAAAACGGAGATCACGATGCCTTCGTTTCTCTTATAAAGGATCGAACGGATAAGTTGCACCGAGTGGCTCGCCATTATGTACGGGAGTCCAAAGATGCGGAGGATATCGTTCAGGATGCCCTGGTTAAGGCTTATGAGTCACTGCAAACGCTGCAGCAAGCCGAAGCGTTTGAGAGCTGGCTTACCAGAATTGTGGTGAACCGGGCGCTCAATCATTTGAAGAAATCCAAGCGTGTTCACCTGAGCGAAGACCCGCAGGCGCAAGAGCCATTGGTCGTTAATGATATCGATCAAACCCTGGATCTGGAGCGTGCATTGGCCAGTCTGAATCCGAAGCTGCGTCAGCTCCTGTTCTTAAAATATAAGAAGGACCTGACCCAGCAGCAAATCGCCCATCTCCTGGATATGCCATTAGGTACTGTAAAAACACAATTACGGAAGGGGCTGGAACATTTGCGCAACGAAATGGCTCAAGATTTTCTCGAACGAGACCTGGATACATTACGCCTGCAGTTAAGACAACAGGCAGAGCACCAGTTTGCCGTTTCACCGGATTATGATCTGATCGTCAATGACTATCAAGAGAACACCGGGAGGGGAACAGGGAAGGGAGAAGCGGGATTCTTATGGGTTAAAACGGGGAGTGATGACGCCGTTTCTGCCACGCTCTCCAGGGGCGGCAACTTGCTAGACTATGCCATTTCCTGGGCCTCATTGGACAACGAGACACGGATATCTGAGGAGGAGCTCAAACAGCAGGCAGAGCAATTCCTGGAAGATCATTATCCCGGCGCACTGCGTGATTTTCCGTATTGTGAGATGGAGTGGATGGAAGGGATGTTTGTGTACACACGACAGCAGAAGGCGATGGGGCTGCCGCTTCCTGAGACGGGATGCCTGATTATGGTTCATCCCAGCGGTCGCGTGGTCGGATTTAGGTACTATGGAACCGTTCCAGGGCCAGCACTCCCAACCATGATCACACCAGAAGAGGAACAGATGGCGTGTATGAAGGCGAATTTTTTGCTACATGTGGAATATTGCGTATTGGACAAAGCCGTGTACACGGATGGTGACGATCAGGTCCATCTTGTTTACGCCCCCCGAAGTAGAGGGCTAATCTATACTGCATCATCACAGGAGGAAGTTACGACAGCCTATAGGGCAGAAGCTGTCCCCTCTGACCCAAGAACTCTGGACGAGTGGCCAGGTGAGTTCCCGCCCGCACGAAGCCTAGAAGAGTGGATTGGCGTAAACAACGACCAATTTCAGTTAGTACAAGACGACAATATTGGCTCGAACACCAAGTTGATGGTGTGGAAGCAACAGAATGAAGAGCGTCCAGCCAAGAATGACCGGTCTTGGAAGGCCTATTGGGCTGATCAGATGGAGGGAGCGGTCAAGGCGCGAGTAGACAGCCAAACCGGACAACTGATTGACTTTGTTTCGCATGGTAAGCCAGATCAACTAGCTCCATTAACCTGGGATCGAGACGCATGTATAGAAGTAGCTATGGACTATGTCCGAGGACTAGCAGCTGAAATGTTGCCGTATCTCAAGCTTCTAACTGAAGAGACCGACGACGAAGATCGTTTGGAAATCATTCGCTTTGGTGTATATGTTCAAGACGTATCTGTCAGGGATGAATGCTATCAACTAGCTGTTGACCGCTCTAATGGGAGGGTCAAAAGTTTGATGTCCCCCTCCATAAGGCCAGAACAGTTAAAGAAGCTGGAGACCGTGCCTTCATTTGATTACCAGACAGCTATCCTCCGATGGACGGCACAGGCCAAGCTGCGTCTGCAATGGGAACGGATGCACAATGCTAGGGCGGAAGAGGCCCCGTACGAACTAGTGTATCGAATGATTGGTAGCGAGCACGAGCGGACGCCCGAAGTGCTTGATGCGCATACGGGGAAGTTATACGAAAATACTTTTTACTGACAAACAAAAACATCTAGCCCGAAACTAAGGGCTGGAAGGCATTCAAAAGCCTGCGGACGTAGAACAGCATTGGAAGGAGGTTGGTGTCCATTCCAGAATGCCCATCGATAGTTCCTTATGGAAGGACGATCCCATCCTTTCTTCCTATCCACCGTCCCGTGTATACAAGGTCATCGAGCGAGATCATGCAGGAAGAGCGATGGAGTTTTTGAAAAAGCCAGAGAAGCGGTCTTTGCGTTCAACCGTAATATTGCTGTCGAGGGACAAGAACATGGTCTCATTGAAGTCGCTATTTTAGCGGCTTTTTTTTTATCGGTACAAGTTCTTGTCCCGAGCCAAGGACAAGAACTTGTACCGATTGTCGGAAAGGACAAGAATATAGTCCGATTACCGATTAGGCCTGTATCTAATCGTCATCTTGCCCTTCAATTCATTAAACTAACGGGCAGTATAGTTCCAATATGTGGTACTATTTGTTTAGGCAATGATGGGGAAATTTTAGTCATTAAGGGGGCAGGTATGGCGACCACAATAGGTCTTATTAGACATGGGGTTACTGAATGGAATAATCTTAGCAAGGCTCAAGGAATATCTGATATACCGCTAAACGAAGAAGGAATAGCGCAAGCAACTGCACTGGCAAAAAGACTTTCAAGCGAAGAATGGGATGTTATATTCTCCAGTAATCTAACGAGAGCTAGGCAAACTGCCGAAATCATTCAGCAATGTTTAGGAGTACCCGTATTCAATGATGAACGTATTAGAGAGATTAATTGCGGCCTAATTGAGGGCACCACCGAGGAAGAGCGTATCACTCGTTGGGGAGCAAATTGGCGTGAGCAAAATCTTGGTATGGAAGATTTCAAAATGGTCGCAAAGCGAGGTCTAACTTTTCTCGAAAAACTGATTAAAGAATATGTTGATAAAAGAATATTAGTTATAAGTCATGGAGCATGGATTGGGCTGTCATTACAACATCTTTTGCCGCAACATTTCCAAAAAACGTATATAGATAATACTTCTATAACCATTCTTACATACACTAACAACAAGTGGGCATGCCAATTATATAACTGTACCAAACACCTTTAGCTATTGTGGACTAAGCTAACGGGAAACGTTAGCTCAATAAAACAAAAAAAGCAGCCGATCATTGTGATTGGTTGCTTTATTCAACTAACGGATAGGATACTTTCAAGATTAGACGCGGTGAACCACACTAAAAGTATCGACGAGTTTATCGTCGTTAGCAACTATTAAGCAGGATAATACAGTTTCTGGTCGAATTTGGTTGGCGGTAAGTTAGAATGGGGGGGATAAGATATGGAAAAGTACGGAAGTGACAAGGCACGTTTTCTAAAAGAAATAATGGATTTGATGGTACCCATAGAAGGCGGATCAATTGAACTACGCGATTTTCTTAATACAGATAAATGGCTTAGCACTGATTACACTTTATCTAACCCAGGAAGTAGTAAAAAGACTATAACGTGGACTGAAGCTATAGAGCCATTCCATGTAATGAAGTATCCAGTAACACAGCAGTTATATCATTTTGTCATGCATGAAGAAGAAATAGAGCCGATTGTGAGTAAGCTGCCAATTACGGAAGTTTCGTGGATGGATGCTATTACTTTCTGTAATGAGTTATCGAGAAAGCTTGGCAGGATGGAATGTTACACAGTTACAAACGAAAGTGAGAACACAATATTTAACAAAATAGCGAATGGATTTCGATTACTGTCAGACGCTGAATGGCAGTATGCGTGTAAAGCAGGATCAACGGGATATCGGTATGCAAGAATTGATCATATTGCATGGTATCAAGGAAATTCCAATGGATCTGTTCATAAAGTAGGACAGTTACTTCCTAATCCATGGGGACTTTATGACTTGATCGGTAACGTCTGGGAATGGTGCTGGGATCTATATGATGCTGAACGATATGGGAACTATAGAGTTTTCAGGGGAGGCAGTTGGGCTGAAGTGGAGAACAATTGTGGTTCTACGAGTAGAAGGAAAAGCATGCCCAATTTTAAAATAGATGATCTTGGTTTTAGAATAGCACTTACAAATCCTTGAGAAAACGACACATCGAGTATGCTCAAGTCGTTGAGCTGACGGTAGGTGTTCAACTATCCGAAAATATAACTTACTGATGACCAGAAGGCAAGATTATAGAATCACCAAATGTCGCGGGACACAAACATTGTTCCATTCAAAGTCGCTATTTTAGCGGCTTATTTGATTTAAGGAACCAAGTTCTTGTCCCAAGCCAAGGACAAGAACTTGTACCGATTACCGTAATAGACAAGAACATCGTCCGATTGCCGATTAGATGTGTACTTAAGTAAAAAGTACATAAGCCCTCATTAGTACCAAATATTTTATATAAGAACATTCACATTAAAATATATTACTTATGTAACATTTCTCAAAGAAAGACTCTTAAATTATAGTTCTCTTTTTTGTCTCAGACTCTCAATAAAAACAGGTAGTTATCTGGATAAACTTAATTGAGCGCGTAAATGAAATAATAATTGCTTCTCGATCGTGTATGCGATATATTGCATATAAGAATAATTGTAATGAGGATGAAAACAATGCCAATACCTAAAGATTTTTCCTTACCAGTCCGTATGTCCGCAAAAGAAAGAGCGTTTTCTCAGATTCAGCGATGGATCATTGATGGAACACTGCAACCAGGTGAAAAGCTTATTGATGCGGAAATGGCTGAATCGCTTGGAGTCAGCCGGACACCGATTCGGGAGGCATTTCAGTTACTCGAAGTTCAAGGCCTCGTGTCCATGCATCCAGGAAAAGAAACAAAAGTAACGAATATTGAGAAAAACGATATTTTTAAGATGTATTCAACGATGGCTGCTCTTCAGGCCTTAGCTGCTGAAATTACCGCCCAAACTATTGTTCCAGAACAGATTGAGAAACTAAGATCACTAAATTTAGAATTTGCAAGTTCCATTAAGAATGGCCAAGTTTATCAGGCTATGGAGGTGGATGAGCAATTTCATAATTATATTGTGGAGCTCTCAGATAATCCTTATGTAGCTACATTTAATACATCTCTTCAGATTCACATTAGGCGATTTAAATACGTATTTTTAAAACAACCTATTACGGCTACACTAGCTTCAGTTGAAGAACATGATCAGATTATTAAAGCTTTTGAAGGAAAAAATAGCAACGATGCCCATAATTTAATGAAACAAAATTTTATTCGACCGATGCAGGAACTGAACGAAATACTTTGAAATGAGGGAAGAAACATGGAAAATAAAAAAGATCTTCGCATTCGAAGCAAGGTAATCAGTGAAGGTGCTAACCGGGTACCGAACAGAGCGATGCTGCGTGCAGTTGGATTTCAAGATGAGGATTTTAAAAAGCCAATGATCGGAATAGCAAGTACGTGGAGTGAAGTAACACCGTGTAATATGCACATCAATGATTTAGCGGTGCAAGCTAAGCGGGGCGCACGTAATAACGGCGGTGCTCCACTAATTTTTAATACGATTACCGTTTCTGATGGGATCTCGATGGGGCATGGCGGGATGTTGTTCTCGCTACCAAGTCGGGAAGCTATAGCTGATTCGATTGAAATTGTGACCGGAGCCGAGCGTTTTGACGGCGTTGTTGCAATCGGTGGGTGTGACAAGAATACGCCTGCATGTTTGATGGCTATTGGACGGATGAATATTCCTTCTGTTTATGTATATGGAGGAACCATTCAACCTGGTAATCTCGACGGTAAAAAAGTGGATATCGTTTCAGCTTTTGAAGCCGTTGGGCAATATCAAGATGGAAAAATAACAGATGAACAATTGCATAAGGTCGAATGCAGTGTTTGTCCAGGTCCAGGGGCTTGTGGGGGGATGTATACCGCTAATACGATGGCCGCAGCTGCAGAAGCAATGGGTATGTGTTTGCCTGGTTCTTCTTCGACATCAGCTATCTCAGCGGATAAAGCATTGGAATGCGAAGCAGCCGGTAAGCAGGTCATCTCACTTCTTGAACAGGAAATCTACCCAAGAGACATTATGACGAAGAAAGCATTTGAGAATGCGATCACCGTTGTTATGGCTCTAGGGGGATCAACCAACGCATTTCTCCATCTGCTAGCTATTGCGCACTCCGTAGAAGTGGATTTAACCTTGGATGATTTTGAACGAATTCGCTTGCGTGTTCCTCATTTGGCAGATCTGAAGCCAAGTGGTCAGTATGTCATGCAGGATTTGAATGATATTGGTGGTGTTTCCGGGGTAATGAAGCTATTGCTCGCTGAGGGATTACTTCATGGGGATTGCCTCACCGTAACTGGTAAAACGTTGGCGGAGAATTTAGCGGAAGCTGCTCCACTACAGAATGATCAAGAGATTATACGTCCACTCAATAATCCGCTTAAACCAAATGGACCACTGGTTGTGCTTCGAGGAAACCTAGCTCCTGAAGGCGCTGTTGCCAAAATGTCAGGCATGAAGATACAACAGTTTTCCGGACCGACAAAGGTCTACGATAGCGAAGATGAAGCGACAGAAGCGATCATGAATGATGAAATTCAAGAAGGGGACGTATTGGTCATACGCTATTGTGGACCGAAGGGTGGACCAGGTATGCCTGAGATGCTTTCCGTTACAGCACTCATTGTAGGGAAAGGTCTTGGTGGGAAAGTTGCTCTCATAACAGATGGTAGGTTCTCGGGTGGCTCGCATGGATTTGTAGTTGGCCATGTATCCCCTGAGGCACAAGTAGGTGGACCGATCTCTTTGCTCCAAAATGGAGATATTATCACCATCGATAGCGACATTCAGGAAATTAAGGTTGAAGTGCCAGAAGAAGAGTTGGCCGCTCGAGCGCAAGCTTGGGTACAACCGCCACTGAAAGTGAAATCCGGTGTACTTGCCAAATATGCTAAATTAGTTTCCTCTGCTTCAAGAGGTGCAGTAACAGATTTGATGGAGTAGACAATTAAACATTGATGCTACATATAAAATGGGAGGGGAGAAGCTACTACAACTAATGCATGAAGCTCGCTAAACAAAAAAACGCCAGCTTTAGAGATCAAGAATGTCGCAAGAAAAAGATGAAGAATTTAGTTTCATCATTTGAAAATGAAGTGCACCCCCTAGAATAGACATTGGAAAAACCCCTGAGTTTAGCCGATGAAATTCTGGGGGGTGTATTTTTGCTTGTACCGTTTCTCGACTTTCATTAATTGGGGGTTCGCTACGAATAGCAGGCAGGTTCCGGCTAGTGCAGGAATGTTTGGATGGAGTAAATCTCGAATGAGTAAATATTGCCAATGCAAGTCGCTAGCCCGTTAGGCAATCCAAACTAGCTACTTTCAATATTAAATTAAACTCTCGAAGAAAGGGAAACAGAAAAATGTCGAGGGACAAGAACATAGTCCCATTGAAGTCGCTAATTTAGCGGCTTTTTTATTTTATCGGTACAAGTTCGTGTCCCGAGTCAAGGACAAGAACTTGTACCGATTGCCGGAATGGACAAGAACATAGTCCGATTACCGATTAGGCATAAAACTAAACGGTTCTTTTCCTCGTTAATTCATTAAGCTAACGGGCAGGATAGCATGAAAAGGAAGTCCAAAAAGGCGTTTTATAATGACGCGTTAGATTGTACTGATTTATTATCACTAGGTATGGAGTACTTTGGATTTAATGACCGCGCTCGAAAAACGATGGATAGCTTTTTTGATTATGAATACCAACAAGGTGAAATCGAAGAGAAGATCAAGAAGAACCTCGCAAGCACATATATGGCCTTCTTAGGAAAGAGCAATTTCAGTGATAGGTCGGATATAAAGAACAAAATTCTTTTCGATAAGTTATCATGAGAATTGGCCGAAATCAAAAAAGAACTGGGATTAAACTAACGTAGAAACGTTAGCTTAATACAATTAAGAAAGCAGCTGACACAATTGAACTGCACCTCCAATTGCTAGCTGGTCTAACAATTGGGGTGCAGTTCACATCGTATAATGGAATTGCTCCAAAAAATAAGAAGTACAGTAAGTATATTAAAGCCGCAACGAAGGAGTTTGGAAAACCGTGAAAAATACGAGACGTAAACGAATAAAATTGTGTGTTATCTACGCTATACCTCTGCCTAAGGGTAAGTTTGCCTTTGGGAGAAGGCTTAAAGATGCCAACATTGCAATCTATAATGTGATAAGTGACACGATAGAAGAGATACTTCAAGAAGAGGAATACCAATTTATCGTGGGTGTATATGATGATGTACTGAAATCAGGCGATTGGCCGGTCGTTGAGTCCGTTCCCGGATGAAGAAGAGGCGTGGCCCCCACCTGCCTGTATCATTGATAGGATATCAGGAGGGTATGAAATATATCATTTGGGAGAGATTAGACCTTCTACTCGCGAAGAATGTGAAGGGTTAGAGATGGCGGCTGCTTGGGAAGCTCATCATATTGTTGATAGAATAATGGGAGATGATAAGTGGCACTGAGACCCGACTAGATAGTGTAGAGTTTATCACCTATAGTTCCAGAGATCACTCTGATGAAAATAAAGCTAATGATCGTTTCCCGACAAGGGCGATCCTTAGCTTTATTTAGTATATGGATGAAGCATTAGCAGTTTTAATTGGTGCTGGAGATTTCTCAAATTTTAGCAGGATTTGTCAAGGACAAGAACATGTTCCTATTTCAGATTAGAGGTTTATCTAATCGTTGAATCTTACTTCAGCATAGTTAGTAAGTAGAGGGGAAAACCATGCCCGTGTTTTTTGCTTGGTTTGAAAAACTCAGCTATCAAACCCTTAAGCTAAAGGATAGATAGCTTGGTATGGCTTTAATGAAATGACTACTGTTTTGACAAGAAGAGATTCAAATGATATTATTTGCATGTGCAAACAAATAATATTGGAGGTAATTTAAAAATTGAATAATTTATCCACACCTTTCAAACTAAAAAACCTGGAACTCAAAAATAGAACTGTCATGGCTCCGATGTGTCAATATTCTGTTGAACTAAAAGATGGCGTACCCAATGATTGGCATTTTGTGCACTATGCTTCCAGAGCCGTTGGTGGAACAGGATTAATCATTGTAGAAATGACAGGAGTTGATCCTGATGGAAGAATCACAGATGGTGATCTTGGTCTGTGGTCCGATGATCAAATTCCTCCATATCAACGTCTCGTCTCTGAAGTCCAGAAGCATGGATCTAAGATAGGTATACAGATTGGGCATGCGGGCAGAAAGGCAGAGGATGCTCTTCAACCAGTAGCACCGTCCTCTGTTCAAGGTGGAGCGCTACCTGAAGAGACGAAATATGGAGAGTTGAAACTCCCCAGAGCCCTAACAATCGAAGAGATTAATCGAGTAATTAGTCAATTTAAGGATGCTGCTAGACGTGCAGTTGAAGCCGGGTTTGATACCATTGAACTTCATGGTGCCCATGGGTATTTGCTTCATCAGTTTATGTCACCCAGTATTAATATCAGAAAAGATGTATATGGAACAGACCTTTCGAAATTTGGTGTAGAGGTCATTCAAGCGGTGAAAAGTGTCATGCCTAAAAATATGCCCCTGATTATGAGACTTTCTGCAATTGAATACATTGATGGCGGGTATGATATTGAACATGCATTGAATATGGGAGAGAGATTTAAAGCTGCAGGTGTAGACATTTTCCATATTTCTAGCGGTGGAGAAGGAATCCCAGGAAAATTGAAGCCATTAAACACGCCTGGTTACCAAGTCCCTTTCGCAAGAATGTTTAAGGATCGTCTTGGTCTTCCTGTGATTGCTGTAGGAAAGATTGAAAATGCTGAACTTGCTCAAGCAACTATTACAAATGGTGATGCAGATCTGGTTGCGGTGGCGAGAGGAATGTTGAATGATCCTTATTGGACATTGCATGCGATGAAAGCGACAACAAAGAAAGTGGAAGCACCTTTTCAGTATTCGAGAGGAATTCGTTAAAGGATTAATCGTAAATTTAAATAAAGGGAGAGATAAAACGTGAAAAGTATTACAAGAGGAATCGATCATATTGGAGTAACCGTGCCCGATATCGAAGAAGCAACAGTTTTCTTTAAAAAGGCTTTTGACGCTAAAATTGCTTATGATAATAAAAAAATTGAAGATGAGCCTTTAGCTGGACCAAATCTAGAGAAAACATTAGGTCTAAAAAAGGGAACCAAAGTTATCCATATGCGCTTGCTTTCTTTTAATAATAGCGCTAGTATCGAACTATTTAATTACGTCGATGCTGATCAACGGAGACCGTCAATTGCTTCTGACTTGGGTGTTCAACATTTTGGTTTCTATGTGGATGACATTAAAGAAGCAGCTAAAGCATTTGTTGAAGCAGGTGGAGAGTTATTAAATGATCCCGGTGAATTGTTAGGAGATGTTGAAGATGGAACAGGTCATTTTGTATATGGGCGTGCACCATGGGGAATGTTAATTGAACTCATTAGCTATACACCGCATGGATTAAACTACCCTGAAGATAGTGAAGCAAAACGTTTTACACCATAACATCTGCACTTATGACCAACCACATATAAGAAAATTGTTACACAGAGATAATTATTAATTCATGTAAGTAATGCTGTACCCCTATGTCAATATGTGCTAAGGAAATGCATGCATTAAAGCTATACTCATTTTGAGGAGACGGCATCGATTTGATCTTTTGACATCAGCTTAAGTTGAGGTAATACTATATGTGGGACAATACAACGTATAGAACGAAAGGAAGATATACTTGAGCGATTCGGATTATCTAATTCATGACTGGGTCAATTTCTCCAAATATCATGATCGAATTAATAATGCTTTAAACCATATTCTTCAGGAACGTTATCAATTTAGCTTAAAAGAGTTTTATTTGCTTATGTACCTTTATCATTCCGAAGACAACAAACTACGTCTGTCTACTGCATCGAATATGATTGGTTTAAGCCAGAGTGCTCTTACTCGTCTAATAACCAGATTGGAAAACCATACTTTTCAACCTGTAGAACGAGTTGTGTATGAAGAAGATAAGAGAGGCTTCTATGTTGTTCTTACTCCAAACGGTGAGAAATATACGAGAGATATTATTACAGAAGTTAGTTCTGTTTTAGAGGAGTCTATGTCTGAAAAGGATAAAAAAAACATTCGATTATTTACTTCTTAAATACGGTACACAAAATAAACGGACATTATAACAGTAATACATTATGGACAAATAACCACAGTCGCATTTTATAGTGACTGTGGTTATTTAATCTTATGGTACCTTAAATGAATAAAAAAGTTCGGATTTCGGATAGATATGAATCTCAATCAGCTACTACATCATTAAGTAAGAATAAGAGGCAACAGGGCCGTGTATTGGGAATCATTTTGCTTAGAGAACGTCGGAGGTTAGCTTGTTTATAGGTTAGCTTAACTAAACGTTTATACATATGTACAAAATACGAGTTTTGTGAAACAGTACTAATGAGTTAAATGATTTTTACCCCTGTACAGCGAATTCTTTATATTTTTCGAGTTAATCCCAAACTACTTCTGTTCCTGCTACAAAGTCATGAATCGCACGTCGATCCTCACGCAAACCGACCATAAAAGCACTCACAATAACTCCGATACCCAAAGTTAATACGTACACAAGTCCAGCTACAACAACTCGCATCAGCATCGTACCAATTTTTGGCGGTTCGTGTGTATCGTATTGGCGGATTCGAATTCCACATATACGTTTGCCTATGGTTCGACCATACCAGTAAACTGGTAATAAAATTGAGTATAACGCACTAAGCAGTTTGGCAATCGGCTCATCCGTATCAAAGTTGCCCGTCAGCACACCTGCAATAATCACTAACGGAATTGAAATAATAAGACTATCCAATACACCTGCTCCTAATCTAATCCAAAAACCTGCTTTATACAAAATGCTTTCCTCCAAACTACAATTTTAAACTAAACGGCTAATTTACTTCATGAACTCCCTTCATTAAAATATCTAACTTTATGTACACAACCCAAATAGTATAACAGAAAATTTTACCTTTTTACGATAAAACTCCTATTTCATTTTAATTGCATCCTTTGTGAATTTTATAACAAACTATCGAATTAACTTACTGCTGTACATGTTCACTACTTACTCTTACATAATCCTTTTCAAAAATTGTATTTAGCTACTGAGCCCCCAATGAAAACACCATAATAATTATGTAAACCGAGAAAGCTACTCAACTTTTGTTAAGTAGCTTTCTGTTCGTTCTGCATCTGCCCTCTTCGCCAAATCTTATTCTCCACAATGGCATAAACTAACCCCGCGATGGCAAATATCCATATCGATGTCATGCGGTTCAGATAGTATCCTTTCACGAAATATGGATTGTACATGAGATCAAAAACCCACAGCCCGCCCCATCCAAACCCAATCATATAGATGAAAGTTCTCATCATAGGAAAGCATACATATTTCCGCAGCAGCCATGTGATCGGGCTAATAATAACAACATAAAAAGCGACTAAATAGTGACCGAATCCCAGGATGAGCGAAAGAATATATATTACTCCCCCTGCATTGCGTAAGCCGTAATACTCTGTCGTTGTTATATGGTACCCTTCAATCCTTTCAAGAACGAGATATGCCGTCAAGCTTATCCCTATAAATATAAGTCCTAATACCATGTACCGTTGAACCGCGTTCACCAACATCAGATCACCCCAATGTCTAAACGTAGCCAGAACCACTCAAGTTACATGATTTCGAACAAATTACACAATTACACATAGGCGTTATTAGGTTCTGTTAAATGTTAAATTTAATCTATCGTTTCAATTGCTCTAATCCAACGACTACTTCTTACCTTCCAGAATCATCGTACCCAAACGGTCCATAAGCTCCATTCTCCCCATCGCTGTGTACGAATAATTATAATTATCGACATTAGAGATTTTATAGATCTTTTCATTCTTCACTGCGTTCATGTTATTCCACACCTTACTATCGACCATCTTGTTCTCACTATTCTCCATCAATAACAGACGATCCGGATTAACGGTAGCCAGAGCCTCCAGTGCGATCTGTTTACCGCCCCAGCCCTCTGGATCAGGGATACCCTCTGTGCGCTTCAGGCCCCATTCACCGTATAACATCTCAGCTGCCCCTTTATTGGAATAGATGACCAGGTTGTTTGGATATGTCTCAATTACGGCAAAGGATTCACCATGTACAGCCGCCTCCAGCTTTTGTTTCCACTCTGCAGATTTCGCATCATACTTGGCCAGATATTCATCTTTCTTGCTTTCTTCTCCAAACGTATCTGCCAAGAATGTCAGGCGTTCTCTCCAATCATAGTAAGAATAAGGTAATGCAATCGTAGGCGCAATTTTGGATAAAGTTTCATATTGATCCGTGTTAAAATCCTTTCCCAGAATAATCAGGTCCGGATTAACACCCGCTATAGCTTCAATGCTGAACGGTGAACCATACCAGCCCAGATTAACAGTATCTGCACTCAGTTGATCCTTAATGGTTGGAGTGATTTCTTCCGGGTTACCGTAATCCGCACTCATCGTGGCCACAGGTGTTTTCCCAATGATCAGTAGCTCTTCTGTAGAGCCGGATAGATCAACAATGCGCTCTGGATTCAAAGGGATCGTAATCTCTTCTCCATTTGGGTTGGTAATCAATTTGGTCGTTGCTTGTGCAGTCCCCTCTGAGGAGCTGGCCACTTCACTGGTGGTCTGGGTCGTTCCACAGGCCGCCAAGGTGAGCATACAGCATAGTGCAATCCATACAGGAATTCGTTTAAACATCGTTGTCATTCTCCCTTTATGTCAGTTCATTAGCCACATTAGGCTTATTTGCTTCAGTTACTTTATCTGTCTCATCGAACTCATTATTATACGTTTACTTTTACCTGCCAGCCTTCTGCATCCTGTTGTAATTGCCACAACCGAGCGTAGATGCCTGAGTGATCTAACAAATGCGCATGAGTTCCTTGCTCTACGAGCTGACCTTGGTCCAATACAAGGATCTGATCGGCATTCTGAATGGTCTTTAATCGGTGTGCAATCAAAATAACCGTCTTGTCCGCGACTAGCTCATTAATCGCTTGCTGCACCGCGGCTTCGTTCTCCGGATCAAGTGAAGCGGTGGCTTCGTCAAGCAAAACGATCGATGCATTTTTCAACAAGGCACGTGCAATGGAGACACGTTGCTTCTCCCCACCAGATAACGTCGATCCACCCTCGCCAATGAGCGTATCGTACCCTTGAGGCAGACTGGAGATAAACTCATGACAACAAGCTCTGCGTGCTGCTTCCTCAATCTCGAATTGCGAAGCGTCTTTCTTTCCTACACGAATGTTGTTGCCAATCGTATCCTGAAACAGATACACGTCCTGGAAGACCACAGAGATATCCTGCAACAGCTTCTCGGGGTCCATCTGATCAACGGGTCTGCCACCAATGCGAATGGTGCCTTGCTGTACATCCCAGAAGCGGGCAATGAGACGTGTGACTGTACTCTTACCACTACCGGATGGGCCAACCAAGGCAGTAATGGTATGCGGCTCAATCGTAAAGGACAAGTCTTTCAAGACCGGCTGCCGGTCATCATATCCAAAGGTCACCTGGTCGAATGAAATCGCCTGATTGGGCTGTACATCTCCCGTTCCTGCCATCGGGGCCTCCTGCTGCACATCCATAATGCGTCTTGCACTATATGCAGAGTACCGCATCTCCCCATAACTCATCAGTACAACCGTTAACGGTTCGAATACCTTTGTACCTACCAGCAAAAATAACAGAAATACCGGTAGGGACAACTCACCACCAGCAAGCAAATAACTGCCCACTAGAATCATCCATGTCATCCCTGATCGTGCAAGCAACATCGCGCCCATGATCATCGGTCCCATAATACCTTCTAACCGAATGGAAGCTGATTTCAATTCGTCAAAAGAACGACGTAGCCGTTCAAAACGTTTGCCCCCCATATTGTGGGCCTTAATCTCACGAATACCGCTCAGATACTCCTGTAGCCGACTGGCGGCTTCGTTTTTGGCTCGAACATGGTTCTCACTCAGTCGTGCCTGAATCGAATCCGTAAGCCATAACAGAGCCACACCTAAGGGAACCGCAACAAACATGGCTACGGCCATTCTCCAATCCACCAACAGAAGTCCGCCAAAAGCAAGTACCGGAAGCACAATCGCGCTGATCAGCTGCGACAGATTGTGAGAAATCGTATGCTCGACCTGACCATAATCACTCAGGATCAGGTTCGTCAGATCCCCAGGATCACGTTTTCCGAAGAATCCTAGCGACAGATGGCGAATATGTTCGGCCAGCTTTAACCTTCCTGAGGCCGCGAGGCTGTATGCTGCCCGATAGGTCTTGTCATAGAGCGAAGCATAAGCCACATACTCCACCAGAAGCCAGGCAAACAGGATGTAGCATACAACCCACATTCGGTTGATATCCAGTCCTTTGTCTGGTTCAGCGAAAGACTTATAGATCGTATTGAATATATCCACAAGCAGCGCCGCAGGAACAATCTTTGCAATCCCGTCCAGAATCGCTGCAATTACCGAAGGTAGCAGACTACGCGGGTTACCCCCAGATATATTGTATAAATAATTCTTCATCGTCCTGCACCTCCAAGCTTCCAGGAAGCCGCACTGATATGGGCCTGCCACATATGCTCATATACTCCGCCTAATGCACGCAATTGATCATGTGTCCCACGCTCAGCAATTGTCCCTTGCCGGATCACAAGAATTTGCTCTGCTGCACGAATCGTTGTTAGACGATGAGCAATAATCAGTACCGTTTTGCCTTGAACCAATTGGGCCAGACCTTGCTGTATCTTGTGCTCATTCTCTGCATCCGCGTAGGCCGTCGCTTCATCCAAGACCAGAATGGGAGCATTTTTAAGCAGTGCTCGTGCAATTGCAATTCGCTGTGCTTCACCGCCAGATAGATACGTACCGCCTTCTCCGATTTTGGTGTCATATCCGGCATCCAGTTTCTCAATGAATTCATGACAGCAAGCAGTTTGAGCCGCAGCTATAACGTCCTGTCGTGAAGCTGATGTATTGCCCATCCGAATATTTTCTTCAATTGTATCGTAGAACAGATGTACATCCTGAAATACAAAGGACACGGTATCCATCAGTTTCTCCGTACCCATCTCCTGAATCGGAATTCCACCAATCGTAATCTCACCTTCCTGCACATCCCAGAAACGAAGCAATAGATTCGCAATGGTTGACTTCCCCCCACCAGAAGGTCCGACAAGTGCGGTCATCTCTCCTGCGTTGGCTACAAAATCAACCTGATCAAGTACAGGTTTATATGCTTCGCTCTCCTTACGTTCATAAGCAAAAGATACCTGACGAAAGGCAACCTCATATGTATCCGGAACTTTGGGCAACTCAGGTTCTTGTACAACCGGCTCGGCAAACACCGATTCTATCCGTTTCTGTCCTTCCACAATCTCTCGCATCCCACTACCCAGATACATTAACTTCAATAACGGAGCAGATAGACTCGGGGTAATGATTAGAAACAGAATAAACGTGATCGCAAACGACTGATTGCCTGCATTTCCACTCGACAGCAGAATACCCACCGGAACGATGAAGGTAAATAACGAGATCATGATTACAAAAAACAGCCCGTAGGATGTTTTACACAAATCAGTTATTTTCAACGAAATATCCCGGTACCGCGTCACCGCCTGTTTAAACGTTAGAAACGAATCAGCTGTAATGCCAAATACTTTCACCGCCGGCATACCTCTCACGTATTCAACACCCGTCGCATTCATCTCTTCGATGGCAAGTTGAAAATCACGATAAGCCTGACGGCCTTTTTCGCTGCGGAAAAGGCGACTTTGGAGCCAGAACCCGATTCCAATCGGAACCAAAAGCGTCAGCGCCATGCGATAATCGAGCCAGAACAGATATCCCAAGAGCATCAGTGGAATAACGATCGCACTTACCAGATCCGGCAACTGATGAGCGATAAACTTCTCAATTTTCTCCACACTGACTTCGATGATCTTCTTCAGCTCACCGGTTGCCGTCCGGGTGTGATACCCCATGGGTACTTTGGCAACATGTTCCACAAGTCTCACTCTGAGCTGGTACAAAATGTTGAACGCAGCAATGTGTGAGCACATCCCCCCGATATAGAGCGCAACAAGCCCTGCAATGAGGGCTACGAATGCGACGATCCCCCAATAGATCAACAGATCTTTGTCCATGGCAGAGGGTTGCCCCGCATGCGTTAGCAGTTCCTCGACGATCTTATACACTCCGACAAAAGGAACAATCTGCAACAGACTCGACAGGGTCGAGAAGATACTTGCTGTAATCAGCAGACCTTTGCGCTCCTTCGTTACTTGCATTAGTCCCGACACTTCAGATGTGTTGTTCATCTCACCCCTCCTGATATTAATAATCATTCTCAATATAGCGCAGTGTTATATACGCACATTAATATCTCATAGAGCCCTGAATGATCACTACCTCTTCACGGAGCAATAATACCTCATCACGGATTATTGTTGTCTCACAGCATCTTATAAGCCCTATTGGACATATGACCTCGTCGCGTAACTTGAGAATGACTGGTAAAGTATTTACATTCTCGCCAAGCAAAAGAAGTGTTGTTGGAGAAAGTTTTCGTTTTTTACTTGTATAGATAAATATGACTTCTTTGATCTGTAACTCCCGTAATATTTTCCATTTAGTATGGATAAATATGTGAAGGAGTTCTGAAGGAGTTACTTACATCATTTAACTGTCGCCTATTGAATTCAACTGTTAGTATGTTATATTAAATTTTATAATGCTATAACATACAAAAGGAGTGATGCAATGCAATCGCCAGTATTAACTATTGGAGAACGGTTAAAAGAAATACGAGCAACTAGAAATCTTACACTTGAAGATGTTTCTAAACTTACTGATGTAAGTAAGCCTATGCTTGGACAGATTGAAAGAGGACAGTCTTCACCAACGATTACAACTCTTTGGAAAATCGCAGTGGGTTTAAAAGTTCCTTTATCTTTATTATTGGAAGAGCTAGAAGATGAGTGCAGTGTGGTTGATACACGATCCAAAGACGCTATCATTGAAAATGATGGAAAAATGAGAGCATTTCCTGTTTTTCCTTTTGACCCTACCCGTAACGTTGAAATATTTTATATCGAATTTGATCCTGGGTGCCACCATCCATCTGAAAGGCACCTTGAAGGTGTGGAAGAATATGTTTTTGTGCTACAAGGTATGTTAGAGCTGGTAGTCAACACAAAAAAAATTGTTCTAAAAGAAAATCAAGCACTCCGCTTTCGTGCTAATGTTTTTCATTCCTATAATAATCCCTATCAAGAACCATGTGTCATTTACAACATGATTTTTTACCCAAGAACATAGGCAAGTTTCATCTATGATCTTCTAGAAAATATTTTAATATGAGGTGTGATGATTATGGCAATTGAAAAAGTAAAAGATTTTTTTAAACAATATGGTATGGATTCTCAAATTATCGAATTTGAAGTATCTAGTGCAACCGTGGATTTGGCTGCAACTGCATTAGGTTGTGAGCCAGAGAGAATCGCAAAAACACTTTCTTTTATGGTGAATGGACAAGCGGTTTTAGTAGTTGCTGCCGGGGATGCAAAAGTGGATAACAAAAAATTCAAAGAGTATTTCAAAACAAAAGCAAAAATGCTTTCTCCTGATGAAGCCATTGATATGGTTGGTCATGCCATTGGAGGTGTTTGTCCATTTGCTATTAAAAATGATGTTTCTGTTTATCTAGACATATCTCTAAAACGTTTTGAGACAATCTATCCAGCTTGCGGGAGTAGCAATAGTGCTATTGAACTTACAATAAAACAATTAGAAAAATACTCTAGTTATTCAGAGTGGATTGATGTATGTAAAGGATGGAATGATTGATTTATAGTAATTCTATATGGGGTAGCGCCAACATTTTGACTGTTTTATACGCTAAGTATCAGCGGACATTTGCTTAAAGCAGAAAAATCCGCTGTCTTTGCGCCTTAACGTCCTTAGCGTATATTTTCGTTAAAATGTTGGCTGTACCCTCAATCAACTATGAAAAGCTTTCCAGAACGAACCTTCTGTATTAATGATATCCTTGATCTGGACAAAAGGAATCGTAAACGTTGGAAACCCTGCCGCATAGGGAGCGATGTCATATGGATTGAAGTAGAGATGCAGAGCATCCGATGTGACAAAAAACGGCTGATCCGCACTAATCCCCGTATAGGTGTCCGGAAACACATACGAGTATTGAGGATCATTTTTGATCTGATCCCCCACAATCTGGCTTAACACTTTTACGTAGTCACTATTCGGTTTAAATAAATCCCTCAACTCATACAACTGGCCATTCGTCAGATTAATGATCGCATAGATCATCGTAGGCATACCATGCGCTGCACCCGCCGGGTAGTTATAACCTGTGAGTTGCAGTTGTAGCAATTGCTGCTGATAAAACGTTATATCAAAATCACCTGTATACGTGTAATCCAGCTGCTGATCGGCAGGGATCGGTTTAACTTGGGAGAGTTGCTTCAACTTGGCATTCAGCGCAATTTGCTCCGCTTGGTTCGTTAATCCCTCCACCTGCGGATAATATACGAGATAGTCCCTGTTCGGCTTGTATTTCTCTTCGCGTACACGGTACGGCGGATGAAGTGGAACGATTGTATTTTGCCGCCAGATGATCTGTCCGGCCCGGTTCACATACGATAAGCGCTGGTCTACATAGGCCTTAATCAGATCTGGTGCCACGACCTCCAGCGTACCCGAACCTTCTACATGTGGATACCCAGCGGCAGGTCTTCCACTCAGATCCAGCAGATAGGTTTGTCTGCCATCCGATGCGGAAGCAAGGCCATTTTTGTAATTGCCTACTTCGCGATATAGGAACTCCGTAAGTCTTCTGCCATTGGTATCTGCAATCGCGTATACAGAGCCAATATACGGCTGCTCCGGATTAATTGCTTGCCCTAGCGCATAACGATGCTCGCCTAGTTCGCGGATGTCATTATAGGCAGGTTGAATGATAAACGATCCCTCCGTATTAATAACACCGTAGATCGATTTGTAGTCCTCTGCTGTATTAACAATCGCTTGCCCGTTGTTAAAAGGAAATGCCGATGAAAATTTGGGCTGAATACGAATATTACCCCGTTCGTCGATGTACCCATATTTGCCCGAGGCCTCTTTTTGAAAAGCAAGCAGTCCATCCCCTAGTGGTCCCACATAGGCATATGGATACGTTGCGAGCCGATGTCCATTGCGATTAATGAGCGCATATTCATTGTCCTTGATCTGCACAACCGCTTTGCCATCTTGAAAATCGTTCGCAGAAGCGAACTGTGCAGGTATCACCTCATTGCCCGACGCATCCAAATAACCATACCGACTCACCGATCCATCTGCCTGACCAGGATTAGAATCGTAAAATAACGCTCGGCCGTCGTTCATATTTGAAATATACGGGTACGCCCGTTTGGTCAGGACTGTACCTTGTTCATTAATCATCTTAAATCCTTGAGAATCAATTGTTATCGCCCGTTCTTCGGAAAAGGAATTGATGGAATCGTATACAGGTTGAACGACATACTGCCCCTGAAGGTTAATTACGCCGGCACGACCAGCCTTCACAACCACAGCCAATCCATTGGGTTGGAACTCTTGCGCGTCATCCAGAACCGGCTCAAGCCGAATGTGGCCTTGGGCATCCATGTACCCCCAACGCGTCCCACTTGTGGTTCGAACGGAGACTGGATATAACCATGTCGCTACCCGGGCATGACTTATAGGGACGATCGCCTGCTTAATTTTCTTTTCCAGCTCTTGTAGTACCTCTCTGGAAGGATACGCTTCCGGGAAGCTGAGTGCCTTCTGAACTGAAGCGAGAGCTGCCGGATACTGGCCCGCGTGGTACTGAGCATCCGCAAGGTAATACCAGTAAAAGATATAATCAGGATATTGCTGGGTTAGTTGCTCGTAATATTGCACCACTTTTGGATAATAGGTTGCATATACGTCCGGTGCAGGAACCCATTTCCCATTCTGCCATCGGATAATCTCCACACGATAGGCTTCACCTGTGTCATGTATCCAGAGTGCAATCTCCACTTTCCCATCTCGACCATGCGGACCAGGCATATCTATAATCTCTGCATAGCTATAGTATAGATCGTCAGGCGCCAGATCTTTGAGCCCTGATTCGGTCCACTCATATACGGCAAGCTTAGACCAAATAGAACCAATCCGCCAACCGATAATGAGATTGTTCCTTGCCGTTGAAGTTACAGGGGCTGCAGTCATTAAAGTCACCCCATACCCCAATCCCTTAATTAGTGCCATCTTGATCCAATGTCCTTGAACAAATTTCAGAATGAGCAAATACAGCTCACCATTCAACTGATAGACTGCAGCAATCTCCGGCATACCGTCACCGGTAAGATCTGCCGCATAGATCGCTGGATGTTGAACAGGTTTATCAATAGTGACGACCGTTGCGCCAGCCGGAATATGTTGATTCACAATTTGCGTTAACAGCGGTTCGCTCATGGACATCTTAGTTTCCTCCCTTATGACCGCATTCGCCTAATGGTATGCGTCATAAATCGGGATATGACATGTAATTCATTTTATATAAGTTGAACTAAAGAATATTCTCACTTACCACTCCGATAACAGAACAGCCTTCTGATTGCACTTATTCCCCGATTCTTTGATTCACTTTTTATATTATCTATCTTGCAAAGTTACTTTCTCTCCATTGATTAGCAGGTAGCTCACATCATTCACCGGAATGGTCTCAGGGGATATCCACTTAATGAAATCCTGATCCAGCTGGAGGAAACCGGATGCGCCAGACAACTTTGTACCATCCTTCAGGTGTACTTCAATACTCAAGTCCTCCATCCGAATCTTGTTCAGCGCCTCACCTGTAAGCGTGACGCCAACTGCGGATAGGGTTACTTTTGCCCGTGAGGCTCCATTTGCATCAAGCTGAACGTTTCCTGTTTTGCTCAAACCATTTTGACTCAAGTTAAAGGTCGTTTTCCAATTCCCCTGTACAACTTCACTAATACTCGTAAAGCTGCCTTGAAGTCTCAGCTTATCTAATTCGTCAACAGCAGACAGATCATACACAAACTCCTCATAATCTCCTCCATACCCGACCCCATCTTTCATATAATGTCCATAGCTAACGGAATATTCAGGTATATCGAGTTTTTGACCTTGCTCATCCGTGAAGTAGAAATATCCATGATTATACTCGCCAATCTCATTATTCGGATTAATCTGAATGTGTAACTTGCCCTCCACAAAACCTATATTGGAAATATGCATCCAATCAATACCCTCAACGGGGACATTCGTTACATCCTGATGCAGTACGGGAATTGGATCGGTTTCCAATTGAATATCGGTCGTACCTCCCAAGCCACTTATACGATCTTGATCCACGATATCATAGCTATTGTTTTGCTTCTCTTGTAACAACTGCTCCCAGTCCACTTGTACGTTGTAACCATCTTGTCGAGATGCACCTGACATCAGCGTATTGATCTGAACGGTAATCCGATTTTTGCTGACTTTTCCTTGAATGAGGAATCGGACAATAGCCGTTTTGTTCGCATCATCATAATGAATAATCTGAGCGTTGTTTGCATTACCTCCGGTTACTCTGTAATCATATACATCCAGTGTATCGTCAATGCGATGACCCGTCAGATCCGATAATGAAACATAGATTTCCGTTGTATCTCCGTCCCTGACAGCACCTATAACCTCCATTCGAATCCCTTGATCTTCACTCACCTGATGAACAGGCTGAAGAATGCCAATCCGATCTACACCTAGAAAATGAAGAACAGTAGACAGATCAATGATGCCCACCGATGCAGCTACCCCTGTAACAAGACATAACGATAACGCAGCGGTTACAGGAATATAGATGGCTTTGCGATACCTTTTTCTTTTATTCATGGACTTCTTGGTCTGTGCGGATGGATATAATATAGGTGGATAAAATGATGAATCTGATCTCGTAACGGTTGGTGGTTCATTCATCGCCAATTTATCATAGAACAACTTTTTAATATTAAAGAGGTTCTGCTCAGTGAATTCTTTTTCGGATTTTCGCATTTGATCGCCTCCTTTATTTCCTATTCATCCACCATGTCCTCAATCGTTGCCTGGAGCGATAAAGCTTGTTATGGACTTGCCTAACGTGTAGGGACAATGCTTCCGATATCTCATGGGGTCTCTGTCCTTCGTAAAACCGACGTTTCATAATCTCCCGTTCCGGTTCTGGAAAAGATTCAATCATTTGATTAAGTTCCGTATACGTCTCTTTACTGATCATCTGAACCAACAAATCATCCGTTTGCACCGAATGAATCTCCTCTTCATATGTAAGCTCAGTTCTTCGATTAAGTTTCCGGTAGCGATCAATCGCTTTATGTTTTGTGATTGTTGCAAGGTAATTTTTCAGGCTACTTCGCCCAGACTGGAATGCATCCGGATTCTGCCAAAAAGCAAAAAATGTATCTGCTACGCATTCTTCAATCTCTTCTGTCGATGCATGATGTAGGATGGAATGAGCAATCTTCCATAACAAACCTGTGTAGTGGTTCATCACCCATTCCATGGCCTCAGGATCACGATTCGCTACTGCCTTCCGTATCTGTTCTTCTTCCACGATTAGATGTCCCCTCCCTTCCATGCTCATATGATCAGTAGTGCTCGTGTTGATCCGTGCTTCCTACCTATATTCGTTTGGCAAATGACTTTTACTTACTCCAGGATAAAAAAAGATTTGCAGTGACCTTGTGGTCTTCTACAAATCTTTTTTTATCCTATAATACATCTTGTAATACATCTTGTAATACATCTTGTTTATTACATCATATCGCTTCATGGCCATCGCTTGGAATACTAACCAATATTACGCCTCTTCTTGCACACTCAATTGTACATATTGGGTGAGACGACAATACTGAAATAACAGCAACTCTTCATTACCTTGTCCAAGAGCCACGCTACGCCCTTCCTTGATGAGGTGATTCAACAACTCATGCAGGAAACTCATCTGCAACCGCAAGGATTCCGCTGTGAGCTGCTTAAGTACCTCAATATCTCGGATCGTAAACTGAGATAACCCGCGCAGTAGCAACTCTTCTGACCAGCCGTTAATTTTCTGCATGAACTGATTATATTCTTCCAAGTCTGCCCATCCTCCCATTACCGATATCCAGTTTCAGACTGAGCACCGTTTTGCCCTTCAGGAAACTGATTGGGCTAATCCGTTTTGGTTCCACACGCACAAAGGCATAGAAGTGTTCAAGCGATTGGGAACCATATCCTGACTCCAGTCTTTGGATCATCGCCTGCCAGTCAGATGAATACGGGAGAGTGAGTGCCAGTCTTTCCCCTTCGGTATTCTCAACCGTCAGGACAAGCTCCTGCGTTTGTTTGACAAAGTTATGGTCCACGATTCGAGCAACTTTGATTACAGCCAATCGTTCTTTGGGAGTAGCAAACAAGTCGAACGACCGCGATTCCTCTTGAAGTACAGTCGTTACATCTTGCATGGTTTTGCCCAGATTCAACGTTTCCACACCCGTTCGTGGCAAAATCGCAAGCTTGGCACCTTCCCCGGAAGAGATCCGGCGTTCTTCATTCACTTTAACTGAATGGAATTGAACTTCTTCACCGACGAACTGGCGAAAGGTCAGATTAGGCAGCCATGGTGTGAATGCACCATAATGCTCTGTATACGAGAACTGCTGATCATCATAATATACAGCACGTACATCGCTATAGGTGTAGATTTCCTCATCATCGAAACAATAGAAATAATAGGTGATTCCACGGAAACCGGATCGTGTCTCCCACGCGTCAGCTCCCAGTCCATACAGATGAAGTGAAGGCACCGTATAGTATTTACTTCGAAAACTGCCAATGAGCTGACTCTGCTGAATGGCAGACACCTTTTCTTCTTCAAGAACCTGGAGTGCAAGATACAGCTTGCTTACCCGATCCAACATGGATTGCATGGAGAAACGTATATGTCTGTTGAAAAACAACTGTAGTTCTCCTTGAATCCCTCGTAAACTGCGTTCTATGTCAGGCAGGTTGCCACTATGAGCTGCAATTGCCAATGTCTCCAGTTGTGCCATATAGGACTGAGGAAGGCGGGCCAGTCCCGTCTTCAACAATCCTGCCAGCATAACCCGACATTCCTGCACTGTCTGAAGAGAGAACTTGGCCTCGTACACCCGTCCACTTAATGCATCCCTATCATCCAGACCTTTAAAGTTCCGGTACCGTAACAAAGCTTCAAGCTTGGCCATTTTCCCGGCTGTCTGCTTCACCTTACATAGTGCTTTTGCAAGATTCGGTTCCTCCGTAAAAGACACCTCGATATTCTGGGTGGTCAGATGAACCGTAAGAAGTGAATCTTCAATGATCTTAATTTCCTCTGGGTATCTCAGTCGGAAAACAACTTCCTCAATCATGGAAGAACTATACGATTTAATTAACACGGGAAGTTCAGACTCCGTCATCCAGCGGAAGCGAGACTCGATCTCACGTGACACCGTATGCGGAATTTCGCTTGGATCGTCCACATTTGATACTAAGTTTGATTCTGTTACTGATACGTTTTTTGGTACGTCCAACGGATCATTATCCGATATCCCTGAGTCCTTATCCAGCGCATGCTTCTCGTCTGCATTCATTGAATCCTCTGCCGTATATTCCCGTTGATCATACAGAATTGCAATAAGCACATGCTTGCAGATATGATCGGCCGGGCAGGAGCATTCCCAATGATCCAGCGTATTTTCAAGCGTACATTGTGTCCCGTCACTGAGCTGACAACTCACAGATGATGCATTCCATGTGTACGTTACACTTACACCATTGTCCAACTCTTTCAAAGACCTTTTGTACAACCCCTTGTTGGCATACCGAATCAAATAATCCTCCGTACACAGCTTCGAAAAACTTCGGAATTTTTCCTTGAATCCATTCACGTCATCAACGCCCCGTTGCTCTCAGAATATCGTAGATCGTTTCACTGAACACGCGACCTGGAACGTTGCCTAGAGCAATGGGTTCGTTGTCACCATAGTAATAATATTGCTTGTTATTCGGTTTGAAGAAATGAAGGGATTCCAGGGTAATGTCATCCAATCCCTCGTAATACGTGATGCTCGTACCGCTGAATTGCAATTCTGCAACAAGATCTCCGTACTCTTTATAAAATTCATGATACCAGCCGCCGTCCTGTGCCGGTCCTTTGATCCAACCGTATTTCTCCAGTGCTTTGGGGAAAGCCGTTGGTGAAAAATCAGACTCGGGCAGATGATCGTATTCATTCTTCGTTTTATCCTCATCTTCTGGCTGGTGAATCTCACGATTCAATTGCTCGAATGGCTGCTTGATCTCGTAATCCTCCAACTGCGTTGTCCAACCTTCAAGCGTTGCCTGATCCAGTTCCAACGGGTGTATAAGTCCCACTTGCGCATCCGAAGGCAGATCGACCTCATCTTCATCCACAGAATTGAAGGTGCCGTCCTCCATATAACGGAAGGTGCTGATCAGAGCGCCATCCTCATACGTTCCCCAGATCAGACCAACAGCAAATTTTTGCATGATTACATTTTGTACAAACAATGCTTTCCACTCATCGGCAGACCACAGACGTTGCTTGGACAATGACTCTTCCAGACGCTGCGCCTGAATGTTAACCATGGATTTGAGATCTTTTTTCAGCTGTGTGAAACGTGCCTTGGACTGCGCTGCCAATTCAGGATCATCTTTCTGTGCAGGAGCAGGCAAACTCTTCACGGATTTGCCCGTTTCTTCATTTAAGACAACGACTTGTAAGTCTCCATTGACCTTAACCAGGAAGGAACGCTCTCCGTAACTCAGCTGCATGGTTCCTTTTTCATCAAAACCAAGTGTGGTGACCAGCCGATCCTCCAGTTGTTCCGAGGTGAGTCCCATATTATCGGCTGCAAGTTGCAATGCTTCTTCTGCTGCACCTTTCACCTGACGGTTCTTCACGCCACGTTTGATCTTGTCAATCGCCATAAGAGCGGATGGATCTTTCAGATAAGCGAGCACTTTTACAGCATCTGCTGCAATCGCGCCACGACTGTTTTCTGTCCATTCCTTAATTTGCGGAGCCAGAATATTCACAATGTGAATATCGCCAAAGAGTGCTGATACATACATCACCCATTTCTCTTTTGCAGGAGCACCTTCCTGAATCCAGACCTGGAGCAGTTCACTTGCAAAACGAGCGAGCGATGCCTCACTTACGTAATCTCGTAATTCATTCAACCGTTCATTAGGACCGGATGTATGATCCAATGATTGGACCAAAGCATACTGTTTAATCCGGTCATCTAAAGGCTGATTGTCTTCAATACGTATCAGTGAAGGGAGATCTTTCAAGGACAACCAGCTCAGTCTCGACAACTTTTTGGCATCCGCCTGATCAGCGAGTGCAGCATGGGCATACTCTGGACTTAGATCTGCGGTATCTAGCAGAATTTGGATCAAGCTCTTCCAATCGTCGGACTTCTCTTTCTTCAAAAGCTCACCGTACAGTTCCTTGCTGTTTTCCAGACTGCGGATTGCAGTCAGAGCCATTTCTTTGATCGCCACTTTTTTCTCCGAGAGGTATATGAGCGTATACAAGTCCTGATCAGGAATTCGGTTGAATTCCGCTAACGCCACGCCGTTAGCCTTTTTGGAAGAATCCTGCAATCCGGCACGAATCGCTTCGGCCAATATTTTCTTCGATAACTCATCACGCTGTTCAAAGGTAATCTCCAGAATTAAAATGCGTGTATCTGTTGGCAGTTTCTTGTACTGTGTCAGTGCATAGTCCAGATTCTGCTCAATGATTCGGCGGTATTCGTCATGCGGCATCGATTTGTATCTGTAGTCGGTCATGCCATTAAGTGAGATCAGGCTGGTTAGCAATTTCTCACGTTGCACCTCAGGGTCTTGCCCGTAACGTTGAAGCAGTTGCTCTCCACTAAAAGCGTATGAATTGTACATGTCCGAGATAATATCCAGTGTCCAATCGGGATGAGTAGTCAGGATTGCGAACCTGCGCATCGCCTCCGAGTCCAAGGGCAGAAAACTAATACTAATGAGGTTGTGAACACGCTTCTTATCCCGATTCAGTTGATTAAACAACCCGCGACTATTCGGGTCCTCCCAATATTCCTCCAGGGTGTTTTCCCCACTTAAGTATCTTGCAATCGCAAGTCCTTGACGTCCCCCGTCCAAAGGATGCCGAAGAGCGTTAAATACCGCTTGCTCCAGTGACCCCTCCGCATTAGGCAATGTCAATCCTTGATCCTCCATGAATTTCTGAATGCAGAGTTTGAGGAATGGCGGTTTGATAATCTCGTATGCTCGAATCGCTTGTTCAGGGCGATTCGCGATCGCAGATTGTAACATGTTCCAAGATACCGTGTACGAATTAAGCTCGTCCCGCAACATTTCAATCAACTGATAAGGTTCATCCAGAGGCACAAGTCCAGCAAGCAGATCATTTGGACTCTTGGCTCTAGGGTCCATACTCAGCAAGTAACGGCGAACTTCAAGTGGATAAATCTCATGTAATTGATGTACTGTGTGAAGCAAAACATGCCCAATCTCACTATTTGTATCAAGGAACCGTTGTTTACCTCCACTAATGTTAATCAGGTACAACAAGGCACCACTCACAAGTACCATAGTTTGATGGAATACTGTGTTTGAACATTGCTCTTTTGAAGAGAAAGACGTATTGGGATACAGTTCAGCTATGAGCTGACTACGCTTCTCCTTGAGGAATTCATCCTTCAATTCTTGGGAAGATCCGTTATGTTTTCCTTGAATATTACTGACCACTACAGGTTCAATCAACGTATGTAGCTCGTCCCGCAACTTATCTGGATCATTAGCCATTACATGTTGAAACAACACTGGTAACGATTGAACAGAAGATTGAACCTCTGCAAGATGAGAAGCCGTGTCACTGAGTCTTGAATATAATTGCAACAGCATTAATGCATTAATTACATCCCGGTAATCCCCTTGACTGTCCGCTTTTTTGGAATCAAAAAGCCACTGGGCACGCTTTAATTTACTCTTTAATTCAGTCAAAATTTCGTTCTCGCCTGCAAACTGTTTGATTTTCTCCAACCGGGACAACAATCCATCCATGCGATCAGCGCTTTTGCTCTTCCCGCTTAATCCGTAAGCTTCGGAATCATTTCCCATACAGACAGTAAAGGCATCCGTTCTCCATGAATTTCTTTTGGAATAATTGGATTCCAGATATATCACAATAGCCCCGGCACGGTAAAAGATATCTCCGTCGTCTTTTTTGGCAAGCTTCATGAGCAGATCAATTGTTTGATACACATAATGACTCGAATTTCCCAACATATCCGGGAACTTGTCTGTCGTTCCCAAGACGTAATCAATAATTTCGGAGCTTCGATCTGTTTTTAATGAATACTCGTTTGAACAAGTTACTGCGAATTTCTCCACCAAAGTTTCAACTGCGCGGTCTGCGGTAAGCATTACACATTCCTCCTTGAATTTAAGTGATAATCTCGCCAATCCAATCCGCGAGTTCGTTAGGCGTAATTGCTGCTACATGTGCCCCCATATTGGTTAATGTCTGTGCGGCATGTTTGTTATAGACTGAATCCCCGTTAAAATCGAGCGCGGTGAGAACCAGTAGCTTGCATCCTGCATCGATAATATCTTTACAGGCTTTATACATTTGCGCGATCGGGTACCCTTCCTCCAGATCACTGACCAGAATAAAGATCGTTTTGCCTGGATTATCGATTAACGTTTCGCCATATCGCAACGCTTTCGTAATATGTGTCCCCCCACCGAGCTGTACATTCATGAGCACGTCTACGGGGTCTTCCAGTCTATCGCTCAGATCAACAACCTGCGTATCAAATATGAATAATTTCGTGCGCAGCGCATTCAAGCGGTAGAAGATGCTGGCCATCACCGAACTGTAGATGACTGAATCCAGCATACTGCCACTCTCGTCCACACCAATGATGATGTTCCACTTGTTATGGGGCTGGATATTCCCGTCGAAATACAGACGATCAATTACAAACCTGCGCTTGTTTTTATCGTAATTCTTCAAATTCTTGGTGATAGTTCGCTTGAAATTCAGATTGCGCAAAGATCGTACTGAACTCGAGGTATAGCGACTGCGCTTGCCCATGATACTGGCTCGGGTCTGAGATTCCAGCTTACTACGCAGCTCTTCAACCACGGTTCGCACGATATCCTTGGCGCTCTTTAACACCTCACCTTTCATCCGTCCTTTGAACTGCATAATGTTCTTGAGCAGATTCATGTTGGGTTCAAGGGATTCAAGCAACTTTTTGTCCGTTAACAATTCTGTCAGCCCATAACGATCAAGCGCCTGTTTTTCCAATATTTCGACCGTTGGTTTGGGGAATAGATCCCTGACCTTGTGCAGCCATTTCGGTACAGTCAGGTTAGACGCACCGCGTCCTCCCTCTTTTCGATAACCTTGTTCTTCACCGTATTCACGGTTATAGAGATACCCCAGAATCTCATCGATTTCCGTATATTGAAATTCAGCAGAAGTGTATTGGTCTGTATTACACAACCCTTCTTCCGCCGATTCACCGAGAACCAGACGCCACCGATTTAAAGTTTCAGCAGAATGTTGATCCCCTCGTTTGCTTCCATCCGGATTGGAACTTTCATTGATTTCTCCGGTTCCTTCCGTTGTCCGATTCGCTTCATTCATATTAGCTTCCATGCGCCAAACTCCTTTCGAAGCGCTTCGTCCCATGCTTTGGACTGAATCAGCATCTGTTCATCGACCGCAGGCCTCAACATCTCCTCTGGTTCAACCTGATGCAGACTCGCCACCCGCTCCGCAATCAAGCCCGTCTCCATTGGTGTAAAGTAGGTGAATGCCAGCCTTAATTCCGGTACCATACTGATGAAGTCGTCGTAGGATAACTGTTCAATCAAATAATTCAACTCAGACAACAGCTGATCTTCATATAAAAAAGCGTCACGTGCTACAGTGAATACTCCCTGTAAAAAAAGTGCCGTTTGACGGGTCTGATCCGGTGTACCATGGATATACCCGCGAGCACGATCAACAATCTCATCCCTGGGTCTGTCACCGAGCCCTGAGGAAATAGCCACACACACACCCTCCAGCTGAGCCGGAAGCTGGTGATCAGACAGAAGCTCATTCAGGTGAATTCGGAATGTCTCATCCTGAAAATTCTCCTCTGATGACTCCGCGAGCATGGCTAGCAGCTTCAATCCCTGAATAATAGCTTCATGTTCATCCGGATTGGCTCTGGAGAGCTGTAGCAACTTGTCTACGGCATTCCTATAAGCTTCGGATACCAGGTCAGGGAGATGTTGCTCGTCAGATAATCCCAGCAACCTGCGGTGTTGATGAATTCGGTTCAAGACATGCAGACTGTTACATAAGGATAGAAAATTCCCGTCCGTTCTCAGCGCTGAACGGACCTGTTCATAAAGTTTCATCGCAGTGTCCTGAAGTCCCATGAGCAGCGCTTGAAGCATGAGTCGGGCAAGTTCACCGCTATGATGATCCGGTACTTCCTGCATCTGTTCTTCCATTTTGCGTGTAGCGGCCCCGGCAAGTGTTCCACCATAGAGAGAGTTCTCTATCAATCTGGCTTCAATGCGGGATGAGTACATATAAACCCAGGTTTCGCGAACAAGATTCATATCACGCTCTGCGATCCAGTCCGGCCCCGATTGCCGTTTCGCGAATTCCGGAACCAGATAGGTGATGCATTGAATCAATTGGCTTATCTGACGATGCTCCGGTTTCGCATACAGATCCAGCACTTTCTTGTGTTGACCTGTTGTACGAATCTGCAGTTTGTACTCTGTACAACGAGCCTTGAAGTCCTCCACGATGGGAATACTGAATGAATTGGGAGCCACGCTTCCAATGACGTCTCCTGTCAATAACTGCTGCAGCTCTTGCAACGGTTTATCAGTCGCCAAGGTAAGCTCACCCTTCACAAAGGAAGAGAGTGCTGCATCCATCAACTCATAGACGCCGCCTTCCCTTTTACCACGAAGCCCGGCAAGACCTTGAATCATACTGTATGCCTCAATTGCATCACTCGTTGATACATGCTCGTGTCCATCCCGTAATTGGCGCATCAGCCGAGATAACAAGTCCAGAGCCGTTAGATTATACGGTGTACTCTTTTTGCGAAGCAGCTGGTTCCAGATCTGATCGTAATAATTTACATAAGGCATGCCGCTCGCATATCCATTGAGCCGATCCGCTTCAGCAAAGGTATAGACCATTGGGTACATTTGTTGGTGAACCGTATCTGGATTAACCTCACTTTGTTGAGACGTTCCTGGTTTACCTTGTCCATCCAAACGTTGGTCTGTATGCCGTTTATCCATTTCTGGCTGTTCCAATTGGGATTCATGTTTCTCTGACATCAACAGTCCATACGTATGAAATCCACCGGTAATGACAAGCACACGGTCATGCTCCTGCACCGCTTGATTAATACGTTGTCTCATATGTGCTTCTCTTGCCAGATCACCTGAAGACTGTAATCGTTCCGTGGAATAACACATTCGGGATAAGGTACAATACGTGAATACATCCTGCACGAATGCCTGAGTGGATTTCTCCAGACCGCCAATTTCAAACACCTTTTCCCACAATTCATCAAAACTGCGGCAGTTTGTTTTTTGGCATAATCGGTTAATGAAATCAGACCCCGCAAGCAAGGTTTCGTCCTGAATGGAGATCTCCTTTTGTTCTGTCTGGCCGGATTTGGATGCACGAGTGGAGAAGTGTTGATAGTCCAAATCAATAAACTTCGCCGGAATGTCCAGCCGTTTTGCTTCTTTCAAAGCTACATATTCAGGCGAATACCGAAGCATCGGATAATAGCAGGCTTCTCTCTCCAATTCACTCTCATAGGTATAGTACAGACTGACAGGAGGTATCGTTGCCTCATCACTCAGCACCGAAATTAATGGATTACCGCTCTCCGGTCCTTCGATCAGAATAATATCCGGTTTGTAGTCCCCGATTAATCGTAACAAGTGATATGAACATGCAGGGCTATGGTGTCGTATTGGATAATAAACCGTATGATTACTCAGGTTATATACCTGGGACTCGAACAAGGATTGTAACTGCTCAACATCAGGGTCCAGAACTGCTGTTAACCGATCCATTTTCTCTCCTCATAATAGTCCTTCCACATTCCCTCTTCTCTGGAACGCTCTTTCACGACCTTGGAGAAGTAGGTTTTGAGAATGGACAGATCCTTGTCGTTTTCCTTCGCAATGGTGCCCAGCATGTTCTGCACCAACCGATCCAGTGCAATAGCTTTATCTTCGTAATAATAGGAAGTCATCGCACTCTGGACATAGACAGACACTGCTTCCGCCGTACTCATGGATGCTTGAGGGATATCGAGCTTGTATCCTTCCCGTGTCATGCCGGTGCGTAGTTCCATAAATGTTGTAGCCAGCAATTCAACCACATCCGGGTTAATGTCAATATCAATTCCACTATGTAATAACAGGCTTCGTGCCTGGGATTCAATAATTTTGGCTTCCATCTTCACGTTATGAATGGGCTTGATTGTTTCAAAATTGAAGCGACGTTTCAATGCACCACTCATTTCGTTAACACCTTTATCCCGAATATTGGCTGTAGCAATGACGTTAAATCCTGGTTGGGCAAACAGTACACCACCGTCCAGTTCAGGAATGCTCATAACCTTGTCACTGAGAATACTGATCAGACTATCCTGCGCTTCAGCCGGACAACGTGTAATCTCTTCAAAACGGGTAAGAATACCTTTCTTCATGCCGTTATATAACGGTGATGGCACAAGTGCCGCTTCCGAAGGGCCTTTATCAAGCAGCATGGCGTAATTCCAGGAATACTTGATCATATCCTCTGTTGTGCCTGCTGTACCTTGAATCGTGTTTAGACTGGTACCGGAGATCGCTGCGGTCAGCAGTTCGCTAAGCATGGTCTTGGCTGTCCCGGGTTCTCCCACGAGCATTAATCCTCGATTGCCTGCCAGAGTAACCACTGCACGTTCAATTAACACGTCATTGCCATAGAATTTGCGGGTAATCGTGATCTCTTCTCCATTTAATAACGCAGGCTTATCCCTGCCAATAATAAAATCGCGCACATAGGCGGGAGATAACAGCCAGTTCGGGGGACGTTTCCCCTGATCTTCCTCTCGTAGCGCACGTAATTCAACCTCGTATAATGTCTCGGCGGGTGGTTTAAGCATCTCCATCGTCAAGGTGTCTCCTCTCACGTAAACAGATCGTATGTTCTTATTCCTATCATTTTATCACAGCACTCCAGCAACTACCCGGTAAAACGATAAAAATGGTTGAAACGTCCTTCTTATCAGCACTTCTTCTAAGTCCATGGACATAGCCTCTAGCGCAAATATGAAGGTGAAATATCCTTACAGCCGTGCCAACACACTGGTTTCGGATCAGAATCAGCATGCTTATTACCCATTTAAAAGCATTGTAGGCCATATGACCTTAGGAATCATTACACTTTCGATCGTGTGTTTCAACCAAATGAAGCCCATTATTACAAAGAAGACACAGGCCATCAGCAACCTGTGTCTTCTTATATGTTCAAATTTCACCCAATATCTATGAATTTTGATCGAAACAACCAATCTCTTAGAAGTTCCTACTTACATTCTACGCCCGCATGAGGCGGAATACAGCTCGTACCACTCATAACGGGTAAGTTCAATATTCGTTGCATCACGACAGGCCAGAATACGTTCTGGTCGAATCGAACCAATGACAGGTTGAATCCCTGCTGGATGCTTCATTAACCAAGCCAATACAATAGACTCCGGTGTAACTCCACGCTCCTTAGCCATTCGATCAACTAATTGAGCCGTATGCTCAAGTTCAGGACGCTGTCCCTCAACTACCCTGCCAGTAAATCGCCCCTGAGCAAGGGGACCCCAAGCTTGCAGTTGAATATGCTCTGCCTGACAATATTCCATCGTGCCATAGGGAAACACGTTGTCTCTGGCTTGAGGACGATTTACCGTCACACCAGCCTCTACGAATCCGATTTTGTCCAGACTCATCTCCAGCTGGTTCACAATCAGAGGTACTTTACTATGAAGCTGAAGAAGACAAATCTGTTCAGAACCCATGTTGGACACACCAAAATGGCGCACTTTACCGGAATGATGCAGCTCAGCCAGTGCTTCTCCAATCTCTTGCGGATGGGCAAGTGGGTCAGGACGATGTAACAGCAAAATATCCAGATATCCGATTCCGAGCCGTTCCAGGATACCCTCCACACTCGCCAGGATATGTGCACCTGAGGTGTCATAACGCTGTGGCCCTTCATCATCACCCACAAGACGTATACCACACTTCGACTGTATAATGATCTGTTCACGCAAACCGGGAGTTTCGGATAAAACTCGTCCCAAGACATGCTCTGCCTTACCACGTGTGTAAATATCCGCCAGGTCAAAGTGATTAATGCCGATTTCAATAGCTGCTTCTACCGCTCGATGACCTTCTACGACAAGATCTGAAGTAATGGGGAACCCATCCCATTCACCCCCAAACCGCATACAGCCAAGAACCATTCGACTTGCCGGAATCTGGTGATGATGCAAAGGAAGTTGTGCGTAAGACATGTCAGCGTTCACCTCATTTTCATTTTTACCAAGCATAATAACCGATTCTCTCTACCATGTCTTCTTCCATCTTCCTCTATTTTCCTGCTCTATCATCCATATGAAGAAAAAACAAGGTTTCAAAAGCTTGTCTATTGAATATATAGAGGGTGCAGGTATTATGCAGGAATATGAGAGGAGATTTTGCATTTGAATCCGAATGAATCCAACGAGTCCTCAAAGCCAGCGTTTTTCACGAAAGAATTCACGCATAACCCTTACTCGGTATATGAAATGTTAAGAAAAGAGGAGCCTGTTTTCAGAGTCATGTTTCCTCACGGGGAATTCGGCTGGATTATTACGCGATACGAGGATGCAGTTCAGATCCTGAAAGATCCTCGCTTCAGCAAAGATATGCTCCGACGTTACGGCGCTGACAATCAAAGCATCTTCTCCAATAATATGTTGTTCTCCGATCCGCCGGATCATAAACGTCTTCGGGGACTTGTGCAGAAAGCATTCACACCCAAAATGGTCGCAGACATGCGGAGCCATATTCAGGACATTGCTGATGAACTGCTGGACAACCTCCCGTCACAGGAAAAAATGAATCTGATCGATGACTTTGCCTTCCCGCTGCCCATCATTGTCATTAGTGAAATTCTGGGAGTTCCTCTTGAGGATCGTGACAAATTCCGCATCTGGTCCAATACGATAATTGATGCTTCCATAGCCAAGAGCGCCGAGCTGTTTGAGCAGCATGCCAGAGAGTTTACGGATTACCTGACGGCCTGGTTTGCGAAAGTTCGCCAAGATCCCGGCACTGATCTGATCAGCCAACTCGTTATTGCGGAAGAATCCGGGCAGCAGTTAACTGAACAAGAACTGCTTGGCGTTGTCTCCTTATTAATTATTGCCGGTCATGAAACAACCGTGAATCTGATCGGAAATGGGATTCTCGCCCTGCTGGAGCATCCGGAGCAACGCGAACTGCTCATCAACCAGCCCGAGCTTATTCACAATGCCATTGAAGAGATGCTTCGCTATAACGGACCGGTGGAGTTCAGCACATCCCGCTGGGCTTTGGAAGATATTGAATTCCGTGGACAACGTATCGCTCAAGGTGATCTTGTCATTGTTGCGCTTGATTCCGCCAACCGGGACGAACAGCAGTTTAAGGATGCTGATATTTTCGATATCACACGCGAGAAGAGTTCGCATCTGGCTTTTGGCAAAGGCATTCATCTCTGCTTGGGAGCACCGCTTGCTCGTCTGGAAGGTGAGATTGCAGTCAGCACACTTCTGAATCGTTTTCCAAATATACAACTTCAGGCAGATGTGAATGAACTGGAATGGAGACCTGGTATGAATGTTCGTGGTGTCAAGGAAATCCCGGTTCAACTAAAATAATGGCTAAATATGAATAAATGAAAGTGAGGCACATGACATCATGGAAATGAACACCTTGGTATCGATCGTTTTGCTGCTTCTGATCTTTGTGTTACTGGTCAGAGTCACCAGCCTGCAACGCCAATTAAATGAATTGAAAAGAGATGTGGAGCGTCTGGAGAACGGTTCAACCGGCAGCGTCCGATCCGACTTCGATTACACCTTGTCGCCGAAAGAAGCATCTCCTTCGCATACAAGCCAACCAGCCCAAACGGATCTTGATCAGGAACTGCTTACACTTATACAACAAGGGAAAAAAATTATGGCGATCAAACGACTGCGTGAAGCCAGAGGTCTTTCGTTGAAGGAAGCCAAAGACTATGTTGATTCTCTCGATCGGTAATATACAACTCACATAACTCTCGGGGGAAGTTACTCCAGACTTTCGGCTGTTAACACAGACGCAGTAGAAAGTCTGGAATCTTCACCGAGAGTTTACTTTTCAAACGACATATGCTACTGTTATTTCTATATTACTAGAAATAAGAAATAAAGACGAAAGGACCGATCATTATGCAATCAAACTCAAATGAGATTGAACAAGTCGTCAAAATTCATAAAGCACTGGGCGAGCAAACACGCTACAAAATCATTCAGATTTTATCGGGCGAAAGCAACCTGTGTCCTGCCGATCTGGAGAGCCGCCTTGTTACGGTTGCCCTATCGACTCTGTCTCATCACCTGAAACAGCTATCCGATTGCGGCCTGCTCACATCGCAGAAGAAGGGTACGTATATCTACTACAGCCTAAACACGGAGACCGCACAAAAGTTTGTTCCCTATCTGCTAAATAAATAAAAAATTTGATTTATATTTCTATATAATTAGAAATATTGAAACAATGTACAATATTTATTAGTAAAACTAGGTCACCTAAGTTTACGCTTATACCAATATTCATTATCTAGGTTGTAGCATTACCATTCGCGCAGATGGGTTGCATTCAGAGCATTCATGTCTTGTTCTATCGTCTTTATTTCTATATTTCTAAAAATATAATAATAATCAGAAAGAGGTTATGTTTCCATGTCTTCTACGCTCAAAATCTATGTTCTTGCCTTGGTCAGTTTCCTTGTAGGAACGTCCGAATATGTCATTGCCGGCATTTTGGATCGCATTGCAGATACCATGAATATCTCTTTAATCGCTGCCGGACAGCTCATTACGATTTTTTCACTCGTATATGCGCTCGGTACACCTGTCATTATTGCACTGACTTCGCGCTGGGACCGTCGCAAGCTGTTGTTATACTTCCTCGGTCTATTCGTTGTGGCTAATGTTCTTGCTTACCTGTTGCCGGGCTATGGACTGTTCGTCGCAGCACGAGTGTTGATGGCTTTAGGCGCGGGCGTTGTTGTTGTCACGGCATTAACGGTTGCTTCCCAAATAGCGGCGGAGGGCAAACAAGCTAGTGCAATCGCCACAGTAATCACTGGATTTACGGCTTCTTTGATCGTTGGCGTTCCGCTCGGAAGGCTTGTAGCTGCATCTTGGGATTGGAAGCTTGTTTTTGCCGGTATCGCCGTTCTTGGAGTTCTCGCCATGCTGGTAATCGCGGCCGCCATTCCGCCTTCCAAAGCAGAAGCGCCTGTTCCGCTGAAGAAACAACTGTCTTTGCTCAAACAGCCACGAATTGTTTTGGCACTGCTGGTGACATTTTTCTGGTTAGGTGGTTATTCCATTGCCTACACGTACATTTCACCTTACCTTGTATCCGTTTCAGGAATGAGCGAAGCACTACTCAGTTCAGCTTTACTCGCATTTGGCATAGCAAGTCTGATCGGTTCAAAAGTTGGAGGGTTCAGTGCTGACCGATTGGGTGTCAAACGAACGCTGATCACAGGCATGACATTGCATATCGTAAGTCTGGTCCTGTTGAATATAACGGCAGGCTCTCATCTCGCTGTCTTCCTTGTTCTGATTTTGTGGTCTTTTGCCGCCTGGTCTTCGGGTCCAACTCAGCAATATAACCTGGTCACCATGGCTCCGGAATCCTCTGGCATTATGCTAAGTCTGAATAGTTCGGTTATGCAATTAGCCATGGCTGCCGGCGCAGGTATTGGCGGAATCGCGGTCAGCAGCGTTTCATTATCATCCATTACCTGGATTGGCGCTGTCGGGGTTGCTGTTGCCGTCATCATCGTTATAGGCTCGTATCGTTCAGCACCTCTCAAAAGTACACAAACCAATACATCGCACAACGTTGCATGATATGAATTTGTAGTACAAAAAACAAACCAAAAAGAGAGGCACTGTACGTATACATTGGCCTCTCTTTAACCATTTTAACGGCTATTCTATTACCGATAAGTAGAACTCTTATTGGGCCGTAACTGCACCATCGATCGGATATACTGCACCATTGATATAAGGCGCTTCATCTCCAAGCAGGAAGGAAACCAAGTTCGCGATCTCTTCCGGTCTGCCCAGACGTCCGGATGGAATGCTGTCAACAGTTGCCTTGAACACTTCAGGATTGTCTTTACCGAACTGAATGACCATCGGTGTCTCAATTGTACCTGGGGCAATCGCATTTACACGAATGTTGTCCTTGCCGTATTCAATGGCAGCTGTGCGGGTCAAGCCCACTACGCCATGTTTGGTTGCTGCGTAAGGTGCAACTGCGGGTACACCAACAATACCGGCCGTAGAGGCCGTGTTCAGAATGGAACCTCCACCTGTTTTGAGCATTTCAGTAATTACATACTTCAACCCGTAGAATACACTTCTCAGGTTAATATCAATAATCTGGTCAAACTGCTCAATTGTATGTTCAATCAGCTTAATACCAGGACCTGCAATACCTGCATTATTAAAGAACATGTCGATTCGTCCGAACTCTTCGACTGTTTTTTTCACATAATTCTCAACTTCAGGTGCTTTACTTACATCTGCTTGTACAAAAATAGCTTTACTTCCCAGCTTCTCAATCTGCTTAACCGTTTCAAGACCTGTCTCTTCGACAAGATCCACAACGACAATGGATGCACCCTTCTCAGCCAGCTTCAATGCTGTTGCTTGGCCCAATCCACTTCCTGCTCCAGTAATAATGGCTACTTTTCCTGCGTGACTCATGTTGATCTCCTCCATGTGTGTGTGTGTCATCTTGTGATTGGATCGATGAATACGATATGAAACGTACTTACATGCAATGATGCAATATGTAGGTCAAAAATGGCATAAAACCTTCCTGACTTTACCTATTCTAATAGACTTTCGACATAAAAACAAATCATATAATATGCATTCATACTATATCACCTGTCACATTTTCAGCATTTTTATTGAAGGAGCACACAACTATTACGTCTTGTTGCATGCTCCTCTTTTACAAATACAATACTTTTTAAGTCGGTATCTCTATAACTTAAACGGTGCATATCCGCTTATCAAAACACTTTAACGCAACAAATTCGTTTTTGCCAATTCAATAATTTCGTCCCCTCGTCCATTGAGCACGGCTTTCATCATCCATAAGGTGAATCCTTCCGCCTGTTTAATATCAATCTTCGGAGGTAAGGACAATTCCTGACGATTCACCACCACGTCAATCAGCACAGGACCATCATGCTGAAGCGCACGCTGTACAGCTCCTTCGAGTTCATCCGGATCCTCAACCCGAATCCCTTCCATGCCCATGGCTTGAGCAACCATCGCAAAGTTGGGATTGACAAGCTCTGTTCCCGATTCCAGGAATCCGGCAGCTTTCATCTCCAGCTCAACAAAACCGAGTGCTCCATTATTAAACACCACAACTTTAATCGGCAGATTATGCTGTTTCAATGTCAACAGATCACCCATCAGCATCGTAATACCGCCATCACCCGACAACGAGATGACTTGTCTGCCCGGATCAGCGACCTGAGCACCAATTGCCTGTGGCAAAGCGTTTGCCATCGTACCATGACTGAATGAACCGAGCAGTCTGCGATTACGAGACATCTCGATATAACGGGCCGCCCATACTGTCGGAGTACCGACATCACAGGTGAAGATGGCATTTTCAGCTGCTGCATCACTAATGACCTTGGTCAGGTACTGCGGATGAATGGGCTTTTTACCCGGTTTTCCAACGGCCAGCTCGTCTAGATCTTTGCGTACTTTCACATAACGATCCACACTTTTACGCAGATGTTTGTCACTGTGTTCTTCTGTCAGATAAGGAAGCAAAGTTTCAATGGTCGCTTTCACATCCCCACATACGCCGTAATCCAGCTTCGTGCGCCGACCCAGATGGGAAGATTGAATGTCGACCTGAAGGACTTTCGCATCTTCGGGATAGAATTGACGATATGGGAAATCCGTTCCCAGCATTAATAATACATCACAGTCCATCATGGCATGATAACCGGATGAATACCCAATTAAACCCGTAAGACCCACGGAATAGGGGTTGTCATACTCCAAATATTCCTTGCCTCTTAGCGCAATAACCATCGGGGATTTCAATCGATCACAGAGCTGCATGAGGGGTTCCCGAGCGCCCGCACAGCCTGCACCGCACAACAACGTGATTTTTTTGCCTTCATTCAGATATTCCGCCAGTTTCACGAGTTCAGGCTCAGAGGGATGTACCACGGGGTTGGTTGCGTGATACACATGCTCAGGCACAGGCAGATCTGCTGCTTCAAGTCCTGCTACATCCCCCGGCAATACAACGACGGACACACCTGAACGTGCAACTGCTGTCTGAATGGCCATCGTCAGAGAACGCGGCATCTGTTTGGCTGTTGTAATGACTTCACAATAATCGCTACATTCCTGAAACAGATACTCCGGATGGGTCGCCTGAAAATATTCACTGCCAATCTCGTCACTTGGGATATGTGCAGCGATAGCGAGTACAGGAACACGATTGCGGTGACAGTCATACAGACCGTTAATCAGATGCATATTACCAGGACCACTGCTACCTGCGCAGACAGCGATACTTCCACTGACCTGAGCGTCCGCCCCAGCAGCAAATGCAGCTACTTCTTCATGACGTACATGAATCCATTCGATCTTGCCCGAACGACGGATGGAGTCGAGTACCGCATTCAAGGAGTCTCCAACAATGCCATATATGCGTTTGATGCCAGCGTTCAATAAGGATTCAACCAGAACGTCCGCGACTGTTTTTTTCATAATAGGTGAGTCTCCTTTAATTGCTCATTTTGATTATGTTTCCACTCGGTTAATATACCTATTCTTATACCCCAATCTTTCGAAAACCGAACCAACTCAATATGTATGTCTGGATATATGAAACAAAACCAGCCCCTTAAACCTTTATTCCAGCTATAGCAAAATGCCAAAAAATCCGCTTGTCGAATGACAAACGGATTACGGTTACACTCAGTTTATTCATTTTTATGTGAAATCCCCGAATCCAATCAGACACTAGATAGCAGGCATCACATTGCCACCACTTACCGGGATATAGGCGCCTGTGATAAATGAGGACAGGTCCGACGCAAGAAAAGCTACCGCATTGGCGATTTCCTGATCTTCACCCCTGCGCTTCAGCGGCACGTTACGCGTATATGCCTCATCATGTCCAGGCTCACTGGAACGATCACGTTCACTAATTGTCCATCCAGGTGCAACCTGGTTTACGGTAATCTGATACTCACCAACCTCCTTGGCAAGCACGCGATATACACCATCCATTCCACGCTTACCAGCGGTGTAGGCTGATTGATGAGTGAAATTTTGCATCGCACATTCCGTATTGATGCCAATGAACCGACCAGCTCTGATATTTTGCATATGTGGAATGAAAGCTTTGGCAAGATACACACTCTGCATGACACAGGATTCAAACTGGCTCAAGTAATCTTCAGGCGACTGCTCCAACACCGTTGTCCATTCATATTGAATGACTGCATTGGCAACAACAATATCCACTCCGCCGAGGACAGACTGAATCTCATCACGTATCCGAAATGCTGTATCCTGCTTTGTAATATCTCCCTGTACAATAACAGCCTTACGACCGAGTGCTTCAATCTCACCTTGAAGCTCCCGAGCCTTGGTATCATTATTTATGTAATGTAGAGCCAGATTGGCGCCACAGGCTGCCAACGTACGGGCGATGACTCTCCCCAGTTGTCCGGTTGCGCCTGTAACCAGAGCCGTTTTTCCTGAGAGACCCAATTGCATAACAGCGAAAACCTCCTTGTATTCATTTGTCGAAAACGATTTCGGAAATATGTTACTTTTGTTCATTAATTACCGCGTTATTCAGAGAGATATACAGCATTGTTCAATGCTGTATATGATAGTTCAACTTTTTTACTATATGTGGAGACTATTATTTATGATGTTGAATGAGATCAATTTCCTGGAATCGACTGACTTCCTTTTCCCAACGCTCTGCTACATATTGACGGTGAACCGGGTGATTGTTGTATGCATCATACGCAACCTGATCCGCAAAGACCATCGAGAAGCTGTAATCGAACTCATTCTTCTCACTTACCTGTTTCAGAACCTGAAATTGCTCTACCCCAGGAATGACAGCCAGTGCATCCGAACTTTCCTTCAAAAAGGCTTCGGCCTCCGGTGTATCTTTACCCGCGTAAAGTGTAAACGTTACCATATGTGTGATGCTACTCATCTCTATTTCCTCCTCCAATATGTTCGTACTCGTTTCCTAGTGTACATCCGAATGTGTTGTAAGCGCAATAATTGGTTGAATTAATTTTTAATGTACACAAAAAAACCTCAGGACAAATCCCGAGGTTTTTTTGTAATGTATGGACAAACTTATTTGGTGATGTTGTATTTACGGTTAAATTTATCAACACGGCCACCGATATCCACGTTTCTTTGTTTACCAGTGAAGAACGGGTGGGATGCGGAACTAGTGTCCACACGGATTACTGGGTAAGAGTTACCGTCTTCCCATTCCATAGTTTCGTTAGAGAACTTCGTGGAAGAACTCAGGAATTTGAAATCAGCACTTGCATCGTAAAAAATTACGAGTTGTGTCTTTGGATGGATGTCAACTTTTGGCATAATCTATTTACACTCCTTTAATATGGGTACTTCTTTAGAATCAAACTACATTTTATTATACTCTTTTTTTGGACAAAGTACCAGCAGGTTTTGAGGAATAGCTAAAAAAAATATGATATCTGTGATTTTGCACCTAATCAGGTGTCACGCCGTCCCTTTCTCCAGTACATTCAACATGTACTCCAAAGCCTCCAGTTCATCCCTGCCTCTTGTCTGTAATCTGACAACACTACCATATCGAATGGGTAGTAACGCCATTCCAAGCAGGCTTTTGACATCTACACGATGCTCATGCTCAGACTCCATATACGACAAAATAATATCCGAGGAAAAACGCGACGCTTGAGAAGATACCGACATCAAATCATCCCGATGAAAATCAGCGTGTATCATAAATTCATGTACTCTCACAACCTTCAGTTCCTTTCGCTAAGTACTTATTCACCAATATGGTGTGTATCCATTTATATATTAAAATCTTCATGAATTATACCATGTTATGGGAGCTTGACCCATACTTTTTTGCAAAAAAACAAAAAAAAGAGTCCTGAACCGCAGGACTCTTCCAGGTTGTTCTTACATACCATTCGGATATACCATGACCTTCAGACTGCCGCTTTTATTGTGTAATGCACGCTCCATCGCTTGCTGTGTCTCTTCGAGTGAATAACGATCTGTAATCAGGGACATCACGTCATGCTGGTCGGAGCTCAGAAATTCAATTCCTGCCGGATAAGTATTGGCATAACGGAATATGCCATAGATATCAACCTCATTGTCCGCAATAAATGGAACATTGAGTGCGATCTCGTCCTGTGCAGGCAGGCCCACAATCGCAAGTTTTCCTCCACGTCGAAGTGAATACAGAGCAGATTGTAGCGCCTTCGGATTCCCCGCTGTTTCCCATGCAGTATCAACACCCACACCATTTGTTAACTCGCGAATCACAGCCAGCGCATCTTCATTCCGCACATTAATGGTATGAGTGGCACCCATGCGGCGAGCTGCTTTCAGCCTAACTTCCTCCAGATCCGTTACTATGATCTTCTCTACACCGAAAGATTTGGCAGCAGCCACAGCCATGAGTCCAACGGGACCCATGCCCATAATCGCCAGGGTTGTACCCGGAGCCAGTTTGCTACGGCGTGCAGCGTGAATACCAACAGAGAATGGCTCGTTCATAGCTGCTTCCTCATAAGACAGATGATCCGGGATCGGGAATACCATATCTTCACGCATCACCATGTATTGTACAAATGCCCCATCCACCGGAGGGGTCGCTAGAAATTGTACATCCGGACACAGGTTATAGCGACCTTCCTTGCATGCCGTGCAGCGTCCGCAAGTCACCCCAGGCTCAATAGCAACCCGATCCCCTGTTTTCAGACGTGATACGTTCGAGCCAACAGCAGCAATGATCCCAGCACACTCATGACCCAGAATGATCGGTTTCTCCACCACAAATCTGCCAATGCGTCCATGTTCAAAATAATGCACATCTGAGCCACACACCCCGACAGCCATAACCTGGATTAACACCTCATCCGAAGCCGGTTGCGGGACAGGTTGTTCCTCAATAATAATGTGTCCTGGCTCTGTCATGACAGCGGCCTTCATGGTCTCGGGCAGTTGATGTTGTCCCATACGGTTCTCCTCCTCATGTATGTCCATGCTGTCTATTCTACATCAAAGAAAACAAGATATCTTCTTTCTTCATATCACCAATCAATAGATTGTTCGACCTTGTTCATCCGCAATGCCGCTCTTGCGATAGAAGTACGTATTGATCATGTCCCGCCATTCCTTCGCATGTTCGGCCTGGTTGTCCTGTAATGAAGCAACTTTGCTGAAAATGACTGGGTCGATTTTGCCCTCCAGCCCTCTCCATGTCTCGGCTAACGCCTCCGCCTGCGCAACACCTTCAAAGTGTGTATCATAAATATGCTGAATGACCGTTTTACCCGAATGCAGAACATGGGTGTATGGCACGTGATGGAAAAATAAGATCAGCTCATCCGGACAGGTGTCTACGGACTCATAACGATCAGCATTCTCAGGGTGATACTGTGAAGTGTATCCTGTACCACTGTTCACGGTTCGATCTACACCAATGCCATGACAATCGGCAAAGTGATACGTTCCCCATTTGGAATACTCGTATCCATCTACATTCGGCCCGTAATGATGATCCGGATTAACCATCCAACCTAAACCGAGAGGCGCCGTATAATTCTCATAGATTTCTAGTGAAGTCAGAAGCATGCCCGTAACCTGCCGCACAACTTCGTCTTCATGTCCAAATGTGAGTCTCACCCACTCATCGGCAATCTCTTCCGCCGACAGCTCCGGATTCCACGCAAGTCTTCCGTATCCATATAGATTCGCCTGCGCGAGCGGATGTCCTGTCCAACAGGCATCTGCACCAATATTAGATACTGCGGCGAAGCCACTGTATGGTCGTTTATACAGAGAACCGTCCGCAATTCGCTTGATCTCTGAACCTTCGCCTTTGGCGTATGTGTCAAAATCCAATACTTCTTTCCACTGGGGAACCAGATAACAGAGATGACGTTGTTGCCCGGTATACTCCTGTGTAATTTGAAATTCAATCACCTGATTTGTATTTTCCATGGCACCAAACAGCGGGGATACCGCCTCTCTCACCTGAAAGTCCATCGGCCCGTTTTTGATCTGCAAAATGACATTTTCGGCAAAACGCCCGTCCAGCGGCGTAAAGTGGTCATAAGCTGCACGTGCACGGTCAGTGGAACGATCCCGCCAGTCCTGCTTGCAGTTATAGACAAAGCAACGCCAGATAACCAATCCACCGAATGGCCGAAGGGCTTCGGCCAGCATGTTCGCACCATCGGCATGATCACGGTTATACGTGAATGGTCCCGGACGATGCTCGGAGTCTGCCTTGATCAGGTAACCGCCAAAATCCGGAATCACTGCGTACACCTTGGCCGTTTGAATATTCCACCATTCCCGTACCTGCGCATCCAGCGGATCAGCCGTACGCAATCCACCAATCTCAATTGGACTCGCGTAGTTGGCGCTCAGAAACAATCGAATGCCATACGCTCTGAATTCAGCAGCAACCTTCGCCACATCATTAAGATAACGTTCCGTCAGAAACAGACTCTCACGGCGGTGTACATTGACGTTGTTGATCGATATAGCATTGATTCCCGTGGAAGCGAGCAAACGTGCGTAATCCCGGATGCGTCCCAAGTCCAGCGTGAATTCCCCGTTATCATAGAAAATGGATTCTCCTGCGTACCCACGCTCAATGCTGCCGTCCACGTTATCCCACTGATTAATCATCCGTAGCGCATTGGTTGGTTGCTCTGTAATGAAGCTCCACTTATTCACAGCGTCATCCGCCTCATGTGCACTTCCTTGATCCATTGTCAGCTCTCGAAGCAGATGGAATGCACCATACAGCACACCTTGGGGGGTCTCTGATCCAATGACCAGTACACCCTCTGTCTCGTTCTCACGAATGACATAGCCTTCTCCTTGAACAGTTGAACGCTCTGTCTCACTGAACGACCCAGCCACCAAATCGCTCCCTGTCCAAGTGCCGATTCGTATTGCGGGAGTGGAAGCATGATTGTTCCGTTCACTTTCCTGAGCATCAGACAGATGACTGACCGACGGTTTCACGCCATATAACCTTCCCAGTCCCCGTGAAAGTTCGGTCAGAGCTGTTGTGATCACTCCATGGTTCTCTTCCACCAATATCAGCTTGCTCCACGCAGGAGCCGTCTTTTGGGCAAGTCCATTCGCTCCTGGCAATTTAGAGTGATACCCCAGCCACGCATCATACTGTGGACCTGACAAAGCAGATTGAACGACGGATTGGCTCATTGTACCGCCTCCTTGCTGGCATAGATCTGCCCAAGGTGATTCCCTTTTCCTTCGAGTAGCCATAGAATCGACGTTACACCACGCGGATAGTACTTGCTGCCAACCGCCACACCAGACAGGATCTGGTCACTCCAGCACCAGTAGGATTCCTCCGGATGCAGAAGCCAGTTGACATGAGCCGCGTCTGCTGCCTTGCCTGTCTCATTCCATTCCACACCCAGCAGCTCTCTAGCGATAAACTGGGACAAATAGATTTTGCTCAGCCACGAGTTATTGCTTGTTGAGGACAGTTTCCAGCCCCCATCTTCGAACAGACATGTTCCCGGTACAAGAACCGTCTTCAGATGAGTTTGGAGTGCTTTCAGATAAGGGCCAAAGCGACCATTGACATCCAGTGCTGCTTCACAGCCTGTAAAGTACGGGAACACCAAACCTTCAATCGCCGGAATGATTCGAGAATCATTATTTTCTGCAATAACAGCTGGAATGTAGCCGCCATCAGTCAATTGTGCAGCAATACTGGCAGCGCAGCGATCTGCTTGAATCCCTGCTTGATGGGACAGATCTGCCAACTTCTCAGTTGCGAACAGCTTCTCCAATGCAACATAGACCGCCCAACATTTACCCGCCAGATAGATATTATTGCGAGACTGACCAAGTGACACATCCAGGCTGTCGTAAGTTGTAATCTCCGCTCCACCTTGGGTACGATTGCTATCCAGACCTATCAGACCGTTACGCTGCTCTGCGTCGGGATGGTCACGATTAAGCATGCTTTCGAAGCAATCCTCGATAACAGGCAACATGTTTTTCACAAAAGCTTGATCCTGTGTCTGTTCAATGTATACTGTCGCGCAGCAGAGCCAGTTCACCAGCTCCTCGTGGCTCATCTGTGAGAAACAGTCGTCAATGCCAACCAACTCATATGCCGAGTGTCCAGGGCGTGAGAACACATTGGCAACACCAATATCATGGGTAAAGGTTATTCCGCCCGGATATAACTTCTCTTCCCCCGGGAAACGAACCTGATCCGTATAACTGTATCGTTTCACAAACCACTCCAGCTCATTACGCACCGTCCATGGGTTCAAGGCAAGCTCGAAGTACAACTGATCAGCCGTCAGATCAAGTGTGTTCATCATCCGATACTCCCCTTCGTTCACCACCCAGAGTGGCTCGCCATCGGCATCCAGCAGTTGAGTACTGGCATAATAGCTGTGAATGGAATGAGCAAGCATGAATGATTGATCTTCGGTCAAAGCAGCCGATCCAAGGCGTTGTTCAACCTCTCCACAGGATGCAGTCAACTCACTAAAGCGTTGTAGTGCATACTCTCCTGCTGCCTGAATATCGGAGAAATAGCGCGTATACCAATACGTTGTGTCCATTCCGGTCGTCACAATGCCCCCGCGATAGAAACATACTGCAAATTGATACGTACGTTTCTCTCCAGCCGGAACCTCCATCAGTAGTGCAGCGGTTGAGCCAAGTCCAAATGCCAGATTCTCCCGATGTTTCTCCTGCAACAGTTTCTCCAGCGTAAATCCGCGTGCGGGCCACAGTCCATCATCTGCTGACATAATCGCTGTAAGTCGACCTTGTCCCACACCTGTGATGGAGCCACCTTCCGGTCCTCCAATCAGACGCATCGCAGAGTACGGATCATTGCCCTGATAGCCAAAGTAGGCTTTGCGGGATTGTTGACCTTCCGTATTGTCAATCGTCATCTCAACCAATACAGCAGGTACGAGTGCATCCATTAATTCTTCACGATCCCCATTCGTTGGATCAGGTACTGGACGTACAGGCGAGTAGATACGGAACGTCAGATCTCCAGCAGTCCACGTATCCGTACCTGAGGTAAATTCACGGGTAATATCTTCATCGCGAAAAGCCGTAATAAGAGGTTGTGGAACTTTGGTCGCTGTTGTCGACGCAGTGTCCCCATTCTCCAACTTCTCTACATCATAGCGGCTGCTCTCATCCTCGGAAGCTTCATAAAAAGGAAGCGCCTGATAATGGTCGCCATCGCGAGATTGTAATCCAATATATACATTCTGGTCAGCCGGCTTGCCGAGTTCAAGACCCAGCCCGCCTTTGGCTCCTTTGTAACCCAGTGTAAAACTCGCAAAAGCACCAATCGGTGCGTGATGTGCATTATAAAAGATGGATTTGGACGTATTCATGAATCATAACCCCTCTCAGAATGGTTGCATACGTTTTCATTAGCCCCATCCTAACACGTGGTTCCACCTCCGACCATGATCAAATCAATCGGATATTTACCCAAATCAAGCTGATAGACTATAATAGATTAAAGCGGTTACACAAGAACATTCCATTAGATATACGTGCGTAATCAAAATCACATTTTTTGAACAACCTCATATGAAGGGGGATCTTCCATGTCTTCAACGTATTTGCCTCCTACTTTGGGAGAAAGTGTCCATGAAGTTTTTTATCCAGATGTACAAACAACGGTCAATCTGTTTGCCATTCATTTACGAAGTGTGGGTATGGACTGGGATTATCCGGCACATGAGCACCCTCAATATGAATTGAATTATGTCACGGAAGGCGAGCAACGCATGATGGTGAATGGTACCCTATACATTCAAAAGGCTGGCGAACTGCTCCTGATTCCTCCGGGAAGCATTCATTCCAGCCAGAGCCATAACGGCAAGGGATTCACGTATTTTTGCATGCATTTTGACATTGATGATCAGTTGTTCCTATCGTTGCTGGCGCGCATCAAACAAGTGCGATTTAGTAGCGATAGTCCGGTTACACAGCAGATTGAGCCGGTTTTGCGCAAATTGATGTCATCTGCGGATGATGAAACAGCAAATACGATGGTACAGCGTATGCAGCTGCAATCTGCGGTATTTGAACTATTTGGCCATCTGTGGGAGGCGGTCTCGAAAGAGGCAGCTCACCGGTTTACCGACGGACACGAGAAGATCGAACTCGCCCACCAGATTCGTAATCGGTTGCAAGGCCTGATGAGTCAGCAATTCAAACAGGGACACGAGTCCAACGGTCACTATGGCATTGATGATATTGCAGCAGAGCTGGGCATCAGTTCTTCTCACTGTAATCGCGTGTTCAAGGAGGTGTTCGGTCAGTCTCCTCGTGCTGTATTATCCCAGTTGGTTTTGCATGAAGCGAAGCTTCTTCTGGGCAATCCGAAGCTGTCCGTTCAAAATATTGCTGTCATGCTTGGTTATAAGGATATTGCCCATTTCAGTCGTCAATTCAAGCGCTGGTCCGGCATGTCACCCTCCCGTTACCGACAGGAACAGCCTGCTCTAGAATGAAGTTCAGTAGCAGGCTGTTTGTCTTTCTTATTTTTTATTTCAACAAACGCTTAATCAACTTCAGCTTGTTATCATAAGGTGGATACAGAATCGGCAGATTCAACTTGGTGCTTTTTTTCAGTACACTTTTGAGATGAGAGAAGGTTTCGAAGCTGTACTGCCCATGATACGAGCCAACACCGGAATGACCAACACCGCCAAACGGCAGACGTGGATTCGCTACATGTGTGATGGTATCGTTAATGCAGCCGCCTCCAAAAGAAACTTCGCGCAGCACTTTGTCCTGAACCCGGGTGTCGGAAGTAAACAGATATAAGGCGAGCGGTTTCGGCCGCTTTACGATTTCTACAATGGCTTCATCAATGTTACGGTAACTAATGATCGGCAGAATCGGTCCAAAAATCTCATCTTCCATCGTTGCTGCATCCCAGGACTCCGCATCAATCAGCGTAGGTTCAATGAAGCGATCTTCCTCATCCGAAGCTCCCCCATATATCACTTTGGCCTGATCCCGCTCAATCAAAGTCGTCAGACGTTTAAAATGTCCCTTGTTCACGATTCGCCCATAATCCTTATTGTGCTGAATATCCGATCCGAAGAAGGACACGATCGCTGCTTTCATCTCCGTAATTAACGGTTCCTTCACGCGCTCATGCACAAGTAAATAATCGGGTGCGATACAGGTCTGTCCTGTATTGAGCAGTTTGCCCCATATAATGCGCTCAGCTGCTACTTTGATATCCGCCTGTTCATCCACGATGACAGGGCTCTTGCCTCCAAGTTCTAAAGTAACGGGAACGAGATTTTTGGCAGCTGCCTCCATCACAATCTTGCCTACCGGTACACTGCCTGTAAAAAAGATATAGTCGAATGGCGCGTTAATCAGCGCTGTTGTTGTATCTTTTGCACCATCAAGCACTTGTACGTATGCTGGTTCGAACACACTCGCAATCATTTCACGTACAACAGCGGACACCGCAGGTGTATTCTCTGACGCTTTGAGCACGGCTGTGTTACCTGCTGCAATAGCACCAACCAATGGTTCGATTAAGAGTTGAAAAGGATAATTAAACGGTCCGATAATCAGAACCGCCCCGTAGGGTTCGGGTATGATATAACTTTTCGAACCCAGGAGCGCCATTTGCGTTTTCACTTTAACGGGTTTCACCCATTTATTCACTTTACGAATGGTGTGTGTGATGCTGTCCATCATAAATCCGATCTCGGTTGTGTAGGATTCGAACTCACTTTTGCCCAAATCCTGATAGAGAGCTTCTGTCAGTCTGGATTCGTACTTTTGAATGGCCTGCTTCAGTTGGGTCAGACGGGCAATTCGAGCTTCTGCCGATCGTGTTGCCCCGGAACGAAAGAATTGTCGTTGCTGCTCCAAAATCTGTTCAACTTCCTGACTGGTTACTTCCTGTATAGTCGTTGTCATATATACATACTCCTCTATTCATTATTGATCAAGCGTTTAAACTTACGAACCTATAAGACACATGCAAAAGCATGTTTGATCACTATTACTCTACAGACACTCTTCTTCCAAAGCAGCTACCAGTTCCTTCAGCAGTTCCACCGATGCATTCAATGAAGCCGAATAATAACGCTGTGTGCCCTTCTGCTCCACAGATATAAGTCCCTTCTCTAACAACAGCTTGAGATGATGAGATATGGCTGGCCGGGATAGGCTGGATTGTTCGGTAATTTCATTCACTGTCATTCTGCCTTTCTCGGTGAGTGTCAGCAAAATGGATTGACGATGGTTGTCACTTAACACCTGAAATAACGGAATACAGGTTTGAAAAACGCTAATTGCTTTTTGTCCCATGGTTTCACCTCTATACTATTTCTTCTTCATTATTTCTACGTATATTTCTCTGTTTGATGTCTGTTGGTTTAAACATTCGAACCTAATGACTGAATTGTACTCTTTAATCACTTGAACTGCAAGTGAACCACCAACTAAATTTAATATAATGATTATAAAGCGCTTCCATACTACCATACAAGTATGGTAGTATGTCATTGAAGGAGTTGAAGTTGTGGAATATACCCCAAAGTTATCATCCAGAGCCGGTTTGTTGCCTGTTGCGAGCAATATGTCTTCCATGAATAATAAGCAATCTTACTCAACGCGAGATGTCGTTTACTTCACGCTGAAACAACTCATTTTGAGTTTGAAAATGCCTCCGGGAACAGCTATTTCAGAGAAGGAAATTTCGCTGGAGTTCCAGGTAAGCCGGACACCTGTTCGAGAAAGTTTTGTAAGGCTTGCACAGGAAGGTCTGCTGGAAGTGTATCCACAGCGTGGCACATACGTCTCTCTGATTCAGGTCGATCTCGTTGAGGAAGCACGGTTCATGCGTGAACAGCTCGAACGAGCCGTAATCAGACTCGCCTGCGAGAACTTTCCGAACGAACAGATGGTAGCTCTTGAACAGAACCTTGCGTGGCAACAGGAATGCAGGGTCAAACCGGATGATGAACGAATGTTCCAATTGGATGAGGAATTCCATAGCACTCTTTTTGCAGGCTGCAACAAAAGCAACACCTGGACTGTTATCCAGCAGATGAATGTACATTTGAATCGAAGTCGCATGTTACGCCTGTCCTCGGACCACCAGTGGGATCACCTGATTGAACAGCACCGGTCTATGGTCAAGGCCATTCAGCAGCATGATGCCGACACAGCAGAGCGACTGATGCAGGAACACTTGCATTTAACTGTCACCGATTTGGCTGTCCTGCAGGATACATATCCGTCCTATTTTCAATGACTGAATTTTCTTCCTACTATTCATGATGAGGTGAACGTGATGAGAATGGTTTTTCGCTGGTTCGGCGAAGGCAATGATACGGTAACGCTGGATCATATCCGGCAGATTCCGGGTGTTGAAGGTATTGTGTGGGCACTGCACGATGTTCCTGCTGGCGAGGAATGGCCAATGGACAAAATACTCGCTGTCAAAACAGCAGCAGACAAGGCCGGGTTACATCTGGATGTCGTTGAGAGTGTGAACATCCATGAGGATATCAAGTTGGGCCTGCCATCAAGGGATAAATACATTGCGAACTATATTAAAACAATGGAGAAACTGGCTCAAGTTGGTGTTAAGGTCATCTGTTACAACTTTATGCCGATCTTCGACTGGCTTCGCACGGATATGCACAAGGAAATGGAGGATGGCTCAACTGCCCTCTTCTATGAGCACAGTAAACTTGCAGATATAGAACCTCTAGAACTCGTTCGACGCATTACGGAAAACTCCGCACTCACCATGCCAGGTTGGGAACCGGAACGATTGCAGTATTTAACAGGTCTGTTTGAAGCCTACAAGGATGTAACCGAGGATCATATGTGGGAGCACGCACGTTATTTCCTGCAAGAGATTATGCCTACAGCCGAACGGCTGGGGATTCGAATGGCCATCCATCCAGATGACCCGCCATGGCCAATCTTTGGATTACCAAAGATTATTACAAGTCAGGAGAATGTTCGGAAATATTTGAATCTTTATGATAGCCCTTACAACAGCGTGACACTATGCAGTGGCTCTTTGGGAGCGAATGCTGATAATGACATTATCGGGATGATACACGAGTTCAAGGATCGGATTCCATTTGCCCACATTCGTAATGTCAAAATCTACGATAATGGTGACTTTATCGAAACCTCACATCGCAGTCAGGATGGCAGTGTTGATATTGCAGGGGTTGTTGAGGCTTATCACGATATCGGTTATGAAGGTTATGCAAGACCCGACCACGGTCGTCATCTCTGGGGAGAACAGTGCCGACCTGGGTATGGACTCTATGACCGGGCTTTGGGCATCATGTATCTCTGGGGCGTCTGGGATTCCCTGCAAAGGAGGGCAAAAGCATGAGTGAACGTCAATATGAACGCTCATCTCGTCTTGAAGGCAGAACAGCTGTAATCACCGGAGGTGCTGGAGTATTATGCCGCTCCATGGCGGAAGAACTCGCTCGGCACGGTGCAAGTGTAGCCATCCTGAACCGCACGGTGTCCAAGGGACAGGAAGTTGTATCTGCGATAGAAGCTGCCGGTGGCAAAGCGATTGCTATTGCCTGTGACGTAACCCAGGCCGATAGTGTGCAAGCAGCGGCAGATGCGGTACTGGAACAGCTCGGACCATGTGATATTTTGATCAATGGCGCGGGTGGCAATAACGCCAGTGCCAACACCACCAATGAAATTTTCAGATTGGAAGATCTGGAAAAGAGCGATGTCACTACATTTTTTGATGTGAGTGTAGAGGGATTTCGTCAGGTGATGGATTTGAATTTTGTCGGTTCTCTCATCCCTACTCAAATCTTTGCAAAACATATGATAGAGCGCGATGTTCCCGCTACTGTCATAAACATTTCTTCCATGAGCGCCCCATCGCCCATGACGAAAGTTCCTGCGTATAGCGCTGCGAAGGCAGCCATTAACAACTTCACGCAATGGCTCGCCGTTCATCTGGCCGAATCCGGAATTCGTGTCAACGCTATTGCACCCGGGTTTTTCCTGACTGAGCAAAACCGTAATCTATTACTGCAACCAGACGGCTCACCTACGGAACGTTCCAGTAAAATTATTGCGCATACACCCATGCGCCGTTTTGGCAAACCGGAAGACCTGCTTGGCACATTGATGTGGCTTGCGGATGAAAGGCAGTCCGGCTTTGTCACTGGCACAGTCATTCCGGTAGATGGCGGATTTATGGCCTATTCAGGTGTATAATGATTAACGTGTAAATGAATCAGTTCAACTAATATAGGTATTTAATGAAACCGAAGCTTGGGATACATACCCAGGTTTCGGTTTTTTGCGTTCAAGCATAAGATCCTCCAGCATAGGAAAAGCTTGTTATAATACATGTTCAAAAGCAAACTTTTTAAACAATCTCTTATTACAGCTACGGTGAAATAAAGGAAGGTGATACATATATGATGGAAGAAACATGGGTTGTTGCCGTACGGTCTATTATTGCCTTTCTGACCCTGATCATCTATACAAGGGTGCTGGGCAAACAACAGATGGGTAACTTGACGTATTTTGATTACATTAACGGTATCACAATCGGTTCCATTGCGGGGACTTTTGCAACCGATCTTTCCTCCAAGGCGTGGATTCATTTTGTGGCCTTGACCATTTTCACAATCATTACGATCATCTTTCAGTATATTACGCTGAAAAATCGCACCATCTCCAAACTGATGGACTCTGATCCAACATTGATCATCCAGAACGGTAAAATTCTTGAACAAAACCTGAGTAAAATGCGAGTCAAATTTGATGAATTGACCATGATGCTGCGGCAAAAGGATGTATTTGATATTACGACTTTGGATTATGCGATTCTGGAGCCGGATGGTAGCCTCTCGGTTGTTTTGAAACCTGAGAATCAGCCTGTAACCGCCAAAGATATGCATATGCACCCGCCCAAGAGCAAGCTGATGACCGAGATTATCATTGATGGCCTGCTGATTAAGCAAAATCTGGAGGAAAGACACAAAGATATTAATTGGCTCAGTGAACAGCTGAAAAAGCAAAACATCACGATACAGGATATTGCTTTTGCGGCCATATTACCCAATGACAAATTGTATGTTGATCTGTTCAAGGATAAGATCACCGAAAAAATCGACATGGGCGATTATGAGGGGCCTTTCTAAACTCTTTACATCAAGGAGGCGGTTGAATGAAAACGCGTTTCTGGCTGTTATATGTGCTTCCGATCTTCCTCATTCTTGTGTTCGTTGCGATTATGGCTAGCGGAGCCTTTCTCAAAAAGCCCTTTGGTACCGATGATCGCTTGCTTGAATCTGTACAGATGTTGGAGAAACAAGTCGAGGGAAAACAATGGACTGAAGCCAAGTCCCAAATTAATTATGCAATGCAAGCTTGGGATAAAGTCGTCAACCGCATTCAGTTCAGTGTGGAGCGTGAATCAATTTATGATATTCTGGGGACCCTCGCTCGGATGAAGGGCGGCGTTACCGCAGAGGACGATAAGGCGATTATGGAAGAGATTTATTACTTTTATGTGTTATGGGATAATCTTGGAGATTAGGTTCAATATCTTTAATATCAAGCTTGAATATCAGAAGTAAGTCCAAAAACAAAAGGCACTATCCTTTTATGAAAAAGGAAGTGCCTGCTTTACTTTTATATAACTTTATATCCATTACGCTCTTCGTAATCCCCGAGACCGTGACGATCGCGAAGTACCTTCTTTGCGGAAAAAGAGACCGAGTGCTCCCTTGGCACACCACAGTGCAAACAAAGCGAACAGCGTGCCCCAAAACAGCGCGGGAAGGAATGTCTGTTGAGCGAGATTCGCTGCATCCCCTGCCCGTGAAGGCTGAGTCCAGGACATAAATCCAACGTATACAGCACTAACAACCGACTCTTCCAGCGTAAGAAACGCCAGTAACAGATAATAGTACTTCACGATCTTGGCACCAAAAATCATAATGACAACGTTCAGTACGATGAACCCGGTCAGCCATAACATGCCGAACTCCCCTCTTACATATAACAGGAGCGACACCAGAGCGACAGCCGTCATAATACCAAGTCCCCACATGTGCAAGCCTTTGCGGTATAAGTAAAACAACAGCAAGGCGAACAGTGATGCACTGATATATCCCGCCAGAGAAACCAGGATCGATCTGCCTGGCGTCAGCATGGATGAGTAAGTTACACCACTATGATCAGCGTACAATTCAATGCGCAGCACTTTACCGGATAATACCAGTGTCATTAGTGCATGACCGAATTCATGAATCATCGTATCCAGGTTACGGAACAAGGACGAAAATGGGATGAATCGTGTAAGAAAGACGGAGCCTAGTAGAAAAAGTATCGTTTTGACCCACTTATTCAATCGTGTATACCTCCTTTACCTTCAAGTAAACAAGCCTATCCTTTATACTACGCTTTTTTCACTCGATTCGTTTCGGCTTCCAAACTGTAAGGCACAGTGCTCCATCCACCAGCAGAAGCTCCGATTGTGTCCAATGAAAAAAGAAGATAGATCATAGCGGCCCTTTTCGGCCTCTAGCGTAACGAGCAGTCGATTCCGCATCCGACGGAGGGCATAGTGCACGAATTGATCTGCTACCTCACTTTGTATCAGGGTAACATAAGCATAAAGGGAATGATCGACAGGTTCATCAAGCGGACTCACCCCTGCACATGAAAATTCCGTCCTCACGCCCGCACTCTGAAGTATGGACAATGCCTTCACAAGCTCGGCATCAACTTCAACACCGTTCCAAATCTCTGTTTTCTTCGCGGCTACTGTATGTTTATCACGTTCCGTCCAGTGCATCAGCTCCAGCTTACGCCGTCTCCACAGATGGGCAGGCTGTTCACTTAACAGCACTTCATGTTCCTCATTTAAATTCATGCAATGTGTCCTCCTGTTCTCCTTGATCCGGTCACCTTATTAAACAAAGCAGAGAGCACACCCCTGTGCTCTCTGCTTTGCAAAAAGGCAAAGGAATGGCGATCCATTCCTCTGCATGTTGTATTATTGTACCTTTTTCGGTGACAGGCATCAAACTGATTTTTAATTATTCGTTTAGTGCCAGTTTCAGAGCCTCCAGATTCTGTCTCATCACGCTAATGTAGTCCATTCCAGCCGCAATTTCTTCCTCGGTGAGTCCCTCAATCGGATTCAATACAGCCGTCTTGGCCCCCACTTCACTTGCGATTGTCTCAGACACTTTGGATGAAACCAGTGTTTCGAAGAAAATCGTTTTCACCTGATGCTCTTTTGCAAAATCAATGACAGATGCCATCTGCGTTGCTGAAGGTTCTTGCTCAGGAGACAAACCTGCGATGGGCACCTGTTGCAATCCATATTCCTTGGCAAGATAACCAAATGCAGCGTGTTGTGTGATGAAATCCTTACGTTTGCTATCCGTCACAGCCGCCTTGAAGTCCTGATCCAGTGACTCCAGTTGAGCAATGTAGGCATCTGCATTCTGCTTGAACTGTTCGGCATGTTCCGGGGCAGCCTGCGCCAAACCTGCTTCAATATTGCGCACTTCTTTTACAGCCAATGCAGGTGACAGCCATACGTGGGGGTCGAGTCCACCGTGATCGTGATCATGTCCTGCTTCTGCCTCGGCGTCATGATCATGGTCGTGTTCTTCAGTAGTCGCTTCATCCGCATGATCGTGATCGTGGTCATGTTCTGTTGCCTCTGAATCTTCTTGATGGTGTTCATGCTCTCCACCTTCAAGAAGGTTGATGCCTTTGCTCGCTTCCACCTGAATGAGTGAAGCATTGCTCAGACTTCCGGTGACCTGATCAATCCAAGATTCCATGCCCGCACCGTTGTATACAAGCACATCCGCTTTTTCAATGCTGGCAATATCTTGTGGTGTAGGCTCCCAATCATGGGGCTCTATTCCTGCTGGAACGAGTGTATGCACATCGGCCAGATCACCTGCCACATTTTTGGTGAACTCATACATCGGGTAGAAGCTGACCTGCACGTTTAATTTTGCAGTTTCCGTCTCGACTGGAACGGAAGTGCCTGTCGAAGCTGTATTTGCATCAGAAGCGGATTTTTGTCCGCAGCCTGCGACGATAAGTGTAAGACTAAACAACAATCCGAGCGTAGCTTTTTTACTGAATTTCATGTGATGTATTCCTCCTAGAATGGTTGACCAGAATGACGTGCTGTGATTTCGTTTCTTTGCGGTGACGCTTGCGGTTATATCGTGCAATCAGCTTTTGCGCTGATATTCCAGTCAATAGGATAACCAACAGGATGAGTGCAATTGTTCCTCCCGGTGGTGTATTTAGATGGTAAGATGTTGTGAGCCCGCTAAAAATACCGATTAATCCTGTAATTACCGCGACAATAATCGCTGATGTAAAACTGCGAGACACTCTCAATGCCAAGGCAGCAGGTAAAACAATGAGAGCAGATACCAGCAACACACCGACGATCGGCATGGCTGAAGCTACAGTCATTCCTGTCAGAATGGCAAATGCAAACGATAAACCTCTTACCTGAACGCCTCCAATGGAAGCAGTCTCTTCATCAAACGTAAAGTTATATAACGGTCTTCGGAGCAGGATGAAAAAAAGTAAACCAATGACACACACACCTGCCATCATCCACAATTGTATATCGCTAACCGCGACAATAGATCCAAATAAGTATGAGCTGAAGGTCTTGGACAGATTGGTTTTGAGACTCATCAATACCACAGCAAGAGCCAGCCCCGAAGTCATGATGATCGCCACAGGTACCTCGCTGTAGGTTCGGTAACTTCGCCGCAGTTGTTCAACCAGTAATGCACCGATAATTGCAATCGCGAATCCGCAGATCACCGGGTTAAGATTCATGACTGAACCGAGCGCCACCCCTGCGAGTGAGACATGGGATAACGTGTCTGCCATAAGGACCTGCCGCCGGAGCATCAGATAAACCCCGAGAATTGGAGCGATGACTCCAATCAGTCCACCTGCCCAGAAGGCACGTTGCATGAATTCGTACTCAAACACTGCCATTCCTCACTTTCTTGCCGCTCCAAAGTAATCGTTCGATCCAATCGATTTCCCATCTCTTCCAGTCCGTGAGTAACCATAATAATCGTTAACCCATGAGCATCAACATAGTGGCGCATCAGATTGTAAAATCCTTCACGGTTGTGGCGGTCCATTCCCGTGGTTGGCTCATCCAGTACCAGAACCTGCGGTTGCCCAGCCATAGCCCTTGCAATACAGATCCGTTGCTTCTGTCCACCAGACAGCTCACCGACTCGTGTATTCCGATATTCCCACATGCCAACTTCCCGCAAACTGCGTTCAACGATGGCATCCTGCTCTGCTGTGAAGCTTCGGAATAGTCCCAGCCTGGTGTAACGCCCGGACCGGACCAGCTCATTCACCGTACTGGGAAATCCACTATTGAACGATGCCACCTGCTGGGGCACATAACCAATATTGGACTTGTTCCCACGTTTCAACTGCGGATTCATATGTATCGTGCCGCTCCAGGGCTTTAATAGCCCTAGTAGCAGCTTTAACAGGGTCGTTTTGGCAGAACCATTGGGACCTGTGATGCCTATGAACTCTCCCACATGGATATCCAGCGACAGTTGATCAATGACCGGCTCTTTGCCATATCCAAATACAACATCACGCATGGAGGATAGTATCATGCCATTCCCTCTTTTCGTAAATATTACGATTTAAAAATAATAAAAAAATTTTATCTGGTTTCCCGGTGGATCGTCATTTTCTTCAAACGTGGGGAGTACTTCTTCATCTCAAGTCTCTCTGGATGGTTACGTTTGTTCTTGGTTGTTGTATAGTTGCGGTCCCCGCACTCGGTGCAGGCTAAAGTTACAATGACTCTCATGGTTGTTGCCTCCTCTTATTTAATCGTAATTATTACTATTTAATGATATTAGTCTATAGCTTTTCTTTTGTCAACTCCATATCTGTTACAGTAAAATTTTGTATGCATAATATAATTTCATATGATATACTGCTTTGGTATCATTATACTTTACCTACGGAGGAACTAGATGAAGATCAAAAAATCAACTTTTATTGGGTCATTGGTAGCATGCAGTTTGGCTTTCGGTGCCCTGGGTGTAGCAGCTTCAAACGGAATTCAAGATATTGAAGCAACACTCGACAGCAACATTAGCTTTAAAGTAAACGGTCTGTCTTGGACACCCAAGAATGAAGCTGGAGACAAACTGAATGCACTGGTATATGACGGTGATGTATACTTGCCTGTAAATACCACAGCAGAAGCACTCGGAGCCAACGTATCTCTGAATGTTAGCAACAAAGTTGTAAGTATCACTAATTCAGGTAGCGGTAAGTCAAGCAGTTCGAGTAGTAATAACAGCAGTACAGGTACCAAAGGTTCTGAAGATTCAAGTAAACCAAGTAGTTCAAGTAACTCAAGCACTTCTGGCTCAATCAAGATGACTGGAACTGACGCTCAGATGATAGTCAAATTGCAAAAAGAATCTTTAACACTGATCAAGATGTATGGTAAAGCACTTAAAACAGGTAGCACTAGTGAATTTGATAAATACATAGATGCTAAAGTTATTGAAAATCCCGAGATCGACATTTTTGATCTGGGTAAGCAATCCCAGAAAGATAAATTTAAGACTACAGTCAAAGGTATCATTGCAGCAAATGATAAAAAAACGCTGACTAAATATGCAGATCAGTTGATTAATGTGAAATCAGCTGATTTTAAAGTGATTGCAATGGATGATAAAACCAAAACAAGACACAGTTACAAAGCCATTTATTATCCACAAGGATGGACGGGTTCCTATGGAGTGTACCTTACCTTTGTGTTTAGTCCGCAAAAAAGTGGCAACGGTGATTTTTATCTTGGCGATTTGTACTTTAGCTAAAGTCCTTAATGCAATATAATCATTGATCTTCAGGGGCACTATTGCACTTGAAGATCTTTTCTTTTCACTTCAACTCCACGCTGGAAAAGGATCTTTCAGTTCACGCCAGTTCATCAACATCTCCTCCTCCGTAAGAAGGGTCTCATCCAATGTACGTTTAATCTCCGCCCGGTCCATGTCAATGCCGATGAATACTAATTTGGTTACCCGGTCACCCCACTCATCATCCCAGTCCGGTATGCTTGGCAGCGTGTCGCCAAAATGAAGTTCCCTTTCCTCCTCACTCATCGCACCTACCCATATTCCTGCTGGTGCAAGCTGCTTCGATGTACCTGCATGACTGAAAGAGATTGCCATATGGTTTCTTGTCGCCAGCCACATCAGGCCTTTGCATGATTGAGAAGTGTCGTTTTGCCTGCACCCAAATATCCACTAAGTACGGTTACTGGATCCCGCTGTTGAACCTGTTGATCTGACATTTCTGCTTCCTCCACTCTGTTTAAGTTTAAACTTTAATCGTAATTATTACTATTAATTATGATCAATCCGAACTATACCGTAGTTTTCTTTAGGTTGTCAACTCTAATATCATGAAGAATCTTGATTAATCGTAAAAATGTTGATTAGAACATAGGAATGATGTATGTTGCTGCACGTACAAGCATATATTTTAGCAAAGTCCTAGTTGTGGAGGTCTGTTTCATGAAAATGGCAGCCAATCTGAAGCTCCTGTCCTTCCTGGTCCCTTGTGCATTTCTTGTTCCTGTGTTGATCACAATGGCTCCAGACTTGAAGGAAGCATGGAACAGTGAAGCTTTGCAAAATATGAAAACCGTATTCATAGGTATCTTTCTTGAAGCCGCACCTTTTCTGCTCATGGGGGTATTATTGTCCTCGCTCATGCAGTGGTTCGTATCTGAAGAAATGGTCCGCAGACTCACGCCCAAGAATCCGATCGGTGGTGTGCTGGTCGCAGGACTGCTCGGTATTATTTTTCCCATTTGTGAATGTGGCATGATCCCGGTCGTAAGAAGGTTGATGCACAAAGGCATGCCAGCCTATGTTGCAGTGACATTCATCCTGAGTGGTCCCGTAGTGAATCCCATCGTATTTACGGCAACCTTGCTCGCCTTTCCCTCCCATCCTGAGATTACCATTGCCCGTATGGGACTGGCCTTTGCTGTAGCAGCTTCCATAGGGATGCTTGTGTATGTGTTTGTTCGTCGAAATCCTCTTCGGATGCCAAAAGTCGCAGCGACAGAGGTTAAGACACATCCTGGTTTTAAAATGGCGCAACCTCACGTGCACGCAAATGCACATGATCATAACCATGTAAAAAACTGGCGCAGCTTCTTCATTCACGCCGGAGACGAATTTGTCGATATGAGCAAATATCTGGTGATCGGTGCCCTGATTACAGCCTGCATCCAAACATTCATTAGCCGCAGCGATCTGATCTCTCTTGGTAATGGTCCTGTTGCCTCCTATGTGTTCATGATGGGATTTGCTTATGTACTGTCTCTCTGCTCCACTTCTGATGCTTTTGTGGCTTCTGCGTTCTCACATACGTTTGCACTGGGGCCGCTGGTATCCTTCCTTGTTCTTGGTCCAATGCTGGATTTCAAAAGCACGCTCATGTTGCTCTCAACCTTCCGTACTCGATTTGTTATAGGTTTAAGTCTAGCGATTATCACACTCGTCTTCGCCGGCTCGTGGTTGATTAACCTGCTGGTATAAAGGTTGAGCCCAATACTTCATGACCTGAATGGTTAATCCCATGAACTTGCATTCTGACTATGAATAGAAATGAGGTGATGATATATGAACCACACTATCTATACGATGACCAAGCCTCCTGTTCCAAGGTCACACGTCATCCAATGGCATAACCTGATCCGTGCAGGCTGGATCGGCGGGGTGGCAGTGTACATTATTCAGTTGAATTCAAGTGATTCGCTTCATTATTATTTGGCTCCTACCATGCAAAAACTGCTATTATGCTGTCCTGTTCCCTTATTGTTTATTGCCGTTATCATGGCATGGCACGGACTGTTCGGCAGAAACGAGGTTCATTGCGACTGTGAACATCCACCACCCTCGGGGTTCCTTCGTAGCTTAATGGTATATGGTCTGATTGCTATCCCCTTGTTGCTGGGGTTTCTGTTACCTGATCGGGCTCTCGGCAGTTCCATGGCCAGTCAGAAAGGCATGTCTCTCACCTATGCCCCTCCCGAGATTCGTCGAAAAGAGCCTTCACCTGATCCGGCAACGCAATTGAAAGTACAAGATCTCACGCAAAAACCAACGGCTGTTCAGGCTGCTTCGGCTACCAAAGTACAATTCATTCCCCCAGACGAGTATAGCCGCGAATTCGCTGAACTGGCGGAGAAGTTGTATGCAGAACAGGTCATCCGAGTCTATCCCGAGATCTTCTCTGAAACCCTCGGCACGATTGATATGTTCCAGCGACAATTTGCAGGCAAAGATATCTCCTTAACCGGGTTCGTTTATCGGGACAAAAGCATGGATCATGAATCACATTTTGCGCTGGGTCGATTTCTCGTCATGTGTTGCCCCGCAGATGCTGCTCCCTTTGGCGTGATGATTCACATCCCCGAAGCGGATAGCTTCCCTACAGACAGCTGGGTGCAAATCGATGGCAGCATCGGTTCTGCACAGGTGAACGGTAAGGATACGATTGAAATTCGGGCAACAAAGGTGACACCTGTGGCTGAGCCATCCACGCCTTATATTTATACCAATGCGGACTCGGTGATGGCTTATGAGAAAATAAAGAGCCCGTAGTTGCTAGTAGTAGTAACAACAGCGTACTTTTACGACAAAAAGCCCCAAAGCTATGGATTACATCGCTTTGGGGCTTTCATGTTCAGTCAGATACGAGATTACATCTCGTCTTCTCTGATTGTATTATTCCGTTACGATATCATGAACCAATACAGGAGCATCGGCATTATCCGCAATTGTAATGTTTTCTTTGATCTTCGCGATGACGTCTGCTACGTCTTCACGATTGGCATGGATCGTTACGAGGGACTCACCAGCTTTGACTGGGTCACCCACTTTTTTGTTCAGCATCAGACCAACAGCGAGATCGATCTCGGACTCTTTTGTTGCACGGCCTGCGCCGAGCAGCATTGCTGCAGTTCCGATTTCGTCAGCGACGATTCCGGCAACATAGCCGTCTTTGTCTGCTGGGACTTCAACCAGATATTGTGCTTGTGGCAAACGATCTGGATGATCCACAACCGAAGCGTCTCCGCCTTGGTTTGCCAAGAAATCTTTGAATTTCTCCAGTGCTTTACCGTTCTGGATCACTTCTTTCAATTTCTCCTCAGCATGCTCCAAGGAATCTGCCTTGCCAGCAAGGAACACCATCTGACGTCCAAGTGCCAGACACAGTTCTTCCAGATCTTTTGGACCTTTACCTTGCAGGGTGAGGATGGCTTCTTTCACTTCAAGCGCGTTACCAATGGCCAGACCCAGTGGTTGGGACATATCGGAGATAACAGCCATCGTTTTACGGCCAACATTGTTACCGATGCTTACCATGGCATGTGCCAATTCTTTAGCATCTTCCGTTGTTTTCATGAATGCACCAGCACCCGTTTTAACATCCAAAACGATTGCATCTGCACCTGCTGCAATTTTCTTGCTCATGATGGAACTGGCGATCAGTGGAATGGAGTTAACGGTAGCTGTTACGTCACGCAGTGCATAGAGCTTTTTGTCTGCAGGCGTTAAGTTACCACTCTGTCCGATAACTGCAACCTTATGTTCGTTTACGAGACGAATGAACTCTTCTTTTTCAAGCTCTACGTGGAAACCAGCAACGGATTCCAGCTTGTCTGTTGTACCACCCGTGTGACCAAGTCCACGTCCGGACATTTTGGCAACAGGTACATCAAGCGCAGCAACAAGCGGAGCAAGTACCAGTGTTGTTGTATCGCCCACTCCTCCTGTGGAGTGCTTGTCTACTTTGATGCCTTCGATAGCGGACAGGTCGATCGTTTCACCGGAATTCACCATCGACATTGTCAGATCGGCGCGTTCCTTGTCTGTCATATCTTTGAAGAATACCGCCATCGCCCAAGCGCTGACTTGATAGTCTGGGATCTCTCCTTGTGTGTAACCTTGAACAACAAAATCAATCTCAGCTGTTGTCAGTTCTTTTCCGTCGCGTTTCTTAGCAATAATGTCTACCATTCTCATGATGATCTCTCCTCGGGTAAATGATTTGTATAGAACACTTTGTACTGGGACCGTTCCGGCTCCGGATCGTTCCTTCAACGCTTTGCTTCTTCAGAATCGATTCCGGGTCCTTCACTCTGTGCTTAAAACAAAAGTTTCGATTAAAATCAAATGATTATGAATATAAAATGCAACAATTACAGTGTGATTGCTGTGTCCAGGGCAACTACCATCATGTCGTTGAACGTTTTTTGACGCTCTTCGGCAGATGTTTCTTCGCCTGTCAGCAAGTGGTCACTTACCGTCAGGATGGTCAGTGCGTTAACACCAAACTTGGCAGCGATAGTGTACAATGCTGTTGTTTCCATCTCTACGCCGAGTACGCCGTGTTTCATCAACTTCTCGGTTACGGAACGGTCATCGCGGTAGAAAGAATCGGAGCTGAATACGTTACCGACGTGAATCTTCATACCTTTAGCTGTTGCACGGTCATATGCTTCTTTCAGCAGGGAGAACGTAGCGATTGGTGAGAAGTCATAACCACCAAATACGTGTTTGTTCATGCTGGAATCTGTACATGCTGCTTGTGCAAGGATAACGTCACGTACACGTACATGCTCCTGCATACCGCCACAAGTACCCACACGAATCAGGTTTTTCACGCCATATTCGCTGATCAATTCGTTAGCATAGATTGCGAAGGACGGAATACCCATCCCTGAACCTTGCACCGAAATCCGGTGTCCTTGATATGTACCTGTGTAACCGAGCATTCCACGAACTTCGTTGTAACATACAACATCTTCGAGGTACGTATCTGCAATATATTTCGCGCGCAAAGGGTCTCCTGGCAAAAGGATCGTTTCTGCGATATCCCCGGGTTTTGCTCCAATATGTGTACTCATGAATGAATCTCCTCCAGTTATACAAATTAGTCTATTATGATGGCAGGACCGGAGCAGCCAAGCTACTCCGACCTCCCCTATCCAGTTTTGAAAAACTTATTTCAAATCTTTCAGGAAGCTGGTGCCGTATTCCGGCATTTTCACTCCAAAGTTCTCGGCGACGGTTGCGCCAAGGTCAGCAAATGTGTTGCGCAGATCAAGCTTTTTGCCCTCGCTGAAGCGCGGAGAGTAAGCAAGGAGTGGTACATATTCACGTGTATGGTCTGTACCACGGTATGTTGGATCGTTACCATGGTCAGCTGTGATCAGCAACAGATCATCATTGGTCATTTTGGCAAAAATCTCGGGCAGCCGTGCATCATAGTCTTCAAGTGCCTGAGCATAACCTTGCGGATCACGACGGTGACCGTACAGGGCATCAAAATCAACCAGGTTCAGGAAGCTGAGTCCAGTGAACTCTTCATCCATTGTTTCAGACAACTTGTCCATACCATCCATGTTAGAGACGGTACGAACAGCCTTGGTTACACCTTCGCCATCATAGATATCTGCGATTTTACCCAAAGCAATCACATCAAATCCACCATCTTGCAGTTCATTCATAACAGTACGACCAAAGGGTTTGAGTGCATAGTCATGACGATTCGCAGTACGTTTCCAGTTACCCGCTTCTCCTACAAATGGACGTGCAATAATGCGGCCGAGCATATACGGATCTTCAAGTGTAATTTCACGGCAGAACTCACAGATCTCATACAGTTCTTTCAGGGGAACAACGTCCTCATGTGCTGCAATTTGCAGAACCGAATCCGCGGATGTGTAAACGATGAGCGCGCCAGTTTCAACATGTTCTGCACCCAGCTCATCCAGAATTTCCGTGCCGCTGGCCGGTTTGTTACCGATCACCTTGCGGCCCGTTTTCTCTTCAATGCGTTGAATCAACTCATCGGGAAAACCATTCTCGAACACACGGAAAGGTGTATCAATGTAAAGACCCATTAGCTCCCAGTGACCTGTCATTGTGTCTTTGCCTCTGGATGCTTCCTGCATCTTGGTGTAATACGCTTTAGGTGCATCCGCTACAGGGACACCCTCGATTTCTTTGATGTTGGACAGTCCGAGACTGGCCATGTGAGGCATTTTCAGACCTCCGCGTTCACGTGCAATGTGACCGAAGGTATCTACATCAAAATCATCAAATTCTGCTGCATCCGGCGCTTCGCCGATCCCTACAGAATCCATAACGATCAGATGTACTCTTTTGAATGTTGACATAACCTAAGCACTCCTTCCAATAATCCGGTTTACAAGAACAGTCCAGTAATGATCGCTGACAGCACGCTGACAAGCGAAGCACCGTAAAGCAGTTTCAGACCGAAGCGGGCGACCACATTACCTTGCTTCTCATGGAGTCCCTTCACCGCACCAGCAATGATACCGATGGAGGAGAAGTTGGCGAACGACACGAGGAAGACAGATACGATACCCGTTGTTCTGGCAGACATTGCAGTCTCCTTCAAATTAAGCATAGCTACGAATTCGTTGGACACCATTTTGGTTGCCATAATACTTCCTGCCTGAATCGCTTCTTTCCATGGAACACCCATGATAAAGGCAAATGGTGCAAACACATAACCAAGTAGCTCCTGGAACGAAATGCCAAGCACCGCGCTGAAAATTCCGTTAACAAGTGCGATCAAGGCAACAAAACCGATTAACATCGCAGCTACGATGATAGCAACTTTGAATCCATCCAGGATGTATTCGCCGAGCATTTCGAAGAAGGACTGTTTCTCCTCTTCCTGTACTTCCAATATATCTTCTTCCTCTGTAACCTCATAAGGATTCACAATAGAAGCAATGATAAAACCGCCAAACAGGTTCAGTACAAGAGCTGTAACCACATATTTCGGCTCGATCATGGTCATATAAGCACCAACAATCGACATCGATACCGTGGACATCGCCGAAGCACACAAGGTGTACAGCCGATGTTTTGGCAACAACCCAATTTGTTTTTTCACAGAAATGAACACTTCAGATTGCCCCAATACAGCCGAAGCAACCGCGTTATATGATTCCAGTCTGCCCATTCCGTTGATTTTGCTTAATACCAGACCAATATATTTTATAACAAAAGGCAAGATTCGGATATACTGCAGTATCCCAATGAGTGCCGAGATGACAACAATCGGCATCAATACGCTGAGGAAGAACGGCGCCCCCCCGCTCTCTGCACCTACGGTAGTTAAACCCCCAAATACAAATGCGATACCTTCATTCGCATAGTCGAGTAAACTTTTAAATACGGTCGCGAAACCGCCAATTAAAAAAGTACCCACTCCTGTATTCAACAGAGCATAAGCTAGTATAACTTGCAAAACAATCATGATAGCCAGCGGCCGGTAACGTATCTGCTTTTTGCCGTTGCTTGCGATATAAGCCAGTCCAAAAACAACGAGTAAGCCGATAATGGCAATTAGAAATTTCATTTGATTTCTCCTTTGAAGGTAGTTAAGCCGGATGTGAAAATTCAGCTCAAAGGGCTCTTAAGCATTCTTATCAGTAATCTTTCAGAAAACTTATGAAGCGCTTACAATAAGTTCAGTTAATTAAAATATAAGTGTAAGTTGTATTCCCTGTACCTGAGTCGAACGCCCAAGTACAGAGAATATAACATTACTTTTATTTATTAAGCTTTTTCTTGATAAGATGCTTTTGCTTAATAAGAAGATGTAGACTGACCACCCTGCATAATCTTCACGCCAGAACTTGCACCGATACGAGTTGCACCCGCTTCGATCATTTTTTGCATATCTTCCAGGCTACGTACGCCACCGGAAGCTTTAACGCCAACATCAGGACCTACAGTACGACGCATCAAAGCGATATCCTCTGGCGTTGCTCCACCTGTGGAGAAACCTGTAGAAGTTTTAACAAAATCAGCTCCAGCTCGCACAGCTGCCTGACAAGCACGTACTTTCTCTTCATCCGTCAACAGACAAGCTTCAATAATAACTTTCACCAAAGCTTTACCCGCAGCCGCTTCAACGACAACACGAATATCTTGTTCAACGTAATCATCATTGCCATCTTTCAAAGCACTGATGTTGATGACCGTATCGACTTCAGTTGCACCTTTAGCAATCGCATCTTTCGTTTCGAAAGCTTTTGTCTCCGATGTAGATGCTCCCAGAGGGAAACCAATAACGGTGCAGATATCTACGCCAGTACCCTGCAACTGCTCAGCAGCATAAGCAACCCAGCCTGGATTAACACATACGGAAGCAAACTGGTATTGCTTCGCTTCTTCGGTTAACTTGGCCATTTCACTTTGCGTTGCGTCCGCACGAAGCAACGTATGGTCGATCATTTTCGCTAATTGTGGTGTAGTCAATTGAATCTCTCCCTTATCTGAACTAGTTATTTTCTATACACTTACACTAACATGAACATATGTAAAAATCAACTTGAACTTTTGTTCACATTTACACTTACATTTCTTCTTCGTTATATTTTCTTCCTAAAAAAGCAAAACATCCGCCCTTTTTACGTGGCAGATGTTGTCATCCATATCCATTTGAAATTAAAATCGAAGTAATGCCTGCGCTGTGTACTGATCCGTGACCAGAATATTTGCGTAATGACCTTTGAGCGCGGCGTGTATGGCTTCAATTTTGCGTTGTCCCCCAGCGACAAGGATTGATTTTTCCTTATTTCTCAACTCGGCTAAATCAATTCCAACGGTTCTGCTGTTAATCTCTTCACTGATCAACTGACCTTCCGCGTCGAAAAAGCGTGAACAAATGTCACCTGCACCGGAGTTCATCAGCAATTGTTGCTCTTCTTCATTGAAGTAACCGAGCCTGAACAATAATGCATCTTCTTTCACAGTACCCACGGTAAACAAAGCAATGTTGGCCTGTCTACCAAGTTCCACGATTCTGCCGATATGTCGATCCGCTTCTACCATGTTTTTTACTTCAATGTTGTCGAAAATAACAGGCAGCGGCAGATACCTTGGTACCGTATGGAATGCCTCAGCGAACAAATGAACAATCTCAGCGGCATACGTATTGACATGGGAGTGGCTTACGCCCCCCTTCAATTGCACGACTTCGACACCTTTAACCTGCTTGGGACGAAGCTGGCGTGCTACAGCATGCATGGTTGTTCCCCAAGTCACCCCGATAATATCTGCATCCTGAACCGTCTCTTGAAGGTAGTCTGCTGCTCTTTTGCTGATATGCTTCTGTATTTCCTCATCACTCTTCAACGGGGTAAAACACACAAGTGCCGTATCCAGATCATATTTTGACTTAAGTTCTCCGGCAATGATGTCGATATCCTCCAGCGGGTCCATAATTTCAATCCGGACATATCCACGATCTTTGGCGTACTGAAGTAACCTTGATACGGTTGGACGCGACACGCCCAACCTTGCGGCAATATCCTGCTGGCTATAATCGGACTGATAATACAATTTCGCTGCTTCAATGCTTAATCGTTGCTTCTCCAGGTCCATTCCCATGTGCGCTCATCTCACTCATCCTATTGTCTTTGGAAAATAAATACTCGTCCTGTATATTATACATGGATTGAGTATCCGGTCACCATATAACATCCAATTCAGTATCATGATCGATCCATTCATTCATATCCCTTTCTGACGTATAAAAATGGGGAAACGATGCATACTACTGCGGTCGCTTCATCATTGCCAAGATCAATTCACCCCATTAATCGCACAGAGAGGAAGAACTACATGTCTACCTTATTGTATATTACTGCCCATCCTCATGATCATGAAACCTCCTTCAGCATGGCTACGGGCAAAGCATTTATTGATGCTTATCGTGAAAGTCACCCTTCTGATGAGGTAGTTCACCTCGATCTGTATCGTTCGGATATTCCGCATATCGATGCGGATGTCTTCAGTGGTTGGGGCAAACTGCAATCGGGCAGTGATCTGACTGCCGAAGAACAGACCAAAGTAAGCCGTTTGAATGAACTATCGGATCAATTTGCCTCAGCAGATAAATATGTTTTTGTAACCCCGATGTGGAACTTCTCTTTCCCTCCTATTCTGAAGGCTTATGTGGACTCGATATGCGTAGCTGGCAAAACATTTCGTTATACCGAACAAGGTCCTGTTGGACTGCTGTCTGATAAAAAAGCACTGCATATTCAGGCGCGCGGTGGCATTTATTCCGAAGGCCCAGCGGCTCAAATGGAATCCGGTCATCGTTACTTAAGCATTATCATGTCATTCCTCGGTGTGCCGAAGCTTGATGGCATTTTTGTTGAGGGGCATAATCAATATAAAGATCGTGCAGATGAGATCAAGCAACAAGCTATAGAGCAAGCACGCACTTTCGCAAAACAGTTCTAAGAGAGGTAGTTCAAAAAGTTGAATAACACTCAAAACATAAACAAAACCCGCGTGCGACCTAGGGGATAATCCCAGGAAACACGCGGGTTTTCAATGTATAATCAACCTAGAGCTTACTGATGTCCAGCACTGGCACGGCTCATGGTTTCAAGTTTACGTGTGATCGCATGACGGTCTACTTTCAATCCCCAGATCATTTCAATAATCTGTTCTTTCTCTTCAGGACTGTCGGCATGCTTCAATTGCATTAACAGATCATGCATTTGTTCATTAATGCCTTCAAATTGAATCCATAAATCCTGTCTTACCTCTTTGGAATCCAAATGATGATTCGCATCGACTTCTTCCTTCAATGCTTGCAGAATAGCATCTTTCCATTCGTCATCACCTAGCTGTTTCGCAATGTTCAGGAGATCCAGATAATCGTCAACAAGAAGTGAGTTCAATTCAGCATGTGTTTTCATCGTTTATTGCATCCCCTTTTCGTCTATTTACCAAGTATTATACTCGGTATTTCAGGATATGCAATAGCTGTCGGAAAAAGTTGATTTATGTAGCCTGTCCCTTCAACCTGTGAACAAGCAAATTACACAAGACAAAACCGATCAAAACGTACACACCGATCATCCCCACAATGCCTATCCATCCAAGATGACTGTAAAGCAGTCCACCTCCTGTTCCACTTACGCTTGAACCAAGATAGTAGAAAAATAAATACAACGCATTGGCCTGGGATTTGTGCTGATTGGCCACGAGTCCAACCCAGCTGCTTGCGATGGAATGACCGCCAAAGAAACCAAAGGCAAACAGGGCGAGTCCGATAATTTTGACCCAAAGCGCTGGATGAACGGTACAGACTGCACCAGCCAGAATAATTCCCAGCGCGATTCCAAGCACATGTGACCTGCCGTACCGATCTGCCAGCCTGCCCATCCAGGTGCTGCTTACCGTGCCCATCAGATATACCACAAAAAGACTTCCAACGATAGACTGGCTAAGATGATAGGGTTCACCCGTTAATTCAAAACCGATATAGTTGAACAGGGTCACGAACCCCCCCATCAGGAGAAAACCGAGTCCATACAGGCATAACAGCCTTGGATTGCGACATTGTGACCACAAAAGAGGTATTGGATTTTTGAATCCGGGTGCAGCTTTGACAAAATGACGGGATGGCGGGATGACAAGCCAAAAAATAACGGCTGCACACAGTCCAAGAATACCAATGAAACCCACAGCAGCGCGCCAACTGAACCAATCTGTCACCACACCGCTGATGAAACGGCCGGCCATGCCTCCTATCGAATTGCCACTAATATATAGGCCCATAGCATAACCAAGACTTCTAGGTTCAATTTCTTCTGACAAATATGTCATAGCTATCGCTGGCAACCCCGCGAGTGCCACACCCTGGAGAATACGAAGTAGAAGAAGCTCCGTATATCCCGGGCTGAATGCGCTGAGCAAAGCAATAACTGAAGATATCACCAGTGCAGCTGTCATTATAAAGCGTCGGCCCACAGAATCAGACATGGACCCGATGAACAGCATCGTCAGTGCCATGGCGATCGTTGTAACGGATAACGTAAGACTGGCGTGTGCCGGCGTAATGGAGAATGCGTTGCTAATCTCAGGCATCAGGGGCTGGAGGCTGTAGAGCAAAGCAAAAGTGACAAAACCTCCGGCGAACAGTGCAAGGCTAATGTTACGAAACGTCTTAGTTCCCTGCTGAATCATGGATGTTCCAACTTTCCCAGTAAGAAAGCTTCTTGGATCGACTGTGGTCTGATCGCCGGTCAGCGAAGCCTTCCATCTATCGTTATTTAGTGAACAATTTCCGCTCCATATGGGTTAAAAAATCATAACCATCTGGCGTTACAACAATTGTATCTTCGATTTGGAATCCACCAGCACCTAGCTCGTAATAGGGTACCTCAACACATAACACCATACCGGGCTCCAGTATACGCTGGTCCCCAGGGGAGAGGGTTATATCGTCGTACAGTTCCAACCCGATGGCATGTCCGACATGCTGACGTCGGTAATGTGGAATCCCTTCACGCTGTACGCGAGATACTGCCGCATGGAATACTTCCGACGCCTTGACGCCAGGGCGCACCGTTTCAAGTGCCGTCTCCCATCCACTTTTGACCGCAGCAAAATGTTTTTTCATCCAAGCGGTAGGCTCCCCTGCAACAACCGTGCGGCCCGTATCTCCCCAGTATCCTTCCAGCTGCAGGCAAAGATCGAAACGGACCTGATCTCCAACCTCAATCATATGAAAATAATTTTCGATGAGTGGTAGCGCACTACGTGGCCCTGCCCCTACCGCTGTCATTGCCGGAGTTCCACCCGCTCTCATCACAGCCAGACGATAATGATCGGCAAGTTGCTTCTCATGAACACCTGCTACAATCAGGTCAATTAGTTCCTGCTCAATCCGTTCATTTAATTGGGCAGCCTGACGAAGTTGCTCGATTTCGAAAGGTGTCTTGACCAGACGGATTTCTCGGAACAACTTATATGCGGGAATTACCGGTCTGTCAGGAACCTCCTCCCTGATTCTAGCCAGAATATCGGGAGCGATCCGCATCTCATCGATTCCAATCGGCTGATCTTCGATCTCAAGCTGTTTTAATGCGGCCTTGAGTGCTTCAACAGGACCCGGATGAATAACCGTCGTTTGCAGAAGAGAATAAAAGAGATCAATGTCGTCAGTGGAAGGTTTGCCTTCAATTGAACCTTCCACAAAGAAATCACTGTAGGCAAATATATCTACCCCCGTAATACCGAACTGAGCTACAACGCCTAACCGATTCGTTGGAATGACGATACAAGGCTTTGCAAATCTGTCGGCAGGTAAAACAGCATAAATCTGCATGGTCCAGTTGCTTGCGCGTAGCTGGGACCCGATGACATAGTGAATATTCTCCGGAGTTGTTGCGATCAGGGCGCTTAGCCCTTGAGTTTTCATCACTTCTTCCGCCCGGTCCCAGTTCAGACCTGAGCTATGGTATAAATGCTGTGAATTATTCATTCTGATCCAGACCTCCTTTTGTTTTCCTGCGACCAAACAAACTTTCAAGTCCTGGTACAGAGCGCAACACTAGTTTAATCGTCATAAACAGAGCCAGCGCAAACGCGATCAGAACAACAGACACCACGGCTATCGTTGGGTCCTGCCATTTCTCCATATACAGGAATAGTTGTATTGGCAACGTGTAGCTGTCCTGACGGAGCAACAGCAGTGCAGCCTCTACCTGATCAAAAGTGAAGACAAAAGCGATTGACCCTGACAAAAGCAGGGATAGTCGGAGCTGTGGCAGCGTAATTGTGAAAAAAATGCGTATCGGCCCAGCACCAAGGTCCGCGGCAGCTTCCCGATGAGCCGGGTGCAGATTGGCTAACGCACTGCCAACAATAGTGAGCACAAATGGCAGCACAATGACCGCTTCACCCAAAATAAGTGCAAACAGTCCGCCTGCAATATGCATTTTTGAGAATAAAATCAGGTATGCAATACCCAGCGTAATTTTTGGCATAACCATTGGAGATACAAAAAATGCCCTTAAGATACCAGAGCCCGGGAAAGGGTATTGCACGATTGCTAACGCAGCAAGCGTACCTGTAATCAAAGCCAGCAGAACCGCCCCTGTAGAAGCAATAAGGCTGTTCTTGAATGCATCGAGAAACTGGGTTTGCTCACTCAGATTGGCATACCACTTCAAGGTGAGACCTTCCGGGGGAAATTTGCTGGCTGAACCTGAGCCTACAGATGTCAACATAATCATCAGCAGTGGCAGCAGCAAATAAATCGCTACGGCACCCACAAAGATGTAGAGTAACAGCTTGGTGCCCCTGTTCGACTTAACCATACGCCTGACCTCCCTTGCGGGAACGACGGAACATCAACGTTTCTGCTCCTTTATTCACAAGCAACGAAACAACAATGGAAGACACAAGTAAAAACAGGCTGGCAACCGCAGCCATCGGCCAGTTGGTGTCCAAGGTTCGCTGATATATAAATACCGGAAGTGTCATGACTCTTCCCCCGCCGATCAGCTGAGGTGTGGTGAATGCGGTGAGACATAGCGTGAACACAATCTGCACCCCGCTTGCAATGCCTCTTGCCGATAAAGGCAGGGTAATGGTCAGGAACGTTCTCCAGCTGCCCGCCCCCAGATCCTGAGCAGCTGCCTTTAAGGAAGCGTCACTTTGGGACAGTACATTTAGAATCGGAAAGACCATAAATGGCAGGAAAATATGGACAAGGGCCACGACAACACCTGTCTCGTTGTATATCATGCTGAATCCTTCCTCGGTTAGCCCCAGACGGATGAACAGCCAGTTCATGAAGCCCTGTTTGGACAACAAAAGCTGCCATCCGTAAGAACGCACAACGGCACTGACCAGTAGCGGAAGAAACGTGAGCAGCAGCAACAATTGCTTCATGCCAGGCTTCTTTAGACCCGCAATGCAATAGGCCAGCGGATAGGCAAGCAGAAGACTCCATAGCGTAACCTTGAAGGCAATGCGAAACGTTGTGCCAATCAGCTTCCAATAATAAGGGTCGGACAGAAACGCACGATAAGCTCCTAAATCCCAGCCCCGAATAAGCTTTCCATTCTCATACATATCAAAGCTATATCTGCCAAAGATCAGCAACCCACCCAGATACACGATGCCCATCAGAGCAAGCGCAGGCAACAGAAGCAGTAACCGGGTTACCCATGTGCGGTTTCCAAAGGAATACAGATTCACGATCCGTTCCGCGATCCGGTTCATATTCTTGCCCCCTGTACACGGTCATCAATGGGTTCGGATAACAAGAGCGCGTCCTCTGGATCAAAGCCAATCTGTATTGGCTCACCTGGACTATAACGTGAGGTTCCCCGCTGATGCAGCACACTGGCCTGAATTAGAAAACCCTCAGCAATCTGCACGTTGTATCGAATATTTGCTCCGCCATACACCGCTTCAATCACGTGTCCATCCAGCTTGTTCAGGCAATGAGTTGCATCTTCTCCAAGTCGAATATACTCATTGCGGATTGATAAGGAATGTCGTGCTCCCGCTTTCGGTACAGCATTGCCATCACTGACTTTCACCAGCAATGGCTTGCCGAAGCATTCCACCCGAATTCCAGTCACATCATGTCCCAGTACTTCCGTCTCAAAGAGATTGGTATCTCCAATAAACTTGGCCACGAAACTATCGGTCGGTCTTTCATAGATTTCATCAGGGGTTGCGTATTGCAGCAGCCTTCCATCGCGCATAACGCCAATTCGGTCAGACATATTCATGGCTTCGCTCTGATCATGCGTTACAAAGATAAACGTTCCGCCGAATTCACGCTGGATGCGTTTCAGTTCACGCTGCATATCGAGACGCAGCTGCATGTCCAATGCAGAGAGAGGTTCATCAAGCAGTAGCACTTCGGGTCTGTTGATCAGTGCGCGAGCAATGGCGACGCGTTGTGCCTGACCCCCGGACAGCTCGGATACAGCACGCCTGCCATAGTCTCCGAGCTGGACCAGATCAAGCATTTCACCTACCTGCCGTTGGATATCGGCTTTTGGTAACTTCTTCACCTTTAGTCCATAGGCAATGTTGTTGAATACATCCATATGAGGGAACAACGCAAGCTGCTGAAAAATCATATTGCTATTGCGTCCATAAGCCGGGATGCCAGTAACATCCCGACCTCCCAGCATAATGGTTCCCTGATCCGGCTGCTCAAGTCCGCCAAGCATGCGAAGCAGTGTTGTTTTGCCACAGCCACTCGGACCAAGCAAGGAAACGAATTCCCCCTTTTTCACTTGGAGTGTTACTTGATCAACGGCGGCTCGCTTACCATAAGTCTTCGTGACTTCCCTTGTTTCAATGGATATGGTCTCTTGTCCGCTGCTCATCTCTGATTCCCTCCCATCCATTCCAGGTTCAGAGCAGAACCCGGAATTATTGTGTGCCTGGCAACAATCCTTTTATTGAAGTTTTGTTTTCACGAGACGGTCCCATAGTTCTTTCCAGGAAGAGCTGTTCTGTGCAAGCACATCCCAGTCTGGATTAATACCATTACTTTGCGTTTCCACGGAGAATGAAGGATCATCCTTGTACTTGTCCGGAACTGCAGCTGTCGTACTGGTTACCGGCGTACCCGTTGCTTCTGCATATTGTGACAGCGCCTCGGCGCTCAACAACTCGTTAATAATTTCATTTGCAACACGTGCTTGCTCAGGTGTTGAGCCCTTCACTACCTGAAGTGTGTACGGGAAGGAGATGGCACCTTCACTCGGATACGCTACGGCAAGTGGAGAACCACCATCAATCCATGTCTGTGCAACCTGTGCACTGAATGGGGCAATGAGCGCATCACCTGACTCCAGCAGTGCCTTCAGCTGATCATTGGATGAAACCAATGTGCCAATCTGGTCACTGCGATCTGCCCAGAACTGGAAGGCTGGCTCGGGATTTTCATAGGATGCGCCAATCTCTTGACCTTTGGTAGCAATAAGTGGGGAGATATATGAATAGAACATGTAGTCCCAGAGCGCAGTTTTTCCTTTGAACTCCTCGTTATCCCATAGATCGTTCCAGCTGGTAGGTGGCGTTTTCACCAGATCTTTGTTATATACCAGGGCGAAGCTCGAAACGCCCCAGACCACACCTTTATTGTCTGGCTTGTGGAAGGACTCGGGAATATCCTTAATATTGGTCACGATGCTGGTATCCAGTGGCTCCCACATGTCATCATTCAAGCCTTTTGCCGTCGCATCTGCATTGAAGTAACCGAAGTTAACAATCGGATTGTTGGCATCAGCCTGCTTGCCTGCGACCATCTTGGGGTACATTACCGAATTGGAGGATTCCTCAAAGGTGACTTCAACGTTGGGATGTTCTTTCACATACTCGGCAACCACTTCTTTCGGAACGACATCCTGATTGGAGCCAGCCCAGATAAACATCGTCAGCTTAACTTTGTCTCCGCTTGCTCCTGAAGAGTCGCTCTCTCCGGCAGTATTACTTGAGCTGCCTGCTCCACCGCAGGCGGAAAGCACCAATGTACCGGCCAGTGTCAGAGAGGCGAGGCTGAGAAAGCGTTTTTTGTTGGATTTGAACATGCAAATTCCCCCATCCATGTAGTTGGTTTTACCGATAAGACAGAACTAGATAGTCTCCATACACTTGATCAATGCAACCCTATTTGCTGGCGTAAACCTTCCATAATGTCGGATATCTCCCGTGGATCTACAGATAGGGAATCCTTATACTTCTCCTCTACAACACCCATGGTCTGACGCTTCAGGTAGTCTCTTAGTGCAAGCGGAGCATTCAGCAAGGCCTGATTCAGTGTTACCTGCATCTCATCGCTCCATATGTCTTCAAATTGCTCCCGCGCCTTGCCAAAGGCGAATTCCTCCTGCTGCCGTGGTCGCTTGGCTCGCATTTGTTCGGTATCGCTCTCGTTCAGCTCCAGGCCGTCAATCACAACACCATATAACTCAAGAGCTTTCTCCGGGGATACCAGCCCACTTCTTACATCCTCCAGAACTAGGCGTGGTTCACGTTCAAGTGGATCACCATATCCGCCTCCGCCTTGCGACAGGAACGTAACCGTTTCTCCAGGTTGAAGCAGCAGCTCATCAATTCTTCCCAGATGATGCTCACTTGCACGTCCAGCATTAAGAATCGCTTCTCCATGTGAACCTACGCCACCACCGAGCCTGCCCCAGGGCTGGAACTCCATACGCTCCATGTTTCTGGCCGTCATCACGGTATCCGGTGTTAGAATTCTGACACATAAATCAATTCCGCTTCCGCCACGGAAGGTTCCTGCACCCGCCGAGTCAGCACGAAGACCATAATGCTCAATCAACACAGGCATCTCGGATTCCACCGTTTCCGCAGGAATATTCCGAAGATGACCGACCGCAAAATCCATGCCATCAATGCCGTCTTTCATCGGCCTAGCTCCCGAACCTCCGCAGATCGGCTGAATTACGCCCACCTTTTTCTTGCCATCGGATGCATCTGTCATCGCCATCATGACGATGCAGGCTTGTCCAGCTCCTGCCGCGGGAACCATACTGCCCTGAGCTTTCCCCAGTGCTCCCGTGATAACGTCCATCAGCCGGATAAAGGTCGCAGCACGTGCCCCAACTGCTGCCATCGGCTCCGGGTTTAGTACGGAAGCAGGCGGCGCGTAATTTCGCACCATACGAATCATGCCCGAATTCCAAGGAATGGTCGGATCGAGCGTACGGAAATAACGAATGAGTGCGGGCACCAGCATGTAATGGCCCTGTTGGTTGTGGGTAGGAATGTTGAATGAAGCCCTAACCTGAGGATCGGTGCCGCTAAAGTCCAGATGAATGTCACTACCTGCAATCGTCATCTTGCAACGCAACCGAATAGGATATCCCCCTGGTCCTTTCTCCAGATAGTCCCAGAAGTCATAGGAACCGTCCGGGATATCTTGCACGATAACACGTGCCTTCAGCTCGGCATATTCCAGCAAATGTTCGATGCCCTGCTGGATTTTTCCCACGCCATATCGTGCAATGAGTTCCTCAAGCCGTTGCTCTCCCCGATTCAATGCAGCCATAAGCGCTTTGAGATCACCGAGATTTTGCTCCGGAATTCGGCTGTTGTCCATAAACATTCGCAGGAACTGCTCGTTGAGAACACCAGCTTCATACAGCTTGACTGGTGCAATTCGAATGCCTTCCATATGAATATCGTAGGCGCTGGGAGATACGCTCCCCGGTACCTTGCCGCCCACATCGGATGAATGGACAAAGCACATGCCGTAAGCAATGATTCGCCCTTCGTGAAAATAAGGCTTGATGAGATGAATGTCTGGAAGGTGTGTGACCATGCCTTTGGTGGAATAAGGATCATTACATATGACGAGATCCCCTTCTTTCCAGTCTTCTATACTGTTAATGGTCGCAGCAGCAGGGATGCCCAGGGACAGATTGTAACCCGTCTCCAGCGGCGATCCGAACGTTTCCCCGGATGGAGATAAGAGGTAGGTTCCAAAATCGCCAGTTTCTTTGACAAAAGCGGTGAATCCTGTGCGCAGAACAACATTTGCCATTTCTTCCACGGCAGCTTGAATTCGGTTGTTAAAAATCTCAAGAAAGACCTTGTCGCCGATCATGCTTCCACCTCCCCAATCACGTTCCCATGCACATCCCGGTATACCTTATATCCTGGCGGAATAAAGATCGTTGTATCATATTCCTCCACAATAATGGGCCCGGGGATGGGGGCATCCACCGATGGAATTTGTCCCCTTTTCAGTACCTTGGCAATCTGCTGTACATGGTCAAAGGTGATGAGCCTTTCTTCCGCTACACTCTCATCAAATGGCAAATTTGCCGGATCTACCGTGTTATGGGTAGGTAAAACACCAACAATGGTTGCTCTGAGACTTACAAACATTACCTCTGCCTCTGGCTGACTAATGCCAAACACGTTTTGGTAACATGTATGGAATTTAATCCCTGCCTTCTTGGGATCTTGAATTTCTTCCAATGTCAGCGTGACCTCTATATCAAAGGCCTGTCCCTCATATCGCATATCCGCACTGTACAGGCAATAAATATTGTCCAGCTTGACACCACCACGGGCTTCCTCATCGACCCAGCTACGTCCCAGGTTTTCCAATTCAGCAAAAAGAGAGCTTAATTCACCACACTCCAGAGTCTGAGTGCTTTTGTGTAACGTATGAACGAAATCATTGCGGAGATTGGCAACCGTGCAGCCCATGGCACACAGTGTTCCCGGAGATGGCGGGATCAGCACTCTGCCGATACCTACCTCACGTGCCATCAGAAAAGCATGCATCGGGCCGGCTCCACCATATGCGAGCAGCGTAAAATCGCGGGGATCAACACCCTTGCGAGCCATGAGGGGAGAAAACTGGGCGTACATATTGGCAGTTGCCACATCAAGAATGGCTTGCGCAGTCTGTTCGGCATTCAGTCCAAGCTTCTCTCCCAGATTGCCCAGAGTACGCTCTGCAAGTTCGGGATACAGACGCATTTGTCCGCCAAGGAAATGGTCAGCATGCAGGATACCGAGCTGTAGATAGGCATCTGTGGTTGTCGGCTCTTCTCCCCCGCGCTGATAACATGCCGGACCGGGATTGGCTCCCGCGCTGCGCGGTCCAACCTTGAGTACGCCTACGGAATCAAGCCAAGCAATTGAACCACCACCTGCTCCTATAGCCGTTACATCAACAGCGGGAATGATGACAGGAAAATCTCCAACCTTGTTCTCAGAAGAATAACTCGGTTCTTTGTCAATAAGGGCGACATCAACGCTTGTCCCACCCATGTCAAATGTGATGACCTGATGAATGCCCGCTCGTTCAGCAATATGGGTCGCGGCCATTACACCGGAAGCAGGCCCGGACAGAAGCGTACGTACCGGCTCATTAGCCGCTCTGGCAGCCGTCATAATTCCACCGTTGGACATGGTCGACAGCAAGTTGGCTTTGAGGCCGTATGCCTGAATCCCTTCTTGCAGACGCAGGAAGTAAGACCCCATCCGTTCACCTACATAAGCGTTCATGGCCGTTGCGAGTGTTCGTTCGAACTCACGCTGTTGTGGCCAGATGGCGCTGCTTCGGCAGATGAACAGTTGCGGATAACGTTCCCTGATCAGATCTTCTGCAAGCTGCTCATGAGCAGGATTCACATAAGCATGTAAAAAACTAATCGCCAAAGCGGTAACGCCATCCTCCACCAGCTCATCCACCGATTGCAACAGTTGTTCCTCATTCAGTGGCTGGAGTATGCCTCCACTCGCAATGACCCGTTCATCGACTTCCTTAACGCGATGTCTCGGTACCAGAGCATCGGTCTTGTCACCATACAGATTGGTTGTATCCTCAAGTCGCAACCGGCGGATTTCAAGAATGTCACGGAATCCTTTAGTGACCAGCAGACCTGTAACTGCGCCATTTCGCTCAATCAACGTGTTGACGCCAAGCGTTGTTCCATGCACAAACAGATCAATCTCATGAATATTCACGCCACTCGCCTTCAACTGATCAAGTGCGTTAAAAATCGCCTGTTCCGGAGCTACTGCAATCGATGGCGTCTTCAGCGCCGCAATCACCCTGCCCTGATGGTCCATCACCAGCGCATCCGTGAAAGTACCTCCGATATCTATGCCTAAACGGTAGATTGTGTCCACAAGCTCAACTCCTTTATCACCGGGTCTGTTTCTAAGGAATGTTATTGGTTTTGCATGGCGAAATAACGTTTGACATCATCGATCATTTGGTTGATATGATTCACCATTGCCGCTTCAGCCTGCTCCGGAGAGCCCGCTACAATAGCATCCAGAATCTGCTGATGATCCACAACTAATTCACTTCCTACTCTCCGGCGAATATACGCTGTTTCCAGAAAATCGCGGCTTGTCTCCCATACCAGTTCAACCGCATGCAGAAGAATTTGGTTTTGCGCAGCATAAGCCAGCAATCTGTGAAACTCCCGGTCCTCCTCGTATGGTATAATATTCTTGGAGAGCAATTCATGCTGGTTGGCAATAGATGCTTGCAACAGTACTATGTATTCTTTCGAGGCACGTTGTGCTGCCAAGGAAGCGATCTCCCGCTCAAGTGCCCTTCTGGCAACGAGAACATCTAACAGAGCCTTTTCCCCGGAATGGTTCAGCATCTGAATTAACTGTGAGTTCACGCTTTGTTGCTGCAAATCTTTTTCCAATGTCTTCATTCGATCCAGACCCTGTTCGGTCAAAGTTCTTCCCTTGCGACCTTCCAGAACTGTAAAACCTTCAACATCCATCTCCATAAGTCTTCTTCCGATGGTTGCCTGACTCAGACCATACGTTTTGCCCAAAGTATGAACCAACGTACTGGCCCCGATGGGAGCATTAGCGTCTCGAAGCTGCTTCAACAGTTCGTATTCCAACTCCATTTCGTTTAGCTCAGGACCCACTGATCTCACCCCTCTTAGATACTTAATTGTTTTTTTATCTTCTTCGTAGTTGTTACTCACTGATGATTAACGTTAGTATACCTTGCAGACATCACAATTTCAACAATTCTCATCAAAATAGTGCGAATTATTCCCTCAACTATACTGTGCACCTTTTCAATTCAAAATTAAAATTAAAAAAGAGCATTTCACATCCTTTATTCCAGCGTTTATCTGGAGGATGCAATCTGCCCTTAACGTAGCAATCTTTTAAGATCACGAATGTAATCATTAATACTCAAATCAGGTATCAGGACTTAAGTTGTTGTAGTAACTGCACACGGTAGGCTTCACTTTCAAGCGATTGAATTTCCTTATATTCTTCAGCAGTTAACACTTTGGGTTCCCCGGCTGCCTTGGCGATCATATATACCTTCGCGCTTTCTTCCACCACTTGGGTGCGGTAATAGGCTTCGCGGAGGTTTTTACCGGTCGTAACCAATCCGTGATTGACTAGAATGAGTGCCGTATGTTCTTCTACCTTTGCTGAGACTGCATCGGCAAGTTGTTTCGTCGTTGGTAGAACATATGGAACAAATCCGATATCACCTACCAAGGCGGACTGATCAGGGAACAAGTGTGGCAATTCATCGAAAACGAGACTAAGTGCGATCGTATATGCCGGATGCGTATGCACAATGGCTTGGATATCAGGATTCACACGATAACTGTACAGATGCATCAATACTTCGGAAGATGGACGTGTTGATCCCGCACGAGTCTCTCCTGTCTCGATATCAATGGCGATCCATTCGTCAGGCTCCAGATCCTCAAGTGCATAACCACTTGGAGACAACAACATCGTTCCCCCAGAGCGAGCGCTCAGATTCCCACCGGGTCCTACCACCAAGCCTTGGGCAACTGCTCTACGTGCATACTTCGTCAACTCTTCCCTTACTTGCTGTTCAGACATGTTGCTCACCACTCCTCATACTTTTCTTTTTAGCATTTTGCGTCAATGCTCATTGCATTGAATCTATTTATTACCTGTTGATTTGATTTAGACTTTGGTAGTTTTCATAAGCTTCCTGCCACAGCTCTGTATCCTCAGGCTCATAGGTCTCGGGGGAAAAGGAAGCAGCCATGACCTCCCGTACCTCGGCCAAACTACTCACTTCTCCATGCGCAAGGAATTGCAGCATGCAATTCCCGGCTGAAGTCGCCTCTGCCGGGCCTGCCACTACCGGGACACCGGCTGCATTGGCTGTAAACTGGCATAATAGTCGATTGTGCACACCGCCACCAACCATATGAATGACACGAGGTCTTGTACCTGTAATCAACTGCAATTCATCCAGCGTTTGTCTGAATTCCAATGCAAGACTTTCCAGAATGCAGCGCACAATCGCTCCAGTCGTTTCAGGCACAGTCTGTCCGGTGAGACTGCATTGTTGCCGTATTCGTTCAGCCATATTTCCTGGCGCCAAATACACGCCATCTCCCGGCGATACATAACTTTGATGCGGCGTTGCCAAGGTAGCCAATTGAATCAGTTCTTCATGTGTAAAAAGTTGATTCTCCCGCTCCCATTGCCGTTTGCATTCCTGTAGCAGCCACAAGCCTGAACGATTTTTCAGGGTGCGTACTTTTCCACTTACCGTCCCTTCATTGGTGAATCCGAGTGTACGACTTCGGTCATCCAATACAGGTGTATCACGCTCCACCCCCATAAGAGACCAGGTACCACAGCTGATAAAAGCGAAATCCGAATCATTCGCAGGGATTGCTGCCAAGGCAGATGCCGTATCATGTGAGCCCACAGAGACTACCTGCATCGGTCCAGTCCGTAACTCCGCGCACAACTCATTTGTTAAATCACCCAGCACGGTACCCGGTTGAACGAGTTTTGGAAATAATGTTTTCGGTATACCGAGACGCCCGATCAGATGTTCATTCCAACGCGCCTCTCCTGCATGCAACAGCCCGCTAGTACTTGCAATCGTATACTCACAAGCCTGCTGACCGGATAGATAATAGTGAAATAAATCTGGCATAAATAACATGCGCACATCCGGACGCAAACCTTCGGCCTGCTCTCGTACACTGCCTAGCAGTTGAAATACTGTATTGATCTGCTGCGGCAAAACGCCTGACATGGCATACAGTTCTTCTTCTTTCACCATGTGCAGAACTTCTTCCATCCACTGTGCGTTGCGTGCTTCCCGATAGTGACGTGGGTTCGAGCACAACCTTCCTGCACCATCCACCAGTCCATAGTCCACTCCCCACGTGTCCACTGCTATAGAACGGACCGATGGAGTGATGCCTTGCGTCCCTTTCACAATGCCTTGTTTTAATTCATGAAAAAGTCGCAAGAAATCCCAATACAATCCGTCCCCCAGCTGCACGGGTTCATTGTTGAATCGATGCACTTCTTGTAACGAGAGTCTGTTTCCATCAAAAGAACCACGGACTACGCGTCCACTCCCGGCGCCGTAATCGGCAGCAAGCACATGTGTTGCTTGATTGCCCATTCTTTCAAGCCTCCTTAACTCTTCGCGATAAGCCGTATTCGAGTTCTGAGCACAGCTTTCAAGAGAAAGCCATGTTACCTCATCTCACAAGGAACATGGCGTTTGACAGGAATGGAACTTTATTTTAACGATACAACGGGCCAAACACACTGCAAGCACGGTAGTCTGCACTCTCCGGCTCACTTGTGCCGAACAATCCCCATGCACGCGGACGGAAAATTTCCGTTTCAGGTACATTATGCATATTTACCGGAATGCGAAGCATGGAAGCAAGCGTAATCAGATCAGCACCGATGTGTCCATACGAGATGGAGCCATGGTTGGCGCCCCATTGATTCATGACTTCGTATACAGAAGTAAACGCTCCCGCTCCGGTTAGAACAGGTGCAAACCAGGTGGATGGCCAGGTTGGATCTGTCCGCTGATCCAGCGTATCATGCACATCTTCAGGCAGATCGACCGTGTAACCCTGAGCGATTTGCAACACTGGTCCCAGTCCTTTGACCAGATTCAGACGTGTCATCGTTACAGGCATGCCACCTTTGGTCAGAAAATCCGCTGAATAGCCGCCCCCGCGGAAATACTCTACGGATGCCGGTCTCCACGATGTTGCTTTCAGGCAGTCCTGAACTTCCTCATCTGTAATTTCCCAGAATGGCTTGAGTACAGGCTTACCATCTCTGGACTGTTGTCCAGTGCCATCCAAGGCTGCCGAACCAGAGTTGATTAGATGCAGAATGCCATCCTTTGCGTTTCCTTCCAACTGGTGCCCCGTCACACGCTGTACTGAATCCGGACTCCAATACGTACGCACATCAGCAAAGATCTGCGCCGTATGCGTCAGCAGCGAACCGAATAACATCGATACCCCGTTCAGGCTGTCATTCTCCGTTGCAACCAGATAAGGCGCACGTTTGCCATTCCAGTCAAAGGAAGAGTTTAATATCGACTCCAGAAAATCTCCGTTAGGTGAATGATCTGTCCACTGCCGTTGTCCCTGGAAGCCGGATACAATCGCGTGGTGGCCCATCGATTCCTCTGTAAAACCAAGCTCTGCCAATCTTGGGTTGCCCGCCATCAAGTCACGCACAATTTGGGTCATTTTCACAACGGTTTCCCATTCGTACTCTTTGCGTTTGCGATCCGTTTGCAGATGGGCAGCGTTGTTGTCCGGACCTTCGCTACAATTCTCCTTCACCCAGGCCAGTGCGAGCTTATACTCCTCGGGGTCGTAGATTTCTTCTTCGATACGACGAGTGAGTTCACTCATATCCACGTATTCATTACGCATGCCCAGATACTCTTGGAAAAATGAATCGTTCACAATCGAACCTGCAATCCCCATGGATACTGATCCAATAGACAGATAGGCTTGCCCTTTCAAGGTCGCGGCTGCAAGACCTGCACGGCTGAACCGGAGCAATTTCTCACGCACGTCATCGGGAATTGTTGTATCTCCGCCGTCCTGCACATCTTCTCCATAGATCCCAAAGGCCGGAATCCCCTTCTGTGCATGGGCAGAGAGTACCGCTGCCAGATATACTGCACCCGGACGTTCAGTCCCGTTAAAACCCCAGATGGCTGTTGGAGTGGATGGTGACATATCCATCGTTTCCGTACCATAACACCAGCATGGTGTCACGGTGATTGTTACGCCAACGTTGGAACGGCTGAATAGTTCTGATGCTGCGGCCGCTTCAGCCACTCCGCCAATACAGGTCTCGGCCACAACACACTCCACCGCGGAGCCGTCAGGATAACGCAGTTCAGCTGCAAGCAGTTCCGCAACAGATGTCGCCATCCTCATCGTTTGTTCTTCCAGTGACTCCCGAACACCTTTGCGTCTTCCATCAATCGTGGGACGAATACCAATCTTGGGAAAAGCCTGCTTATAACGATAATCCTGATGTGTCATACTGGAATGTCCTCCTTCAATTCGTTTCATAGAATTTGGGTTGAATTGAGTAGCCTTCTGTCTGATCCATATGCATTGATTGGAATGAAATAATGACGGAAATACAACCGATACCCGGGTGGCACGCAAGAGCTGCATACACAGATTACCAAGAGCCTTATTTTAGTTTGAATACGTTTACATATTTAAAAAATAACAATAAACCATTTCAATAATTAGCTATGTATGTAGTTCCTCTATTCAAGAAAATGGAACGTGCATGAGCGAATTCAACGAAATGGTATATGTAGTAAAGACGTTCAGAACCCTTTAGGGTTATCGGTAACCCTAACATAGCACGAGCCTATCTTGCTGTCAATTGACATTATCCTATAGAATGGTAAGACTATGTTGCGGAAAGGTTAGATTCTAATGATTACCATTTACGATATTGCCAAAAAAGCCAACGTCTCCGCCATGACGGTCTCCAAGGTCATTAATCATACAGGCCGTATAAGTTCCGCGACACGTGAACGTGTGCAACAGGTGATCGACGAACTGGGTTACATCCCGAACTCCAATGCACGCAGCCTTGTGCTTCAACGAACCCAGATGCTCTCCCTGCTTATTACGGATATTACCAACCCTTTTTATACAACACTGGCGCGTGGTGCTGAAGATGCAGCCCATCTTCGTGGGTACCGTCTTTTATTCGGCAATAGTGACGAGGATTACAAAAAGGAAAAGGATTATGTAGATGCGATTCTGTCTACTCGTGTGGATGGTGTACTCTTTGCCCCAGCGGGAGATCGTTCTCTCCAACATCTGAAACAGCTGCAGGAACGTCACATTCCGTTTGTCTTTCTAGACCGCACCGTACCTGGCATTACGTCAGATATCATTGCTGGAGATAGCCGGGAAGGCGCGATTGAGTTGATCCGATATCTGGTGCAATTGGGCCACCGGCGCATTGCACTGGTCAATGGTTCTTCGGAGGTTTCTACCGCCAGACTGCGGGAGGAAGGTTATATAGCGGGTTTACGAGAGGCCGGAGCTGATATTGATCCCGAGCTTGTGCTTCGAACCGGGTACCGGGATTTCAGTGATGTAGAGGGACTCGATCGACTACTCTCTCAACCAAATCAACCAACAGCCATTTTTGCAGCCAACAACATGCTGGCGATTGGGGTCATTCGGCTTTTGCGCAAACGGGGACTACGTGTACCAGAAGACATTTCTGTTGTGTGTTTCGACGATCTGGATCTGGCTTCTGCCTTCGATCCTTTCCTGACTGTAGCTGCACAGCCAGCATATGACTTTGGGTTTCAGGGCGTACAGATGCTGATTGACCGGATTGAAGGCAAGGCCCCTTCCGAAGCCCAAACCGCCATTTTACCGTCAGAACTGCGCATACGTGCTTCAGCTGCTGCTCCACGTGAGCAAAAATAGAGTTAAGCGCGTGAGTTGACTAAATAATATCGTGTAAAAGATTAGTCCCACTTATCTAAATTAGGTCCCGTTCAAATTCGTAAAAATGTACAACATAAACAGGGTGCACCGGAGATTACACTCTGGTTGCACCCTGTTTGATGTTCATTCGCTGAAATAATTCGTCGTTCGAGCCGTTTGGTTAGTCTGTTTCATTCAGGCTCGTCGTTTCATTTCAGTTCCATCCATGCCGATATTCTACCGCTCCGACTGTAATGCAAGAGCTACCTCACGAACGAGTCCCGGGAACCAGTCCATCAGAGCTTCGAACGTATATCCCGCTTGTTCAGCTTTGGTCGTCTCCATCGTCCATGATTGCTCAATTCCGAAGGGTGACATGTCCTCTTTCACCGTTTCCGTGAGGATCTGGGACTGCATGCCCGTTACCGTCTCGATCAGATGTATCATGGCTGACAGCGTAATCGCACCCTTGGAAGCTGCATTCACCGGACCGGTAATGGACGAATGTCCAAGCCAAGCGAGAAATCTTGCCGCTTCTGTGGAATTGATAAATCCAATCTCCGCATCCGGATTTGGCATGCCGATCGGTTTTCCTTTTTGCACATGTTCAATATGAAAATGAAGTCTTCTCGTATAATCATCAATCCCGAGTACAATTGGAATTCGCATCGCAACAACCGGGAAATCCGCTTCCTGGAAAAATACGGCCTCCGCAAGCCGTTTGCCTTCTCCATACGAAAAATCCTCCGCACTCCCATACTGTAATGGATATGTATACGGGTCAAAATCCGTTTCCTTAAATCCAGGTCTGGGATCACCGTACACCGAGAGTGTGGATGTCAGAACGTATCTTTTGGTGCGTCCTGCAAAAGCTTCACATGCCGCTTTCGCCGCATCTGGGGAATAACAGATATTATCGTACACAACATCCCACATGTCTGTCTGTGCAACCTCTGCCAGAGATTCCGGGTCTTCACGATCCATCTTGATTCGGTTTACTTCGGGTCCGAAGTCAACATCCGTTTTACCACGAGTTGCGACTGTGATCTGAGACTTCCCTTCCCACAGCAAGTGATCCACCAGACGTTTACCAAAAAAACGTGTACCCCCAAGTATAAGAACTTTATTCATCCAAAAAACCTCCTATCTTGTTCGATTATGTTTAACAATTTGAAGCATGGTGTGAGCATTCCGTTGAAACTCATATGAAGTTGGTTCTTCGGATACCGTGTACCCAAGCTCTTCGAGTATTAATTTCAACTCATCCATGTGCTTGTAACGTTCGCCAGACAGATCCACTGTTGGAAAAATGCGAACCTCTTGTTTGGTCACACGCAGCAGCTCCATTACGGTTGCAACATGAAAATCAACATCCAATCGATCCGCATAAGTAAACAGGAAATGGGCGGATAACGTCAGATCGAATTGTTCATCTGCAAAGGGTAGATCCGGGAGCACAGACGCCACATAACGGTCAGGAAACATTCTCATATCTGCGATGCAATCTGTGATGGCACGAGTTCGTTCTTCCTTTAACCCCTGGATTGATCCAAATTGATCCCACACATATATCCCTTGCACGGGTTCCATCTGTTTCATCGTATGCTCAATGTCCTGAAATCCCTTTACTTCAAGCTCGTCGATCTCGTATTCGTAGGCAATATCCACGGCCACGGGATCAGCACCCAACTTGCGCGCCTGGCTACTGAACGAACATGCTCCACCTGGACAATCCAGAATAGACTTGCCATTAATCTCGTCCACCGTCAGGTTGAACATCTTCATATATTCCTCGAAGGTTCTTCCTATGAAAACGATCTGTGACAGTTCCAAACCGCCAGAATTACTGGACCTATTACCTTCTCTACGGTTCTTCTTCTCTACTCTACTGTTGCTCTGCTCATCTCTACTCATCTCGTCTCAGCTTCCTTTCCTGCGCTTGAATCAATCGTTGGGGAACACAAGCCCAATCTGCTTCCGAATCTGATCCATGACCTGCATCGTCACATAAGAGCGTTCATACGTGTTCATGTCAGACTCTTTTTTGCCCTGCTCAACCAGATTCACGAACTCCTCCACTTCATAATACATCGCCGGATGGTTTTGTTCGACTGTGAGCTGCTCCACCGTACCGTCATTGTAACGTATCTCTGCATGTTCCGGTGAGCCAATCTTGTCAATGATGATGCTGCCCAGCTCACCCATGATTTCGCTTGGTAGATGAGAGTTGGAGATTTTGGAGTATGTAACGACCGCATCCATCCCATCATAGTCCAGCAGCACACTACCTTGTCCATCCACGCCAGATTCAAGCATCATCGCTTGGGATTGAACCCGGTTAGGTTCACCGAACAACGTAATCAATGGGTAGAGACAATACACACCGAGATCCATTAACGCTCCATTAGCGAGTTCAGGCTTGAACGCGTTCAGGACAATCCCTTCTTTGTACTTGTCGTAACGCGAAGAATACTGAGAGTATCCTGCTACATATTTGCGGACAGGACCGATTTTATGCAGGCTCTTCTGCACCATTTTGAACTGGGGAACAAGGGTCGATTTCATCGCTTCCATGAGCAGAACCTCGTGTTCTCGTGCTGTATCGATCATACTCCGAACTTCGGCGCTATTTGCAGCCAGAGGTTTCTCACACAATACATGTTTACCGTTTCTCAGAAAAAGCTCAGCCTGCTCCGCATGAACCGTATTCGGTGTTGCGATGTAGACTGCATCAATCACATCACTTGCCGCCAACTCTTCCAGATCGGTGAAGCGGTGTTCAACATCATATTTATCTGCAAATGCACTAGCCTTATCTTCAGTTCTGGAATACACAGCGGTCAATTTGAATCCTTCAACCTGTGCTGCGGCTTCAAGAAGCCTTTCTGTAATCCAGTTGGTACCCACTACTCCAAAACGAACCATGCTTACCTACCTCTTTCATCTATAAATTTCATTTGAGATATAAACCACTTCCATCCTGTATATTGTAGCTCATATTTCGTTCAGATTGAAGGAAGGGGCCATATCCCCAAATATTGATATCTTGCTTTTTAAGTTAGAACTTCGTCAATCCCTTCGAATCAAGGGTATAATTAGAGATGAGGTGATCACCGTGGAAAGTCGAGATCAAGATCGCATACTGCCCGAATCTATAGATGAAAAATACTGGCACGCCATCATCCACAACGATAATTCTTATGATGGAACGTTCTTTTACGGTGTGCAGACAATGGGTATCTTTTGCCGACCTTCCTGTAAGTCCAGAGCACCCAAAGCTGAAAATGTGCTGATATTTCAACATGTTGAAGAAGCATTGGCACGAAAGTTCAGACCCTGCAAACGTTGTAAACCTACAGGCGAGCGGGTACCTGATCAGGAGTGGATATACGGGATCACGGATTACATCGAACATCATTACGCCGAACCTCTAACCTTGGATGTCCTTGCCACTGTAAGTCATGGCAGTCCTTATCATCTGCATCGTGTGTTCAAGCGGATTACAGGCCGCACACCGGTTCAATATATTCAGGATAAACGAATTACCGAAGCCCGGAAGTTGCTTGAACATACCGGACTTACCGTCACCGATATTGGCCGCCATGTCGGTATACCTAACTCAGCTTATTTCATTACTGTATTTCGCAAACACACAGGTCTCACACCTGCACACTACCGCGAAAGGCATGAGAACTTATGAAGACAAATCTTACTTACAAAGTACCCAAAACGTTACTCAACAAGGGGACAGGGTTCCTTAATGGCTATACACATACACTGAATCCTTACACAGGCTGCGCCTTCGGTTGTTCTTATTGTTATGTCAGACAGATGCCTGTCTCCCTATTTCGTAAAGAGGATTGGGGGAGCTGGGTGGATGTAAAACAAGAGGCCTCCCGGGTGTTCGCCAAAGAGTTGCAGCGTGCCCAGACCAAAGGGAAAGTCACTCTGTTCATGTCATCCAGTACCGACCCGTATCAACCCGCCGAATACAAGGAGTGTATCACGCGTTCATTGCTTGAAACCATGTTACAGCATCCACCCGATTTTGTATTAGTCCAGACCCGCAGTCCACTCGTTACCCGGGATATAGATCTGTTACAACAGTTAGGTGACCGGGTTCGGGTCAGTATGACGGTGGAGACAGATCTGGACGATATGCGGAAGCATTTCAGTCCTTCCGCTCCCCCAATTGCAGGCCGATTACGTGCACTGGAACAGTTGCGGGATGCCGGAATACCAACGCAGGTTGCGATTGCTCCCGTATTACCCAGCAGTGAACAGTTTGCTGCCATCTTGAGACCTCTGGTTCAGCGTGTATGCATTGACGATTATTTCATGGGCGATGGCAGCGAGGGCAAGCGAACCCGGCGACTCGGCATGGAGTCGCTCTATCAGCAAGTGGGGATGGAGCATTGGTATCATCCAGATGCGTATCAGACTGTAGTTCAGCGGATGAAAGACTATTTTGCCGAGGATGAGATCTGGATCAGTCAGGCGGGATTTGAGCCCTAAATGGATATATAAGTTGGACTAAAGAATATTTACACTGGACACTCCAATGACAGAACAACATTCCGATCGCTGTTATTCCCAGATTTTTTTGATTTAATAAAAAACAGCCCCTTTCCTTGTTCGAAGGAAAAGGGGCTGTTTATCATGATATAAGTCATAATGGCTATCTTATTTATCCAATGTATACAATGGCAGATCCACCGGCAATGCAGCCGGGCGCTGACACGAGCTTTTCATCTGGTAGAACGTCTGTTCATCTGATGAATCGTGGAATGCCCACATGGCCTCAAGTACGTGGTATGCCAGTTCCCCACTCGCACGGTGTGCACGTCCACTATGTGCTGCATAGGCCATATCTGCCACACCGATGCCGCGTGTATTTTCCTGATATCCTGGGAGGAGCGGAACTTCCGTCCATTCATGTTCACCCAGCAAGCGATAACGAACCGGACCACCAAAGGTGTTGGGGTCAGGTACCTGCAATGTACCGTGCGTGCCATATATCTCAATCGGTGGCAATGCACTTCCGCCAAATACGTCAAAACTTGTAATCAGTGTGCCAATGGCTCCCTGTTCAAACTGTAACAGACCGGTAACGTGAGTTGGAATTTCGACGGGAACCGTCTGACCTCTCTTTTTCTCACTCGTAATCGTCCGTTCTTCCATGGCTTTACCCGTCATGCCTGCAATTGACTTGATCGGGCCCATTAGTTGGACCAATGCGGTGAGGTAGTACGGACCCATGTCAAACATTGGCCCACCGCCTGACGCGTAATAAAACTCCGGATCTGGGTGCCAGTGCTCATGACCACGACTCATCATAAATGCGGTCGCCGCCACCGGCTTGCCGATTACCCCTTCCTCCACCAATTGAAGTGAAGTCTGGATGCCTGAACCAAAGAACGTTTCTGGTGCACAACCCACGAGCAATCCTTTACGCTTCGCTGTTTCGAGCACGGCCTGCCCTTCTTCACGGGTAACCGCGAGCGGTTTTTCTACATAAACATGTTTGCCAGATTCAAGCGCCCGCAAGCATACATTCGCATGAACGGAAGGAATCGTCAGGTTGATGATCAGCTCAATCTCGGGATCAGCCAAGATTTCGTCGACGCTGTATACGTTAGGGACGTTATAGGCTGCTGCCTGCTCCTCGGCACGTTTCCGGTCGAGATCCGCAACAGCAACAAGTTCCAGCACCTCGAACCGGTTACAGTTTTCCATATAAATACCGCTGATTTTACCGCAGCCAATAATGCCTACTTTCATTGTTTTCATACCTGGGGCTCCCTTCGCCGTGGATCAGAAATGGTTTATCCATTAAGGATGAATGGTTAACACTGAAGTTACGTTTGCAATCAAACTATAATCTCATTAGTTCTGGTTGTCCGCCATACCTGTGTACACTTCGGTTGCTGAACTTACTCGACTCTTGGCAAGTTCTTTGCCTGCTGCTGTCCATTTGAACCCACTGCGCATCATTTCAGTCACGGGTTTCATGTCTACAATGTCTGCATGATGTCCCAGTGAGTTGTAGAATACCCGTCCTGCACCCCAGCGTTTCGTCCAGACAACAGGCATATCTACGGGCCCATTCGCTGCATGCGGACCAGTTACCACTGGGAAACGAGTTGTTGCCAGCACTTCCACTGCCGGGTCTACGTGCAGGTAGTACTGTTCACTTTTCACCTGAAAATCTTCAATATGATCCAATAACGGGCTAGAGCCACGCTTCATGTTCACCATATACTCCACACCATCGTTACCTGGATGGGCAACCCATTGTCCACCCGTCATAAACTGCCAGTCTACGTTATTTCGGAAGGCATCACACATCCCGCCATGAAGACCAGCCAAGCCCACACCGCTCTGAACAGCCGCTGATACGTTATTGACGAGTTCTTGCTCAATCTGTCCCATTGTCCACAACGGCACGATCAGATCCAGACCTAGCAGCTTCTCTGCATCCGCATAAGACTCCAACGTATTCGAGACTTCAACCTCAAACTGCTCTTCCTTCAAAATACGCTCAAATATCGCTGCTACCTGCTCCGGTTCATGTCCATCCCAGCCGCCCCATACAATCAGTGCTTTACTCATCGTTTATTCACTCGCTTTCGCCTAGTTTTATGTGTTCAACCTTATTTCTGACGTCACTGTCTTGCTTGCTCACATCTCTTCAAGCGTCACCCAGCGCCGTTCTGTTACCGAACGTTCTACTGCTTCCAGTACAGCCTGACACGCGACCCCATCGTGGAAACTCGGTGATGGTTGGCGTCCTTCAGAGATCGCTGTCACCAGCTCCAGCATTTCATGGGTGAACGTGTGCTCGAATCCAATCGTATGTCCAGCAGGCCACCAGGCTTCAGCATATTTATGTGCCGGATCGGTCGCCAGTACACGGCGGAATCCCTGTACGTCCTCTTCATCCTTTGTGAAATACACTTCCAGTTCATTCATCCGCTCAAAATCAAATCGTACACTGCCGAGACTGCCGTTAATCTCAAACGAGTTCGTACTGCGATGCCCCGCTGCAAAACGTGTAGCCTCGAAGCTGCCCAGCGCACCTCCTGCGAATCGTGCCAGGAACAACGTAGCGTCGTCGACGGTTACTTCTCCTTTCGGTGCATCCGCATTTGAACTGCCCTTGGCACTTAGTCCGGTCATCTCGGCTGCAAGCGGTCGTTCTTTGATGAAGGTTTCGCTCATGCCGATGACTTCCTGGAATTCACCAACAAGGAAACGAGCCAGATCGATTAAATGCGCGCCCAGATCCCCGTGGGAACCAGAGCCAGCCACTTCTTTTTGCAAACGCCATACCAGCGGGAACGAAGGGTCCATAATCCAGTCCTGAAGGAAAAATGCACGGAAATGATAGATCTTACCCAGTCGTCCGCTCTCCACCAGATCCTTCGCTAATTGCACCGCTGGTGAGAAACGATAGTTGAACCCGACCATATGTGCGACTCCAGCATCCTCAGCTGCCTGAAGCATCTCACGCGAATCCGCAAGCGACAGGGCCAGAGGCTTCTCACAGAACAGATGCTTGCCCTGACGAGCTGCTTCCAACGCAATTTCCTTATGGGCATCACTTGGTGCGTTAATATCAATCAGATCGATATCATCCCGCTTTACCAGTTCACGCCAATCCGTTACACTTTCGGACCAACCGAACTGATTCGCTGCCTGGTGCACTCCCTGCTCGTTACGTCCACAGATCACAGACATCTCAGGTTGCAACGGAGCAGACGGGAAAAACATCGGCAGACTGCGATAGGCATTACTGTGGGCCTTCCCCATAAACTTGTATCCAACCATTCCGACACGAAGACGATTTGACATGATCATTTCCTCCTTTGGAATAATAAAAAGTCTTTCAATATGTGTACCAATAAACTATTGACGGATAGAAGAAGCACGGATAATCAGTTCGGTAGGCAACAACGCTCTCGCAGATTTGGGTACCGCTACAACAGAGTTATTCGCTTCATGTGTATCACCCACAGACCCATGCATAAGCTTCGATACTGCAAGTTCACCCATCTCAAAAAATGGAACCCTGACGCTGCTCAGCGGCGGAACCGCCATCTCGGCGGCATCGGAGTCGTCATAACCCACAAATGCCGGAAAATCCGCAGGCCCTATTCCCCGCTCACGTAAACCATGCATGACACCAATGGCCATCCGGTCATTGGCCGCAAATACAGCATCAATCTCATGTAGGCGATCTGCTACAATCGCTGCCGCCTCAATACCACTTCTTCTACTATAATTCCCTTTAAGCAATAGACTCGGGTCCAGCTCCATACGTGCTTCTTGCAGGCCAAGACAAACACCTTCCATTCGCTCCTGGCTGTTGGAATAGCTGTCTGGACCATTGAGAAAAGCGATTTTGCGATACCCCTGATCCGTAAGATGACGTATGGCAAGTCTGCTTCCTTCCACATGATCCGCATCCACTTCCGTGAACGATTGGCCCTCAAAATGCTGATTCATGACACAGAATGGGTGTCCTTCCTGATGAAGTTGCTGCATGGCCGCCAGTTCTTCATGATCATCTCTGGCACCAAGGATAATGCAGGCATCCACTTTCTGACGCCGGAACAGATCCGTATAATTCATCACTTCACCGGGTGTTCGGAACATAACCAACAGGTCCATGCTATTGTCTCTGGCTTTGCTACCAATCCCACTCAGCATTTCCGAGAAGAAATACGCCGAGAACAGATGCGCCTTCGGAACATAAGGTAATACCACGCCAAGGTTTCCGCTTTTACTTCTGGCAAAACTGCGAGCAAGCGCGCTGGGCACATAGCCTAACTGTTCGGAAGCTTCAAGAACCTTGCGGCGTGTCTCTTCTTTAATAGGACCTACCCCATTAAGCACCCGGGAGACCGTCGCCTCGGAAACACCCGCAAGATCAGCCACTTCTTTACGAGATGCCATGAATTTCACCCCCTTTTATATAAGTTGAACTAAAGATTATTTACACTGAACTACGATGACAGAACAACCTTCCAATCGCTGTTATCCCCAGATTTTTCGATTCCTTTTTATAAAGGGGAAAATCCGGGGATAGCGTATGCTTCCGATGCAGCTTTCTTTCAGAAAGCTTTTAGGCGAACGCTTTGCTTTTTCAGGTTTTTTCTATCCTCTCCGTTATCGTGCAAATGATTAGTTCAACATATATAGCTCATCAATAAATCAAATAGTAATTAAAAATCGATATTTATGTACGCGCGTACATTTTCTCATGCCATGTAACCGTTGTCAATGCTTTTAACACAAAAAAATAATGAGGGTTTGGGTTAATCCAAGCCCTCATTATTATCTTGCCAGAGATGGTACTTTCATTAACTTCATGCTCTGTAATCTTAGGGGTTCAAGTTACTTATCAACCTTAAATACAACGATTTCAGTTGATCCTGTTTGTTCAATTATGGGGAGTGCAGCTCACAACGTCGTTGTAACGCCAAGATCAACGGAGGATTGACTAAACTCAGCTTGCTCCATTGTTTTCGCATGACTCGGAATGCGATCCGAGGGTTCTGGCGTGGATTGGAGCTGTCTTACTTTGTGCAGCACTTCTTTGTTAGGCAGGAAGTGTTGGGAACGAATAAACCGAATTGTTTTGGTTTTGGCACGCATAACTATCGAATCGGTCTCGGCACGATCATCCGCAAGATACCGTACCCCTCCCAAGATCTCACCTGGAGTCACACCCGTTGCGGCAAAAATAACGTCCTCCGTGCCGATCATATCCTGCATCGTTAACACTTTGTAGGGATTATCGATCCCCATCTGCAAGCAGCGCTGGAATTCGTCTGCGTTGGCAGGCATCAGACGACCTTGAATCTCACCCCCAAGGCAAGATAGCGCTGCGGCAGCCAGCACACCTTCTGGCGCTCCTCCAGATCCGACATACAGATCAATGCCCGCCTCCGGGAAGGCCGGTGCCATCGCACCCGCAACATCACCGTCACTGAGGAACTTGATCCGCACACCGACCTTACGCAGTGTCTTAATTGTGCTCTCATGTCGCACACGATCCAGAATCATCACAGTGAGGTCCGAGATGTTTTTGTTCAATGCGGCAGCGGCTTTCTCCAGTGTGACTTCAACCGGGTCTTCAATGCTGACCTTGCCTACAAGCGCAGGCCCTACCGCCAGTTTCTCCATATACATGTCCGGTGCGTGGAGCAGGTTACCTTTTCCCGCCACTGCAATAACCGATAGAGCGTTGTTTAGTCCTTTGGCCACGATTTCTGTACCTTCGAGCGGGTCTACAGCCACGTCAACCTCAGGGCCCTCAGCGTTGCCTACTTCCTCGCCGATGTACAACATGGGTGCTTCATCCATTTCTCCTTCACCGATTACCACCGTGCCGCGAATGGACACGGAATCGAACATGGCGCGCATGGCCAAAGTAGCCGCTTCATCTGCACTGTTCTTGTCGCCTCGTCCCATCCAGGGTGCTGAAGCTAACGCAGCCAATTCTGTTACTCTGACAATTTCCAACGCCAGTTCGCGTTCCATTTTTCCCACTTCCTTTCCAATTTCCAAAAGCATAACGTGAAAGCGGTACTAAATCCATCGCAAATCCATATGAAATTGATCTATAATCGGCGTAGTAGCGCCTTTTTAACGATATATACCTTATTTATCCAATTAATATATTGATCGATTTTGCTCCTTTTTTCGGCTGGTTTTAAGAGTCCAATCCTCCTGAGTTCTTACTTAAAATATTAATTTTATTTTCCATTTTCCGCTCTAAAACTAAATAATTCAACATGGTGGATTAACACATCCGTTTCATGCGTAAAAAGTTCTTTTAACATGAGGTATATACAACTTATATACTGATTATTAAGAACGTAACGCTATCTAACAAAATACGAACGAAAACGATTTTCGGATGACTGTCCAAACGTAAAAATAAACTAATAAATTGTATTGATGATCCTTGAGATCAGCCTATTACCTTCACGATTATTGAGCAAAATATTACTGCCAATTATGTATTAATCAGGCCTTTAACTTTTGCTAAAGCCATAGATGCAGCTTATGAAGGTCATCGAAAATAATAAGTTTACATAATATTTGTTATGTATTAACCTTCGCCAATTTCTTCATTTTATGATTCAACGGTTCTGGCAAAACATGAAAAAGCCCGAAAGAGTTCTGCTCAATAGCATTTTTCTCCCAAGCTTTTCACTCGATGATCCAGTTACAATATCTTTTTGGTCATAATAAAATCAATCTGTTCCTCATCTCCCATGTAAAAAGCATGAGCTCCTGTCTGTACAAACCCCATCTTTTCATAAAATGCAATGGCATTTTCATTTTTCTCCCACACGCCTAGCCAAATATTCGTTTTGTGATGTTCTTTTGCCATCTCTATGGCTTTATAGAGCAGCACTTTACCAAGACCATGTTTTTGGAACTCTTTCTTGATGTACACTCGCTCGATCTCAAGGGATTCCACACCCATATTCTCCGTCTGAGCATCATTGATATTCACCTTCATGTATCCTGCCACTTTATGGTTGACATAAATAAAAAGAAATTGTGAATCCGCTATGGACAGTTCAGTTTCTAATCGCTCCCGATTAAACGCCTTTTCCAGATAAGCTTTCATATTTTCGGGTGAATTTTGCGCTTTAAACGTTTCATTAAACGTCTCATAACTAATCTCCTGCAGTTCACATACATGTTCAATGGTACATCTCTCTATACGAATCGTCATCTATATTCACATTCCTTTAACAAGTTAATCGTTTGTTGCAAATGCACTAAAAAAGGGTTACATTAAATTTAGCTCAATTTTGTTGTATTTGCAACATAATATCAAAAAAGAGGTTGAATGAATTTGAAATATGTACTTTTTGTCGCAGGTATTCTCATCTTAACACTTGGCATTTCCCTTACCATCCAATCTGAACTGGGCACCTCACCGTTTGATGCGCTTCTGGTAGGGCTGTCACATCATGTAGGGCTTAGTGTAGGAAGCTGGGAGGTCATCATTGCTTTCCTATTAATTGGATGTAATTCGCTTTTGAAGCAGCAAAAACCCGAGTTTTTGGGACTCGTCACCGCATTCATTACTGGTGTGGGGATTGATATCTGGCTTTATGTATCTGATTCCTTGATCACACCCGAAGTTTGGTACAGCAAATTAATGACTTTTGTCATTGGTTTAGTGATCATAAGTATCGGCACGGCGATTTATTTACAGACCAATTTTGCACCCATTCCGATTGACCGCTTAACATTAATCTTGCATGAAATCACTCAAACGCCCTTATTTGTATCGAGAACATTCATTTACCTTGTATTTTTAATTCTGGCGTTTCTGCTCAGTGGGCCAATCGGGCTTGGAACGTTGATAACTGTATGTTGTGCAGGTGTACTTCTTCAGTTCATTATGGGCCATACGAAAAGGATAATAGATCGCATATTAACAGACATGGATACATCGTCACATACTACAAGTGAAAAAGAACATTCAGTCTAATCGGTGTACACCTTCTACACCATAAAAAGGCTGGATCAGAGGTTCAATCCCTGATTCAGCCCATTAAACGTGCTATCTACCTTTACGGCTCAATTCCCCATACCAGCTGACCGTTCACATACCCGGTAACCTTATCATGGTTTGCGAACTGACTACCGGTTGCCTTGAACGAGTAATCATCAGTCTGTGTGTAATTTGTCCAATTGTTTTTGGAAAAGCGTGCTTGAACCTCTGCGCTCTGGCCCGCATTCAGTGATCCCGCCGCACTTGTAAAGCCCACTTCCAGATAATGATCCGCTCCGGCTACTGGAGTCGCCAGTTTAACGAAATTGCTCGTTACATTCGCACTACCCATACTGGCCCAGTCGGACCAGAAACTCTGAGCTTCCTCCCCGTCAATTGTATAGTAATAACGGATTATTACATCACTTAAAGGAATATCCGAATTGCCTGAGTTGACCAATTTGAACTTGGGTGAGACGCCGTTGGTGGATGCACTTGTATTGCCGTTAAAAGCTTGAAGTGTCAAATCCCCCGCTGGTACATTAACCGTGCTGTCTACCACATTCACCGTTAACACAGCGTTATTTCCTCCATTGAAGTGAAAGGTCAACACGTTCTGGCCCAGCGGTAGTGTAGCAAGATAGGATTTGTTCAGAACAACAGCAGAGCTGGATGCTGTATAATTCTGACCTGATACAAGTGTAACATTCCCCTTTGTGATGCCTGTAAGCTGACGGCCGTTTAAGGTGAGAGATACGGTAATATCCTGTGCTGAATTCGTCGCTTTATCAAATGTTGCATTTACAGGAGAGATCACAGCATTTGTACCCGGTGTTGAATCCACAATTTTGACTTTTAACACAGGGTCCTGACCTTGATTAAAATCCAGAACAATCGAATGCTCGCCAACTGGCAGGGTTGCCAGATAAGATTTTTTCAGCAGCAATGTGCTTCCGTTCAAGGTATAGTCTGTCGTTGCGGTCAACGCATTGTTGCCTGCCCGGAGAGCAGTTAGCGTATTGCCGTTTGCATTCACGGTTACGGTTTTATCGCTTTGATTGGGTGTGTATTTGTCAAATTCAACGTTTCCAGGTGTGATGGATGCATTGGGGTTGGGATTGTTAACCTTTAGATTTGGCAGCTCATCCAACGTAATGACATAATCACTTTGATAAAGCGTTTTCAATGTTGCCGGGTAATTAAAAGCAGAACTCATCAGATGCTCGCCATACCAAGGACAGAAGTACAGCCATCCTGATTTCTCCTCTGTCAGATTTTTCACGCTTGGGATCGTATCGTTCTCCGTCATGGCTACCATTTTGGTACCATTCGTCAATTCAACAAGCTTATAGAAAATCGAGGTAATCGCATCTTCATTCGGTACGCCGGACAAACCGTCATAACGGTTGTAGATCGTATTGTATTTATCATATCCGACAAGATCTACCTGATCATCGCCCGGATACCAGGCAGGAGAAGTGCTGTATACGTAGCTGTTGTAGGTCCAGATCAGATTATGCAAGCCATACGTCTCGGTCAGTTCGGTATACAGCAGATCCCATAGCTCTTTGTACACTTCTGCGCCTGCCGAAGCCCACCAGAACCATGCACCTTCCCCGTTCAGCCCGCCGTTGCCTTCTGCTTCATGATACGGACGGAAAAGCACTGGCACATCGTTATCTTGCAAAATCAGCAATTGTTCTGCCAGATCCTCGATGGTCATCATCACGTATTGATACTCTTTGGTACCGGGAATTACCGCATTGGCTGTATTAAAATTCGTTTCTGTTGGCTTGTAGGTCGCCTCTTTCCAATCCACAAAGTCCCCAAGCTCATACGTATTGAAATTACGAGGTACATTGATATGCCAGGAAGCGGTTGCAATACCTTCACGGTTATTCACCCAATCAATCATGCGATCAGTTGTACCGTCCTCCCAACCATACAACGGATTATAGTTCATCAGATCAAAGCCACGGATAGCCGGATACTTTCCAGTCAGATCATGAATCCACTCGAATTCAAGCTCCGAATCTCCGTCATTCCCTCCTCCGTAGATCTCTTGCTGACCAGAAATAATGTTGTTTCCGTATACCTCCGTTAAATAATTCATCAAAATTTGAGTTTCAGGTGTAGCTTCAGGATCAGTGAGAACTGGCTGCACATTCAGGGGATCCAGATCAGCATGATCCACTGTAAAAGTATCAAAATACGCGAAGCCCCAGCCAGCCTTCAGTTCAATCGTGTTGGCACCCTGATTCAGCTTGTGAAAGCCAAAATCGAAGTCTGACCATGTTGTCGTGTAAGGTAGCATGAACGCCCCTTTCGTAACACCATTCACGATTAAATTTTGTGACCTGCCATCTGCACTGAGCTCCTGCATATATCGTGTGGAGATCGCGTACATGCCGGTTTCCGGGACAGTTACTGTGAAGGTTAATGTGCCAGAGTTCTGCATCCAGACAAATCCGGCCCCTGAGAATCCGGGCTTGGGTTGCCCATAGATTGAAGTAACCACTTGAAGATCCGGGGTGAGCTGAGCATCTTCGCTTTCGATGGTGAACAATGGTGTGTCTGCATGAACGGGCGCTGTCATTAATCCAAGCAGTAGGACCAATGCCAGCATCATTGCGGTTGCCTTTTTGAGCAAATTTTTCATCAATTCCATCTTCCTTCCCAAGTGAAATATGATAATGAAATGTCAATGAACCCATTAATGATGGCGCTTTCATTTTAAACATAGCATGCACACCAATATTTGTAAATATATGGTGAATGAGAATGTTTGAAATTCTTTTGTACCAGTACTTTGAACATTATATTTCCTTTCTCTCATCCGAGTTGATAATTGACGAAAACGGTTCATAATCTAATCAATTTAGCGTATGAAACTTCATCTCACATTAGATGTGTATTTGAAAGAAAAACTGATAAACAACAAAAAAAAGCATTCCTATTCGGATGCTTTTTTTTGTTGTTTCTTCAATTGCCCTTGCTTATGTCTGCGTCCTGCGTCCCGCCTCAACTTACGGTTTCCTCGGTAGACGTTTCTTTTACCACACAGCGTTCCCCTGCCTTGCGTACCGCCCGAATAATGCCACCGTAGCCGGTACAACGACACAGATTCCCGCACAATCCTGTTTCAATCTGTTCTTGAGAAGGCTCAGGATGTGCATCCAGTAATGCCTTGGTTGAGATCACCATGCCTGGAGTACAGTAGCCGCACTGGAAGCCACCTTCCTCCACAAAAGCCTGTTGAATCGGATGCAGAGTGCCTTTCTCCTCGCCGTGCAGACCTTCAATCGTCATAATGTCACTGCCTTCACATTGATAAGCCATGACAAGACAGGAGTTCACGGGTTCTCCATCCATCAGAACCATACATGCGCCGCAGCGACCAACTTCGCAGGATACTTTGGTACCCGTTAGTTGCAAATGAGTCCGAAGCACATCGACAAGTCGGGTCGTTTGCGCGATCTCCAGATGTTTCTGTTCGCCATTCACAACGGCTGTCCAGTGATTCTCAAGTGGTTTACTCATGATGGACTCACTCCTTCCTGCAAAGGTACATTTAAAGGTCTGACCAGTTGTTCCCTCGGTACAGGAAGACGGTTAACCCATACGCCTGTCGCCTGGTGAATTGCAGCTGTTATGGCCGGCGCAAGCGCAACGGAGCCTATCTCACCGATCCCCCTAGGACCAAACGCATCACCTTCGGGTAAGTCTTCAATAGCCTCAACCTCCAGATTGGTATGAATATCCTGAATGGTTGGGATCAGATACGTGTCGAGGTTCGTGGTTACATAACGGCTGTCCTGCATGACCGCATCCTCCGTTAACGTGAATCCAAGCGCCATGACACTGCCACCTTCAATCTGTCCGATATAACCCATAGGGTTGATAACCGGGCCTGCCGCTACAACATGGCGTGTATCAAGTAGCTTGGTTTCGCCGGTCAATGTATTTACTTCTACCTCTGCCGCAACCGCCGCATACGTATACAAATAATGCCCGCCTACCACGTTGTCTGGCGTAGTTGGGTAATCAAACTTTGTATCAAAAATCCATTCATCGGCTTCGCCCTGCGTTGCGAGTTCAGCATACGAGATCAATAAGCCTGATGAAACTCCCTGTTTCGCCAGGTATTGAGATGCACCTAAATAACTACTTTCAGCAGTTTGATCACTTTCAGTCCCTCCAGCAACGATCTCAGCCACTTCAATTCTTTCAGCCTTCTCTAGTTTTCCTGCTTCTTCAGACGTTTGATTTACGCCTTCCAGCGCCAATGCTACTTTCTTCTCGCTCTTTCCTGTTCTTTGCACATCTGTTTCCACTTCTGAAATTTCGGCAGGAAGCTGGCCTTTGCGCCATATACCACCAGGCCCTGTCACCAGTTCATCTGCCGGAACGCCGGACATTTCAGACGCGACAGCGAGAACACGGAAACGAAATGGAGTCTGCAAGCGTTGAAGAGCCATCCATGCCATCGTTGTTGAACGTGAAGCTGTGCTTGATCCGCTGTGTGGCACACGATCCGTATCTCCGATGATAATACTGAGATCGGATGTACTGCATTGGAATAGATCACATAACATAATTTCCAGCGTTGCAATGAGCCCCTGACCAAATTCCTCGTAGCTGAACGCCACCTCAATCTTGCCTTCGTTGTTCAGGGACAGGCGGCCTCCCGCAGGATCTGGAATGCCATAACCCAGCCCTGCACCATGCATGGCGATGGCTGCTCCGACTCCGCGTTTGATCCACGGCGGCAGAGCAGGATCTGCCGGGGGACTCTGATGTTTTTGCCACAGTTCGGAGCGATCCAATGCCTCCCACACTTGGGACAGTCCATCCGTAACCAGAATGCGTTGATTCAGTGGTCCAGGATCATTCTTTTCCCTCATATTACGTCTGCGGAACTCCCAAGGGTCCATGTTCATGATTGCTGCAAGTCGATCCATCTGGCCTTCCATGGCAAAAATCGCCTGATTCCCGCCAAATCCGCGAAACTCACCTGACAGCCCGTTATTCGTATATACAGATACGCCTTCCACATCCACATTTGGAATAGCGTACGGTCCAAGGCAATGCTCGGTACAGAAGTTCAGTACGGGTGCACCAAGTGTGGCGTACGCTCCGGTATCTGCTGTTATACGGACACGATGCGCTTGGATGATGCCTTCTCGACTCATGCCGGTCTGCATTTCAATCTTCATTGGGTGACGTTTCAGTCCTGCACGCACGGATTCTTTACGAGAATTATGCATTTTCACAGGACGTCCGCATCTCAAGGCCAGTAGTGCACCATAGGGCTGTACGTTTAGTTCATCTTTTCCGCCAAACGAACCACCAATCGGTGAAGACACCACCCGGATATCTTCTTCAGGACAGCCAATAATGCGTGCAAGCTGCATCCGGTCTTTATAGCCATGTTGCGTTGCCGCGTATACATTCAGCCTTCCCTCTTCATCCGGGACAAACAGGCCACCTTCTGTCTCCATGTACGCATGCATCTGGCGAGGCGTATAATACGTCTCTGTCACGATATGATCACAAGAGGCAAAAGCTTGCTCGGCGTCTCCACGTTTGATCTCCGTCCGATGCAGCACATTACCTGGTCCATGCTCATGCAGCTCTGGTGCACCTAGAGCCAAGGCAGCGTCTGTACTATTCAGAGGTGTGAGTTCCTCATACACTACACGAATCGCATCCAGTGCAAGCGCCGCACGTTCCGGGGAATCCGCAGCTACCGCTACAATGGCATCCCCAACATAACGTACAATATCCTCGCAGAACACAGGCTGATCCGGGGTCGCTATGCCAAAACGATTCAGACCAGGCACATCTTTGGAGGTCAGAACCGCATAGACACCTTCCAACGCCTCAGCTTCCGAAGTATCTATAGACAATATACGAGCATAAGGATATTCGCTTCGCAATACTCTGCCATGGATCATGCCAGGTAGCGTCATATCCGTCAGATATTGAAGCTGGCCTGTAACTTTGGGTGCCCCATCTGGCCGCAGGTGCCAGCGTTTCCCGCTCTGTTTCCGATTCAGCAACATGATACCTCTCCCCCTTTGTGTGATCGAAGTCTTCTATTCGTGAAGTTCTTCCCATAGCCCGGCGCCAAGCATGTTGCCCGCGGTCTGTTTGCGATAATGTTCTGTTGCAAATGCATCGCCATACGTCGTAAATTCGTCAGTCACAGCAGCTGCAAGAGTCGCCGCTTGCATAACGGTAGCTTCGCTACCAAGAAGCTGTCGTTCCGAATCCAGAAGTCGCATCGCCATGCCTGAGCCTCCACCAGCCGCAATCGCAATCTTGGTCCAGCGGTTATCCAAATCAATCTCACCGTATAACGCAACCGTCACCAGCGAAGGACTGAACGTCTCCCGTCGACCCAACTTGCGGTAAAAGGAAACTTCTCGTTCTGCATGTCTCTGCTCACTGTCCACATCAAGCAGAGAGGACGGTTTCATCGGGATATGAATCGAGATTAATACATCCCCTGGATTACGGATGCCATCCCGTCCACCCTGAAGCCAGGAAGACACGCTGCGGGTCTCGATTCCGCTATCCGTCAACCACTGCAGCTTCGCATCATATACAAGCAAAGCAGGCAGCGTATCCCCTACTCCGGACACAATATTCCCGCCAATGGTTGCCACATTACGAATGGAAGGGGCCGCAATTGCATTCACAGCTTCTTGCAGAATCGGCAGTTGATGCAGCAACGCTTGTGCAGCACATTCCTTTAATCGGGTCATTGCTCCAATGACTATCTCATCTCCACGAATAGATATACCGCTCATTTCAGGAATACGAGCCAGACTAATCATGTGTTCAGGCGCTGGAACCAAGCCACCCTCCCACTGGGTTCGTAGCAATGTTCCACCTGCCGTGAAACAACATATTCCTTTGAGTCTTCTTCTTAACGTTTGCAGTTCTTGCAGGTTCTCAGGTTGCCATACCGATGGCATGGCTCCAGAACCGTATGCCGGTGTTACCATGGCTACATCCCCTTTCTCTCTCTTCCTTGGGCAGGAAATTCAACCGTCTGATCCAAATAATTCTTCAAATCATATGAGAGTTCAGCAGCAACGTCAATTACCTTTACATCGTTTTGGATAAATGTATAAAACCTGCGTTCTATTTGTGCTTGATGCATCACGATCTATCGAAAGCTAACATTGGCTCTCTTTCACCATACGTGAAAAGAAGACAAATAGGCCAACCAGACTGCCTGGCTGACCTGATCATGTTATTAAATTATACATAGTTAATAATCTTCTCCTGTTATTTAGTCTGTCTGCTGTGATTCATATACATGACTCAGAATGCGTTCCAATTCCGGTTCTGTATCCGCATCCCAGAAACTAGTCTCAGACAGTGGTACATGTACACCTGAATAGTTAGCGCTGCGCATAATCTTGCGTGCCCCCTCATCTCCATGCAAGGACAACAGAGGACCGAACATATGGGAGCGAAAAGCAACGGGCGGCTTGCCTCCCTCACCGTCGGTAGCTGCGACATAGTCACTTAGCTTGTGGATAGCCAGTGCTGTGGTCACCTGATTAATATCCTGTGCTTGTAATAAAGGCTGATCACCCAGAAGCATGAGAATGCCCTCCGGTTTGTACTCCATGGCCGACAATACGCCAGAATGAAGAGAATTGGCCATACCGCAGGCATAGTCAGCACAGACCACAATTCGAAGTCTCGCTGTGGGATGGTAGGCATACGTAGCAGAATCAAACCATTTTACAGGTAGCCATGCCAGCGAATCTTCCGGTTTGACCACACAGACCACTTGATCTAGTTCCGAATTCAACGCAGCTTCCAATGACCATGCAGCCAGTGACCTTCCGTCAGGCATGACAACCGAGAGTTTATCCCGACCAAGGCGACGACTCTTACCTGCTGCCAGAACTATGCCCGTCATTCGCATGTGCAACGCTCCCCCTCTGCACCTCAGAACTCAAGGAAGAAACCTTATGTTTACATGCGATCAATTCCGCTGCAATGCTGATGGCGATCTGTTCGGGACCGTCTGCTCCGATGCTCAAACCAACGGGAGAATGCACATATTTCAACGGTGGTAAGCCATCCAGCAGACGGGCTGTTCGTGTTTTGGAACCCATGATGCCAAGATACGCGTACTCACAGTCCACTACCATCTCCAACAGTTCACGTTCGCGGGGAAAATTGTGACTCATTAAAATCAAATAATCTCCGTTGTTTACGTTTAACTGAGGCATGATCTCACATGGGAAACCAAGTATAAGTTCAGTTTCTGGGAACCTTTCCGAGGTGCATAAGGACTCTCGCCAATCGGCTACGACTACTCGGAATCCTGCGGATTGGGCGAGTCTGGCAACAGGAATAACATCATTCCCGGCTCCGATGATAATCAGGCGAGGTTTAGGCGTGTACAGCGAAGTAAGTTGCTGCGGGAGGTCCCAGGGATTCGTTGAAACCGTGTTGTTTGTCGCTATTTCAGCATCAGACTCAGAGATATGTTGTGAATCACCGGATAGATGGGAAGAGTGAGATTCGTTTGACAAAACAGGTACCACTTCCGGCACAAGCGTAAGGCGAGGTATGTCGGGAGAATGTTGTTTTGATGCCGAATGTTCATGCTTGATATTACCACTGCTGTGCTGTACCTCAATTTGCAATGAAGCTGGATTATAATTCGCCACGCGATCATGAGGAGGGACGAGCGAAGGACGCAAGATTGGCTGGCGCCGAGTACCCGTTGGTTCAATCCGTTTCCAGCCATATTGAACCTTCGTATAATCATCTTGGAACGTTCGGGTTAACGCTGTTGCAATGCCGGATTGAAAACACTCGTACATCTTATGCAACGTATATCGGAGTTCACCACACACAGGTTCAAGCAACACAACAACGAGTCCGCCGCAGCCAATCGTCTCCCCCCAGGACAGATCATCTTCGGGACGCATGTCGTACTCCGCAAATTCCATCTGCTTCGTATCCAGCACACGGCTCACCCGGGCCTGAAGATCACTCTCCAGACATCCCGGACTGATACTGCCAACCATTTTGCCATCCTCAGTCAACAGCATAGAGACTCCCTGCTTACGGTAAACATGACCCTCTACTTTGATCGCCGTTGCGAGCACACAGCGCGTTTCACGGGCTGCGATTGCACACAGATCATGCATTTCCATATCGGTCTCCATCCTTTCTGGAATTGCATAAACTTCCTTCGATCAGATACGTTTCATCAATCTTGCAATACTCTTATCCGACTCACGCAGCACAATGCCACGATCAATCGTCTGAATCTTACGATTCTTGAGCACGATACTTCCGTCAATAATAACGGTATCCACACAGCTACGTGTTGCGGAATACACTACGCGGGAATAGACATCCGTCTCATACGAAGGGTACGTGTGGAAATCATCCAGATCCAGCAGCAGCATATCTGCCTTTTTGCCCACTTCGAGACTGCCAATTTCCTTCGACAAGCCAAGCACTTCTGCTCCTCCCATGGTAGCCATGCGTAATACGGTCCGAGCATCCATCACCGTTGGACCATGAGGAATCTTCTGCATCAGGGCCGTCAGGCGCATCTCCTGAAACATATCCAGATTATTGTTGCATGCGGCACCATCTGCCCCAATCCCAACCGCGATCTGCCGATTCAGTAGATCCGGAATATCTGCTACCCCGGAGGAAAGTTTCATATTTGATCCAGGACAGTGAGTGACTTTGACACCACGTTTGCGGATGATCTCCTTCTCTTCCTCACTCAGCCATACACAGTGTGCCAGTACCAATCTGGGGGTCGCCAGACCGATATGATCGAGGTATACGATGTTACGCATTCCGCGTTCGTGTTCTACCAGTTCAATCTCTCCGCGATTCTCGGAGGCATGGGTGTGGACTTTGACATGATATTTATTCGACAGGTCGCGCACCTCTACCAGCAATTCTTCGGTACACGATACAACGAAGCGTGGACAGAAAGCATACTGAATGCGACCTCCGCCAAACCCGTTCCATTTCTCCAGCAGATCCACACTCTGTTGTAGCGAAGTTGCTGTATCCTCACGCAGGGGTTCCGGAACTTCGTCTCCATGATCCATCATCACTTTGCCAGAGATGACCCGGATGCCGCTCTGTGCCATCGCCTGAAACGCCGAGTCCGTGTGATGTACCGTCTCCATATCCAGAATGGTCGTGGTTCCGCTGGAGATCAATTCGCCGAGTCCAAGCATTGCCGAATAATACACGGACTCCTCATCATGCGCTGCTTCCAGCGGCCAGATACGTTGACGGAGCCAATCCATCAGTTCCAGATCATCCGCACGTCCACGGAACAAGGTCTGACACAGATGAATATGCGTCTGGATGAAACCTGGCAACAGCACTTTACCACGAGCATCAATGACTTGGTCAGCTTGCATGTCGATGTGCGCTGCAATCTCCTTGATTTTATTATCCTCGATCAACAGATCTCCAATGAACACTTCCTCTTCTGCATTCATCGTCACAAGCTGTGCACCTTTCAGCAGGATCGTTCCCATGCCAATCTCCCCTATCTGTGTCTGTCTATATATTACAACTCATACATATTTACACTTGTACTCCGATGACAGACCAATCTTCCGATCGCTGTTATCGTGTAAATATCTAGTTGAACTTATAAATGTCCAATGTAGCTGTTACCACCCAATAGCCATACCATCACCTCTAGGGTCTGCTGCGCCACTAATCATGCCGTCCTCACGAATGACAATGCCTTGCGACTGTCCCATAATGCCGTCCCACGGCGCTCTCGCTTCAACGTTATGTCCCCATTGGGCAAGGGTTGCACATACGTCATCGTGATATCGGTTCTCCACACGCATCGTATCGCCTTCTTCGCCCCAGGTACGTCCATACACCCAACGCGGCAGGCTGATTGCTTCCTGAATGTTCAGCCCATAATCAAGCACTCCGGTAAGCACAGATAATTGTGTCTGCGGCTGCCCTTCTCCCCCCTGTGTACCCACGAGCATATAAGGTTTGCCATCTCGTGTAACAAGGCCCGGCATGAGGGTGTGGAATGAGCGTTTGTTGGGTTCCAGAACGTTGGCATCCCTCGGATCTAAGGAGAAAAACGACCCCCGGTTCTGCATGATAACCCCCGTATCCCCCGGAACATACGCTGCACCGAAGTCAAAATACAGGCTTTGGATGAATGAAACGGCATTGCCTTCGCTATCAACAACCGCTGCATACGCCGTGTCCTGACCTATCGTTTTGGACAAAAACGGCTGTGCCACAGGTGGAGCAGACTGAATCTCATTCCACAGTTGGTCTCCATAACCCTTGGATAACAGATGATCCAGTGGAATATCCCTGAAATCCGGGTCAGTCAGATAACGATCACGATCACGAAACGCCTTTTTCACCACTTCCGCCATCAGATGATAGAATTCCGGTGAGGTACGTGCTACAGAGGACAGATCCGTATGCTCCAGCATATTTAACATCATCAGCATCGAGAATCCCTGCGAGTTGGGCGGCATCTGATGAACTTCATAACCACGATACTCCGTGCTAACGGGTTTCACCCACTCGCCCCGATGGCCTGCAAAGTCTGCTGGGGCAAGCATGCCCCCATCCTCACGAATAGCTGAAGTCAGACGATCCGCGAGTTCTCCTGTATAAAAAGTATCTCGACCTTCCGTCTGAATCAGACGAATGGAGGCAGCAAGATCAGGCTGGATCAGCAGCTCACCTTCCTGCAAAAGTGTACCCAAAGGCGCAAATATCGCTCGCAGCGGTGTATGCCCCATAATGAAATCTTCATCCCTTTCCATCCACAGGCGGAGATTCCGGGATACAGGGCATCCTTTTTCCGCATACTGTGCGGCAGGTTCAAGCAACTGCTCCCACGGTAACTTACCGTACCGAGACCCGACTTCCCACCAGGCATCCACCATTCCCGGAACCGTGATGGCACTAAGCACACCGCGTTGAGGGATGGCACTCATGCCCATCGCTTTGAACGTATCGGCATGAATGCCTGCGGCTGAGCGGCCACTTCCGTTATAAGCGGTAATCTCACCGCTCGTTCCATCATGAATCAGGAAGAAGGCGTCCCCTCCAAGTCCGGTCATATGCGGATATACCACACCCAGAGCTGCACTTACCGCAACAGCAGCATCATAAGCATTACCGCCCTGCTGGAGGATAGAACTTCCAACTGCACTCGCTAGATAATGAGGAGAGGTGACCATAACCTCTCTGGAGATTGGCATCTGGTTTAACATAAGGCACCCTCCTTCCCTGCATACACATCCAATGCGGCCTGCACCGCTTCACCGGCTGGTAATACGTGACGATGACGGAGAAGAACAGCTTCCAGCGCTCCCAGCACATGAAGTACGTTCTTGCGTTGGCAGCTGAATCCCATTGTACCGATCCGCCAGATCTGCCCTTTCAACGGTCCAAATGAACTGGCAATCTCAATGCTGAAATCGTTCAGCAACATGCTGCGCACCGACTCACCATCAATCCCCTCCGGAATGGTGATACAGGTGACTACCGGAAGTTTGCTTGACATATCCCCATACAACTGTAGTCCCATTCCTTGAATTCCAGCGACCAACGCACGTTCATTCACCAGATGTCTCTGGAACCTTGCCTCCAATCCTTCTTGCAGCAGAATACGTAATCCTTCGTGAAGACCGTAGAGCATGGAGGTAGCTTCTGTATGGTGGTTCAACCGTGCTGAACTCCAGTAATCCTGCAATTGGCTCAGGTCAAAATAATTGCTGGCAATCGTGCGGCCTTCTGCCCTCGCACTGGTTGCATCTCGCAGTCCGCGTTCAACTGTTTTGCGGCTCATCAGTTTCTGCTCCACTCGACTGTTGTATGTGAGAGGTGCCATCCCTGAAGGAACAGACAGGCATTTCTGCGTACCACCCATTACCGCATCCAGATGCCACGCATCCGTCTCCACCGGAGTCCCACCAATGGTAGCCACAGCATCCACAACGAGTAAAATATCAAGATCACGACAGGCTTTGCCAATCTCGGCAAGGGGCTGCATCTGTCCGGTGGAAGTCTCACCGTGAACCATCGCAACCAGACTTGGTTTATGGGTATGGATCGCCTTGATCACCTCTTCCGGATCAAATACCGTTCCCCATTCCTTTTCAAAAAAGACAACCTCTGCACCGCAACGTTCCGAGATTTCAACCAGCAGATGTCCGAATCGCCCGTAAATCGGAACGAGAACTTTGTCACCGGGCTGAATTAGGCTGACCAACACAGCTTCTATCCCTGAACGGGATGTACCATCAACTGGATAACACCACTCGTTATCTGTCATATACAGCTCTCGCAGCATCGCCATTGTCTCGTTCATCAAGGATGTGAACTCCGGGTCAAACTGCCCCAGGATCGGAAAGGATAATGCTCTTAGCACACGCGGATCAACCTCAACGGGTCCCGGGGTCATAATGGTCCGCAAGGACGGAGATAACTCTTTATAGTTGGACATCTGCATTCAACTCCCGTAACCGTATTTATAGAGTAGCCGGACCAGAACCTGAAAACCGTTCATCAGATCTGCCTCAGCTGTATATTCAAGTGGATTATGACTAATACCGTCCTGACTCGGCACAAAGATCATGGCCGTTGGACAAGCCGGCTGGAAAATCTGCGAATCATGTCCTGCGCCGCTTGGCATTAACCAGTAGGACAACTGCTCCTGCTCACAGGTATCCTGAATGTCTGAGATCATCTGTGCGTTCATGGGAATAGGTGTGACGGATAGATGCTCTTCCCAGTCCAGTACAAGCTGCTGCTCGGCTGCGATACGACTAAATGCCTGGAGCATATCCTGCCAGCAGCGATCAATACTCTCCTGCCGGATATGGCGGATATCGAGTGAAAACACCGCCCGTGCTGCAACTACATTCCCAACACCCGGATCGGCCGTGATTCGCCCAACCGTGGCTACAAGCGGTTCTCCTGCATCCAATGCGACACTCCTTACCACAGTAATCATCTCGGCTGCTCCGGCAAGTGCGTCTTTGCGCCAGGACATCGGCGTCGTTCCTGCGTGATTCGCTTCCCCGCTTACGGTAATACTGAACCGCTTCTGACCTACGATATCGGATACAACTCCAATCGAATGTCCAAGACGTTCCAGAACCTGACCTTGCTCAATGTGAAGCTCAATAAAGGCACCGTAATTTTTCGCGGCAGGTCTATATGCACTATCGGGTCCAAAACCCGCATCCCGGATCGCTTGTGTAAAGGTAACGCCGTCTTGATCCTTCAGATGCTCTACATCTTCCAGAGTCGTCATTCCTGTTATACTGCGTGAACCCCAATACGCAAAAGGGAATCGACTTCCTTCTTCTTCGCATAACGATACCACTTGAAGTGTGCGCTTCGGTGCTCCGAAATGCTTCTGCAAATACTCCAATGCCAGGACTCCCGCCACCACACCGTAAGCACCATCATATTTGCCGCCATACACCACCGTATCAATATGTGATCCGGTCACAATCGGTAATTCTTCAGTATCAGTCGCTGATTCCTTACCCTCACTCTTGAGTGTGCCATACAGATTACCGGACTGGTCAAATTCGGGAGACAATCCTTTCTCCTGCATTTTGGCTGCAAGGGCACCTTGTGCTTCACACCAAGCCGAGTCATACAACAGTCTTGTAACGCCGCCCTGTGCATCCGCGCCATATGTCGACAGCCAGTCAAGCATGGCTTGCATCTCCACCTGTTCCACATCCGGCAAAGGAAGAGGTGCATTATTGGTACCGGATGACCGGTATACTCCAGATTCTGTCATGGCGTCTCCTCCATTCCCGCTTCGATGGGACTAGAAGAGTAAGCCACAATGTGTTGCCCGAGAGGCACAGGAGATAATCCGGATTCCGAGTTATATACCCGTTGCCCACGGCAAAATACGTCTGCAATCTGACAGTTAAATGTACGTCCCACATAAGGGCTCTGTTTATGCGTATAGAGCAGATCCTCCGTGTTCAGGGTTGTGCTTCTCTCCCAGTCAATCAGGACCAGATCTGCATCCTTGCCAATTGCAATCTCCCCTTTACTCTCCAGACCAAGCCTTCTGGCAGGCTGAAGGGAGAGTACTCTTCCGAGTAACGGGAGGTTTATATTACGCTGAAGATGTCCGTCCTCCAGCATGATCAGCAGTGTGCTTTGCGCCCCGGATATACCTCCCCAGATTTCAAAAAAGTTATCGGATTGTTTCATGGATGGCGGACATGGAGAATGGTCTGAAGCAATAACATCAATTAATCCTGACGTCAGTGCATCCCATAACAGCTCCTGTTCGGAAGAGCTACGAAGCGGTGGAGCGCATTTCGCTACAGCACCCAATCGGACCACATCCTGATCAATTAGCGTCAGATAATGAGGGCATGTCTCCGAAGTGACATCCTGCCCACGCCGTTTGGCCGTTGCAATCAGATCCAGTGCTTCCCGGGTGCTAATGTGCACAAAATGCAGCGCACACCCGGTCTGTTCACCGTATCTCAATGCCCGCGCAACCGCGACGACTTCGGCTTCAACAGGACGGGACCGGACATAATCCATCGGTTCAGTCTTTCCCTCCGCAATGCTTTTCGCGCCGAGTTCGGCAACCATGCCTTCGTCCTCTGCATGAAGTGCCAGCACACGTTTCAATGTTGCAATTTCATGCATTCCGTCCAATAGCGTGTGGTCATCGGCTCTGGCAAAGATGTCTTCCCCTTCGCCTCCCGGCTCAGACATAAATGCCTTGAATCCGGCAGCACCCAACCCTGCCAGTGGAGCAAGTTCCTCACGATTGCCGGGAACCAAACCTCCCCAGAAGGCATAATCAACATAGGATTGGTCGGTAGCTACTTTCTTTTTCATCTCCCATGCTTCCGGCCTTGTGGTTGGTGGTACACCGTTAAGCGGCATATCGACATAGGTCGTGATTCCACCTGCGGCAAGAGCTGCCGAACCCGATCGAAATCCCTCCCAACTGGCGAGTCCGGGTTCATTGAAGTGTACATGAATGTCCACGACACCCGGCATCACTGTAAGCCCCTCAGCTTCTATGATGCAAGTCGCTTCACCAGCGGTCAGCCGCGTGGATAGTTCCGTTATTTTTTCACCAGTTATGCCAATATCCAGTTGTTCTACCCGATCTCTCAGCACCACCCGGGCCCCCCGGATGATGGTATCAAATGTTGTCATGTGGATGACCCTCCTCCTGAATCAGAACCGGATGTGTGCATGTTCAGCTTCCCCGGTATGTACTGTAACCCCCTGGAGCAATCAATAACGGAATATGATAATGTCTTGATGCATCTGATACGGCAAAACGAATCGGAACAATCGTCCATAATGCCTGGCCTAGCTCCTCCAACGAACGCTGTGCGTAATAACTCTCGACATGGAATTGAAGCTCATATATGGCTGACTCCAACTTGCCTCCATCCAGCAGCGGTGCATCCAAACGTCCATCCGCATTGGTAACCGATTCAGCCACTTTTGTCTTGCTTTCCTGCTCCCCATCCCTCTTCAGGGTATACAGCTCGATCCGAACACCCGCAGCAGGCACGCCTTTGGATGTATCCAGCACATGAGTTGTAATTCGTCCATCAGACAGCGCCATTAGACGTCACCTGCTTTCCCGGAGTCATGGCCGTCTGTTCCCAGATCATCCCTTGTCATCGAGAAACCCTGGAATCCATATGGCGGTCTCGGCTCGGTAAACACTTTGCCTTCCCCCTCTTTTACTTCCTCCAGCACTGTCTCCCATGTCCGATTGTTCGACTCAAATGAAACCTCACTCAGTTGCTCAAATCGACTTAACAACCTTCGTCCAATCTGGTAGATCAGATGTTGAATGGAAGCGGATCGACACTCATGAAATACCGCAGCAGCCAAATCTCTGACCTGTTCCGCCGCTACATACCGTCCACGCTGATCATCCATGCCATCTCTCGGATCTTCATAACGCCAATTGATGTTCAGAAAAATAAATAACGGTCGATCCCATGTCTCTGGAAGAGTGGTATATTCATCCTGCATGAATCCGGCAAATTCACTGCCTTTGACCTTGATCAGTCTCAGATCGGCTACACCACTGAAATGGTTGCTGAGTTCAATCGAGTCTCCTGATCGTTCTGCTTCCACGGCAGCTGTCGCCCGATCATTCTGCGAATAACGAAATACGAGCGCACTCGGTCGATAACTTCCTTCTAATCCAATGGGTATATCTTCAAACGGAATCTGGTCCGCTGTCATCTGAACCTTGCTCATCTGCGGATACATCTCCAGGAAACGCCGACTTACCAGCGCAAGAAATCCTTCCACCGTCGCTCCTGTGTAATCCGCTGCATGTTTGAGAATGAAATTTTTCATCGAATCGGTTGCGACCACCAGCGAATTATCCCCTTCTGCAAAAGAAGGCAAGAATTCATCCCCCTGCACAGCCACCTTGATGTTCAATCCAAACAGAATATTGCTGCGTCCCATAAAAGGAGATTCCGGAATGGACTGGATACCCGTCAACGGTTTGGCGTAGGAACGGTACATCCACACATCCCCTTTGCCGTAATACATCGTCCGCTGCTGCACTGTGGCTGGCTTGCTCACGAACTCATGTTCATGACCGATCTGTGCAAGCCACTGCTCCAAACGAATGCCCGCAATTTTGAATACTTCCTTCATTGCAGTCTCGAATTCTTCTTCCCTGCCTCGGCGATGACGTTGCCGCATGGATTCGAGGACGGAACTTGCGGTATGGCCTTTAACGGCCAATATGAATGGAAAGCCAAATTGGCTTGTATATACTTTGTTTAATTGTTGAATTTCGTTGAATTGTTCCTGTGAAAGTGAATCCAACCCTGCACCAGCCTGCTCCTGAACGGAGTTGCTGCTCATGCTGATTCGCGCTCCAAGATCCGGGTGATTTCGAAGCAACTGCAACTTCACCTGGTCATCCGATGCCTGAACCACGTTTTTCATCACTTTCATCATCTGTTCAAATGAATCAAAAGGTCGTAAAAGCCCGGCTCGCTCAGCCACCCATGGTGATTCCTCAAATAAGCCGCCAAACGTATGCACAAACTGTGTGATAGACCAGTTGTTAACAAGTTTAATTAAGTCGCTCATGTTAGAACCTCCGGTCTGTTGTTGATTATTGTTCTTCATTCTAAGTGCCGTTCAATGTCGCGACAACAATATTTACGCAATTTTGTAATATAACATAACATCAGAGTTGTGATTTGTTTGCTGTGCACGGGAAGAGCAGCTTTTGTTACCCTTAAACATGAAAAAACCGCACTCCATCAACGGAATGCGGTTCTTGGGGGTCTAACCCGGTAGCATTGTCATGTTGCACAATGTGCGGTCTAGAGTTGGACATTGTGCGGTCTTGCAACTGCTTTGTCCCGCACGAACTTGCGGAAGGTAAATACCAGCTTTAATTTAAGCAGATCATTCGTTTTCTTAAAGTCCATTTGCAACAAGCTGCCAACTTTCTCCATACGATAAGTGACCGTGTTGCGATGCACAAACAGTTGCTTGGCAGCTTCATTGATCAGTCCGTCATTCTCGATAAAGGACTCCAATGTATTCATCAGCACCTGATTGGGATCACCATCCCTGGCAAGTAGTGGTTCGAGTACTTTATTGCAGTAGTTCTCCATGATGTTATCCGGTACGTGTTGGAACACATAGGCAAATTCGAGCATTTCAAATTGCAACGCACGGTCTTTCATGCCGAATCGACGAGCCAGTTGTCGAGTATCCAGACACTCCTGGTATGCTTCACGGAGCGATTTGGGCTCATGTTTCATTTTGCTGATCCAGAAACGCGGAGCCGGTGCTCCTTTTGCTTCTTGCGCTGCCAGAACATCACCGAAACGGCTCAAGAGAAAACTTGACAGCTCCTCTCCATAATCTCGCCCTGTTGGACAGGTGTAGATGGACAGAATGCCATCCTCAATCTGAAAATGCTGTGAGGCCGTGAATTGCATCAGCGGATTGTATTGCAACTCGCGATGAATCTGTTTAAGCAACTTTCCCTCGGCAAACAGAGTCGGCTCAAGTGTAATCAATACGCACTGATAAGTTCCCTGGAATAGATGTACACCTTTGTTCTCACTCAAGGTGGTCAATTCCTGAACAGTCATTTTGTTATCCAGATACTGTGAAAGCAGTGTACGCATCTCATCTTGCACGGTCGGATTAATATGCTCGCGATAAGTCATATCCATATAAAATGCCAGCACATCGGCAGCCTGTTGAAACAGCTCTTCCTCTGCTCGAAGCGATAGGGCTGAATCCGTAAACACAAGCAACGACCCGTACTCTTCATCATTTTGCTTAATCGGTACGCGATGACAGCTCCCTTGATTCCATTTCACTCGGTGCATGACGGATTTCCAAGGCCAGCCTTGGGTTACAGCATCCCCTGCAATGCCTTCACTACCATACAGCACATGCCCACGTGAACCAATGACGGCAAGCGGATAGTTCAGTACCGTGGCAAGTTCGGCAAACACATTCCGATGTGGCTGCTGTTGCAGCGCAAACTGCATTAATTTTTTCTGCTTTTGCACAACCTCATGCAGCAAACGGTTGCTACGTTCATGTTCAGCCTTGAACAAGGCATTCATCTGGTCGGAGAAGGTGAATTGAAAGGGGAGCTCAAGGAGTGGCAAACGAAGCCGATCAGCTTCCTCGACAATACCTTGGGGAATGGACTGCCAGAAACGTCCCAGCTTGATGCCGAGTCCTGCACAGCCGCGTTCATTCAAACGTCGCATCAAACGTAGTGCATCCGTCTCACTGTCTTTCATAATAAAAGCGGTGGTGAACAACATTTCTCCGGATTTGATCCAATCCGCGATATCAGGAGCGTCCATGACGTTAACGGATTTCATCATCCGTGAAGTCCCTTCTCCACCCGCAACCAGTTTGGCCTCTGACAACGGGTACACCTGTAAAGCCTCTTTAACCGTAAGTTGCATGGACAATACCTCCCATATATATAACACAATGTTATGTCATTCTGGTTAACGAAACTAAATTTTGCATTGTTTTTCTAATTAAATCCATATTTATGCATTCAACTTTTATTTGTTGTTAAGTATTATAACATCAATTTTCTGAATAAAGCTTACACGGCAAAAAAATAAAACCTATGACCTAATTACAGCGCACTTTCCTGTAATCGGCATAGGTTTTTAGATCAGATTTCCATGGTTTCGTGATTCATCCATAATTTCATACGGGATAATACATCTTTGATATTCAATGGCTTGCTGAGATAGTCCGAAGCACCTGCTGCAATACATTTCTCCCGATCCTCTTTCATGGCCTTGGCTGTCAGCGCAATAATCGGAAGCTGAGTCAGACCAAGTCGTTCACGGATCTGGCGAGTTGTCTCATAACCATCCAGTTCCGGCATCATAATATCCATCATGATGATATCAGGCTTGACTCCTCCACGCTCCAGCAATTCCAGACACTCGTACCCGTTCTGCGCTGAAATGACATTCATACCGTATTGCTCAAGGGCGTTAGCCAGGGCATATACATTACGTATATCATCATCAACGACAAGTACTTGGCGTCCGCTGAGCAACGCTTCTTCCAGAGGTGTCAATAAAACATCCGATTGTCCGGAAGTGATTGAAGGAAGCTTATTGATCTCAGGTGTAGTGGTAGCCACCTCATCCAGGAACAACCGCGATGCATTCATAGTCTCAGGTTCATCTCTTCGCAGTGGCAGGAATAGCGTGAACACGCTGCCCTGCCCCTCACGACTTGTTGCCGAGATTGAACCCCCCAGCAAATTCGCAAGCGATTGAGAGATAGACAGGCCAAGTCCGGTTCCCCCGTATTTACGTGCTGTAGCTCCATCCGCCTGTTTGAAAGCATCGAAGATCTGCACGAGTTTGTTATCCGCAATTCCGATCCCTGTATCACTGACGGAAAAAGCAATCACGTCGGTCTCTTGATCTTTCAATTCAGGATGAGCCAGACTCATTTTGGAGATGGTTAAGGCAACTTCACCCTCACTGGTGAACTTGAATGCGTTCGAGAGCAGGTTTCGGAGAATCTGATGCAATCTCATCTCATCCGTCACGATCGTTTCCGGTAAAGGACTTTGGAGCTGAATTCGGAAATCTATTTTTTTCTGTTCCGCTGTTTTCAGGAAATACTGGTTCATAACTTCAGGAACACTGCCCAGATAGACATCATCGAAATCCACTTCCATCTGTCCAGCTTCCACCTTGGATAGATCCAGAATATCATTGATCAGATTCAGCAGGTCTTTACCCGATTTGTGAATGACTGAAGCATAGTTCTGCTCTTCACTATTCAAGTGTTGATTTTTATTTTCAGACAATATCTCAGATAAAATCAACATGCTGTTGAGCGGTGTCCGCAGTTCATGGGACATGTTCGCCAAGAATTCGGATTTGTACCCCGAGCTCGTTCGTAACTGATCTGCCACAACCGAAAGTTCATTGGCTGATGTCTCTGCAGCACTCTTCTGTACTTCCAGACGATCGTTAAGCATATGAAGCTCTTCGGTCTGCATTTGCAGTTCCTCCGTCTGAGACAACATCTCTTCGGTCTGAGCCTGAAGTTTCTCCGATTGTGCCTGTAATTCTTCATTTAGAACTTGTGACTCATCATATAATTGCTGTAATTCCATGCGAGTGACGGTAGAGTGTAGGGAAACACTAAAAATATCCGTCAGTTCTTGCATCAGCTTCATATCATTCTCTTGCAACGGCTTCATTGAAGCAAGCTCGATTACCGCAATCGTTCTGCCTTCGAAGAGGACCGGTACTACAGTAAGTGATGTGGCAGATGTATACCCAAGACCCGAAGAGATTCGGATATAGTTCTGGGGCAGATCATTCATGCGTAGAACTCGCTTCTCCACAGCACTTTGACCTACAAGCCCCTCACCCGGAGCAAGCGACACTTTACCGAGCGAACGTTCTTTCTCTCCATCCCCAGCATATGCAGCCAAGCGCAGCAGTCGATTGTCTTTCCAGTAATATAATACGCTATAGGGAACTTCAAACAACATGGCTAGCTCGTTCAGGAACAAGCGGGACAATCCTTCCAGATTGGTCGGGTTCTGTAAGAGTGTGGCAATGCCTGTAATCTGGTCCTTGACCCGATTCTGTTCCTGTACTTCATCCAGTAATTTGTTGGTTTCGTGGCCCAGGTCTCCCACTTCATCATGTGTGCGCACCTGAATCCGCTGCTTCAGGTTTCCACCTTTGGAGATATCACTGATGGTTTGCATGACATCTCGCAACGTTTTGACGATATTTCCGGATATCACAATCGCAGCTGCAATGGATAATGCTGCAATAATACCCCACAGCGTGTACATAATCGTCAGCAGTGTGGAGCTACGTCTGGCAAGTTCAGTAACCCTCGCCTCGGTCAGAGTGATCTCTGTATTACGAAAGATTGTAAGTTGAGAGCGCAGCAGATCAATTTCAGTTTTACCCGGATCAGATTGAAAGAATGCAACAACTTTCGCTTGATCCCCTTGCTTTTTCAAGTCCACCGACGGCTCCCCAGCGATCTCAATCCAGCGTGTAATATGAGCTTTGATGCTTTGCAGACTCTGCTGCTGTGAAGGATTATCGCTAATGAGAGCATTCAACTGATCATAGTTGGAACTCCACTGGGATAGGCCTTGGGAATAAGGCTCCAAGTAACTTTCATTACCTGTAATCATGAATCCACGCTGTCCTGTCTCCATGTTCAAGACATTTTTTTCAATCGCGTTGGTCAGATTATGTACTTCCAGATCATGATGGGAGATAAAATCATTTTCCTTCTGTAACACATTAATTTGGGCCGTAAGCACTAACAGAACAGCTCCAAACAAAAGCACAACCACAAGATAGCCCAATAAAATTTTGGAGCGTATCGTAAATCTTCTCGTTTTTGACAACGCGGAAACCTCCAAATATATACGAATCCCATAATTAAATTAAAACTGGTGCATATGTAGTTTATATGTATACGTATAGTCTGACAAGCTTTAAGTTCATCGGTAATCATAAGAAAAACGACCTGCTTGTGCAGGTCGTCCTCTTCAGTGATCTATATTGCTCATTTTGGCTGATTTTAGGCCTTTGGAGCGATCATTTTGGCTGGATCGACATATTGATCAAATTGCTCTTCGGTAAGCAGGCCCGTTTGTAACGTCGCCTGTTTCAAAGACAAGCCTTCTTTATGTGCAAGTTTCGCGATTTTGGCTGCATTCTCATAACCAATATGCGGGTTAAGCGCTGTAACCAGCATAAGCGAATTGTTCAGATTATGTTCAATCTGATCCAGATTAGGCTCAATGCCCACGGCACACTTGTCATTAAACGCAATAATGGAGTCCGCCAGGAGTTGCACGGATTGCAAGAAGTTATAGATGATAACCGGTTTGAATACATTCAGTTCAAAATTACCCTGACTTGCCGCGAAACCAATCGCTGCATCATTACCCATGACCTGCGTAACCACCATAGTAATGGCCTCGCTCTGAGTTGGATTGACTTTACCCGGCATAATGGAGCTGCCTGGCTCATTCTCAGGAATACGGATTTCGCCCAATCCACTACGAGGGCCACTGGCCAACCAGCGGACATCATTGGCAATTTTCATCAAATCAGCTGCAAGCGCTTTAACCGCACCGTGCGCATACACAACTTCATCATGACTTGTAAGTGCGTGGAATTTGTTTGGTGCAGATACAAAATCTTTCCCCGTATGATTGCCAATCTCCTTGGCAGTGAAGTCCCCAAAGTCCGGATGTGCATTAATGCCCGTTCCGACAGCTGTACCGCCGATCGCAAGCTCCTTCAGATACTGTACGCTTTCACGGATCATACGCTCACTCTTGCCCAGCATGGCTTCCCAACCACTGATCTCCTGACCAAGCGTAATTGGTGTTGCATCCTGGAGGTGGGTACGTCCAATCTTGATAATATCCTTGAATGCATCCGACTTGTCTGCAAAAGTGGCTTTTAATACCGCGATTGCTGGCAAAAGTTGATCCTCAACAGCCAGAACACCTGCGACATGCAGAGCCGTTGGGAATGTATCGTTGGAGCTCTGGGACATGTTCACGTCATCATTTGGATGCAGACGCTCTTCCTTGCCCTTTTGCTCCAGCAGTTGGTTCCCCAGATTGGCAATCACTTCGTTCACGTTCATATTGGATTGTGTTCCGCTTCCCGTCTGCCATACTACCAGTGGGAAATGGTCATCAATTCGGCCTGCAATAATCTCGTCTGCTGCATAAGCAATAGCATCGGACTTAGCCGCAGATAATTTACCTAATTTATGGTTACTGGCCGCAGCACTTTTTTTCAAAATGGCAAGAGCACGGATAACTTCCATCGGCATATGTTCATTGCCAATCGGGAAGTTCTCCTTGCTGCGCTGCGTCTGAGCTCCCCACAGCCTGTCGGCTGGTACTTTCATTTCGCCTAACGTATCTCTCTCAATGCGGTATTCCACTTGCTTGTCCTCCTCCAAAAAGATGGTTTGGGTCTCTACAAAGCTTGTGTATCTCGTCATATTATACATGATTTACGAGCAGGTTTTCACCTTTTCGACAAAATTGTAAGCGTAGCGCAAAATGAGCGTGAATTATTTTTGTGACGCAATTGGATACAATCGGCTGCTCTGTTCGAATAGTTCACCTGGTTCCAAACCGATCAATCCGATTTCTTCTGCAGGTATGCCTTCAACATTAGGAGCGTTAACCAGGTTCATCTGTGGTTCAGGACAGAAGAATTCGCCACCCATGTTATTGTTCCAGATCATCCAGTGCTTGTAGGAGGTACCCACATCGTATACCAGTTTGTCTCCAGTACGGTGATCCGTAAGTTCCATATAGTTACGTCCATTCTGCGGCTCCGCCGTGTAATGATTATCCATGGCAGCAAAGAACGGACTAACCCCGTCTTTCTTCAATTGTTCTTCCTCAGGTGTAAGCGGTTGAAATTGTCCTGTTGGCAGGGAACGCTCATTCAATTCACGACGTTGTCCAATCGTAACTTTGGCCGTGTAATCCGAGGCCTGACTGTCCGGTGCAAAAGGTACAGCAATCGCCGTGTGGAATGCAAACAAATTCGGCATATATTCAGTCCCGTTGTTGCGGACGATCAATTGTTGCTGAAGTCCTTGGCTGCTCAAAGAGTAACGAAGCGTCACCGTAAACGTAAACGGCAGGTACTGATGGAATGTATGTCCTTCTTTCACGTCCTGGCTAAGCAACACATAACTCTCCAGCTGATCAGAACCGTATCCCTCAACCTTCCACTCGGCATCATGCAAAAATCCATGCAAATGGTTACCTGTAGCCGGTTCGTTCACAGGCAACTGATAGACTTTACCATTCCAGGGGAAGCATCCATCCTCATAACGGTTCGGTGGAGAAAGAATCGGAATTCCATAGACCGCAGGTGCAGCCATAAACTCATCCATCTGATCCTGATTTGGTTCTCTCAAGTAACGAAAACCCTTTTCTGTATCACGGAAAGCAACGAGGTTCGCACCTACGCTTGGAATAACTGCCGCTTCAAACTGATTAAAACGAAGCCAAATGGCTGGTATCCCTCCAAATTGTTCTTCAAATGCTGCATTTTGCTGTGTCATCGTTATATGTACCTCCTGCATACTAAGGTTATATTATACGGCTCGACTATATCATGCCCGAGCGTAAAATACCAATCTATGATAGAGAACAAATTCATAATAGAAAGACAAAAAAGACAGGAAAAAGACAGCTGTAATACGTTACGGCTGTCTTTTTCCTGTCTTTCATATGATGGTTCAATTAATCCACATATTTGCCATGATCCGGCACAGTGCTCTCTTCAAAGTCCAGATCAAGCCGCTTCAAGGATTCACTCAGCATATCTCCGCTCAAGGCATGCCCGTGCCCGGTAATCGCAAGTTTCGGCTCCAGATGCCTTATATGCTGGACAGATTGATGAGCAACCTGCCAATCGGTTGTAAAATAGGAAGGCGGGCCATGCAACTGTTTGTCCTGAAGCAACACACTCCACAGCGATTCCTGCTTCACTGTGATGATTGCATCTCCCGCAATTAACAAACGGTCCGCTTCCCGAAACAGCGACACATGTCCAGGCGTATGACCTGGCGTGTGAACCCACTCCCATCCTGATACGCCTGGAACGGAATGATCTTTGGGTAGACTGAATATCCGATCATCCAGATTGATTGCCTCATTGGGATAAGCGAATGACAACCTGGACATTAAACCTCCACCTACAGAAGGGTCCGCTGGCGGGTAATCTTTTAATCCCGTTAAATACGGAATTTCAAGCGGATGAGCATACACTGGCACACCCCAGAATTGTTCCAGCTCAATAACGGTTCCTACATGGTCGAAGTGACCATGCGTCAATATGATCGCAGACGGCGGACCTTGAAATCGTTCTGTTGCAACCTGAACAATATGATCTGTGAACCTCGCCATTCCAGTGTCCACGAGGACCCAGTTCCTGCTTCCTGGCTCTCCGATGAACACGACATTAACGAATAGTGTACGTAGACTGAGAATATCGGGCGCGACTTCTTCAAGTCCCGTCAATCCTTCTGTAATCAGATTGTCAGATGCCATTCACGGTTACCTCCCATTAGGCGGATTGTCTCTCTGGTTCCATTCATCTCGTAGACTTCCCTTTTCTGGATCATCTATTCAACATTTCCAATAAAATAGACGGTATACACCCTGTTTTGGGCATACACCGTCTAGTATAGTCATCGACACAACACAATAGAACAAGAACATCTCGGCCAGTTAAGCCGGAAATGCCTCCAAAGCAGCATCGAGCAATTGATTGTACAGATCGTCATCATTCTCAAGCAACTCGTCCATACGCAGTAACTCTTCTTCATCACCGGATTGCTCTGTGAAATGCAAGCTATAGTCCCAGTCTTTTCCGTTCTTGCTCATGAAGGTAATCTCATATACTGACTTTTCGCCTTCTGTGCGGTAAACGGTATTTCCCACGTATCCTTTTTCACCTTCACGGCGCATTTCAGCACTTATAATTTCAATATTCACAATCATTCTCTCCTTTAATCTTTCATCTACAGTCGGTCTCCAACATTTCTGGTAAACCTAGTTTGGTAATTATTATTGGTTAATTGTACAATATATAACGTAGCAACGTATACCTTATTCAATGAAGGAACCATTCTGAGTCCTTACATAGTTGTAATGAGGACTATAATAGCCAACAAGCTACGATATTATTATCACATTGGAGGAAAAAATAGCATGAATACTTTTGAAACGAATCTGCAGCAATATGCTGAACTGGCTGTACAAGTCGGTGTCAATGTCCATGCTGGACAGACACTTGTGGTTAACGCTCCAATCTCGGCAGCACATTTTGTACGACTGATTGTCAAAGCAGCCTACGGTAAAGGTGCGAAATTGGTCAAAGTAAACTGGAGTGATGAAACCGTTACACGTCTTCATTACGATCTTGCACCTGATGAAGCCTTCTCCATTGAACCGAAATGGTTTGCAGCTGAAATGACTGAACTGGTTGAAGAAGGTGCCGCTATTCTGCACGTCATCGCTGAAAATCCAGATTTGCTGAACGGTGTAGCGCAGGAACGCATTATTACCAGCCAAAAAGTGCGCGGCAAAGCGCTCGAAAAATATCGTTCTTATCAGATGGCTGACAAATTCAGCTGGTCTATCGTGGCCGTTCCTTCTCCGGAATGGGCAGCTAAAGTGTTCCCGGATCTGCCGGAAGCGCAACAAGTGGACCGCCTGTGGGATGTCATTTTCAAAACTGTACGGATCGGTGAGCAGGATGCTGTTGCCGAATGGAAAACCCATTTGCAAAACCTGGATTCCCGCGCTGATCTGTTGAACAACAAAAAATACAAGAAGCTTCACTATACAGCTCCAGGCACAGACTTGACCATTGAACTTCCAGAAGGCCATATCTGGGTATCCGGTGGAAGTGTGAATGAGCAAGGACATGTCTTTATTGCCAATATGCCTACGGAAGAAGTATTCACGGCTCCGCTGAAAACGGGTGTTAACGGTACAGTGCGAAGCACGAAACCACTGAGCTACGGCGGCAACCTGATTGACGGTTTCTCACTAACATTCGAGAACGGCCGAATTGTTGACTATACCGCCGATCAAGGTCTCGATGCACTCAAAAACCTGATCGAGATAGATGATGGCGCACACTATCTGGGTGAAGTAGCCCTCGTTCCACATCAGTCCCCAATTTCCGATACCAATATTTTGTTCTACAATACTTTGTTTGATGAAAATGCCTCCAACCATTTGGCAATCGGTAATGCCTATGCCTTCTGTCTGGAAGGTGGTAAAACGATGTCCAAAGAAGAGCTGATTGAACGTGGTATGAACTCCAGCCTCACTCATGTAGACTTCATGATTGGATCCGGAGAAATGAACATCCACGGTGTGACCTCCGAAGGCGCGGAAGAGCCGATCTTCCTGCAAGGAAACTGGGCATTCTAATCCCGTTTGATGTGATTTAGGAGAGAGGAGATTACTCCTCTCTTTTCCTGCGTCAACAGGTCAAAAATTCAACAATTGGAGGGAACTCATATGTTAAGTTTTGAACAAAAACTGGATCGTTACGCTGAACTTGCTGTAAGAGTAGGTGCTAATGTGCAACCAGGGCAAGTATTTGTCATCTCTGCGATGATTGATACCGCTGAATTTGTACGTTTGCTGGTACGTAAGGGATATGAAGCTGGAGCCAAGCAGGTGATTGTAAAATACGGAGATGAAACCGTCAATCGATTGCGGTTTGAGATGGCCCCTGAGGAATCCTTCCAAGAGCCGCCGAAATGGCATGCAGCGGAGCTTGAAGAACTGGCGGCCAATAATGCAGCCTTCCTGACCGTATTGTCATCCAGCCCAGACCTAATGAAAGGTATTGACCCGGAGCGGATTTCCACCCATCAGCGTACATATGGTCAGGCGATGGCCAAGTACCGTCAGTATCAACAGGCGGATAAAATGAGCTGGACGGGTGTGGCATGTCCTTCGCCCGATTGGGCAGCCAAAGTATTCCCGGATCTCCCGGCAGCTGAGCAGGTTAGCCAGTTGTGGGAAGCCATTTTTGCTGCGGTGAGAGCCGATCTGGAGGACCCTGTAGCGGCTTGGGAACAGCATATTGAACGACTGGAGACCAAAGCCGTTGCCCTGAACAACAAGAAGTATCAAGCATTACATTTCCTCTCCCCAGGGACGGATCTTACTGTCGAGCTTCCAGAAGGTCATATCTGGGCGCAGGCAGGTAGCGTGAATGAGCAAGGCACCCCTTTTGTCGCGAATATCCCGACAGAGGAAGTATTCACCGCTCCAGCCAAACATGGCGTTAATGGCAAAGTGTCCAGCACCAAACCACTCAGCTATGGCGGCAGTATCATTGATCATTTTTCGCTCACATTTGAGAACGGACGTATCATTGATTTTCATGCTGAAGAAGGTCAGGATACGCTGGAAAGACTCATTTCCATGGATGAAGGATCTCATTACCTCGGCGAAGTCGCTTTGGTTCCCTTCCATTCACCGATCTCTGAGAGTGGCATCCTGTATTACACTACATTGTATGATGAGAATGCGTCGTGCCATCTTGCGATTGGCAGTTCCTATGCATTTAATATCGAAGGTGGCAAAACGATGTCTCCTGAAGAACTTGCAGCCCGTGGCATGAACACCAGCATCACCCATGTGGACTTCATGATGGGCTCTCCCGAGACGGACATCTACGGTATCACGGCAAACGGCGAACGTGAAGCCATCTTCCTTAAGGGAGACTGGGCGTTCTAAATGATCGCGGAGAGTTATCTCCCGTAATGTATGTTCTCTGAATAGTCGAAAGGCTGTCTTGCAACCATGTATTCATGGTTGGCGAGACGGCCTTTTATTAATTTTCAGCAAACTTTCATGCATGTTATACACACTTCTCTCATCTGGTTTTTCCCGGACCAACCTCCCATTGTACCGTTTCCATATTATGTTGTAAAATGTAATGATACCAATGTTTGTGGACTGTTCACCAGAAAGGAGAACATCATGGCCAATCGGCTCCAGTTATTACTAGCCTCAGATTTCCATAATTTAGGCTCTGCGCTTCAAGAAGAAGTGTATTATGAATATTATAATATGGTACATGGTCTTATCGTTTATATCATCAAGGAGCGTGCTGCAGCAGAAGATATTATTCAGGAAGCTTTTATCAAAATCATTAAAAACAAACCCATCTTTGAAGACGAGGTCAAACTGAAAGCCTGGCTCAAGGTTGTCACACGGAACACAGCTATTAATTATCTGAGAAAAAATAAAAATAACCGTAACCAATTGGATACGGATAGTGTTTTTATAGATATGGAGACGATGAATCAGACCGCAGCTTCCGTGGAAAGCATGGTAGAAACGCAGATGATGGAAGAGTCCATTGAATATTATCTCAGACAGCTCAAACCGGAATATCGTGTACTGGTGGAGTTACGGTGGAAAAAAGGTCTCTCCTACCGAGAGATGGCCGAACTGCTGGATACCTCCGAAGACATTGTGAAGCAACGCTTGTTCAGAGCCCGTGGCAGTATTAAGAAGAAATTACATAAGGAATGGGGTGGAAGCATTGAGCAAAGGCAAGTCCGATAAAAACGTGGAGCGATTCGATTCAGAGCTGGAAGACGAATATTTCGACGCTGCGTTTGACCTGGCTTTTGATGAAGCTTTCCATCAGGCCGTCTCTGCCCCTTCCGCCTCCCATACCGAATCCATGCGGCAATCCTGGCAGAAGGTAAACAGGGAAATTAACAGAATCGGTTTACGTAAAAAAAGAATACGTACCTTGCGACTTTCAGTTGTAGTCGCTGCATCCGTAACTATCGGGGCCGTTATTTTCAGCCTGCCGTCCGGTACGCAAGCGGTATCCCCTTTTGTGCAATCCATCAAGGATTGGGGCAATGGCATGAAATCCATTATCATTGAGGATCGTACGACCCAACTGGGGGCTGATCCGTCAACAGCCAAAACGCCTCCACCACCAGAAACCAGCTTGGACGACATTCTTAAGGTACAAGAAGAAGAAGCTCTTAATACACCTTCGTATGAGTTATCGAGCCATCAGTTTCGTCCAGTACTTGTTACGGAAGAGATTGCACGCGAAGGGTTCATGGGTGACTTTCTGTTATCCAAGGCCATTCCCGAGCGATTCAACAAGGTCAAATTCGAACTCGTGCTTGATACTGAAAACCCTGTGAATCCAGACGATTATTATGAGTCCAACCAAATGAGAGTTCAATATACCAGTGAAGGCAAAAGCATAGAAGATGAGATTATCCAGTTTGATTATATCTATGTCATGCCTGGGGAGAAAATTGAAGGAGCCATGCTTCGTGATATGAGCACCGTAAAGCTGGCGGATGGCTCGGAAGCACTGATGTATATCGGCCCACCTTATAACTCCTTTCAGTGGATGATGGGTTCAAACAATATGAGTCTGTTTGGCACCCTTTCGGAAGAAGAAATGACTGCTATTGCCAACGATTTTCAAGAGCAGAAGTTTCCGGGTAGCACCCGTCGATAAGATCAAAATAACACGGTGCCAGAGACATGTTTGCTTGTTTCCGTGGCACTTCCATCATACGCTGTATGAATACTGGTAACGCGATAATAATATCCTGGCATTACGGTCCAATCCGATGCGGCATTCAATAAGTTTGTATTCGTTGCATTGTTGGAACTCGTTTTGAAAGTTACCCATGCTGTTCCTGTCCAGCGCTCAAGTCGATAATCTACGGAAAGTGTCTTCATTGCTGTATATGTCATGGTCTTGGTATTGACGATAGCCGATAGTCCACCCCCAGGAGTGACTGCACCGACCGCTTGATAGATATGTCCAAGTTCTCGAGTGTTAGCAAACGAATGGATGGATGGTTCCGGCGGAGGTGGGGGTGTAAGGGCACCAGAGGACACGTTGATCATCGGGCTTGCAACGGCTGGTTCGGACGTAGGTATAGCCAGGATTGTTGGCACCATTAACAAGGCAACAAGGGTTATTTTTAGCATAGATGCTGCACTCTTTGTTTTCATTTTCCGCATATTGATCCATCCTCCGCTTCCATACTTGATTTTGTGTAAGGGTATAAACGGACGGATCGGGTGACAGGTTTCAAAAAAAATTAGACGCTCCGATGTTTCTGTCGGCAGCGTCTTTTATCTTTGCATGCATCTCCAGCATGGTTGAAACCTAAATTATTCCAGCCCGTATGTATTGGGTAATGGATACACGAAACCATATGAACCAACAAGATTTGCAAATGAGGTGTATAACTTGAGTAAATTTCAATTCAAATCCAGAAGGCATCGTCACAGCTCCAATCCGAATCAACTACATATCGAAGTTTCCGGCTCGTTCAAACGTTGGCTTGTTATCTTGGTGAGTGCGCTTGCCACAGGGACCTTAATATATTTCTTGGCTACAGCTCGGGAAAGCTGGATAAGCATGGGGATTGACCGCTATGTATTGCCCTTTATGATCTGGGGACTTGTACTGTCCCCCATCCTTGCTTTTCTTTTACTCAAGCAGAGCGGACGGACCCTTTCCCATGTCAAATTTTTACGTGTTTTCGGGATTGCTTTCTCCCTTCTGCCTCTGGTACTTCTGTTTTATGTGTTACCCGTAACACTTGGCATGGTGAATGATCACCTGACCCAGTATAAGCAAAATCCCGTGTTATCCACCACTAAGGTGGGGGACTTCAATTCTTACGAGGTTACTTTTGTCGATACGCCTATGTACGCCATCATCACCATTAAGACACCAACAACAACCCAATCCACTCGAAAAAAGCTAAATATCCAGCATGATCTGGCTTCGGGAGAGAATGTTTACGTCACTTATAAGCGAATTTCTATCGAGAACAGCTTGGTCACGGAGAATCGTTACGCCGATGTTGTCATTCATGCACCCAAAGAATCATGAACATGCAAAGAAGCTGTACGATGACCATTACGTCAACATACAGCTTCATTTGTTACAATTTCGATCCGGCTACGCGCCTTCTTCTTCAACCAACAGTTCCAGCTTAATCACATTTACTCGGGAAATCCGCTTATGCTCTGTCTCTTGAATGACAAATACATAACCCCCATACTCAACCGATTGACCGACCTCAGGTGGAATGGCATCTACTCTGGAGTATAACCAGCCCCCGATGGTATCGTAATCGGCACGATCCATCTCCAGTCCGAATCGTTCGCTGACTTCTTCAATCAGCATCAATCCATCAATAGAGTATTCCATCTCATCCACTTGTTCAATGACAGGACGCTCATGGTCGAATTCATCCTGAATCTCGCCTACGATCTCTTCCATGATATCTTCAAGTGTGACAAGGCCGGAGGTTCCGCCGTATTCATCAATCAGAATCGCAATCTGTGTCTTGCTACGCTGCATACGTTTGAGCAGATCACTGATTAGCGTGGTATCTGGCACAGCCAGGATGGGCCGGATCACGGAGATGGTATCCGTAAGTTGGGATCGCATCAGATCCTTAATGTGAATAAAGCCGATAATATGATCCTTGTCTCCGTTATATACCGGATACCTTGTTCGCATACTCTCACTGGCAATCTCCAGATTCTCCAGCATGGACTCATTGGCATTCAGACAGATCATTTCCGTCCGCGGAATCATAATTTCACGGGCGGTTGTATCCGTAAAATCAAATATATTATCAACAAGTGCTAATTCAGTGTTATCAATTAAACCGCTCTTATTGCTTTCTTTCATCAGAATGCGTATTTCATCTTCGCTATGTGCGGAGTCCATCTCCGAAGCTGGTGCCATTCGGAACAGTCTCAACAAGCCGTTAGCCATACCGTTCAGTGCCCATATGAATGGATACATTAACTTGTAGAAGAACGTTAGCAAAGCCGCAGACCACAACGTGATCGTCTCAGACTTTCGAATTGCCATCGTTTTGGGAGCAAGTTCTCCCAGTACAATGTGCAAGATCGTAATAATCACAAATGCAATGGCAATAGAGATTCCATGAACGTAGACTGGTCCCAGTCCAAATGCGGTAAACATGGGCTCTAACAGATGTGCAATTGCCGGTTCTCCCAGCCACCCCAGTCCCAGTGAAGCCAAAGTTATACCTAGTTGGCAAGCTGATAGATATGCATCCAGATTACGTACGATATTGGAAGCATAGATGGCATTTTTGTTGCCTGTTTCCACCAAAGCCTCAATCCGGCTTCCACGAACTTTCACCATCGCAAATTCCGCCGACACAAAGAAACCATTCATTAATACAAGTAAACCAATGATTACTAAATTTAAAATACTCGGTAAGGGGTCACTCAAATTTTCATCCTATTCGCCGTCATTCTTCGGCAAATAGGTCCACCTCCTTCGAAAATGTAGGATATTTGCCATTCTGCCGCTCATATGCAATTTCAACTTCCCAATGCTTCCACCTCCACCTTGTTCTGTCGAATAAAAAAGATATGCTTCTTTTATTATATAATTCTAAACTACACAGTCAATCCGTGTCCTATGACAACGAAATGGCACAAACGCCTTTTTTCTTTAACAAAAGTCTCGATTACGCTGTTCCCCGGAAAATTTTTACTCAATACGCCGTTATGCTTCCTATTTTCTCAGTTGTATTGATAAGTGATTAACTTTCAGATCATTGGATAGTTAATCACTTATCATTTTCTGTAATACGTGTGACTGCTCGAATTACAACATCAGGATAGTTATTTTGAATGATGATTTTTGCTTCAGCTATACTTTCAGCTCTCAATTCTCGAGTGTATATGATCCCATAAGAATCTTGGAATTCTACGGAATATTCGATTGCCTCTTGGTCCATTTTTATCACCTGCCCATTGTTATTGTGCTTTACATATCACATTATCAATAAGTTTACGCATTCGTAAAATACGTTGAGCGCTCCCTTCCACTAGTAGTTTATTCGATAGTCCTTTTCAAGATAAGCATATTCACTGTCCCTTGTTTGATACGTCCTTGGTCTGATAACTAATAATTCACTATCTGAGCCAGCCTTGCTAGACGAATTAATTTCGAGTTTCATCACTCGTTCAATGACTTGATGATCGATATGCTCATCATCTACATCTTCCTCATCTACAAAGCGAACTGTTATGTGCTGTTTTATTCCTTTCCAATTTAGATGACTACTTTGATAACATAATTCCACATTAATCAATGCCTCATCACAATCTATTCTCGACTGTGTATAAAACTCAATAAATACGTCTTTGTCTCGTGACACTAATTTTATTTCACCTGTTTCTGTTTCAAAATTCCCATTCAAATTTAATCCTCGATAAAGACCATTTGGGAGGTGAATACGTAATATTGCATTTTCATTTAAATTATTGGTATGGGTGAGCTCAATCCATAAATGATTCATTCCTTCTTCTTTTTCCATCTTTTTTTTAGCCAACCGTAAATTAAGCATCATTAAACTCCCCCCTTAAAACCTGTGAGACAGAATCAATTACCTTCTGTTTTAATTCGGCAGAAACTCGAGGACTTAATGTAATTGAAACATCATCTGTTATTGTCAGAGTTTCGTTTTCCAAGACACGATCTGGGCTATATAAACTCATCAATTGGCCGATTTTTTCCACTTCCTCTACAGAAAGAAGCTTCAATTTTCCTTGAATGGATGCTAAGTTCTCACCAGTTCTTGATAAAGTTATAATTGCTCGAAAATAATGAATGTGTTTATCGGTGTATACTCTTTTATTTCCTACCAACTCTAACGGAGGAACCATGCCTATTTGTGTATAGTACCGAACCGTCCTCAGATTCATCTTAGTATCATCTTCTTGAAGAATTTCTGAGATACGCTTTGCAGTGTACTGATTCATAACCTCACTCCTTTACACTTTAGTTTATACCCATACAGTAAACTGTAATATGTACAGTTTACTGTATGGGTATGCATCTAGTCAAAAAACTATTAAAAAAGGAGAATATCATTTTGAGAAACATAACTAATTCTTAACTAAACCAAAGAGAGCATCCTCGCTCATGCTTCGACATGGCTGGATACTCTCTTTTTTGTAATACGTTATTTTCTCAGATTCTATCCGCCGATTACGATGTGGACTCAATCTCCACTACGGTTTCCGAAGCGGGGTTCCAACGCCACTTCGCTCGTCCCCCGCTTGCGTTATGCAATCCACCGATCCAGAATTCATCCTGCTTAAGCAATGCCCAATCGACTTCTCCATTCAACACCTGAATTCCGAGTTCCGTTAGCGACAGGATTCCGTCACGGAATTTTTCATCATGCTGCTTGAAATTAGGGAAAGTGGTTGCACCGCTCATCTGAAGAAGAGCATGAGGTCCTTCTGTCATCCGCTTCAGATGTGCCCAGTATTCAAGATCACCCATCCCAAGAATATGCAGCTTGTCCCCTACCTCACGAAATAATGGATACGGATGCTCCACACCTGCTCTAATAGTCTCCAGTGTTGTCTGCTCAATGAGTCCCAGACCGTTCGATACAGATGGCAGACGGGACAAATGTGCCTTAAAGGCAGCTTTCGCAAAGGGTAGCGCAGAAGTGTCTGCCTGCAAGTAATCCAGATGATGCCGGAAATCAGTCGACGTATAGGCTTCCCAGAACTGCGCACCGGCTTGTAACTCGTTTTTCTCAATCACATGCCAACTGCCGGACAGACGTTCAATCTGTGTGGAGGTAAGCTGTCCCAGTCCTCTAAAGTGCTCGATCTCTGGATACGAGTCAATGCAGAGCAGATTCAGTTTTGTATTCTGGAGTGCTTGTCCTTTGAAATAATGCAATAGATACGATAACATCGTCTGATCATAGAGATCGTATTCGAACCATAAGACAATTTCCTTGTATTGTTGAAACGAGTTCAACTTGCGTTCAAGTTCCTCAATCTTCAAGTATTCCGCCTGTGGAATGCCCAACTGCTGCTCTAACACGGATGCCCGAGTCTGCCGCTCCTTCGTATCTCCCATCTCTTTGGCTACCGGGCCGAACGTGTACAACTCTCTCCATACCAAGATGTCTCCCTGAATTCCACTTTCTCTTAAACGATTGGCAGCGTGATCCCCATTCATAATGTGTAACAATCCTTTTCCCCCTTCATACAAGTCACTGAATACAGAGACCAGATCCCTTACTGGCATAGAGCGCTTGAGTTTGGATCGGGCATCGAACAGTCTTTTCTTTAATGCAGGTACCTTCACCCCGAGGAAATCCGATATTTCCTTGAGCGAGTATCCTTCCAAATAAAACAGTTCAACAGCAATCCGCATCGATGATGGCAGTATTGCAATGGAATCACGAAGCGTACGATGCATTTCATTTTGCACCGCTTGTTTTTCCGGATTATGCGCCTGATCCTCTTCATGGAATACATGCTCCAGCTCCTGAACTGGAATCATGGTATGTTGCTTTCGTCTTAGCCAGCGATAACACTGCCTCTCCACAATTACCTTGAACCACCCTGGAAAAGCCTCAGGAGCTTCCAGCTTGGACAGATTGCCAAAGGCTTCAGTAAATGCTTCCTGTACGACATCTTCAGCCCAAAATGTATCTCCTAAACGATTGTAGGCAACAGCAAGAGCCATCCCGCGATATTGAGACATCAGTTGTGCGTAAGCTTCGGTTTCGCCCTTCATCGCTCCTTCAATCCATGAATTCAATGCTATGGACTCCCTTCATATAAGCATGCTGCTTGTTCTATTCATGTATAAGTGCCATGTTATCGCCAAAAGGTTACGTATAACTCTAAATCTATAGTAACCTTCGTATATATGTTTATGTAAAAAGCTGTCCTGTCTGCGGATTACCTCCACATTCAAGGACAGCGATCTAAATCAGTATGTGTTAGACATGTGACATGTCAGTTATCAATCAACATGATGAGGTGAAAATGATTATCTGCTTGGAGCTTGCGGGTAATTGCCTACCACGCCCGGATATTGATACAACAACGGCTCATCAAATGTAGCATAGTCGAAGTTGACCATCAACAGCATGATCCGTCTTCCTGTCTTCGGGTCACTGATGATAATATGATCACGGCCCGCTGCTTCAATAATACCTTGGAATATGCGAGCGTTCCATTCTTTGTTGCCTTCATATGTCATGTAGAATGTACCGAATTTACCAAGGTTCAGACGTAAAATATTCTCAATGTATGACTGCTCAAACTGTGGAGCCGTTGTTGTAATCACTGCACCTGTTGGTGTCATTGGGCTACCACTGGATACGAGTGGGGGTACACTTGTGGAGCTTGGTGATACCATCCCTGGCGTTGGTGACATGGCAGGCATTCCGTTACCGATTTTGTAAGACGTACCTTGAACCTGAGAATTAGCTTGTTGACCCATCACAGAATTTGCTTGCTGACCCAGTGTTTGAGTTGTTGGTTGATAAGGCTGATTAATCATGATGATTCCTCCCAAAATTTAATATACTTCCGGACAGTCTTCGCCTGAAGGACTGAAGAAACAATGTGCTTTGAAACGTCCTGTATTTTGCTGGTCATACCACGTTGCCGGACACTCGGCCACAGGTCGGAAGAACCACAATGAATTGCTGGCAGGCCAGAAGCGCTCTCCATTAATCACCCGTTGTGCGAGACGAATCTCGGACTGTCTTGCCCGTTGGTAAAAGTACCCCTTCTGTGTTGACTCGTAGCCTCCTGGATTCTGGAATACCATACGATTGATATCGCGAATATCCTTAAAGTCCAGACAATCCACCAGCACCCGGTTCACACTTACATTGCCTACAAGCAACATACCCTGTTCGCCGTCACCTTCAGCCTCTGCCCTCATGAGCCTAGCCAACAGCTTGACGTCCTCTGAGTTGGCTTTAATAACAGCCATAGTCTGTTTCCTCCCTTGTTTCAGCTGTTCATCACCGTACATCGTATTGTGCAGGAGCCCATTCGGTGACACGATTCCATCTTTTTTCCATAAAAAAAAGCCCGGAACCTCACCCAAGGTGAAGTCCCGAAGCAACTCGTTTCTTATAATACTCGCCTGTTTAAGGCTTGGCTTCAATCCAATAATCATAGGCATGAACAATGTTGCCTTGGTAAGCCTGATATTCGGCCAGCAGATCCGGAAGCTTGGCAAGCTGAAGTTCCATCTCCTTTGCCCCTTTTTCATAAAAAGAAATATGAGGACCTTCATGGTTCTGCTTCATTTCGACCGAAATCATCAACCGTTTACCGAAACGATCGGCGATCTCCATCTCCTGACTCACAACAGCAGCAATCCCATTGGAACCTTCGGCGTTGTTACGAAAAGCCATCAGCGACACATGATCGAGTGTACGGATCATAAATTCAGCCACAGATGTATCCTTTCCTGGCAACGCGAAGCTATCCAGCCATACAGCAAGGTCTGCGCTTGTTTCGAGATCACTGTCCTTCTTTGTTTCTTCCTGGAAAAATGTAATATTGGCAGCCCATTCGGTCAATAAGGTGTCCCGACTATTCTCCCACTCTGGCAAAGTGTAAGGCTCAATATCCAGATGGATGCCTTCAAATCGTTCATCCGGCTCGGATTCAGCATTATAGTTTTTCACATAATCAATCAATCGCTGAATGCGTGGACGATTCTCCTTTTTGCCCCAGATGGGGTGTCCACCCATCGCATGGATCTCAATGCCCTGCGCTTTTGCCCGTTTCACAAAACTGCGATAGCTGGAATAGGGTTGATCCAGGTCCAACCGGACATACAACCAGTTAATATTCTGCTCTCTAGCAAATGCTAGTATGTGCTCTCCCCCGTCATTCGTCACCTGAGAGGCCTCCCAGATATACGTTCCCCGAATCTCTGGCTGATTGGATGGAATCTCCGGTGATGGCAGTTCCGACGGCTCCAGTTGTCCCCAGTATACAATGTCATGTACAGCAGAACCTGCGTAGGAACTATGCTCGCCGAATGCGGAGGCAACTTCTTCAATAACACTTTCCAGTTGTGCTGCATCTTTCCCGGCAAATGACGTGAACTCCTCACCAGGCATGGGCTTGGTGTTCAACCCAACCGTGACGCTCACATTGCTGGCATCGGCCCAGTTCATTTCCTGTTCAATCAAACGTATAATACCATTGTTCCCTTGCGCGTTATCACGGTAAGCGAGTAAAGTGACATGCTCCACTTGTTCAATGAACCAACGTGACAATGGTTCGTTATCTGCATCCTCAGAAACTCTATTTCCTGTGACGGTATAGGAATCCAGCCAAAATGGCAGGTCAATATTCACTGCAACTGCGCCATCCTGTCTCACTTGCTCAAATAACAGATTCATATTGGCTACCCAGGATTGTACCAGTGGCTTAGCATCTTCTTTCCAGGCTGGTAACACATAGGGCTTGATATCCAGATGTATGGCATCAAATTGCTCGTTGGGCTCAGCAGCTTGATTATAATCACTTACCCACGACGCTAATCTGAGCATGGGACCTTCACGGCCACTGAGTGCCCAGGATGGATCGCCTCCCAGCGCTTCAACCGCAATACCTGCACGGCTTGCTTTGGCTATAAACGTCTGGTATACCTCCTTGGACAGCGTCATGTCTACATTCACGTACAGCCTGTTTATCTTATGTTTAGCTGCATTGGCCAACAGCTCATCTCCGTTGCTAACAGACTGTGCCTGCCATACCCAGGCCGCCCGTATATCTGCGCCATCAGCTTCAGCAGGTGACTCATTCCCTATCATTATCATCCCTCCGATCAGCAGTAACAGCCAAAATACCTTCCGGGATTGTTTCCCGAACATATACTCCCTCCATTCCTCTACTGTTGTAAAATCACATTTATTATAGCAACCGAGTTATTAAAAACAAATAAGCCCAAGTGCTTAACTTGGGCTTATCACTCTGAAGTTGGGACAGCTTAGGGCTCGCCCGGTTCAATCCCGGTTCTAGTCCTCATATATCATTTTTCGGGTCATGCCTCCATCAATAACGAGGTTGGTCCCTGTGACAAAGGTATTGCTTGGATCAGACAAATATAAACAAGCACGGGAGATATCCGAAGGAACACCCACACGACCGGAGGGATGCTGTTCATGATCCTCCTTTTTCAATTTCTCCACGTCACCTGTCTCAATCCATCCCGGACTGATACAATTGACCCGAATTTGGTCTTTGCCCAATGAGACCGCCAGCGCATGCGTCAGAGCTACAATCGCTCCTTTGGATGCGGCATAAGCTTCGGTATCCGGCTCAGACATCAGCGCACGAGTTGAAGCCATGTTAATAATGGCACCCCCGTGTTCATTGCTTTTCATATGTTTGGCTGCTTCCCGACTCGCCAAAAAGCAACTTCTCACATTGGTATTGAGTACATCGTCCCATTCTTCCAGCGTCAGCTCATAGGGTGACTTCCACTTGGCGAGTCCTGCATTATTCACCAAAACATCAATTTGTTTGAATTCTTCCACGGTTGTCCGAAAAAGATTCGTAATATCCTGCTCGCTCCGAACATCACATTGCACAAAGATGGCTTCTCCGCCTTCATTACGAATGGAAGCTGCCGCGGCCGCCCCTTCTGCTTCCTTGTAGTCGGCAAGTACAACTTTGGCTCCAGCGACTGCATAAGCCTCAGCCACACTTCGTCCTATTCCCTGAGCGGCCCCGGTTACAACAACGACCTGATCTGTAAATGACATATTGATTGCCTCCTCTATGGTAATGATCTTTTGATCATAATCTTATTAAGCCTCTTCTTATATAAAAACACGTTAGGCCCATTAAGAAACGCTTGTCCAGTAAATAATCGAAAAAAGCTCACGCCATCCTGGCGCAAGCTGCTCAGTTTAACCCCGTAGGCGTTCAGAATATACGCGGTTATATCGCTCGAAGCCTACATAACGCGTTCCTTTGAACGAGAGCCGTCCTTCATCCCCCTCAGCACACAAACCATACTCTTCGCCATTGACTTTGAATTCGAGCCGATCTCCACTTTCGACTTCAAAGGTGACGTAGTATAACGTTCGTGCTGTACTCCCCGGTTCAGATTGCGACTGACTCATCTTCATCCGTCTGCTGGTGATTCGTGAAGGCACGGTCAATAGCGGCTCCGAGTTGTTGCGTCCCCACCTCCATAACTCCTTTCCCATCGACAGAAGGACTATACCTATAATCAGAACAAATACAACCGGAAAGACGGTTCCAAACAAATCAAACATCCAGGATGATTCAATGCCCATGTCTCTCCCTCCGTTCATACAACTTAGGACAGCCGGAGTCTTGACCCGTCTCCTGTAATGTATATGCACGTAAACAAGGAACTTGTTATCCGGATTGAAATCGAACGGTGTGAAGGGAAAAACCCTCCGGCAGAATACCGAAGGGTTGCTTTATACGAAAATAAGTACTATTTCATTATCTAATACATTGCTTAACTAGCAGCCCTGTTTTACTTAAAGGTTGTTGCAAATCGTTGATCCAACAATATAACCTGATTGACCTGTCCCTCTTTTGTCAGCATAAACGATGCACGATAGATAGCCAGATCATCTTTTTCCGCTTGCAGCGACTTCTCATCCAGGAATGTTTCCTTCTGAATATGATAGGCATAATCGATATTACGTTCAGATTCGACCAAAACATGTTCCTTGCCATACAGATCGAGAATCTCTTGATGTGTCATCCCCGCTTCTGCCCCGCGAGCCGTCTTAAAGTACCCTTTCGAGTCCTTATTCAAGATGATACTAACGACTTTGGCATCCCTATAGCCAATCGTTATCCCGTTATTGTATTGATAGGATTCACCCACACCCGTTGATGTTCCCTCACCGAGGATTTTCTCCGCCTCTTCCTGACTCATTCCATACGTAATCTTATCCTCACTGTCGGTCTTCGTCACAGCCAGATCCTGTTCTGAAAATTCGTTTGGATTGAATTTGCTATTGCCGCAAGCCGTGATCATGATTAATAATAATGCCGATACAACCCATGTAATTTTTCTCCAGTGTCCATTCTTCATGTACTCACCTCTGATGTTTTTCCAATATTTTATCATATTATCTACTGAAAAAATAATTAGTAGTGACGTTTTCACCATGCCTCACAAAACAAAAAGGGTATCCGATATGTACTTACTCCTGTACCATTATCCGCTCCAACTGAGATAACAGCCTCAGGTAAAGCACTGCTATCTCAGTTCAAGCAAACCCATGTTACCATTATGGATGCATATTTAATAAAGTTGAGGAGAGTTTGCTAGCCTCTTAACGGATTCACGCTATTTGTGTGATCACAAGATGTGCCGATACAGGTCTTGTTCCGCCCGCAAGAGGCGTCATGGTTAATGCAGTGGAATTACCTGCTGGATTTCGTACGGTTAGAATTGAATTAATTACTGTTGTTTGCACGAGAGCCATTCCTGGCATCTGACTTGTACCTGTTGCCCGTCCCACTACTGAATTGGAAAGATCAGCACCATTGAGTGTTAACATAAGTTGCCCAGCTTCATTCATACTCCCCTGAAACATAACTAAATACGTACCAATGGCTGCCAGATTGAATGAACTAGGGCCCGTGCGAGAGATCGTCGTTCCACTTGTTGGACCATCTTGAGGGAAGTTAACATCTGCACCTGGAGCAACCGTTGCAGCATTATCAGGTGGCATCAGGGCGAAAAAGTCAGCGAACCCCAATACGCCTCCAGCTGCTCCTGTCGCACCTGTAACTCCTGTGGCTCCAGCGGGACCAGCTACTCCAGTCGCACCTGTCAGGCCTACTGCTCCCGTTGCACCTGCTGGTCCTGTCGAGCCCACTGCTCCGGCAGGGCCTACCGCTCCTGTTGTACCTGCTGGGCCTGTCGAGCCCACTGCTCCAGCAGGGCCTACCGCGCCTGCCGGTCCTGCTACTCCTGTCGCCCCCGTCGGCCCAACAGCTCCAGGAAAACCTTGAGGTCCAATTGCTCCGGCAGGACCTGGATTACCTTGCGGACCTTGTGGCCCTACGGCCCCTGCTTCTCCCGGAATCCCCTGTGCTCCCATAGGTCCAGCAGGTCCGACCGGACCTTGAGAGCCTATCGCTCCAGCAGGACCTGGCTGTCCCTGAGGCCCTTGTGGTCCAGGTGGCCCCCCCGCTGGTCCTTGAGCTCCAGGTGGCCCTTCAACCCCTTGTTTACCTGGAATACCTTGTACGCCCTGTACGCCTTGTATACCTTGTGGTCCTGTTGGGCCAACAACAGTAGGTGTAGATATGTTCACTTCTGGAGGCGGACATTTTACTCGAACGAACTTTTTGACCACTTTCAATCGGCGTTCTTTTCTTTTAACTTTACACGGATGGAATGTTGCCTTTTTTCTCTTCATACGTTTCTTCACTTCTGAATGACTCACAGTGCGGACACCTCCCTACAGACATAGTTTAATGTACGTATGTAGATGAAAAGGTGCGTGGACGAACAACCATTTTAGTAAAAAACTCAGCTAATTCCCAGGAAAAACAATAAAATTTATATCACACCGCCCATACGGTTGATCTAAATTGTTGATAACCATTAATTGAGGCGAGCTGGTTTACGTAACGGTATTTGTTCACAAAAAAACTCATGCCATTTGGGCATGAGTTGCTTGATTTAACCACGCAGACGTTCCGAATAATGCCGATTAGTTCGTTTAAAGCTAATATATCATGCCCCTTGAAAGAGAGCCGTCTTAAATCTGCGTCGGATGGACGACGATATAGGAGTTTTGAGAAAAAGGTAACCACGACCTCCATAACGTGTTGAGTTCACTTATGCTGATTTTTCGATTGTAATATTCTTCATCACAATTAATCTTGTGGTCTAACGATTCTGCCAAGTAAAAATGCGTTTCATCATAGCCAACGACGGGAACAAAATGCAAATAACGTTGTTTGGGATGTACTCTAATAAATAAAATAACAGGCACACCCTGGCTGATCTGTTTCTTCAACGTATTCACATTTCCTCGTAAGTACATTGCCTGATATCCTAGTTTTCTGAAAAAAACAACGACCGCTTTGGGATACACCGTCCCATCCAGTAATTTGCGAGGATAGGTTTCATATAGCTTTGTTCCGTTGGACTCCAAACCGAAATGTCTCAAGACAAACGCACTGGAAAATGCAGCGCATTCGTAGTTTTTCTGAATATCCAACCGATTTGAAGATTGAATGTAATATGTGCTTGGCACATTGACTGTGTACATGCGATCTTTCTTAGGAAAACTAAAATAAAGGGAGATCACCCAGAGAATAATCAACCAAAATAATACATTGAGAAACAATTCGTGACCTCCTTCGTCTCATCAGACGATGTACTCTACCGTTTGAGTATGCCATTCACTAGACAGCAGACTATACGTCACAATATTCTCATAATGATCGTAAACCCATTGAGCTTCTCTGGATGTTCCCTCATATGAAAATCCGATTTTCTCAGGTATAGCCCTGCTTTTAAAGTTGTTTTCTGCACATTGAATGATTACACGATTTAACTTCAACTCGTTAAAGAGATATTTAAGCAATTGTTCTATTGATTTGGTAATGATTCCTTTGCCCTGTGCTGACTCAGCTAAAAAATATCCAATGCTCGTTGCTCGATTCGTCCAATCAATATAATGCAATCCTAACATCCCAACCAATTGTTCATTGAACCATATTCCGGAATCAAAACCGTTCTTCTCTTCATAATTATGTGTCCATACTTCAATTACAGAATCTAAATCGCTGGGCGATTGTCTTTTATCGACCCAGAGTAACCACGCTCTCAAGTACTTTCTATTCTCATCAATTAACGCATACAACTCATCTCTATCTCGAGATTGGATCAGCTCTAATACAATAGATTCATTCACTTGAAAAGGCAGCATCCTGTTCCTCCCACTCAATCTAACTATTAGGTTATTTTAAATGTTCATTCAACACACCAGTTCTTTAAAACCCATTCTTTAACTTGTTCAGCTACTTCCATTGCTGTAAGTTCTGTCGTATCAATTGTTTGCATTGGCGGGTCAAACGCAGTTTCCGAATTCTGGAGTAACCAGTTGGCAAAACTTTTGTGATCTTCAACTAGGTTCTCGTCCCACCCACGGGCTCTTAAACGCGTCTCGCGAGTAACATCGTCACAATGCAAATTCATATATAGAATCCGATCAAATCGATCTATGTAATCAGACGATGCAATGTTTTCCGGCACCATCGTTCCGCATAAAACAGTCCCTCGTCCACTTAGCGATATGTTATACGCAATCCTCAACCAATTCTCTTTGGCAACCTGCCAATCCACGTTATCGATGATATCCATATCAAAGACGTCAAATTCGGGTAGTTGCTTCCGAACATGCAAAGAGATCGTTGTTTTTCCTGTTCCACTTGCGCCTGTCACTATAAAAAGCGGTAATTTTCTCATAACTAGCTCCTTTAGTTAAAATAAAATTTGATCTATTACGTTCTCCATTGATCTGCTTTCAACCCATAAATAATCCTGTTTAAATATGCACCGTTAATATATTCGTAATCTCTTAATTCACCTTCACGTTGAAAGCCTAATTTTTCAGGAATTGCGCGGCTTTTGAGATTATCTGCTGCTACGCCAATTTCAACTTTATTTAATTCAAGTTCATCAAATGCGTAATCAATTAAATTTTTAATCGATTTTGTAATAAGTCCCTTACCCTCATATTCCTGACCAAGCCAATATCCTATTTCAGTCTTCTTGTTTTCTTGATCAATGTACAAGTATCCAATAGAACCAGCAAGCTCGTCTCCACACCAGATTCCTAACCAATAACCATCATCTTGAGCATAGCGTATACGTGTTCTCTTGATGAAATTTCTTGAATCATCTTCTGTTAATGTCATGCTGGGGAACTTCAACCACGCTCCTATATGATCCCTGTTTCGATCGATCAGATTATATAATTGGGGTGCATCTTTCATTGCCAATAGCGATACATAGGTAGCAGTATCCATTTGATATTTAAACATATCCCACTCTCCGATTCATTTCATTTAATCATCGTTTTCTTGCTTTAATCACAAAGGATACAGGTAACATCTTTGCTCTTTTAAGGAGACTATCGCTATTATTATGTAATTGCATGATATCCTCATCGGATTCTTCTATCATTTGTTCAATGACAAATCCCGCTTTCGCTAACGCATTGACATAGGTTGATAGTTGACGATCAGCCAAGGTTAATTCACCCTGACAAAAATCAGGAGATATCGCATACCACGATTCATCAGAATATGGCTTATTGAAGACAAATCTATCATTTTCTTCAACGACACATCTATGAATTGGATGAGACCAACTGAAAATAAAAATACCATCTTTCTTTAAATAAGAAGCGATTCGGCTGAAAGTACCTTCAAGATCGGTTGTCCAACCTATGGCATAAATCGAATACACAGCGTCAAAATAATTAGTAGGAATACCGCATTCCTCTTCCATGGGTGAACATATCAATGTTGCAGGAATTCCGTATGTCCTCAAGTGTTGTTGTGTCTTTTCTATCTGTTTCTGGGATATATCCATACCCCACAGTTCACCTGCTTTGCGGTCTCCATGATACTGCAAGGATTGACCATTTCCACAGCCCACCTCTAACATCTTTAATCCTGAGACATCACCAAAAAGTTGGTGTTTTTCTTCTGAGATAAATGCTCCATAATGTGGAAGCACGATTGCTCTCAAAAAGTCATTCCCTTTTGTATCCCAATAAAAGCTATTTGTTTCATAAACACTGTACTTGTTCATCTGATAGTCTCCTTTATACACCACATTCAGAACATCACTTGTTACCTTCGTTGAAATATGTAATCTCATTGCCATTAAGTAAGCTTTTAAAGCCTTTCTTGTAGTAAGGCATAAACTCATCTGCCTGTGTTATATCCAACCATGCAATCTCAGAGATTTCGTCTGGTCTTGATATCTCTTCTCTCCCTCCGACGATTTACATCGACTCGTTTCATTGATTGAACTTCCTTTCCGGAAACTTTTAAATATTATTCTTATCACTGAACTCAATGCAAAAAGGTTGCATTTCAGGCTTTAAGCAATACTCTATTCTTTCTCTGAAGTTTTTCCATTCGACTTTTAAAATGGCTTCTTCGATCGGAAAGAAACCAGACTCTAAACTCTCCGTTGATGTGATTAATTCTCCTCCTATTGGTTTGGCTAGAAATAATGTGTTACATATTGAATTTTCGATATTCTGAAATATTCCACAGAATTTGATAATTTCAATGTCGATACCGGACTCCTCTTTCGTTTCTCGGATCGCAGCTTGACTTAGAGATTCTCCTTCTTCCACTTGACCACCTGGCATTTCCCATCCTCTTCGTGGTCCTCTAATAAGTAATAATTCATTTTTGTCGTTTATCACGATTGCAGCGGCAGATAAGATATGTTTTGGAGGGCTCATTTATTCGACTCCTTCTAGAGAGATTAATATACGTTTGAAGAACAATTTATAGCCAGACTAAAAGAAGTTATATATCCCGTCTTCAAAATAATTATATTCTTCATCCGTTATTCTTAACTTTCCATACCCGTTATAAAATATTTCTCTATCTCTTTCATTGTCAAACGCATTATGTTTCGGTCTAATAGCTAATGCTACATCATATCTTGGGTCGCCATAAGCTGCTCCTGCCCAGTCAATAACTCCAACAATATTGCAATCATTAACTAGCACATTATCTATAGTAAAATCTCCATGAATGAAAGTGTTCTCTACTGGTTTTGGTCTTGCTTCTTTCAACTGTTGAAGTAATTCTGCTGATCCGTCTATAGCAAAGTGAGTTAGATTATATTCTGCTTTGTTAAGCATTGTATCTAACCAAGGACTGTCATTGTTCAATAATTCAACAGGACAAGAGCATTCATGTATTTTCTTTAAACAAAGCCCAAAGTTAAAAATCGCTTTTTCTTTACTTTGAAGGTCAGGCATCTTAGAGAGAAATTCTCTTAAACTTATTCCATCAATATAATCCATCAGAAGCCATCTCGATGTGTCCTCAGTATGAAATGAATATACCTCTGGAACAGGGAGTCCCGTATGGTAAAGGTATTGGAGCACCTTATATTCATCGGATAACCATTCATTATAAAGATCGTTTTCTGTCTTCTTGATGATGTACTTTTGGTCGAACGTATCCAGTATAGCCACAGTAGAAGTATGACCTTGCTTAGGAAAAGTGATTTTCTGGACTTCCCCTATATGTTCTTTTATTTCAATTGGGAGATCTTGAATGTTCATAGTTTTGTCCTTTCTACAATTTCATGCCCTTTCTCTTTCAGATAAAGTCAATAAAAAATCCACATTTTGAGTGATTCACCTTAATTATTTCTATAATAACCCATGCTGCAATATTTGCGTAGTACATTTAAAAGCGCATACATTTCTCTCCAAATCAAAAAGAACACTCCCGCAGGAGCATTCTCCGTGAATCATTAGTCTAAGTGTACATCAAATCCATCTTACTACACTTTTCTCTCACATACGTTTGTAGTTGTACAAGCTGATTTATTGCTTCTCATCTGAGTTCTATTTAGATGGAACTAAAGAAACGACTCGCTAGAACCTGACGCAGAGCAGATCTATGATTGTCAAAGGCACTCTTGCTTGTTATTACGATGGTTATAAGTAATAGAAATATACGCTTTCACATTATTCTCTGTTTTACCACCCTCGCCTTCATCAAAAGTGCTTATAGCATCATTATCAGTAGGGAGAGAAACAGTAACCTCGTAACTTTCAGTAACAGTTGTTTCACTGTCTGCGTTTTGAGTTCTCAATAATCCATTAGAATTAGTTTGAGTTGACACTTGTTTCACATTTTTAAGTTCGACATCAACTTTGTTTCCATTTTCATCAGTTACTAAAGCATTGAATTCAAATTGAGGCGGAGATGGAGTACCATCTGGTGATGCAGTCGTGGCTGTTGGTTTGGCAGTAACCCCAAAAATTAATCCTAAAGTCAGAGCAAGCAATCCTAATTTCTTCTTCACTTATTGACCCTTTTTTTACATTATAATATTACCCTAAATTTTCTTTGGTAAAGCTGACATTATAGAGAATCCTAAGATTACACTAGCCACAATCACTAAATAGTCATTAACAACAATATATTGATATACAGAATCATTTAACCATCCAAATGAGGCCCATACATAACTTAAAGAAACAATAAGAGCCGGTAAAGTTATCAGTAGGAAACCCGATGTGTCCTGTTGTTTTGTTGATCTCAATTGTCCTCTAATCATTAATCCAAGAACCACACCAATACCTCCGAAGAAAACAATTGGTATAATTGTTATCAAAAAAGGACTAACATCAAATCTCGTTCTGGCTTGCGTAAGTTGGTTATTGAGTAACATAGATCCAACTGCGAATAAAACAATAATTAAAACAAGGTAAGTCAAATTTTTGAGAACTCCATTTGCTTTAGTTTCCATTTAAGTATTCCCCTCTCTTCTGTCGGATATCCATCCTAACTTTAACATTTGTGGGATTTAAAATCCAAATAATAAAAAAATGACTCCTCCAGCTTTATGCCAGTCAAGTCATATTTACCGATGCTATCGGATTTGTTCCTATATCACCATAATTATCCTTTTTGTTCAGATTAGTCTGAGACAATGAACCAATCGAAGTTCTCAGGACCTACACGAATAACAGGTACCAGGCTAGTGCCTATAAAGCAGTGTACGTCAATTGTAGTAAGAGTGGTGGATTGAAATCTTTTGCTGGAAATGTGATAATCTGTGGTGCCAGAGGGCCAAAGTCATTCGTAGATGTCGCGGAATAAATAACTGATTCAGTTGCTAACGTTCCTCTTACAATAGTAATCGTGATAACAACCGAGATAACACTTTCAAAGTGTCCTTTAATCGCCATAAAAAAATACACCCCCTAGAATTTCATCGGCTAAACCCAGAGGTTTTTCCAATGTCCTATTCTAAGGGGGGTACTTCAGGGGCAAAACGTGATATATCAGCCTTCTTTGATCCGTTTTGATTACTAAGCGTACATCATATCCATATTGTCATGACTTTCACCTTCATACGCTTATGTTTGTGAAGGCTTAAAAATTGATATATTACTAGCTTTTTATTTAACAGGTGTCCATTTATCTCCACCCTTATTCGCAGAGATTGTTATTTTTAATGTGATTTTTTGTGATCTCTCATTTGCTATGAAATAGCAATCAATTTGCATTATCTAAAACAATATACAACAAGAAGTGCCCCAATTAAAATCAGGGCACAATTCATATGAAATAAACTCCTCAATTTTAATCCAGCTGTATCCTAATCGTCGAATGAGTTAAACACGATCAACGTAATTGAGCTACATAATGAGCACCCAGCCCGGCTTTTCTAAATGCTCGAAAGTAACATCCTTAGGGAGCATCATCGTTACAATCTTATAAAGGTGCGAGAATTCTTCTGTACACTATAGTTGTATTCCATAAACAGTATTACTTTTGATGATTTGACTAAGATTCGATTCCAAAGGTATATGTCAAAATTAGTTACCATAATTCTCTATAACATTATTTATTTCAGCTAGTAGAAAATCAAAGGCACTGTCACGTATAACAATTTCATTTGAATCATCAAGGCACTCTTCACAACAAATATTCAAAGTTGATTTAGCAAACTTTGCATAAGCCAATGTGTAGGGAGCACTATCAATGCCTATTTTTTCAAAAAGTTTTACTCCTAAGTTGTAAAAATAAAGGTACACCTCTTTATTTGGACCATCTAATGCTTCACTTTTTTGAAATTCCATTTCCTTTTTGATTTCTCTTTCCAAAATCTCCTTTTCAGGAAAGCCATTTATTCGTAATACTTTCTCTACATCTACATACCCGTTGCTAGCAAGAATATCTTCCTTCGCTTCTTTAACGTTAAGTACCATTAAGTAAAACATACAACTTGGATCATCCGAATTTGTTAAATTTTCAATTCTATCTTCTGGAACACCTGAATCTTTTGGTATTTTAATGTTCTTATAACAAGTTTTTGGTAAATTCAGAGCAATACTAGATAATGATTTTGAAATCATAAATGCTGTGTGTATATCCCCATATCCAAGTAAACTTGAAACAAGTTGTGCCGCAATTGAATAAGTTAACATTTTCGGATCGTACAACCAATCCTTATAATGGTTTTGAATCAATTGAGTTGAAATTGCAGCCTGATCTTTATCTTCCATTAATATAATAGATGCTACATGTAGGTCAATTTCTGATGCAACTGCATTCGTTTCCCATAATGATTCTAGAGATAATGGAATTTTACCAACAAATTGTCCTCTATATTTATA